>OFMU01000019.1_pt1 | contig 168721 bp, 146 predicted proteins | sample 1541861 | NCBI WGS metagenome assembly OFMU01 (sample SAMN04209238, study PRJEB22552) | human gut metagenome | biome: gut; material: feces | host: Homo sapiens | place: USA: Oklahoma
CCCGCCACTACTGTATGCATTTATTTATATCAGTGAGCTAACCCCTCAGTCTTGGCTTCGCCAATCCAGCTCCCCTTTCAGGGGCGCCGATGTGAGTTTGCTGCCGGTAATTTTACACCGATTCGCGGGCGGATGATATCAGCTATATTTATCGTCTGAGCGAAGTGAGGGCAATCCCTCAGTCACTTCGTGACAGCTCCCTTTACACAAGGGAGCCAGTATGAATATCACGAAATCGGGCTTTGCTCTTCGCCGTCGGTGCGGGGATATTTGGCGTCGATCGCTTCGCAGAGCTTTGACTTTGCCTCCTCCATATTCACACCGGTGAGCTGAGCCGCCGCCATGGTGCGGTGGCCGCCGCCGCCGAGATATTCCATGATTATCTGGACATTCAGATCGCCGTAGGAACGCGCCGAAATATTGACACTGTCATTTCCGCTGTCGAAAATAACAAACGAGGCTTTTACGCCACTGACTTCAAGCAGTTCGTCCGCCGCCTGAGCGCTGAGCAGTCTCGCGTTCTCCGTACCGGGTGCGGTGCAGGCTATGGCACAGTCCCTGTAGATATGCGCGGCGGAGATTATCTCGCTGCGCTTGCGGTTGCTCTCGATCGAATTCGAGAACAGGCGTTTTACCGCGACGGTATCTGCGCCCTTGCCCTTGAGGAAAGCCGCCGCTTCAAAGGTGCGCACACCGGTTGAGAGGACGAACTCCTTTGTGTCGAGCATTATGCCCGCAAGCATCGCCTGAGCCTCAACGGGAGAAAGCGTCGGCGCGGGGGTTATATAGCGCATGAGCTCCGTGACCATTTCGCAGGTCGACGAAGCGTTGGGGTCATGGAAGAAAATGAGCGCGTCTTTGATATGATCGACCGACTTTCTGTGATGGTCGATAACGACCGTAGCGGATGCCTTTTCATAGAGGCTCGGGAAATCGACAAAGCTGCTCTTATGGGTATCGACAACAATGAGCAGGGTTTTGCGGGTCATGAGCGTCAGAGCTTCGTTGACATCGATTATTTTGCCGTTCCAGCCGTCGGCTCTGAGCATATCGACTGCCGCGCCCGCAAAGCTGCGGTTTTCGTCGAGGACGATATATGAATCGATACCGAGAGCCTCCGTTATCGCGGACATACCGACTGCCGCGCCGAAAGCGTCCATATCGGGGAACGAATGACCCATTATTATCACGCGGTCGCTCGCGCTGATAAGACTCGAAAGAGACGATGCCGCGACGCGGGTCTGGAATTTTGTGACCTTTTCGACGCTCTTGGAAACGCCGCCGAAAAACTCATATTCGTCCTTCGTCTTGACCGCCGCCTGATCGCCGCCGCGTCCGAGCGCCATATCGAGCGCCTGCTCGGCGGACTTTTCGCAATCGGTTATGGCGACTCCGGTACCGACGCCTATCGATAGAGTGAGGCCGAGCACTCTTTCTTTATATTTATATTCGCGTATCTTGTCAAGAACGCTGAAACGGTCGGCGCGCATCTTCTCGAGCACATCGCTCTGGGCGATTATCATGAACCGCTCCTCGGAGATTTTGCGCATGATGCAGTCATACTGCCCCGTCCAGTTCTCTATCACCTCTTCGACTCCGCCGCGTATCGCCGCGCGCTCGCTGTCTCTGTAGTCCGCCTTGATATCCGCGATATCGTCGGTCTGCAGGAGCATTATGACGGGTCTGTTCTTTATGTAAGCGAGCTGAGCGCGCTTCATCTCGCTTACATCAGTGAAATAGAAAACATATTCTTTCCCGCCCTTGAACTCAAACGAGGACGGGGTGACTATATAATAGGAATCTTTGATTTTGACTATGGCTGCGCCGTTCGACTCCGCCTGCTCGGGATCGCAGCCGCCGATAAACGGCTGGGCGAGCTTGCGGTCGATGACCGACTCATCCATAAAAGTATGGAAAAAGCTTCTGTTGAAAAGCTCGATTATCCCGTCGCCATCACAAACGAGCATAGGCATGGGAAAATCGTTGACGGAACCGGCGTCGGTCACATCGAGGCTGTGCGACGCCATGTCCCTTAGCTGGCGTTCTCGGTTGCGGATGTTAAAGAACTTGACTATCTTATAGACCGAGAACGCGATGAGAAGGACACTACCCACAAGCGCCGCCCACCCGCTGTAGCGGACAGCGACAACAACAATGAACGCAGCCGCCGCAACAAAGGCAGCTATTTCCACTGCGAGCTCTCGCAGGAAATCCTTAAAACTCATTCATCAGACCTCCATAATAACGGGAAGAATCATCGGGCTGCGCTTGGTGCGCTCATACATCAGGTGAGATATCTCGTCCCTGAGGCTTGCCTTGATGCTGTTCCAATCGAAATATCCGCCGTCCGTCTGGGCTTCGATAGCCTCAACGGCGACTTCACGCGCGGCGTTTATAAGCTCCTCGGACTCCTTGACATAGACGAAACCTCTCGTCACGACATCGGGACCGGAAACTATCATGCCGCTCTCGCGGTCAATGCAGACGGCGACGATAACGAGACCGTCCTGCGCGAGATGCTTTCTGTCTCGAAGCACGACCGAGCCGACATCGCCGACGCCGTAGCCGTCGACAAACACTCTGCCTGCGGGCACGGTGGACGTGCATCTGAGCGCTTTTTTGCTGATCTCGGCGACTCTGCCGTTGTCGGCGATGAGTATATTCTCCTTAGGGATACCCATACTCAGCGCGAGACCCGCGTGTTTTCTCAGGTGTTTGAGCTCGCCGTGAACCGGAATGAAATATTTCGGCTTGACGATGCCCATTATCATTTTCAGCTCCTCCTGGCAGGCGTGGCCGGAGACATGGACTTCGTACATTTTCTCATACACGACATCTGCGCCGAGCTTCATCAGCTCGTTGACGACACGGCTGACGGTCTTTTCGTTGCCGGGAATCGGAGTTGCGGAAATTATAACATAATCGTTTGGATGAATTTCAACCTTACGGTGATCCGAGAACGCCATGCGGGTCAGGGCGCTCATAGGTTCGCCCTGGCTGCCCGTAGTGATGATAACGAGCTTATCGGCGGGATAGCGGTTTATCATATTGATATCGATAACTATCCCCTCGGGTATATTGAGATAGCCGAGCTCCGCCGAGATGCTTACAACATTTTCAAGGCTTCTGCCGACGAGCGCGACCTTGCGTCCGAGGCTCGCCGCAACATTCATTATCTGCTGCACGCGGTGGATATTTGAAGAGAATGTTGCAACTATTATGCGGTTGTTGCCCGCCTTGCGGAAGAGGGTCTCGAACGATTCGCCGACCTTTCTCTCGCTCTCGGTGAAGCCGGGACGCTCGGCGTTGGTAGAGTCGGACATAAGGCAGAGGACTCCCTCCTGCCCTATCTCGGCGAGTCTGCCGAGATCCATCATGCCGCCGTCGATAGGCGTTGTGTCGATTTTGAAGTCGCCCGTGTGGACGATAGTGCCGCCCTCGCAGCGGATAGCGAGTCCGAGTGCGTCGGGTATGGAATGGTTGACATGGATAGCCTCAACGGTAAAGCCGCCGAGGGTTATCACATCGCCGGGCTTGATGACATTGAGTGATGCGGAATTGAGCAGTCCGTGCTCACGCAGCTTCCCCTGAATGAGTCCGATGGTGAGCTTCGTGCCGTAGACGGGCACATTGAGAACCTTGAGAAGATAAGGCAGACCGCCGATATGATCCTCATGGCCGTGGGTTATGACTATTCCGCGTATCCTGTCCGCGTTGCGCTCGACATAGGTGAAATCGGGAAGCACGAGATCGACTCCGAGCATATCCTGATCCGGGAACGCAAGTCCGCAATCGACAAGGAACATATCCTCGCCGTATTCAAACAGTGTCATATTCTTGCCCACTTCATTCAGGCCGCCTAAAAACGACACTTTTATAGGCTTGGGCTCAGCCTTCGATTTGCCCGGTGCGGGCTTAATTTTGCCGTAACTGCGGTAGCTGCGCCTGCCCGCAGTCTTCTTTGCGGGCGCAGACGCTGCGCCGGTTTCTTTTGCTTTTGGCATAGAAATCTCCTTTTCTGTTAAATTTTTGATGTAAGTAGAACCCCGACCGGTCAAGGTGCGGGAATTAAAGCCTTGTCTGTTAAAAACGCGATGATATTTTCAGCATGGATACAAGACAAATTTCGGGTAGTTAAGACATATGCGTGCAGTCATAATACAAAAATATCCCTATTGTTAATTTTACTATGATTGGATAAAACTGTCAAGTAAAGTAGACACAAATTAGCGCCCGCTCGCTGCAATAAAATTATGCGCAGCCTACAAAAAGGCTCATCGGCAAAAGGTGTTGCAATCACTTTGCGCCGGAGGAGATGAACGCCTGCGCTTCGACGCAGAGCTCGCGCGCGGTCTCCTCGTCAAAGCTCTGCGCAGTCAGGCGGAAACGCCCGTTTCCGAGCGGTGAAATATGCGTTTTTCCGCGCTTTTCGACAAGCACGAAGCCGTTCGCCCCGTCGCGCCCGAAGGAGAAGTTCTCGCCCTCAAACTCGTCGAGATAGTCGGGCGGCAGTTCGAGCTGCGCCGTGGTGCTGTAGACAAAAAGCGGCGGCAAAAGAGAATAGAGCTCGGGGAAGGTCATATTCTTCTCTTCCAAGATGCAAGCGAGCTTCGCCGCGGTAAACAGTGCGTCGCGCGACCAGAACTGACGCGCCGCGAGACGGCGTGCGACGTTGTCCGAGCCGTCCGACGGGGCGGAGAGATAGCGATAAGCCGTCCTGCCGTAGCTGCGCGCGAGGTCATCGAGAAACGCGGGAGAATCATAAGGGACGGAGATATCCCGCCCGCTCTCGAGTTCGTACATTCCGCAGAGGGCGATTAGCTTGACAAACGGCACAACTCCGGTCTTTTCAGTATATGCGCTAAGGCTCGTACCCCTGCGGTTTATTCTGAGGGTCAGCGCGCGCTCGTTCGAGGTGGTGCGCATACAATCATTTATGAGCGCTGATATCGTCGGGTCGGAGCTGAGTATCGCGCAGTCGGCTACGCCGTAAGGCACATGGCGCATCAGCTCGTCGCGGTAGAGCATACCCATGGCGGACATATCAAAGAGCCGCCCGCACGACGGCGCGGGAGATAAATCGGTCTCCATGAAATCCGCCGCCTTTCTGCCGAGCGCCGCAGACACGCTCAGTCCGTTTTCACCGAAGATGCTGACCGTCCCCTCCCCGGCGCAGACGAACACGCCCGCATTGAGCGACGAGAACGGAACTAAAAAAGATAGCTGGGATTCAAAGGACGCGCCGAACGACCACGCATTGACGCCGGAAACACGCAGTCCCGCGCACACGGCATCGGCGCAGGCGCGGGAATATTCATCGTTCCGGCAGGCGACGCCTACCCTGCCGCGCCCAAAAGCCGCACCGACTGCCGCGCCCGCTCTCGCGCAGTCGGACGCAGTGAGCCCCTGCGCCCGTTTTATGAAAGCCGCCGAGTCCGCATCGTAGCTGTACATGATAACCCCTCCGAAGATATGATATTCCTATTATTGCCTGCCGGGAGCGGTTTTAAGCCGAAGTTTCACACATTTATAAATGTGCGGCGGGGCGGCAAAATCACCTTGTTTTTGACCCGACTTAGTGATAGAATTAATTAAAACAACCCAACGGAGTAAAATATGAGCGAACTGAAAAAAGTTGAGATATTCACCGACGGCGCATGTTCGGGCAATCCCGGACCCGGCGGTTGGGGCGCCGTTCTGCGCTACGGCGAGCACGAGGCGGAGATGTCCGGCGGCGACGCGAACACGACGAACAACCGTATGGAACTCATGGCAGTCATAAGCGCGGTTGAAAGGCTCAAGGAGCCCTGCGATATAAAAATATACACCGACTCGCAGTATGTTGCGAACGCGTTTTTAAAAGGCTGGATATGGAACTGGAAGAAGAACGGGTGGAAAAAATCCGACAAGAAGCCTGTTTTGAATCCCGAGCTGTGGGAGCGGCTGCTCAAGGCGCTTTCGAAGCACGAATATGAATTCATATGGGTCAAAGGACACGCGGGGCACCCCGAAAACGAGCGGTGCGACAGGCTTGCAGTAGCCCAGAGCGAAAAATATGCAAAGAAGTGAGCCGAAGATGAAAAGTGTCGCGATAATACTTCAGGATCTGCGAAGCGGCGGAAGCGAACGGTTTGCGAGCAGGCTGTCGTATCTGCTGAGTGAAAAGTTCAATGTCTATGTCCTGGTCTTTGACGCGAGCGAGAAGCGATTCGACTGCTCAGGCGAATTCGTTGACTTAAAATTGCCCGCAGGCAAAGGCACGGCAAAGCGCGCGATTATTATGCTAAAGCGCGCCGCGGCGATAAAAAAATTCGTCAAAGAGAACGACATATGCACGGCGTATTCATTCACCCACGCGCCGAACGAAGCTCTCGCGCTCTCGGGTGCAAAATGCGTAAAATATATCTCCTGCCGCGACTATGTGCGGCTCATAAAGAGCCCGCAGCTCTATTCATTCGCGCTGCGGCACGGATGCAATATTCTCTTCAACGCCCTCGAGATGCAGAAAAAATGCGAAGAGATGTTCCCGGGGAATGAAGATAAGCTTTTCACGGCATATAATATCATCGACTGCGAAAAAGCCCGCGAGGATGCCAAAGAGGAACTTGACGAAGAATATAAGAAATTCTATGACACTCACAGAGTTATAGCTTTCTCTTCGAGATTCGTTGAGCAGAAATGTCAGTGGGATATGCTAAAAAGCTTTGAGCTGCTGAAAAAAGATATCCCCGACGCAGGGCTGATATTCCTCGGATGCCGCGGCGAATACGAAAACGCGGTTCGTGAAATGGCGAAAAAGAGCGAATATTCAAATGATATAGTCTTTGCGGGATTCCAAAAGAATGTGTTCAAATTTGTCTCCCGCGCGGATGTTTTTGCAATGACTTCTTACTACGAAGGCTTCCCGAACGTCATTGTTGAGGCGTTGGCGGTCGGCACTCCGGCTGTCAGCACGGACTGCACGTCGGGGCCTGCCGAGGTTCTCGCGCCCGGTCGCCCGTTCCTGCCGCACTGCGACAAGATGACCGAAGTCGATTGCGGAATCCTCTGCCCCGTCATGTCCGATAGCCCGGACTTTGACTACGGCAACATAAACGACGCCCACCGCGAATACGCGAAGGCACTCAAAACACTGCTGACGGACGGCGAGCTTTGCGCCCGTCTTTCGGAAAACGGAAAGAAGCGCGCAGACGAGCTGAGCGCAGAAAATATGAAGCAGGTCTATTTCGACCTGACCGACAACTGATTCGGAGGTAACAACAATGAGCAGATATCTTATAGTCGGCGCGGGGCGCAGCGGAATCAACGCCGCGCAGCTGCTTATCAAAGTCGGCGAGGATTTTATAATCTACGACGGCAACGAGAATTTCGACACTGCGGCGGCGTGCGAAAAAATAGGCAGGGATAATATAGAATTTATCCTCGGCGATTTTTCGGGCTTCGATTTTTCGCGCGTTGACATTTGCGTAGTAAGCCCCGGCGTATCGCTTGAAACGCCGATAATGAAAGCCGTCAAAGAGCATGATATACCGATCTGGGGCGAGGTCGAGCTTGCCTACAGGCACGACAAGGGCACGGTTATCGGCATAACAGGCACAAACGGCAAGACCACGACAACTTCGCTCACCTATGACATAATGAAGCGCCACGCGAAAAAGGCTCTGCTCGTCGGCAACATCGAGATTCCCTACACCGGATACGCGCTCGAGAGCGACAAGGACAGCGTGACGGTCGCGGAGATAAGCAGCTTTCAGCTTGAAACTATGGTGACCTTCAAGCCGCACGTCACGGCTATTCTCAATATTACGCCCGACCATCTCGACAGGCACAAGACGCTCGAAAACTACATCGCGATAAAAGAATCGATAACCAAGAATCAGGACGAGAACGACTTCTGCGTGCTCAACTACAACGACCCGGTTCTGCGCGAATTCGGCAAGACCCCGCGCTGCAAAGTAATATTCTTCAGCTCTTCGGAAGAGCTCGAGAGCGGAGTGTTCCTGCGCGGCGATACGATGATAATAAAAGAAAACGGCGTTGAAACGCCCGTCTGCACGACGAAAGACACGAGCCTTGTCGGCATGCACAACTACGAGAATATCATGGCGGCTATCGCAATGACCCATGCTATGGGTGTGCCGCTCGACACCATCCGTCAGGGCATAAAAGAGTTCACGGCGGTCGAGCACAGGATAGAATTCGTCACCGAGAAGAACGGAGTCAAATACTACAACGACTCAAAGGGCACGAACCCCGACGCGGCGATAAAGGCGGTATGTGCCATGCCCTCGTCGACGATCCTCATCGGCGGAGGCTACGACAAGAAGTCGAGCTACGACGAGTGGGTCGCGACATTTGAGGGCAGAGTCAAAGAGCTTCTGCTCATAGGCAAGACGAAATACGACATTGCCGCCGCCTGCGACAGAGCCGGCTTCAAGGCTTACAAATTCGTTGATACGCTCGAAGAGGCGGTCAGCATAGCCGCCGCCGACGCAGAGAGCGGCGACTGCGTACTGCTCTCCCCCGCATGCGCGAGCTGGGATATGTTCAAATGCTATCAGCAGCGCGGCGAGATATTCAAGGACTGCGTAAGAGCGTTATAAAAGCCATAAAATAAAGCGAGCCGCCGCGGATATCCGCGGCGGTTTTGTGTTGGGGTGCTCGGCATGCGTAATAACTTGGCATTAGATATAGCAGTGGTACATCGAGTCGCCGCGCAAAAGAGTTTCGCACCAATAAAATCGTGCAAACTTCGCGGGCGGATGATAATCACTACTGCGCACTTTTTCACTATTCACTTTTACTTATTACTTTGAGCGTCAGCGAAACAATCCCTCAGTCTTGGCTTCGCCGAGCCGACTCCCCTGCAGGGGAGCCTATGGCGGTGCTGATTTTGTGCTTCCAGTGTGAGGTCGGTTTGTAGGGGTCGGCGACCTCGACGACCCTTTGACGCGCAAGCGTCACGGTGTTTTGAGGTAAGTGCAAGTGTAACAATCCCTCAGTAGCTTTATCCACTATATAGATTTCAAGGGCAGGCGAACGAAGTTCGCCCCTACGGTCGGTAGGATAAATCTTTGCGAAGATTTCATGCCGCTGTCGCGGCAACGGTGCGTCGAGTCGCCGCACCCTACAAACTGAGCATCAGCAAACAGCAAAAATACCGCAGGGCTTTTGCTCTGCGGTACTTTGATTTCAGGCTTTATTTATGCTCGGCGAGGTATCTGTCCACGACGGACTCGACATAATCGGGGCGGTCGGTGATGATACCGTCAACGCCGTTTTCGAGCATCTGGATAACATCCTTTTCCTCGTCAACTGTCCATGCGTTGACCTTCATACCGGCGGCATGGGCGCGCTTGACAAGCGTCTTTGTGGCGAACGCCTTGTGCGGATGCATCGCGTCGCAGCCGATCTTCTTCGCGAGGTGCAGAGGCTGGAAGAACCATCTTCTGACTACCTGTCCGTAAATCGGATAGAGATACGCCGTCTTGCACTTGGGCTCGTACTTCTTCGCCTCAACGAGCATCTTATAGTCGAAGCTCGAAATGAGGAGCTTATCGAAAAGTCCGTATGCCTTGGCGGCGTCTATCGTCTTGCGGACAATGTCTGCGCGGTCGGTCTTACAGGGCTTTATCTCGATGTTCATGACGCTGAGCTTATCGCTCTTCTGCATGCACTCGAGGTATTCTTCGACGGTAGGCAGAGTGACGCCGGCGAAGTCCTTGGAGAACTTGCTGCCGAAGTCGAGCTTGCGGATATCCTCAAACATATAGCTGCCGATAGCGCCGGTGCCGTTGGACATCTCGTCAACGGTGTCGTTATGGCAGATAACTATATATCCGTCTTTTGTGGAATGGACGTCGGTCTCGGTTCCGTCGGCTCCGAGCTCGATCGCTTTTTCAAACGCGGGGATCGTGTTCTGCGGGGCATAGCGGTTAGCACCGCGGTGTGCGATTATCTTTGGCTTATTCAACACTGTTCACCTCTGAAAAATTTCTGAGGACATTATAGCACTTCGGCGCTAAAAATTCAACAGGAATGTGATAACGCTGAAATAATTATTAAATTTCTGCTTTTATTGTACTTAAGTCCAAAACGCTGTTGCAAGCTATTAATATTTTTGCTATAATGATAAGAGCTTTTATGCAAATTGTCGATGCTTCCCGATTGAATTTTTTTCATATCGGGGGGCTAAAACAACTGTCTGCGGGCGTATTTTCCCTGCTTCGCCGCAGACCTGAAGGAGTGTTGAAATGGGAAAGAGTAATCTCAAGGAAAAGGTCAGCACGACATGGAACAATGTCGTACTGCACTGGAAAACACCCGCCTTGGGCAAATATGTCTCCTACAAAGAGATAATTGCCTACGGCGTCGGAGGAATGGGCGTTCAGTTCGTCATGTTCTTCTGCTCGCTCATCGCGCTTTCCGCAACGAGCTTCCTTGTCGGAAACACGATAGGCATCAAGCCGATGCACTTGCAGTATATGGCGGTCGCATCGACTATTATCGGCTTCGGAATCACTATCGGACGCTCTTACATAATCGACAGCGCCCGCTTCAAATCCGGAAAATTCCGTCCCTGGCTTGCGATAACAGGTATTCCCACCGTTATTATAGCGGTCGTGTTCGTCTGGCTGCCATATGAGACGATGTCGTATATGCAGAAAGTCATTGCGGTTTTCCTCTGCTATAACCTTCTGCAGTGCTTCTATCCTTTCTTCCAGCAGGCATACACAGACCTTGCAAACGTCATATCGCCCAACTCTCATGAGCGTACCGATATCGTTTCGGTCTCGTCGATCATCTACTCCATGGCGCCGTCCCTCACGGGTCTTTTCGTGCCGATGCTCTCGACGCTCACCGGCGGTCTGAACTCCATCACCACCTACCGTATAATCCATCCCCTCGTCGCCGTTGTCGGACTTCTTCTGTCCTATGTGGCATACGCGGGAACGAGAGAGAGAATAATCGTGGCGGAGAGCCACGTTACCCAGTTCAAATTCTCCGACGCATTCCGCGCCGTTGCAAAGAACAAATATTTCTGGATAACCTCCCTTGCAGGCTGGCTCGGCTTCCTTGAGGGCGCGGTCGGCGTTATCATCGGCTGGACATTTATATACGCCTATCCCAACAGAATGGGTCTTTACGGAGTCGCAACGACGCTCATCGGCAACGCGGCGCTCTGGGCAATGCTCATCTGTCCGATAGCGATAAGAGTCCTCGGCAAGAGAAACCTGCTTATCTGGTGCAACGTTACAAACGTCGTGCTCATCGGACTGCTCTATCCCCTTTACAACAACATTCCCGCGCTTATAATCCTCTACTATCTCAACGGATTCGTCAACTCTTTTTCAATAGTCTACACCCCCGGCATCAACGCCGATATGCGTGACTATCAGCAGTATTTCACCGGCGAGCGCATAGACGGAATGTTCGGCGCGGTCGGCATAATCGGCTCGTTCATCGGAATGTTCACCGGCATGGTGCTCCCGACCATCTATCAGATGCTCGGTCTTGAGGACAACTACGACGTGCTCGAAGTCGCTTCGTTCAGAGAGGATATGTTCGACGTGCTCATCATCGCCGCAGTTATCGGCGCGGCGCTCAACTTCGTCCCCTACCTCTTCTACGATCTGACCGAGACCAAGCAGCGCGGCATAGTCAAGGTGCTCAAGATACGCGCGATGTTCGAGGACTACGGCAACGGTATTCTCCGCGACGAGAGCATCGTTGAAGCCATAGACATAATCGACGAAGCAAATCTCCTCTACAAAGACAGAACCCTCATGACCACAAAGGACGACATCAAGAAGGCAGAGAGACTGCCCGCGAGAACACCCGAGGAAAAAGAGTTCAAGAAGAACGAAATCAAGCGACTGAAAGCCGCTTACAAAGAATTCAACACTCAGAACCGCGGCATAAAGAAAGACCGCATAAATCAGGCAAAGGCCATGCCCAAGAGCACCGACGCCGAGAAGGCGTCGAGAAAAGCCGCGAAGGCGGCGAGAAAAGCTGCAATAAAGGCCGCGAAGGCTATGCCAAAGGACACCGACGCCGAGAAGGCGGCGAGAAAAGCCGCGATAAATACAGCGAAGGCTATGTCCAAGGGCATCGACGCCGCGAAGGCAGCAAGAAAAGCTGCGATAAAGGCCGCGAAGAAAGAGAACAGAGAGCTCAACAAGCTCAATGCGGACATCTCCGTGTGCGATTTCATCATCGACGAGATGAACAAATACGACACTCTGCGCATCAAGAAGCAGGTCGAGCGTTCCCGAGCGCTTGAGGCTGCCGGATACAACGGAATCTTTGATTACAACAAAGAGATCATGATCGAGGCAAAGGCTCTGCCGAAGTCCACTCACGAGGAGCGCGAGATTCGCAGCGACGCCATAACCCACGCCCGCGCGCTCAAGAACGCCAGAAAGGCAATGATAAAGTTCTACGGCTCGCCCGAAAATATCGTCGAGCCTTCAGACGATGCGTTCAAGGCCGCAGAGGCTCTGCCGGACGACACCTTCGCGCATCAGCTCGAGAAGAAGAGAACCGTCAAGAAGCTCGTCAACGAGAAGTCGAAGTACATCAGAAGCGTCAAGCCTCTTCTCGACGCAAGACGCCAGCTGACGGAAAAAGAAAACTACGCGCATCTTGACGATATACGCGCAAGATACGCCGACGCAAAAGCGAACACCGACGCCGAGTACGAGGCGCGCAGAGTCGAGATCGAGAGACTCGAAGAGGCGCGCAAGGCAGACCTCGAGCGCAGGAAGCAGGAGCGCCTGGCCAAGAAGAACGGAAAGTGAGGAACAGACGATGAAAAAATTCAGTAAAATAGCAGCCGTTGTTGCGCTGATGCTCGTCGTCTGCCTCTCTTTCACAGGCTGCGGCAATCTCGGCAACGCGATAATCTCCGCCCTCTCCCTCGATGTCACGGTCGACGACCCGGCGCTCATCAAGGTTGAGGATATACTCGACAAGACCGTCAAGACGGAATCCGTCAAGAGCGGCGACTTCACCTATACATTATATACCGACAACACCGCCTGCATCACGGGCTACACAGGGAGCAACCCCGTTGTTTCCATTCCCGCGGAGATAGACGGCGCAAAGGTAATCGGTCTCGAGAACAAGGCTCTCAAGAGCAGCAGCACGCTCAAGGAGCTCATACTCCCCGACTCTGTCGAGGCACTCGGCAACTATGCCGCGATGTACTGCGACAATCTTGAAAAAGTAACTATCGGCAAGAACATCAAGCACATCGGCATCAGCGCGTTCGAGGGCTCGCAGGAGAACGCCTACACCGGAAAGAGCAAGCTTACGACCGTTGTTTTCAACGGCGCGCCCAAGACCATATCCGAAAAGGCTTTCTACTTCTGCTCCGCGCTGACCGAAATAGTCCTGCCCGAGGGCGTTGAGACCATCGGCGACTGGGCGTTCGCGAAGTGCTTCAGCGCAAAGAAGATAATTATCCCCGAGGGCGTCACTCAAATTGACGACCACGCGTTCCTCAAGTGCACCGGAGCGGTCGAGATATCGATTCCCGGCACGGTTGAGAGCATTGCGGTGAGCACATTCTACCGCTGCTCCTCTCTCGAGAAGCTCACCATCGGCGAGGGAGTCAAAAAGCTCGAAAAGGGCGCGTTTGAAGAGTGCAAATCGCTCAAAACAGTCGTCCTGCCCGAGAGCATGGAAGAGCTCGGCAAATATGCGTTCTACAACTGCACCGGACTCGACGAGATAACCATTCACTCCGGAGTTACCGTATTCGGCGGCGAGATATTCAAGGATGTCGGCAAGCTCACGATTTCGACCGAGAGCGGAAGCGACGCCGAGAAATACGCGCAGGACAACGGCTTTGATGTTGCCGTTATCGGCTGACGGAGGACGAATGGGAACGATAATCGCACTCGGCGGCGGCCGTTATGACGACGGCGAGGTCATGCCGATATTTGAAAGAATAGTCCGCGAATCGGGCAAAGAAAATCCTCATGTCGTGTTCCTGCCGACTGCCGGGCACGACGACACCGAGGGCGACGAGCCCATATGGGAGAGCTTCGAAAAGCTCGGATGCACGGTTGAGACGCTCAAGCTCACCGACCCCGCGAACTCCCGCGAGCACATATACAATACGCTCGTAAACACGGACATTGTCTACGCCGGCGGCGGAAACCTCGAGTTCATGATGAACACATTCAAGGCGACCGGCGCGGACGAGGCGCTCAGAGAAGCGTATAAACGCGGAAAAGTCCTTTCGGGGCTCAGCTCCGGCGCGATGTGCTGGTTCGACATGGGATATGACGACTGCGGCGAAAACGGCAGCTTCATGTTCATCGACTGCATCGGACTTCTCCCCTACTGCTACTGCCCGCACTTCATCAGCGAACGCTGGCAGAGTTTCGGAACAGCCGTAATAGGCTGCCGAGTCTCGGGCATCGGAGCCGAGGACGGCGCGGCGCTCATATTCAAAGACGGTCATTTCTCCGCCATGTGCGGAAACGACGGCGGAAGCGTGTTCTATTTTGACAAGGACAACGGCTTTGCAAAGAGCGACATAACCGAGGATGCGTCGGCGCTGGATATATAAAATTCATGCAGGGAAAACGGATAATATCTGTTTCCCCTGTTTTTTATTGGGGTATTGATGACAGCCGTCATTTTCGCATATCCCGTCAGTTGAGCGTATGCGAGTAACCCCTCAGTCACTTCGTGACAGCTCCTCTGCAGGGGAGCCTGCGGACAGGTTCGTGCGTGGTTGCTCTTTTTATCGTCGGCGGCGTCGAGGTCGCCGCACCCTACAAAATCAGACTTTATTATTGGGCGCAAGCGAGGCAATTAACCAACCGACACTCCTCCGCATATTCTTATAGTAAATGAATATGCGGAGGTATTTTTATGCCCGATGTCTATCTCAGTCCTTCAACTCAGGACTATAACCCCTACATAATCGGCGGGAGCGAGAAATACTACATGAATCTCCTCGCCGACGCAATGGAGCCGTATCTCTCTTCAAGCGGGATAAGCTACGGCAGGAACGACCCGAACGGCAACGCCGCGGCGGCTGTTGCACGCGGAAACAGAGGAAACTATCGGCTCTATCTCGCGCTGCACTCGAACGCCGCGCCCGCCATATATGAGGGCACTCTGCGCGGACCCGATGTCTACTACTATCCGACGAGCGCGCATGGAAAGCGAGCGGCGGAGATAATCGCGAACGGACTGCGCGAGATTTACCCCGAGCCCGAGCTTGTGAACACACGCACCTCAACAACACTGCTTGAGCTTAAGCGTTCGAAGGCTCCTGCGGTTTACCTTGAGCTCGCCTACCACGACAACGAGCAGGACGCGCGGTGGATAGCCGACAACATCGACGCGATAGCCGAAAATCTTGTCATAAGCATTGCGGATTTTCTCGGCGTGCCGTTTCATCCGCCGGTATTCCCCGCCGAGGGCACCGTCCGCACGCAGGGCGGAGTGCTCAATGTCCGGCGCGTACCGAATATTACTTCAATGATAATCGGCGTTATCCCGAACGGACGCCCCGTGACGATAACCGGCGCACTCAACGGGTGGTATGCCATCGACTTCGGAAACACAACAGGTTACGTTTTTGCAGGAAACATCAGCAGAAACTGACACAGTTTGTACACAAAATTGACATATTCATACACTTATCCGATTTTTTCCGACGGCGTTTGTATAAAATGCAGATTTTTAAACTTTTCCTTGCTTTTACCCCCAAAAAGCCCTATACTATTATTGTATTTTCACCGAACTTTTCTTTAGGGGGAACGAGGATTTGAAGCTGCTTGAGGAGCGCATAATTGCTGACGGCAAAGTGATCGGGGACGATATTCTCAAGGTGGATATGTTTCTCAATCACCAGATCGACGTGCACCTTCTTCAGGAGATCGGCAAGGAGTTCAAGCGCCGTTTTGACGGGTGTAATATAAATAAAATTCTGACTATCGAGGCATCGGGCATAGGGATCGCGTGCATAACTGCGCAATATTTCTCTGTGCCTGTTGTTTTTGCAAAAAAGGGCGCGCATAAAAACGTGGGCAGCAATGTCTACTCCTCCGTTGTCCACTCCTTCACAAAGGGCACGGACAGCCTTGTTACAGTGTCGAAAGACTACATAAACAAGGGCGACAAGATACTCATCATCGACGATTTCCTTGCAAACGGCGCCGCCGTTTCGGGACTTGTCGATATAATCAACCAGGCGGGTGCCGAGCTTGAGGGCGTCGGCATCGCCATTGAAAAAGGCTTCCAGCCCGGCAGAAAGGTTCTCGAAGAGAAGGGCGCGAGAGTCGAATCCCTCGCCATCATCGAGAAGATGGGCAACGGAACAATAACTTTCAAAGAACAGGACGACTGAGTTATTTTTTCCCGTGCAGGACTGCGGGATAAATATAAAAAAATTTTTTGGAGGTAAGTCAAAAAATGAAGAAATTCACAAGAATCCTCGCGATCGTTCTTGCGCTCGCCACCATTTTCAGCTTTGCAGCTTGCAGCAGCAAGGACGGCGGCGAGAAGAAAATGAAGGTCGGTTTTATCTTCCTTCACGACGAGAACTCGACTTATGACAAGAACTTCATCACCGCAGCTGAGGAAGCTTGCAAGGAGCTTGGCGTTGAGATAGTCAAGAAGACCGGCATCGGCGAAACTCAGGCTTGCTACGATGCAGCGGCTGACCTTGCTGATCAGGGCTGCTCAATCGTTTTCGCTGACAGCTTCGGCCATGAGAGCTTCATGATCCAGGCTGCCGAGAAGTATCCGGACGTTCAGTTCTGCCACGCTACCGGCACCCAGGCTCACACCAAGGGTCTCAAGAACTTCCACAACGCTTTCGCTTCCATCTACGAGGGCCGTTACCTTGCAGGTATTGCCGCAGGTATGAAGCTCAACGCTATGATCAAGGAAGGCAAGTTCGAAGCTAAGGACGCTAAGATCGGCTATGTCGGCGCATTCCCCTATGCAGAGGTTAAGTCCGGCTACACCGCATTCTTCCTCGGCGTAAGATCCGTCTGCAAAGAGGCTACCATGGAAGTCCAGTTCACCGGTTCCTGGTACGACGAGGCCAAGGAGAAGGAAGCTGCTACCCTGCTTATCGGCAGAGGCTGCAAGCTCATCAGCCAGCACGCTGACTCCATGGGCGCTCCCACCGCTTGCGAGAACGCAGGTGTCCCCAACGTTTCTTACAACGGCTCCACTCTTGACGCTTGCCCGAACACCTTCATCGTTTCGTCCAGAATCAACTGGGTTCCCTACATGAAGTACATGATCGAGTGCGTCAGAGACGGCAAAGAGATCGACACCGACTGGTGCAAGGGCATCAACGAGGGCGCTGTTGAGCTGACCGCTATCAACGATAAGGTCGCAGCTCCCGGCACCGCCGAGGCTATCAAGGCTGCTGAAGAGCAGTTCAAGGCCGGCACTCTTCATGTTTTTGACACCTCCACTTTCACTGTTGGCGGCAAGGTTCTCACCAGCTACAAGGCTGACGTCGACACCGACGAGAACTACACCCCCGACACCGAGGTTGTTTCCAACGGTTACTTCCACGAGTCTGAGAAGCGTTCTGCTCCTTACTTCGATGTTGACATCGACGGCATCACTCTTCTCAACAAATAATTAAGCTATAACTTTCATTCAGACGGGGCGACGAAAGCCGCTCCGTCTGAAGCAGTTCAAAAAACAAGATTTTTAAGTTTGAAAAGCCGATTATCCTTCCTGTTTTAATCGGCTTTTGAGATTTAAAATAGGAGGATAAGTGGGCTTGAACGCAGCAATTGAATTGAAAAATATTTCAAAAAGCTTCGGAAGCATCATCGCCAACAAGGATGTATGTCTGACCGTCAACCGCGGTGAGATACTCTCCATTCTCGGCGAGAACGGCTCCGGAAAAACAACGCTGATGAACATGATCGCCGGAATCTACTATCCGGATCATGGTCAGATTTTCATCGACGGCAAAGAGGTAGTCATCCGCTCCCCCAAGGACGCGCTCGACTACAAAATAGGCATGGTCCATCAGCATTTCAAGCTCGTGGACGTGTTCTCTGCAACGGAGAACATCATTCTCGGACTTGACGAGGGCAAATTCAACGTCAAGAAGTCCGCCGAGCGCATCAAAAAGATAAGCGAGCAGTACGGCTTCGACATTGACCCGAACAAGAAGATATACGAAATGTCCGTCTCGGAGAAGCAGACCGTTGAGATAATCAAGGTGCTTTACAGAGGCGCGGACATCCTTATTCTTGACGAGCCCACCGCCGTTCTCACCCCGCAGGAGACGCTCAAACTCTTTGACATCCTGCGCCGCATGCGCGACGACGGCAAGGCTATCATAATCATCACCCATAAGCTCCACGAGGTGCTCTCCCTCTCCGACCGCGTATCGGTTCTCAGAAAGGGCGAATACATCGGCACGGTCAACACCGCAGAGACGAACGAATCAGAGCTTACCGAGATGATGGTCGGCAAGAAGATAAGCCTCAACATCGACCGCAGCGATCCGGTTGACCCTGTGGACAGGCTCATTGTCAAGGACATCAGCTGCATCAACCGCGACGGAGTCAAGCTTCTTGACGACATCTCGTTCACCGCGCGTTCGGGCGAGATTCTCGGCATCGCGGGCATCGCCGGAAGCGGTCAGCGCGAGCTGCTCGAATCCATCGCAGGACTTCAGCATCTCAACAGCGGCGAGATTATGTACAACAACCCCAAGACCGGCGGCCAGGACAACCTGCGCGACAAGACGCCCATGCAGATCCGCGAGCTCGGCGTGCGCCTGTCGTTCGTCCCCGAGGACAGACTCGGCATGGGACTCGTCGGCAACATGGATATCATCGACAACATGATGCTGCGAAGCTACCGCAAGGGCAAGGGCGCGTTCCTTGAGCGCAAGAAGCCCAAGACGCTCGCAGAAAAAGTTATAAGCGACCTCGAAGTTGTAACCCCGAGTGCAAATACGCCCGTCCGCCGTCTCTCCGGCGGCAACGTGCAGAAGGTGCTCGTCGGTCGTGAGATTGCTTCCTCCCCCACGGTCTTTATGGCTGCCTACCCCGTGCGCGGACTCGACATCAACTCATCTTATCTTATATACAACCTGCTCAACGAACAGAAAGAAAAGGGCGTCGCCGTTATCTTTGTCGGCGAGGATCTTGACGTTCTGCTCGAGCTGTGCGACCGAATCCTCGTCATAAACTCCGGCAAAATAACCGGACTCGTTGACGCAAGGACTTCCACCAAGGAAGAGCTCGGTCTGCTTATGACCAAAACCGACGGAGGTGAAACCCATGAGTAAGTCAAACGGACAGAAGCGTGAGCCTCTTTTCCACATAGTCAAGCGCAGCACCGTTCCCTCATGGGCGGCATGGCTCATCAGAATCGGCGCGGTCGTGCTTGCGCTGCTCGTCTGCGCGGTCGTGACCGTCGTCATCACCGGACAGAACCCCGCGGAGGTCTATTCCGCGATAATCTTCGGCGCGGTCGGCTCGCCGAGGCGTATATGGAGCCTGCTCCAGAATCTTGCAATGCTCCTGTGCGTTTCGCTCGCAGTCACCCCCGCATTCAAGATGAAATTCTGGAACATCGGCGCAGAGGGACAGGCTCTCATGGGCGGCTTCGCAACAGCGGCATGCATGATCCTTTTCGGCGACAAGCTCCCGTCCTATCTTCTCTTCCCCGTTATGATTATAACGAGCATTGTTGCGGGCGCGATATGGGCTTTCATCCCCGCATTCTTCAAGGCGAAGTGGAACACCAACGAGACGCTCTTCACGCTGATGATGAACTACATTGCAACGCAGATTGTCGCTTACTTCTGCTACAAGTGGTCGAACCCCAAGGGCTCGGGTCACATCGGAGTCATCAACAGCGTAAGCCACAACGGCTGGCTTCCGAGCCTCGGCGGTCAGGACTACCTGCTCAACATACTTATCGTTGCGGCGCTGACCGTTTTCATGTACATCTATCTCAAATACAGCAAGCACGGCTATGAGCTCTCCGTCGTCGGCGAGAGCGAAAACACCGCGCGCTACGTAGGCATCAACGTCAAGAAGGTTATCATGCGCACGATGCTCCTCTCCGGCGCGCTCTGCGGCGTCACCGGACTTCTGCTCGTCAGCGGCACCGACCACACCATCGCGACAAACACAGTCGGCGGACGCGGATTCACCGCGATAATGGTATCGTGGCTCGCGAAGTTCAACCCCGCTTACATGATCCTCACCTCACTGCTCATCGTCTTCTTCCAGAAGGGCGCAATTCAGATATCGACGAGCCTCGGACTCAACGACTCGTTTGCCGATATCATCACCGGAATTATAATCTTCTTCATCATCGGCAGTGAGTTCTTCATCAACTACTCTGTCAAGTTCCGCAGCAAGGAGGCGAAGGCATAATGATAATCACATTCATTCAGCGTGCTATAATGCAGAGCATTCCTCTGCTCTTCGGCTCAACGGGCGAGACGATAACCGAAAAGGGCGGCAACCTGAACCTCGGTATCCCCGGCATCATGTATGTCGGCGGCATCTCCGGCGTTATCGGCGCGTTCTTCTATGAGAAGAGCGTCGAGACGGTGAACCCGTTCCTCGCAGTGCTCATTCCCCTGCTCTCGAGCATTTTGGGCTCGGCGCTCATGGGTCTGCTTTACTGCTTCCTGACCGTCACACTGCGTGCGAACCAGAGCGTCACTGGTCTTGCGATGACAACTTTCGGCGTCGGCTTCGGCAACTTCTTCGGCGGCTCGCTGATAAAGATAACCGGCAGCGACATCCCCTCGATAGCGCTGAGCGCAACGAGCAACTGCTTCAAGACAACGCTCCCGTTCGCCGCAAAGCTCGGAAAGGTCGGAGATATATTCTTCTCCTATAGCTTCCTCGCTTACGCCGCGATAATCATCGCGCTCATCACCGCCTATTTCTTCAAGCACACGCGCACAGGACTTCAGCTGCGCGCGGTCGGCGAGAATCCCGCAACGAGTGACGCGGCGGGCATCAACGTCGGCAGATACAAATATATTTCGACAATCGTCGGCAGCGTTATAGCGGGTCTCGGCGGTCTCTACTACGTCATGGACTACGCAAACGGCGTCTGGTCGAACAACGGCTTCGGCGACCGCGGCTGGCTTGCAATCGCGCTCGTTATCTTCGCCGTCTGGAAGCCCGATCTCGGCATCCTCGGCTCGTTCCTCTTCGGCGGTCTCATGGTCGTTCACAACTACATCCCGAACCTCAGCTTCGGCGCGCAGGAACTGTTCATGATGACTCCCTATGTTGTTACGATAATCGTCCTTGTCGCGGTCAGTATGCGCCGCAAGCGCGAGAATCTGCCTCCCGCGAGCCTCGGACTTTCTTACTTCCGAGAGGATCGATAATATTGATTTTTTGAAACTCATGGTGTATAATAAAGCCATAAAACTTAGGAGGTTTTTACTATGTTAGTTTCCGCAGCAAAAATGCTCAAAGATGCAAAGGCCGGCAAATATGCGGTCGGTCACTTCAATATCAACAACCTTGAGTGGACAAAGGCAATCCTTCTCACCGCTCAGGAGCTCAACTCGCCCGTTATCCTTGGCGTGTCCGAGGGCGCAGGCAAGTATATGTGCGGCTTCAAGACCGTCGCTGCCATGGTTGACGCTATGGTCAACGAGCTTGGAATCACTGTTCCCGTCGCTCTTCACCTCGATCACGGCTCCTATGAGGGCGCGCTCAAGTGCATCGAGGCGGGCTTCTCCTCCGTCATGTTCGACGGCTCTCACTACGGCATTGAGGAAAATATCACAAAGACAAAGGAAATAATCGCTCTCGCTCACTCGAAGGGCATTTCCGTTGAGGCTGAAGTCGGTGCCATCGGCGGCGAAGAGGACGGCGTTATAGGCGGCGGCGAGGTCGCTGACCCCAACGAATGCAAGATGATCGCTGATCTCGGCGTCGATATGCTCGCAGCGGGCATTGGCAACATTCACGGCAAGTATCCCGCAAACTGGAAGGGCTTGAGATTTGATGTTCTCGCCAACATCCAGAAGCTCACCGGCGAGATGCCCCTCGTTCTCCACGGCGGCACGGGCATCCCCGCAGACATGATAAAGGAAGCTATCTCCCTCGGCGTTTCCAAGATCAACGTCAACACCGAGTGCCAGCTCGCTTTCGCTGACGCTACCAGAAAGTACATCGAGGCGGGCAAGGATCTCGAGGGCAAGGGCTTCGATCCCAGAAAGCTTCTCGCACCCGGCTTCGAGGCTATCAAGGCTACCGTCAAAGAGAAGATGGAGCTGTTCGGATCGGTCAACAAGGCATAAGAAAAGCTTCAAAAAAACAATTTACCGGCAGAGTAAAATCTGCCGGTATTTTTATTGACTGCACATTGACGGTATTGTATAATCAACTAAAAAGCCCAAGGGGGAACAGAATAAATGCTCACTATAAAAGACGGCGAGTTCAAAATGGACGGCAAGAGCTTCCGCATATATTCCGGCTCGATGCACTATTTCCGCATCATGCCCGAATACTGGGAGGACAGGCTCAGAAAGCTCAAGGCGGCGGGTTTCAACACGGTTGAAACATATGTCTGCTGGAACATGCATGAGCCGCGGAAGGGCGAATTTGACTTCACCGGCAGGTTCGACATCAGGCGTTTTATCAAGACGGCGCAGGAGGTCGGGCTCTATGCGATAGTCAGACCGGGTCCATATATCTGCGCCGAATGGGACTTCGGCGGACTGCCCGCATGGCTGCTCAAGGACAGAAACATGCGTCTGCGCTGCGCCTATCCCGAATATTTGCAGCATGTTTCGGACTTCTATCACAGGCTGTTTGAGGAGATCGGCGATCTTCAGCAGAGCGAGGGTGGAAATATAATCGCGATGCAGATTGAGAACGAATATGGAAGCTACGGCAACGACAAGGAATATCTCAGATATATTGAAAAGCTGATGCTCGACTGCGGCACAAAGGTTATGCTCTTCACCTCCGACGGCGACGACAACAGCATGCTCTCCGGCGGCACGCTCCCCGATGTGTTCAAGACGCTGAACTTCGGTTCGCGCGCGTCCGAGATATTCAACGCCATGGACAGATTCCACGAGAACACCCCGAAGATGTGCACCGAGTTCTGGTGCGGCTGGTTCGACCACTGGGGCGAGGAACATCACACTCGCGGCTCGGACAGCGTTGCGGGCGAGATTAAAGATTTTCTTGACATCGACGCGAGCTTCAATTTCTACATGTTCCACGGTGGCACGAACTTCGGCTTCACTGCCGGAGCGAACTGCTACGAAGAATATCAGCCGACGGTCACGAGCTACGACTACTGCGCGCTGCTGACCGAATGGGGCGACTACACACCCGCATATTATGCAGTCAGAGAGCTTCTGCTCAAGGCTCAGAACCTGCCCGAGACCGAGCTTCCCGCATCGCCGGAGCTCCAGACAATAGGCAAAGTCGAGCTTGACGAGAGCACCTCGCTTATGAGCAACTTCGACAATCTCGGCGAGCGCCACCGCGTTCCCCTGCCCGAGAGCATGGAATATTTCGGTCAGAACAGCGGCATGATCTATTACGAGACAAAGCTCGAACAGATATATGACCCGCGCGAGCTGCGCGTTGCGAATGTCCACGACACTGCGTATGTCTATATAGACGGCGAGCACAAGGCGACTATTGACCGCCGCGACGAGAACAAAGTCAAGGGCTACGATACATTCAAATTCGACGGCTGCACGGACGGCTGCACGATAGGCGTATTGGTTGACGCGATGGGACGAGTGAACTACGGCGAGCACCTCTACGACCGCAAGGGCATTGATGCCATCCGCTACGGCAACCAGAATCTCATGGGCTACGATGTTGTCACACTTCCGCTCGACAACCCCGAGAAGATAGACTTTTCGCTCGAGGGCGGCAAGTATCCCCTCTTCATGCGCGGACATTTCAAGGCGCAGAGCCAAAATGACTGCTTCATTCACCTTGACGGGTTCAAGAAGGGCTGCGTATACATAAACGGCTTCAACATCGGTCGTTACTGGGAGATAGGCCCCCAGCGCGCGCTGTACATTCCCGGAGTCCTGCTCAAGGACGAGAATGAGATAATCATACTCGAACTTGAGGGCTGCGAGAAGGCGGAGGTTGAAATAACCGCCGAGCCGGATTTGGGATAAATAATATATAAAAGACAAAACCCCGGGCTGTAAAATACAGTCCGGGGCAGTCTGTAGCAAAAACCATTTTTGAATGCTTTGCAGGCATCAAAGCATTCCTTGTGTAAAATGAGATGGCACGGTGCACCGGAGGAATTGTTTTGAATTTGAGCTTCCATTACAACAACCCCTCAGTCACGGCGAAGCCGTGACAGCTCCCCTTACACAGGAGAGCCTTGAGACCGTGCAATAATATACTTTTTCGACAGACAAAACCCCGGGCTGTAAAATACAGTCCGGGGTGAGCTTATTTAAGATAAGATTTACTGCTTTGCGCCGTTATCGAACATCTCGAGCGCCTTGACGCTGATTGCGAAGCAATCGGCGAGACCCTGCTCGTTCATGTTGTCATAGGTGTCTCTTCTGGTGTGATAGTAGTCCTCAAGCTTATGGTTGAGTCCGGTGACGCCGGTCGCTCTGAAGCCCGCCTGCGCGAACGCTGCGGAATCGGTAGCGCCGCCGAGAGGCGGAACCCAGCCCTTCTTACAGGAGATATCAAGCTCCTTAGCCGCCTCCATGAACAGGTCGGAGACATCTTTATCCGCCTTGACCGTGCCGTTGAGGTCGCGGTAGTTGGTCATAAGATACTTGGGATCGTGAATCGTATCATAAGAGAAGATGAAGGTCGGGACATCGTCGAACTCGCCCTTATGAGCCGCGCACCACGCCTTTGCGCCGCGCAGACCCGCTTCCTCGGAGCCGGTGAGGATAACGCCGACTTCGGTGTTTTCAAACTCGATGCCCTCTTCCTTGAGAGCCTTGAGGATGGCTATACCCATATAGCAGCCGGAAAGGTTGTCGTTCGCGCCGTCAACGATGCGGTTCTCGTTCCACATCCAATAAAGACCGATAAGGAACGGGACGAACACAAGACCAATGAGGCGAAGAAGTCCGAGGGTTTCGGAAGCATCGAATGAGACATACTCAAGTCCGTTCTTTGCGACGAGCATTATGGAAATGACAAGATAATAGACAGCGCCGATGCCGCAGATAACCGCGTGACCCTCAAAGCCGACACCGCCGAGCTTATAGTTGACAGGCCACTCCCAAGCGGCATCCGGATGGCCGTTGAAGAATATGCGGCGCTTGACTTCGCCCTTGCAGCTCTTGACTGCGGTGACATTATGTCCGGTCTTTTCGGGGAAGAAGCGATCGATGAATTTCTTATAGAGTCCGAACTGCATAAAGACTATAAGCAGACCGACGACGATAAGAATTATCGAGACAAGCGGATAGAAGAACGAAATAGCGACCGCCGCGAGAACGAAGGTAATCGTGAAATATATCCAGCCGAAGAACGAACCTGGGTTCTCTTTGAACGACTCGACGTCGGCTCTCTCGCATCCGCACTCGTTTTTCAGTACGTCCGCCATATACTCACATGCCTGCTGCTCGCCCTTGGAGCCGGGATCGCGTTTTTCGAAGTCCTTGCATATGTGGGTTATCTCGCTCACCATATACTCGGCTGCTTCTTTCTTCTTGTCAATGACTGACTGAAGATTCATTTTTATTACCTCCTTAAATATAAGTCAAGCGGCCGCCCGAAACCGCAAATACGGGTCGCGGCAGCCGCTCAAAACAGTCTTTTATCTGCGGGGACCGGTAAAGCCGTTCGCCTGCTGGAACTTGTCGATCTTGTCGATAACGCCGAGGACAACATCGAATCCGTCGCCGACGGTGTCAACGCTGAAGCGCTCGGGCATATCGTGCCAGGTGTGATAATAATAGGTCAGGGTCGGATCCTGAGCCGCAAATGTAACGGACTTCATGCCCGCCTTGGTCATCGGGGTGCTGTCGCAGCCGCCGACGGGGTTATGTATGCAGCCGTTCGACTTACTCTGAATGCCGAGCTCCGCGAAGGTATCCTTGAACATTGCTTCAAGATCCTTGTCGAAGCGGCAGAACTGCCAATCGTCCTTGATAACGACCTCGAAATAGTCCTTATCGGCGACGGAGTCCAGATTTATGTTCCATGCGTTCTCAAGAATAGCCTCGCCCTTATGAGCGCGGGTGAAAGCGAGAGAACCGCGGAGTCCAGCCTCCTCAGAGCCGCAGTTGAAGTCGATGATGCGGCAGTTTTTGGGCATCTTGTCGGGATTCTCTTTGAAATACTTTGTAACAGCATAGCTGATAGCGCAGCCGGAGGCGTTATCCATAGCGCCGCGGGATGCGTTGCGCGGATCGGGATCAGCCCACATGACAAGGAACGCGCAGCCGATAGCGGTGACGAGGGGCAGGAAGCGCATAGCGAACATGAAGTTCACGAACGCGGGAGAAGCGAAAGCTTCCGCTGCCCAGCTTGCGCCGAAATAATAGCCGGTGTAGAGGGTCGCGACGGCAATCGAAGTGCCTGCAAGGAAGAAGAAGCAGAGAGCGCCGAAGCCGACCTTGACGAAGGTGGCAACGAGGCCGAGTGCGGGGTTTGTCTTAGCGAACTTCGAAGCGTGCTCGGAATGACGCCAGTTCCAGCTGGTGTCGGTATGGCCGGAGAGGATGATGGTGTAGTCATACTTGCCGTCCTCCGGGAGCAGCTCGCCGTAGGTGTTCTGCGATACTTCCTGCTTGAAGAACATATCGAACCAGGTCTTATAAAGGAAAACGCTGCAGACAAGCCAGACGATGCATGCCGCCGAAGCGAGAGCCATGCCGTACCAGACTGCGGGGATGCCCATTGCGATATAGACAAGGGCGCTCAGCGCGAGACCGAGCCAGCCTGCATAGGGGATTCCGCCGATGGACGCACGCGGGGAAACCGCAAACTCTTCGCGAACGGGCTCGATGCCGATCTCTCTGAGCTTATCGCCCATATAGGCAGCAAACTTTTTTTCGCCGTCCGAACCCGGCAATCTTGCGCCGATGTTCTTCGCAGCATGATTGATTATGTCGTATACCTCTTCGGCATACTTTCTGTGTTCTTCTTTCATGAAAAAGCGATACTCCTTTTGAAAATATACCATAATTATACAATAATTAGACGCAAAATTGCAATAGAGTTTAAAGAGAATATAAAAATTTCTTTAAATCTTTGTGAACGAGTAAATTTTTTCGGCGTCGGGCGGAAACGATAATAAATGCAAAGGCGCTTTTTTCTATCAGAAAGGATAAAATTAAAATGAATAAAGAAAACGACAAAAAATTTGACGGCATCCACTGCCCCACCCCGAGCTCTGACCATGTCATGGGCGAACCCGAGGACTCATTCGACATGGTGAACAAATACGGAACCTACAACATTCAGCCGACCTCGCAGACAGGGAACTCCTTTCCGCATATTGCGCAGGGATTGCCGAAAAAGCGAAAAAGCGGGAAGAAAACAAAATAAAATCGCAAAAATCAAGTTGATCGATACTTGGCAGAAATAAACCAAACAATCGATATAACAATTATACTCGCACCTTATCAAAAAAATGTTTAAGTAATAATACGGGGCTGTTTCGTAAAAACGGAACAGCCTCTGTTTTTTTACTTTGTTTTCATTCGAGCTGATTATTGATTTTTATCAGGCAAAATGATATTATAAAAAACAACAGATTTTCGGAGATGAGTTTTTGTGTTCATTCTGACGCTCGACAGCAACGATCCGTTTTTCAACCTGTCGGCGGAGGAATACTTTCTCTGCGAAAAGGACGAAGATTTTTTCCTGCTCTGGCAGAACAAGCCGTGCATTGTAATCGGCAAAAATCAGAACGCGGCGGACGAGATAAACGGTGATTATGTCAGCACCCGCTCCCTGCCCGTTGTCAGGCGCATGACTGGCGGCGGGGCAGTTTATCACGACGCGGGCAACCTCAATTTTTCGTTCATTCAAAACGGCGAGCCGAACAGAGCGGCGCTATGCAGACCTGTTATCGAGGTTCTTCGCTCCCTCGGCGTTGAGGCGGAGATATCCGGGCGAAACGATATCACAGTCGACGGCAGAAAAGTTTCGGGCACGGCGATGTGTTCGCGCGGCGACAGGTCGCTGTTTCACGGCACGCTGCTGATAAGCGCCGACCTTGAGGCTATGTCCGAAGTGCTGAGGGCCGACGAAAACAAGTTGATGGGGCACGGAGTGAAATCGGTCAGAAGCCGCGTTGCAAATCTGTCCGAATACACGAAAGAAGTCAGCCCCGATATTATCGGCGCGATGCTGGCTGGATATATGACAGAGCGTGGCGGAAAAATATATGAACTCGGCGAAAGCGATATAAAAGCTATTGAGAAGCTTCGGGACAGCAAATATTCGACCGACGAATGGAACTGCGGCGCCGAGCGGCTCCAAAAATCCGAGCGATCCCGTCTTAGCTGCGGAACGGTTTATATAAAAAAGAAAAATGTCTGCGGGCGGATAGAAGACATACGCATTTTCGGCGATTTCATGAACATCGGAGATATTTCAAGGCTCGAAGCGCGGCTTCGCGGGACGGAGTTTCGGCGCGAAGAAATAATATCGGCGCTCGAAGAAGCCCGGGTGGAAAAATATATTCCGAATCTGACCGCAGACGAGCTTGCGGACATCATAATGAAAAGCGAGTGATACACATGGAGAGACTCAAAAGGGCTGCTGCCATACATGATATTTCGGGCTTCGGCAAATGCTCGCTGACAGTTGCCCTGCCGATAATCTCTGCCATGGGCATTGAGGTTTCGGTCATACCGACCGCCGTGCTATCGACGCACACGGGCGGGTTCACGGGCTTCACCTACCGCGACCTCACGGGCGACATGCGCCCGATCGCGGAGCACTGGAAGAGCCTCGGAATAAAATTCGACGCGATATACAGCGGCTTTCTCGGCTCGGTCGAGCAGATAGACATCGTGACCGATTTTATAGACGATTTCAAAGAGAAAAACACGGTCGTGCTCGTCGACCCCGCTATGGCGGACGGCGGCAGTATGTACTCGGTGTTCAACATGGACTTTGCAAGGCAGATGACGCGCCTTTGCGCAAAGGCGGACATAATCGTTCCGAACTTCACGGAGGCCGCGTTCATGCTCGGCGAGGAATACCGCCCTGCCCCCTACTCAAAAGAATATGTTGAATCGACGCTTCGCAGGCTCTCTTGTCTCGGGCCGTCAAAAGTGGTTCTGACGGGCGTTGCATTCGACGGCAGGCAGGTCGGCTCGGCATCATACGACCGCTCGACAGATGAGATAAGCTACGCCCTTTCGGACACGGTGGACGGATATTTTCACGGCACGGGCGACGTGTTTGCGAGCGCGCTGCTCGGCGCATACATGAACGGATTGAGCCTCGCCGAGAGCGCACGGATAGCCGTTAACTACACCCACGGCTGCATCGTGAGAACAAAAGAGGCGGGCACGGATCTTCGCTACGGCGTTGATTTTGAGCACGGAATACCTGATCTGCTCCGGCAGACGGGGATAATATAAAAAAGAAAAGGCAAAGAGGAGAGGAAGAAATGAGCTACGCAGACGAGGTATTTATCGCCAACTGCAAGGATATACTCGAAAACGGCACATGGGACACGGACTACAACGTTCGCCCGCACTGGGAGGACGGCACGAGCGCGCACACGATAAAGAAGTTCGGCATCGTCAACCGCTACGACCTTTCAAAGGAGTTCCCGGCGATGACGCTCAGAAAAACTTTTATCAAGAGCGCAACGGACGAGCTGCTCTGGATATGGCAGAAAAAATCGAACAATGTCAACGACTTCAAGGGTCACGTCTGGGACGCTTGGGCCAATGAAGACGGCAGCATCGGCAAGGCATACGGCTATCAGCTCGGAGTCAAGCACCACTATCCCGAGGGCGATTTCGACCAGGTTGACAGAGTTCTCTATGACCTCAAGCACAACCCGCTCAGCCGCCGCATACTGACAAATATATATGTCCACGCAGACCTGAGCGAGATGAACCTCTACCCCTGCGCCTACAGCATGACTTTCAATGTCACTGGCAAGAAGCTCAACGCGATACTCAACCAGCGCTCGCAGGATATGCTCACGGCAAACAGCTGGAACGTCTGCCAATACGCGACGCTCGTTCACATGATAGCTCAGGTCTCGGGACTTGAGCCGGGCGAGTTTGTTCATGTCATTGCGGACGCGCACATCTACGACAGGCACGTTCCGATAGTCGAAGAGCTGATAAAGCGCGAGCCCTACGACGCGCCGAAGTTCGTCCTCGACAAATCGATAACAGATTTCTACAAGTTCACGCCCGACAGCGTGCATTTTGAGGACTACAAATATCACGAGTTCACCGAGAAGATACCCGTTGCGATATAAGGAGCGAAGATGAAAGCAATAGTTTGCGCCGACATAAATTGGGGCATCGGCAAGGGCACGGGAATGCTCTTTCATATCCCCGCCGACCTCAAGTTTTTCAAAGAGAAGACCATGGGCAGCACCGTTATCATGGGACGCACGACATTTCTCTCCCTACCGGGGCAGAAGGCTCTGCCGGGCAGGAAGAATATAGTGCTGACGCGAGACGAAAATTGGAGCGCCGAGAATGTCACAGTGTGCCACGGCATTGACGAGCTCGCGGACATTATTGAAAATGGCGAAAATGTATTCCTCATGGGTGGAGAGGCGGTCTACAACGAGCTGATTGACTCATGCGATGAAGCGTATGTAACGCGCGTAAATGCGGATGGAAAGGCGGAGAAGTTCTTCCCCGACCTCGACCGCCGCGCAGGCTGGAAGCTCGTCGAGCGCTCCGCCGCGCAGGAGAGCAACGGATACGTTTTCACATTCGACAGATATGTAAAAAAATAAGATAGACGAAACGGGATTGACGGACTGACCGCCAATCCCGTTTTTTTGTTTTATTCGGTCGGGTCGGACTTTTTTCGGCTCTTTAATCAAAGATTTATTTTTGCGCTATCGCCGTTCTTACCGCAATATGCACAAACAAAGCGCCCGACATTTGGAAATATTGACGAGAGAAAAATAAAGTTTTTCCGTTGACAAACGCCGAAAAGGATGATAATATACAACTGAGCTATTTGAAATAGCTCAGTTAGCTAACTTTTTAATACGGAGGACAAATCGTGATTATACTCGATTTCCACTCAAAAACACCTATCTACGAACAGATCGAGGAGCAGGTGATGCTCATGGTCAGGCGCGGCGTGTACAAGCCGCACGACCGTCTGCCCTCCACCCGCTCTTTAGCTTCCGAGCTCAAGCTCAACGTGAACACCGTAAAGCGCGCGTTTCAGGAGCTTGAGGCAAAGGGCGTGACCTATTCCCAACCCGGGCGCGGAGTCTTTATCAGCGAAAACGCGGCGGACAACAGCCGCGTGCGCGAGCAGGCTCTTTCGGCGCTCTCGACCGCTCTGCGCTCGGCGAAGGCAAACGGGCTGAGCGAAGCGGATATTGAGGAGCTTATAAAGCAGGTCTACGCCGAAAACAAATGAAAGGAGCAAAGAGGCAAACGCCATGATTGAATTCAGAAACGTCACCAAAAGCTACGGCGATTTCACCGCCGTTGAGGACATATCCTTCTCCGCCTGTGACTCGTCCGTCTGCGGTCTGATAGGCTACAACGGCGCGGGCAAAACAACGCTTATAAAATGCGCCGCGGGGCTCTATAAGCCGGACTCCGGCAAGGTGCTTATAGACGGCGAATCCACCTACAATTCCGACGAGGTGCGCTCGCGGCTGTTCTTTGTGCCGGACGATCTCTTCTTCCCCGTCGGCTCGACTCCGAACAGCGCGGCTCGCTTCTACAAAGACTACTACCAGGAGTTTTCATTCGGCAACTTCGAGCGTATGCTAAAGCTCTTTGAGCTTGACGGCGACGCGAAAATACGCGGATTTTCAAAAGGAATGCAGCGCCAGACGGAGATAGCGTTAGCGCTCGCCTCGTCGCCGAAAGTCCTGCTGCTCGACGAATGCCTCGACGGGCTTGACATCGCAAAAAAGGACATCTGCAAGCAGCTTTTCATGGACTACATGGCTCAGAGCGGCTGCACCATGCTCATCTCGTCCCACGCGATAGCAGATCTTCAAAACCTCTGCGACAGGATAGTGCTGATATCCGGCAAGCGTATGCAGATGAACTGCTGCACGGACGATATCCCCTCGACCTGGCGCAAATTCAGGCTTCAGTTTGACTTTGAGCCGACGCGCTCGATATTCGGGAATATCGACATCAAAAAGCTCGACATCGACGGCAGGAGTGCCGTTGTGACCGTCTGCGGACACATCGACGACGCGAGGGCAAAGCTCGACGCATTGGAGCCGCTGTTCATCGACGAGTTCCCGATGGAGCTTGAAGAAATATTCTTACAGGAAACGGAGGACAAGAGCGATGAAATCTCAAAAGTCTTTGAATAATATTGCTTCCGCCGACTTAAAGCGCAGTTTTGCTTCAAATCTCGTCATACCCGCGCTGACCTTTCTCGCATTCACTGTGCAGGCGGCAGTATGCGCATATTTTCAGTTCAAACAGAAAGAAAAGGTCTTTTTCACATGGTTCAGGAACTCGCCCGACTCGCTTGTTTTCATCTCATTCTGCGTTGTTCTCGTCGGCGCGATACAGGCGGCATACACTCTGCGGTTCATCAACATAAAGAATCAGTCAAATGTGTGGTTCAGCTTCAATCTCAGCCGCTCGACGCTCTTTAAAAACCGCTGTGTTTCTTCGCTGACGCTCCTCGGCGCGGCGATAATAATACCCGGAATAATCAGCGCGATAATATGCTGCGCGTCCGGCTGCTCCGCCGCGAAGGTTCTCCCGGTAATATTCTATCAGTATTCCGGATTTTTGACGATGATGTTCGCGGGCTTTGCGATAGGCGCGCTGACGGCGTCGCTCACGGGCAGCGTTGCGGAGAGCATATTCTATTCTGTAGTGCTCATTCTCGCCCTGCCGCTTCTCTCGACTGCTTGGGACGCCCTTTCTTCGGTATTTCTGCGCGGCAGGACGGCAGTCTCCGGCGTGAATTACACCGGCGACATGGATATGCAGCATTACTATTTCAGTTTCTCCATCCAACGGGGCGGACGCGGGATAATGGCATTCTGCCCGTTCACGCTGTTCCGCGTTCCCGGAACGAGTATAGAGGATTCTGCAATCTCGGATCTGCGCGGATTCGGTCCTATCGACTTCGGTTTCTGCAAGGACGGCTCATCTCTGCCCGGGATAGACGCATGGCTTCCGATACTGCTTTGGATAGTTTTGACCGCCGTATTGATCGTGCTCGCGCAGCGGATGTTCGACAAAAAGAAGCTTGAAGAGCTCGGAGTTCCGGCGGCGAGCCGTGTGCTCACAGCGCTTACCTCGGCGATAGTAGTGTTCTGCGGATTTTCCGTTCCCGCATGGGTTTTGAAAACCACTATCCCCTCCGTTAATACTGCGCTCACCGCGCTTTTGGGTATCGCCGTCATGCTCGCGGCATATTTTGCCTACACATTCATTGCGCGCAGGAATTTGAAGGCGGTTCGCAAGAATCTCTGGCAGTTTGCAATGCCGGTCGGCGCAACGGCGATAATCACCGCAATATTCCTGACCGGCGGATTCGGCTACACCGCGCGCGTTCCCGAGGAGGAAGAGATAGAGTATGTCACGGTGTCGATGCCGTTCAGCTTTGAGAGCGGAATGGCGCAAAACGGCAGTATACTCCGCACCGTCAAGGGCACTGCAACGGTTCTCAAGCCCTATACAAACTGCATAACTCTCTCGACGGAAAAGGACATAAACACGGTGCTCTCCATCCACAAGCTCATAACGAACGAGAAGAAGAGCGACGAAAAGACAAACACCCAGTTCTCCGTCAAATATTATTTCAAGAACGGCAGGAGTATGGAGCGCACTTTCACGAATATAAGCGAAAAAGACCTCAACTCATATTTCGCCGTTGCCGACACAGACGGGGTAAAGGAACAGCAATATCTTTTCCTCGCCGCCTCCGATACAGAGCGCGAAAAGCTCGAAAATGAAAGCGTAAAAGCTCCGGGTATGTCGAACCTGCAAGGCTATTTCTTATTTCGAAACTACGGCAATCCTCTGCGCAATAAGGATGGCGTTCTAATAGCGAGCAAGGACGGCAGCTTCTGCCGCGAGCTGAGCTCGGATGAGCTTGATAAGCTCGGCAAATGCATATGGAGCGACATATCGAAGAAAAAATATACGGATATTCTTCGCGGCAGCGAAAAGGAAGTAGCATATATTTATCTCAACGACAGTGCCACATACTACGGCGGTCGATATGAAGAAAATGTTGAAGGCAGGTCTGTTCTTGCGGCTGTCACGGACGACATGACCGAGACGCTGAAGTTTATCAAAGAACACGGCATGGCGGACGCGCTCGGGCAAAAGCGTGAAGTGAAGAGCGTCAATATTTACGACTGCCGCCGCATCATTTTGCAGGCGCAGGAGATAAACAAAAGCGGAAAATACGGCGGCACCGCGATAAACCCGATTTTTATTATGAGCACGATGTTCAACACGAAAGAAATAAAGTTGGTGAACAAAGCTTTCGGCGACATGGATGACTGCTTCATAAAGAGCGTTACAAATCAAAAGCAGTCAGACGAGCTGTTCGCACTCGCTCAAGGACAGTGTTACACCTCTCTCGGCGGCTATATCGCGCAGATAACATTCACCGACGGCTACAATCAGACGATGTACATTCCCGAAAGCGATGCACCGGGATATATAAAATAAGAGAAAACGGCAGGAACTTTTTTACGGTTCCTGCCGTTTTTGTTATACATATTCTGCTGTCATCTGAACTGTTCCGGTGAAGCGGTCGAAGTCTATCATGATGTAGTTGCCGCCGTTTTCGAAATTGAACTCATGTTCGAATCTGCCGTCGGTGTCGGGCGTATATTCGAGCACTTTTCCGTTCATTCTCAGGCGGATGACCGCGCTGCCGGACTCGGTTTTGATATAAGCTTTCACTTTTATCAGCTTGTCGCGCGCCGATACGTAGGAGAGCAACGGATATATTTTCACATTCGACAGATATGTAAAAGAATAAGAGACAAAAAGAACCGGGATTGGTATTTCGCCAACCCCGGTTTTGTTTTATTCCGCCGGTTCGAGCTCCGGCTCGTTTTCTTCTATATCGCCCGCGAGACCTAATTTCTGTTCGAGCTTCGACTTTTTCTTATATGTCTCATTCCACTCCTGCTGAGTGAACTCATAGCCGTATGCAAGGAAGAGATCCTCGCCGCGCTTCTCCTGCTTTGAATAGCGCGCTTTCTTGAGCAGGACTACAATCCCCACGCCGAGCAGCGAACCGACGAGCGCCGCCGCGAACGAGAGCAGAATAACTTTCGCTCCCCCGCCGGCATAGAGCGGAGGCAGCAGCCCCGCAAATGCGTCGTATTTATCGGTGACGACAATTGTGGAAGTGCGGAGAAGACCGTATTTCCGGGCATAGTCAGTCAAGAATGACTCGTTGCAGATGCCGAATGCCGCGGCGAGAATACCAGTGAGCGTTGTACCGCCGATGAGTGCAAAAGGCGTTGTCTGCGGCTCTCTGACGCAATAGACCATCGGCGACATAGCCATGAGCCTGACATTCTGGAACACCTCGTTAATGAAGCCCGTGTTGAGCAGGTTTTCATCATAGACGACCATCGGCCAGGACTTGAACTTCTTGCCGACGAAGAGATAAATCATGCATATCCACGACGGGGTTATCATCGCCGCGGAGAACACTGTGAGCAGTCTTGCGCTCTCCATTGAGCCCGCCAGCACGCCCTTGAATATCTCATCGAACACCGCGAGCGAGAGCGGACCGCCGACATCGAAGCCGAGCGCGAAGCCTATCACGGCGCCTTTGAGAATGATATTTGCGGAGGAGGCGACTATTCCGGCGAGCTTATGCGCGAGCAGGGTCATCGGCAGAGCGTAGGCATAGTTCATAACGAAGAACACCGCGAACGCAGAGAGTCCGATAACAACGAGCGAATCGCCGAGCAGGGTCATATTTTTAAGCTGCGGGCGGAATGTGCATATAAGCTCCTCGCGCTTTGCTTCGTCTTTTATCTTTGAATGGGCAAGCTTCAACAGCAGACCGAACGCCCATTCTATAACGACGACGCAGACCTTGTGCAGGAAGGTCACGCACACTGTACTCAGCAACGCTATCACATAATAGCCCATGAAGCCGATAACAGACGAGCCACCTATTGTTTCAACGCCCGCGACCTGGGTGCAGAAGAGACCGAAATACACGGCGAGAACGCCCGAGACGAGAGCGGAGAAAAATCCGCCCGCGTAATACGCCATACATATCGACATACCTATGCCGAAAAGCTGGACGGACATATACGAGACCCAATAGAGTCCGTCGAGCAGGGACGGAAAAACTTTTCCGAGAATAAGTATTATAAACGCGAATATCGCGGCGAAGAGCATGAACGGGAACAGCGCGGTCGAGGTCTTGACCGCGGCGCGTCTGAGCTGATATTTTTCAAACAGCGGCGCTTTCAGATACTCCCCCGCGCTTTTGTACGGATTTTCTGTGTTATACATCTTTACCCTCCTGCTTGTTTTTTCTAATCATAGCATTATATTAGCAATATTGCAACATATTCACTTGTTTTATCGCATCTTTTTGTATATATTTTAAAAATTTCTTGCAATCTGCACAATTGAAAGCCCAGACATTTGGGGATATTGACAAACGAAAGCGGTCGAAGTCTATCATGATAATGTAGATTTTTATCACACTTCAGCAAAGAATATTTAAATTTTTAACAATTCAAAACGGCAGGAACTTTTTTACGGTTCCTGCCGTTTTTGTTATACATATTCTGCTGTCATCTGAACTGTTCCGGTGAAGCGGTCGAAGTCTATCATGATGTAGTTGCCGCCGTTTTCGAAATTGAACTCATGTTCGAATCTGCCGTCGGTGTCGGGCGTATATTCGAGCACTTTTCCGTTCATTCTCAGGCGGATGACCGCGCTGCCGGACTCGGTTTTGATATAAGCTTTCACTTTTATCAGCTTGTCGCGCGCCGATGCGCCGCCGAACACGGTATCGCGCCCGATCTCGTTCTCGCACTGCGCGGTATAGCTGCCGGTGAACCAATCCTTGCCGTTGTTCTCGCGCTTGCCGATAAGCCTGGCGCTGTTCGTGACATCGGACATTTTGAACGCGCCGCGCAGATCGTCAAAGTATCTGTCCGCGCGTTTGAGCTGCATACTGCCGCGGCTCATGCACGCCGTGAGCGAGAGCATTAGAGCAAGAGTCAGCAGAACAGCCGCTGCTCTTTTCATTATTCTCTCTCCTTTGCGCCGCTGACTATCTTATAATAGGCGTTGGAGGTAACGCGGTAAATAAGAGTATAGAACAGCGCGAACACGACGAAGCACACAAGAGTTGTCACGGCGAAGAGGACGGGGTTGTTGAAATTAAAGGCGAGCAATATTCTGCGTATTATTATGGACGCGAATATCATATGCAGACCCGCTCCCGCGAGAGGCAGGAAGAATACCGTGAGCAGCTGAGAATTGATGCTCTTTCTTATCTCTTCCTTTGTCATGCCGACCTTCTGCATTATCTCAAAGCGCGACTGATCTTCGTAACCCTCAGAGACCTGCTTATAGTAGATTATCAACACAGCCGCGAAGATGAACACGACCGAGAGCATGACGCCGAGATAGAACAGCGAGCCGAAGGTAGAATAATAATCATCCCTGCCGACATTGCGGCTGTCTATCGAGAAAGACATCATATTGCCGTAAGACGACATTGCCGGTTTTGTCGCGTCGATATAGTCATTGCACAGCGCTCTCTCGCCGGCGGTATCGAGATCGGTATCGAAAAATCTGAAATACTTATAGTTGACGGTGCGCACCCCCTTGTGGTTTTCGGGCTTTGCAAAATCCGTGGCTGCACTTTTGAAGTCGGGCACGAAAATATATATCGAGGACGCAATATTTACGGCGGAGTCGCCGTCAATGAGGAAGCTGTCGACTGTCTTTTTGACTTTGTAGGTCTTGCCGTCGCCGAGAGTCACGGTGTCATATTTATACTTCATTCTGTAGCCATAGACTATGACCTCATCGGGCGCGAGGGTTTCGTTCGTGCCCATGACGGCGTTGTAGTCCTCTATCGGCACGACATCGAAGCAGATATACGCATTCGAGTTTGAACCGATTGTTACGCCCGTGCCGCCTGCGATCAGCTTGCCGCCGTCGGAAATCGTGCCGACAGTCACAACGGATCTGTAGGACGCAAAATTTGAGGCGTTCGCCTTATGCGAAGCGGCAAGGGAATCGACGTCTGCGGCGACTTTTTCGATATTGCCGTCATTGAGTCCGTCGATAGTATCAAAGCCTGTCGAGAGCACGATATCGCGCGGATAGCGGGTGTTGACGCTGTCCTCAGTGCCGAAGAGCAGGCAGGTGGTCGAGGATATCATGACGAGCACCATTGTTGCGAGCACGCAGACGGACGCGAGTCCCGCGCCGTTTCTCTTCATTCTGTAGGTCATCGAAGAGACGGAGATGAAATGATTCGGCTTATAATAGTAGGTCTTGCGCTTTTGCAGGAAGCGGCAGAGAAGCACCGAGCCGAATATCATCAGAAGATAAGTGCCTATGATGACCATTATGACCGCGATGAAAAACACAAGTATCGCGCTCAGGGGCTCGGTTATCACAACGGCGGTAATATATGCGCCGATGAGCAAAACTGCGCCAGTGATGCCGAGAAGCGGGTTAGCTTTCGGCGGCTTCTCGCCGAGGTTTTCGCTCCTGATTAAAGTTACCGCACTCGCGCCCATTATCTGGCGCACAGAGTTGATAAAGAGGAGCAGGAAGATAACGGCGAAAACGCCGACAGTCAGCAATATTGCAGTCGGAGAGACATGGAAAACATAGCTGATATCAGTGCCGCCTATCGCCTTGACGAGTCCGAGTTCGGCGAGCTTCGAGAGCGCGACGCCGAGCACAAGACCGCAGAAGAGCGATATGGCAGAAGTTATCAGGCTCTCCCAAAAGAGCAGGATGCTGATATTCTTTTTGTCCATGCCGAGGATGTTATAGAGTCCGAACTCTTTCTTCCTGCGTCGGATAAGAAACGAATTTGTATAGAAAAGAAAGATGCAGGCGAATATGGCGATGACCCAGCCGCCGAGCATGAGCACGATGCTGACCGTACCCTCGCCGAATGTGCCCTTGAGCGACTCGCCGTAGCGCAGGAAAATAACGATATAATACATCATTATCATGCCTATCTGCGTTAAAATATACGGCAGATAGAGGCGCTTGTTCTTTCTTATCCCATCAAACGCGAGGCGCGGATAGAAAAACTTTTTCATTTGCGCTCACCGCCTGTCGCAAGCAGAGTCAGGGTCTCGGATATCTTCTGATAGAGCTGGCTGTCGGTATCGGCGCCGCGATAGATCTGATGGAACACCTCGCCGTCCTTTATGAAAAGCACGCGCTTTGCGGAGGAAGCCGCCTTGACGGAGTGCGTGACCATAAGAATAGTCTGACCGAGGGCGTTGACCTCGGTGAACAGGCGCAGCAGTTCATCGGTGGACTTTGAATCGAGCGCGCCGGTCGGCTCATCGGCGAGAATCATGCGCGGCTCGGTTATCAGCGCGCGGGCGACAGCCGCCCTCTGCTTCTGGCCGCCGGATATCTCATAGGGATATTTCTTGAGCAGCTCCGTTATGCCGAGACGCTTTGCTATCGGTTCGAGGCGGGAATGCATCTCATCGTAGCTCTTGCCCGCGAGGACGAGCGGAAGATAGATATTATCTTCGACCGTGAAAGTATCGAGAAGATTGAAATCCTGGAACACGAAGCCGAGGTTGTCTCTGCGGAAAGCGCAGACAGCCGAATCCTTTATCTTTGAAAGATCCCTGCCGTCGATCATAACGCTGCCGGAAGTGGGTCTGTCAAGAGCCGCAAGAATATTGAGCAGAGTGGTCTTGCCGGAGCCGGATTCGCCCATGATAGCGACATACTCGCCCTCCGACACGCTGAAGTTAACATTTTTAAGAGCCTCGACCTTGTTGCCGCCGAGACGGGTTGAATAGACTTTTTTGAGTCCGTTGACTTCCAAAATACTCACTGTAGTTGACCTCCTGTCATTTTGTGGCTCTATTATAGCCGAAAAGGGAAATGCGCCTCCATAGAAAAGGCTTACATTTCCCCTTTCAAATCTTACGGTTTTGTAAGAAGTTATTCTTTTCCCAGTTTATACTGCCCGAGATCGAGGCGAACCGTTGTCCCCTCGCCTACTGTTGAAGAAATCGAGATATCAATACCGAGGTTTTGACATATGCGGCGGCAGAGATAAAGCCCGAGCCCACTCGCACGGCGGTCGGTTCTGCCGTTGCATCCGGTATAGCCTTTATCAAACACGCGCGGCAGATCCTCCGGCGCGATGCCTATTCCGGTGTCTTTGATACAAAGGACTTTTCCCTCGGAATAAATCTTTATGCTCCCCTCGCGGGTATATTTGAGCGCATTTGAAAGCAGCTGCTCGATGACAAACGCGAACCATTTTTCGTCCGTAACGGCTTGAATATCGACGCTGTCATATTCGAGGCGTATCCTGCGGTCAATGAACTCGGGGGCGAACTTCTTCACCGAGCTTTTGATTATTTCATCTATATCCTGCCGAGCAAAAACATAGTCGCTGTAATCCGAGCCGAGACGCACAAAGACGAGCACCATCTCGACATACTGCTCTATCCGCGACAGTTCGGACGCAAGTCTGCGCGCTTCGGGCACATCCTCTTTCTGAAGAGTCAGACGCATCGCCGCTATCGGCGTTTTTATCTGGTGCGCCCAGACGGTGTAGTAATCGACGGTGTCGCGTATGCGGCTGTCCGTCTGCGCCGTTATCTCCGCTATTTTTTCCTTGAGCACGGATATCAGTTGCTGATAGTCGGAATCAACTATCCCCTCCGGCTCGGGCAAAGCAGATATTAATTCGGTGTTCCTGCGGTGAAGCTCTTCGAAAAACTTGTGGCGGCGATACGCTTTTGTAATATCATAGGCGACGAACACCGCGCCGAAAAGCAGGCACAGTGCACACGGATACATCACGGCGCGCACGGGCAGACGGTAGAACCAAAACGAAACCGCGAATATGCAGACGAAAAGCAGAAGCATCAAGAGCCGCTTCCAGCGCTCCTTGAGATAACCCTTGAAAAAGCTCATAACCCCTCCGAAATCAAGCTATTATATACCCTACGCCGAACTTTGTGGCGATAAAATCTTTGAGTCCCGCCGCGTCAAGCTTCTTTCTAAGGCGGTTGACATTGACGGTGAGTGCATTTTCATCGACGAACGAATCCGTCTCCCAAAGGCGTTCCATCAGCTTTTCGCGGCTGACTACCTTGCCTTTATTTTCCATCAGGCAGAGCAGAATGCGATATTCATTTTTTGTCAGCGTTATCTTTTCGTCGCCGAAAACGAGCGAATTTTCACCCGTATCGAGCAGTGCGCCGCGATGCTCGAGCACAGGGACATTAGCGCCGAAATCGTAAGTACGGCGCAGAAGAGCCTGGATTTTCGCCATGAGGACGCTACCGTCAAACGGCTTCGAGATAAAATCATCCGCGCCGAGATTCATCGCCATGACGATGTTCATATTATCCGACGCCGATGAGACGAAGATTATCGGCACCTTCGAGACGCGGCGAATCTCACTGCACCAGTGATAGCCGTCAAAGAACGGCAGCATGATATCGAGCAGGACTATATGCGGCGAAAACTCGGCGAATTCGTGCATGACATTGCTGAAATCCCGCACGATATGCGTCTGAAGATTCCATGCCTGTGCCTGCGCCGCGACGGCGTTCGCTATCCCCGGATCGTCCTCAACGATAAAGAGCCTGTACATACCGCACCTCCGAAAACTGTTTCATAAAAATCAACGGACAAAGCCGCCCGAAAACTTCGGCTGTATACAAAATAATTATACGGCATCCGCCGCCGCGTTTCAAGAAAAACAGTATCGCAAATGAACTTCGGCGCATAGAATATACAGAAAAAACTTTGGAGGTGCCAAATGAACAACAATCAAAACCGCTGCGGCTGCGGCGGACAGCCGACAGTCATGGACATTGACCGCGAGACGAAAGAGAACACAAATTTCCGAAAAGAGGCATGGACAGGCGAGCATCTGCAGGTAACGCTGATGTGCATACCCACAAACTGCGACATCGGCGCGGAGATCCACGAGGACACAGATCAGCTCGTCTGCATCGTGCAGGGCTGCGCGACAATAAGCTTCGGCGCGACGAAATGTTCCATGTGCGACGGTCAGAGGGCAAACGGCGGCGACGCCTGCCTCATCCCCGCCGGAACCTGGCACAATATAACAAACAACGGAAGCATCCCGCTCAAGGTATATTCCGTATACGCTCCGCCGCACCACGCGGCAGGAACAGTCCAGCGCACCAAGACCTGCGACTGCTGAAAATAAAATAGACACAGGCGCCGTGACTCTGGTGGATCACGGCGCCCGTATCGTTGAGGAAGTGGAGATAAAAAAGATAATATGGAAATTCCAAAACGCAGGTTGGGGGTTCTGCGTTTTGCGTGGATGGTGAAATCAGCGAAGCATTACTTTCTGCTTATTCTCGCCCGGCAGTCGAAATCATCCGACCTCGACCGCCGAAAAGTCATAGTACAGATCCATCGGGCGATTATCGTCGAGCAGGAGTATGCTGTTATCCTCGAGCAAGAGGTTATCTCCCGCATACTTCATGATGAAGTCTATGCCATAGTTGACAGCCTGTTCTTCATTCTCGGCATAAATAAATCCGCTTACGGGGTTGACGGTGTCCTCGCAGGCGCCTATCTCCCTGCCGTCATCTCCGATTTTCTTGCATCGGCATTCGAGCACATAGCGCGAGCCGATATCCGGAAGTCCGTCGTATTCTTTTAGCATTATTATCCGTCCCTTGAATTTATCTGCAGGTGCGGTTTGCCGCAGCCTGCCGCATGCCTCCGCGCTGCCGGCGGTCAGGCAGCAGACGGAAGATCCGCCCGCTTCCCGCCGTATAGGAGTATAGGAGGTCGTTGGCTTCATTTATGTACTTCGCTTGAGTACGCCATAATTTTAACGCAATGCAAGCAAAAAGTGTTGATTTTTCAAAAAGTGATGTAAAAATGGGCAAAAACGATATATTTCGAACAGTTATTTTTCTATACAGCAAACATGCGACATATTTTGACAGATTGTTGCGTATAATTATCAGTGCCAAAAGAACATTTTTTATACGGCATAATAACACAGTTAAAAAAGTGTAAGGACATACCTTATAAGTCCGCCGCGGTGCAGAGTTGTAAGAAAATACCTGCGCAGTCGGTTAAAATATTTTTCATGCCCATACACTGTTATTATAAATAAAGAAAGCAGACAAGGCGTGTGCCCTGCCTGCTTTCTTTTATATAGGAGTTATGTAGGAGATAGATTTCACATTCACGCTCTTTTCAGAGGTCAACATTATTTTAGCGCATTTGCCGCCGGAAGTGTGAATTTTTGCAAAAGTGATGCGATTTTGGGCGAAAACGATGTTTTTCGTGAGTTTAATTTGCCGAGGTCGCAAAACTCAATTCAGGCGGTGACTGTCAAGCAGTAGAAAATAGTCGCTGATGACATTTTTTATTTTTCTGTTTGCTTTTTTGACAAAATGTGGTATAATATTTGCGGGAGCGTGATTCTTTTGATAGATATACTTGTCTGCGATGACAGCGCGGAAATAGTTGAACAAGTAAAAAAGCTGCTGTGCGCATGGGAAAAAGTGAACACTGTCAGCTTCAATATAGACTGCCGCCAATCGGGAAAATTTATTCTCGAAAACAAGCACAAATATGACATTGCTTTCATTGATATCGAGATGCCCGAAATGAGCGGACTCGAACTCGCGGTCGAGCTCAAGAAGCAGAACCCGGATGTACTCATCATCGTTCTGACCTCGTTCCAGCGATATCTCGACGACGCGATGCGCATCCATGTTTTCAGATATCTCTCGAAGCCCGTCGATGTCAACCGCTTCAACAAGAACCTCTTTGACGCCGTTCAGGAATACCGCACACTGAGCAAGACGATAATTCTCGAGACTCACGACATAGTCAAGAAGATAAAGACAAAAGACATTCTCTATATCGAAAACAGGCGCTACGGCGCACTTCTCGTGACAAAAGACGCCGAATATGCGACGGGAGTCAGACTAAAAGACTGGATAGCCAAAACCGGTCAGCCGGACTGCTTTGTCTATTCCCACGCGAGCTACATAGTCAATCTGCAAAACGTCATCGACTTTTCAAAAGACAGCGTCACGCTCAGAAAAGGCGACGGCGAAACGGTAAGCGTATATATGTCCCAGCGCAAATACCCCGCCTTCAGAAAGGCATTTTTTAACTTTGCGGGAGGTATATGATGGACACTGTGTGTAAATTGATTGCCTGCGCTTTCGGACAATTTGCCGCGTACTGCTATTTTTCAAGGCGGTTTGAAACAAAATGTCCGATTGCCGCAGTCTGTGGATTCTTTGCGGCGGCTGCTGCCGTACAATTCGCCGTAAGCTTCGCGGGGCTTGCCGCGCTCAACATAACCCTGCTCTTTATCAGCAATCTCTGCGCCGCGCTCATAATATACCGTGCAGGAATAAAGCAGACGCTGATCCATTGCTTACTGCTCGAAGTTCTTGCCGCGATGTCGGCGTTTATCATAATGTTCGGTCTGCCGAAAATTATCGGCCATGAGCCACCCGGGAACGGAATGATATTGCTTGGCATATCGGCGAGCGCACTGTATTTTACATTCGCTTATGCCGTATCAAGGCATAACGACAATATGATTGCCTATTACGTACTGGTGTCCCTGCTCTCGCTGGTCTGCGCCGCAATGATTGCAGGCTTCGCATTTTTCCCGGGGAGCAATCTGATTTTGACGCTGATATCGGTCGTTCTGCCGTTGGCGATATCCGCCGTCTGCCTTGCGCACAGAAAGTTAGTCTGCAAAATCACAAACTCAACCGAATCGCTTCTCGAAGAACAGCGTCAGGAACTGAACACGGAATACTATGCGGAGCTTGAGCATCAATACGACCTGCGCGACATTATTATCCACGACATAAAGGGGCAGCTGCGCACGATAAAGCAGCTCTCACAAAACGGAGAAAACGACCGCATAAAAAGCTACATCGACTCGATATACAACAGCGGCGCGATGGGCGCGGTGAAGCAGTTCAGCAGCAACAAGCTCGCGAATGTTATAATCAGCAGATACGCGCATCTGTGCGCAAATTCGGAGATAAAATTCAACTGCGATGTGCGCAGCATCGATTTTTCTTTTCTTTCGGACAGCGACCTCACAATATTACTCGACAACATCCTCAACGGGGCATACAAATCCGCCGAAAAATCAGAAGAGCGCTTTATCGACATGAGCATCGGCAGCTTCAACGAGGCATATGTCGTGCTCAACGTCCGCCACAGCGTGGACGGCTCGCCGGATATAAAGAGCAGCGAGAGGGCGGCGCGCATAAGCAAGATAATTCAAAAATACGGCGGACAGGCGTCATTTGATTGCTCAGACGGACGTATATTCACGGTAAAGATAATGTTCAAGTCGTCGATCGCCAATATGAAATAAAATTAAAAGGGCTGCTTTCCGGGCAGTCCTCTTTCGCTGTTATTCTTTAATTGTATTGAACTTATATTGACGCAAGAGTATAATTAATATATATATTTTCAATTAACATCAATCCTAAAAAAGGAAGGTGCGGAAAATGAAAGAAGTGAAATCCCCAAAGAAGCCTCTGATATTCTACTACGGCATTGCGCTGCTCGTCATTGTGCTGTTCAATGTGATAGTGTCTCCCCTGCTCGTCAAGGCACGAGTGACGGAAGTCGACTACGGCACATTTATGAGCATGATCGAGCAGAAAAAAATCGGCAATGTCGAGGTCGAGGACGATCAGATAATCTTCACCGACAAGGACGACGCGAAGAAAATCTACAAGACCGGCGCGATGAACGACCCGACGCTGACTCAGCGGCTCTACGACTCCGGCGCGAAGTTCTCAAAGGATATTGAGACGACGACTTCGCCGTTGGTGAGTTTCCTGCTGACTTTTGTGCTCCCGCTGATAATCTTCATCGGACTCGGCCAGTATATGGGCAAGAAGCTGATGGAACAGGCGGGCGGCAAAAACTCCATGGCGTTCGGCTTCGGCAAAAGCAACGCGAAGGTCTATGTCCCGTCGACCCAGGGCATACATTTCAGCGACGTTGCGGGTGAAGACGAGGCGAAAGAGAGCCTTTCGGAGATAGTTGACTATCTCCACAATCCGAAGAAATATTCCGACGTCGGCGCGTCGATGCCCAAGGGCGTTCTGCTCGTCGGCCCTCCCGGAACGGGTAAAACAATGCTCGCAAAGGCTGTTGCGGGCGAAGCGAATGTGCCGTTCTTCTCGATGTCCGGCTCGGAATTCGTCGAGATGTTCGTCGGCATGGGTGCTTCAAAGGTCAGGGATCTTTTCAGCCAGGCAAAAGAGAAAGCCCCCTGCATAGTGTTCATCGATGAGATCGACGCCATCGGCAAGAAGCGCGACGGTCAGTTCAGCTCCAACGACGAGCGCGAGCAGACCCTCAACCAGCTGCTTACCGAAATGGACGGTTTCCAGGAAAATATCGGCGTTATCATCCTCGCGGCGACAAACCGCCCGGAGACGCTCGATCCCGCGCTCACCCGCCCCGGCCGTTTCGACAGGCGCGTACCCGTTGAGCTGCCCGACCTTGCGGGACGCGAGGCGATACTGAAAGTCCATGCAAAGAAGATAAAGACGGCTGACGATGTCAACTTCCACACGATAGCGAGAATGGCATCCGGCGCATCGGGCGCGGAGCTTGCGAATATTATAAATGAGGCGGCGCTGCGCGCGGTCAGGAACAACCGAACCGTCGTCAACGAATCCGACCTCGAAGAGAGCATCGAGACGGTCATCGCGGGATATCAGAAGAAGAACGCGGTGCTCTCGGACAGCGAAAAGAAAGTTGTCGCCTATCACGAGATAGGTCACGCGCTCGTTGCGGCTATGCAGTCGCACTCGGCGCCCGTGCAGAAGATAACGATAATCCCCCGCACCTCCGGCGCGCTCGGCTACACGATGCAGGTCGATCAGGGCGACAAATATCTGCTGACAAAGCAGGAGCTTGAAAACAAGATTGCGACATTTACGGGCGGACGCGCCGCAGAAGAGCTCGTTTTCGGCGAGATAACGACAGGCGCATCGAACGACATCGAGCAGGCGACAAAGCTTGCCCGCGCGATGATAACCCGCTACGGCATGAGCGAAGATTTTGACATGGTGGCTCTCGAGACGGTTTCGAACCAGTATCTCGGCGGCGACGCTTCACTCGCCTGCTCCGCCGATACGCAGAATGAAATAGACCGCAAGGTTGTTGAACTCGTAAAGCGCCAGCATGAGAAGGCTTCGAAAATCCTCGCGGACAACCGCGGAAAGCTCGACGAGCTGGCAAAATATCTCTATGAAAAAGAGACCATAACCGGCGAAGAATTCATGTCCATTCTCGATAAAGGAGGCGAAAAGGAATGAAAAGGCGTTCCGGCTTCGGATGGATGGAGCTCATAATCGGCATTGCGCTCGCGGCGCTCGGAATATTCACTTTTGTCTATCCCGACAATGCGGTGACAACCCTCGTTATTATCTACGGCATAATCGCCATAATAACCGGCATTGCGGATGTTGTGCTCTATGTTCGCGTTGACAAGCATCTCGGCTTCGGCCCGACTGTATCGCTCATTTCGGGCATACTCAGCGTCATGGCGGGCGCCATGCTGCTCGTCTATCCCAACGCGGGCAAATGGGTGCTTTCGCTCCTGTTCCCGATATGGTTCATCGCACACTGTCTCTCGAGGCTCTCGCACCTGAACACGATTCGGTTCATCGCGGGCAATTTCGTCTACTGGTTCACGATGATTGTCAACATCATCGGGCTTGTGCTCGGCGTTGTGATGATATTCAGCCCGAACATCTCGGTTGCGGCGGTCGCTTACATCGTCGGCGCATACCTTGTGCTGTTCGGTATCGACTGCATCATACTTGCGTTCAGCCGCATCGGCGAGGGCAAACAATACTGATAAAACAAAAAGCAAGGTCAAGCGTAGTTTTGGCCTTGCTTTTTTCTGCTTTCCAAACAGTGCCGCCGACGGCGGCATAGGGTCGTCGAGTCGCCGACCCCTACAAAGAATCTCAAATTCAACATTGAGCCATATTGATAAAAGCGCCGGAGACGGGAAGATTCCCTGTCTCCGGCATTTTTTATTTTATTCAGTCGGTCACGGACACAATATTTATCAGCACCTCGACCATTTTGGGCAATGCGTCGACGGGTATCGCCTCATAGATACTGTGGAAATTCATACCGCCGGTCGAGAGGTTCGGGCACGGCAGACCCTCAAACGAGAGACGTGCGCCGTCCGTTCCGCCGCGTATCGGCACTATCTCCGGCTCAACGCCCGCATCGCGCATGGCTTTTTCGGCGCGCTCGACGATGTCCATATGCTTCTCGATTATCTCGAACATATTATAATAGCTGTCTTTTATATTCAGCTCGAAAGTGCCCGAGCCGTACTTTTCGTTCAGGAAGCCGACAGTATCGGCGACGAACTTCTTGCGGCGCTCGAAGTTATTCTTGTCGTGGTCGCGGATTATCATATGCGCGCTCGCCTCGGTCTCGTTGCCGGCGATACGCGCCAAATGATAGAAACCCTCGCGTCCCTCAGTATGCGCCGGGGTCTCCCACGCAGGGAGCATATTGACAAACTCCGCGAGATACAGCGCGGCATTTTTCATCTTGTTCTTGGCGGTTCCGGGATGGGTATTCACTCCATGAACCGTAATATCTGCCGCCGCGGCGTTGAAGTTTTCGCACTCGATGCCGCCGACCTCGCCGCCGTCGACAGTATAGGCAAAATCGGCGTTGAAGCGCACAAAATCGAAGTGATCCGCGCCGCTGCCTATCTCCTCGTCGGGAGTGAAGCAGATGCTCAGCGCACCGTGGCGGATGTTTTCGTTCGCGTTGATTTCGGCGCACAGGGCGACTATCTCGGCAACGCCAGCTTTGTCATCCGCGCCGAGCAGAGTCGTGTGGTCGGTAACTATAAGCTCGCGCCCGATATATTCATCGCCGACCATCGGGGCGTTCGTGCCGTCAAATTTGATTATCTGCGGCTTGACGTTCGCGCCGCTGACATCGGGGGAAGTATCCATATGCGAGACAAGCCCTATCTTAGGGCAATTTTCGCAGCCATCGGACGCAGGGATATGCCCATAGACATAGCCCATTTCGTCGCGCATGGCGTCGGTGACTCCCGCGCCGCGAAGCTCCTCGACGAGATAATCGGCAAGGACGAGCTGGGTCGCGGTCGAGGGCACGGTATCGCTCGACTCGTCGGAAGTGGTTTCGAATGTCACATATTTCAGAAATCTTTCGGTAACGGTCATTTTTATCATCTCCGTTTTTTTGTCGGTTCAATGATAGCACAATCGGCGAAATTTGGCAACAGAGCGGTGAAAATTGGAGGAATGTTGGTATGTTTTGTGGCGCAAAAATCAAATTGCAAAGCCGATGTGATTTTGTATCGGCTGCGCCGACAGCGGACAGCCGCAAGGGTTGTCCCTACGGTATTAAAATTAAATATTCGTGAAGATTATGTGCCACCTATGCGGCATCGGTGCGTCGAGGTCGCCGCACCCTACAAGCTGCATGTATTTTGCCGTCAAACGATATCCGCCCTACTGCATCGCATTCACATAGTCACTCCAAATACAGAAAAACTGATACCTAAAAAAACAGGCAAAGCGAAAACTGCCCGCGCCACTTGCGTGACACGGGCAGCGTTCAATTATGCTTTGAGCTTTGGATTATGACTTAACCCTCAACATAAGCATACTGGAAGTACCAGTAGCCATAGGGGCTGTGCCATGTACCCTTGAGGGTCGGGCTCTGCAGCCAGAAGTCGTTGTAGTATGCAACGGGGATGCAAGCATAATCCTCGGACATGATCTTCTCAGCCTCGTGGAGAGCCTCAAAGTGAGCCTTGGAATCGGCAACCTTGGACTTATCAATAGCGGCGTCGAATGCCTTGCTGTTGTACTTGCCATCGTTGTTACCGTTGGTCGAATAGAACAGCTCGATCATATTGGAAGCGTCGTTGTAGTCCATGACCCAACCGTTACGAGCCATCTCATAGTTACCGGCGCGGCGCTGAGGAGTGAAGGACGACCAGTCAACAACATCGATCTTCATGTTGATGCCAAGTTCCTTCTTGTAGACCTGCTGAAGATACTCAGCAACAGCCTTGTGGTAGCCGGAATCGTTGGTCGAATAAGTGATGGTCGGGAAGCCCTTACCGTCGGGATAGCCTGCCTCTGCGAGAGCCTTCTTAGCCTCTGCAACGTTGGCCTGATAGTCCTTGCTGACATAAGTGCTGCCGCCGTTTGCTGCGATAGCGTTGTCAAGGAACATGCCGTCGCCGCTGTCAACGATGCTGGGTCCGACATAGTTGTAAGCCGGGCTGTAGGTACCCTGCATGATGGTGTTGGCAATATACTCACGGTCAATAGCAAGGCTGAGAGCCTTACGGACATTGACATTGTTGAAGGGAGCCTTATTAAGATTCATGCTGAGGTAATAAGTGCCGAGGGTCGGATCGACATAGAAGTCGCCGCCGTCGGTTGACTTCTTGAGGCTCGGGATCTCCTCAGTAGGAACATCCTTTATCATAAGAGCCTCGCCGCTGGTATAAGCGGCATAAGAAGCGGCAGAATCCTCGAGAAGGAGGAAAGTAAGCTGCTCGGTAACGATCTTGCTGTTGTCCCAGCCGCCCTTATAGTTGGGGTTCTTCTTGCATATGATCTTCTCGCTGGGAGTCCACTCGGTGATCATGTAGGGACCGTTGCAGACATAGGTCTCGGGCTTGGTTGCCCAAGCGTCGCCGTTCTTCTCAACGGTAGCCTTCTGAACGGGGCTCATGGTACCGAAAGCAACGATCTTATCGAAATAAGAGCAGGGATAAGCAAGCTTGATGGTAAGGGTCTTGCCATCCTCGCTCGCCTTGACATTGAGCTTGTCGAGGTCGGGCTTTGTGGTCTGCTTGCCGTCCTTATCGGGATTGCCGATAGCATCCTGATAGCCTTCGATCATGCCGACAACAGTCTCGCCATAGGGTGCGGCGACATCGGGATTGGCAATTCTCTTCATGGTGTACTCAAAGTCCTTGGCGTTGAGCTCGGTGCCGTCGGACCACTTCAGGCCGTCACGCATAGTGAAGGTCCAAGTAAGACCGTCAGGGCTGACGGTGTAGGACTCAGCCTGTCCGGGCTGAACCTTGTTGTCCTGGTCGATGATAAGCAGTGTCTCAAACAGAGTGATGAGCATGTTGCCGCCATCGACTGCACTGTTGAGTGCCGGATCGAGAGTTTCCGGGTTGGGACCGATCTGAACAGTGATGTTGTCGGTCTTCTTCTCTTCCTTCTTGCAGGAGCCCAGAACTGCGACAGCAGAAAGTGCGAGCACCAGAACAAGGAACAGAGATACGATTCTCTTGATCTTCATTGATACATCTCCTCTACAAATTTTGCGGCTTTGCCGCTTTATATCCATTGCGCTCTTCGGCGCAACAAACACCGTTATTTTCAGTCCGCGACCTTGTCAAGATGATGGCACGCGGCGAAATGACCGGGGCTGACCTCTTTGAGCTGCGGGCACTCGTTGGCGCACTGCTCGTCCGCATAGGGGCAGCGGGTGCGGAAGCGGCAGCCGCTCGGAGGATTCAGCGGGCTCGGGACATCGCCCTCGAGCGGAATGCGCTTTGCGGCGCGCGCCGTCTTGGGATCCGCCTCGGGGATAGCCGAGATAAGGCTTCTGGTATAGGGATGGACGCTGTGCGCAATCAGCTCAAAGCTGTCCGCAAGCTCCACGAGTTTGCCGAGATACATGACGCCGATGCGGTTCGAGATATGGCGAACGACGCTCAGGTCATGGGCGATAAACAGATAGGTCAGTCCGAGCTCTTTCTGAAGATCCTCGAACATATTGACGACCTGCGCCTGAATGGAGACATCGAGCGCGGAGACCGGCTCATCGCAGACGATGAACTCGGGATCGACCGCAAGCGCTCTCGCGATACCGACTCGCTGGCGCTGACCGCCGGAGAACTCATGCGGATAGCGGTTTGCGTGCTCGCTGTTGAGTCCGACGCGCTCAAGAAGGGAGATTATATTCTCTCTTCTCTCCGCCTTGTTGGCGGCGAGATGGTGGATATCGATGGGCTCACCTACGATATCGCCTATCGTCATGCGCGGGTCAAGGCTCGCATAGGGGTCCTGGAAAACCATCTGCATCTTGCGTCTGAAGGGCAGCATATTGACCGCCACTTTGTTTTCCTTGTCGAAAATCACTTTTCCGTCATAGATTATTTTGCCGTCCGTGGGCTCATAGAGTCTGAGCAGAGTACGGCCGACGGTAGTTTTGCCGCAGCCGGACTCGCCGACGAGACCGAGCGTCTCTCCCTTATTGATAAAGAACGAGACATCATCGACTGCCTGGACGAATTTTTTGTGCTTTCCTCTGCCGCCTGCCGGGAAATACTGCTGCAGGTGCTGCACTTCAACGAGCTTTTCATTCTCACTCACAGCTTGTCTCCCCCTTTTCAAATTCTTCTTTCTGAAGCAGCCAGCAGTGGCTGTAGTGCGTATCGCTAAGCTCCGTCTTGGGCGGCATCTCGCGCAGGCATATCTTCATGCAGTTTGCGCAGCGCGGCGCGAACGGGCAGCCTGCGGGAGGATTCAGCAGGTCGACCGGCTGACCCTCGATAGGCACAAGGCGCTCTATCTCCTGAGCGCTGAGCTTGGGAATAGAATTGATGAGTCCCTTGGTGTATTCATGCTTGGGCTCATAGAATATCTCATCCGCCGTGCCGTACTCAACGATGTGACCGGCATACATGACGGCGATTCTCTCGCACATGCTGGCGACGACGCCGAGGTCATGGGTTATCATTATGATGCTCATGCCGAGCTTCTGTCTGAGTTCCTGCATAAGCTCGAGTATCTGAGCCTGAATGGTAACGTCGAGAGCCGTTGTGGGCTCGTCGGCTATGAGCAGTTTGGGCTCGCACGCGAGGGCTATTGCTATCATGACTCGCTGACGCATACCGCCGGAGAGCTCATGGGGATACTGCTTGAGGCGCTTTGTGGGCTCGTTGATGCCGACAAGCTCGAGCAGCTCCTTCGCGCGGTCATATGCCTCTTTTTTGCTCTTGCCCGTATGCAGGCGGATAACCTCGGTTATCTGATTGCCGATAGTATAGACAGGGTTGAGGCTCGTCATGGGATCCTGGAAGATTATCGAGACCTCGTTGCCCCTGATTTTGCGCATTTCTTTTTCGCTCATCTTTTCGATCTGATGACCGTTGAAATATATCGTACCGCCGATGAGCTTGCCGGGATAGGCGGTAAGACCCATTATTGAATAAGCCGTGACGGACTTGCCCGAGCCGGACTCGCCGACTATGCCGAGCACCTCGCCCTCGTTCATGGAGAAGGACACGCCGTTAAGCGCCTTGACCTCGCCCGCGGGGGTGAAGAACGAGAGTTTTTCGTCTTTTATTTCCAGAAGTTTTTCGCTCAAAATTCTCGTCCTCCTTATCAGTTTTTCAGCTTCGGATCAAACGCATCGCGCAGTCCGTCGCCGAAGAGGTTGAATGCGAGAATGATGACGCTGATAAGTATTGCCGGCAAAAACAGCAGATGCGGATAAGTGTTCATGCCCTTGACCGCATCGGTTGCGAGGGAGCCGAGCGACGGCATGGGAGCCGCAACGCCGAGTCCGAGGAAGCTCAGATAGCTCTCGGTGAATATAGCCGAGGGGATCTGAAGAGTTGTGGTAACGATAAGGGTGCCGATGCAGTTTGTGAGCAGGTGCTTTCTGATTATGCGCGAGCTGCTTGCGCCGAGAGCGCGCGCCGCCGTGACATATTCGGACTCCTTGAGCACAAGAATCTGCGAGCGCGTGATACGCGCCATGCCGACCCAATAGAGCAGAACGAACACGAGGAATATCGCGATAAGGTTCGGTCCGACCGTGTTCATCCAGCCGAAGCCGGGCTGTTCGGCGAGCGCCGCAAGCCTCGGTTTCAAGGCTATCGAGAGCACTATTATCAAAAGAACATCGGGTATTGTATAGAGAATATCGGTGATTCTCATCATTATTATATCGACCCAGCCGCCGGCAAATCCGGCGACGGCGCCGAAAATCGAGCCGACTATCAAAACGAGCGCCGCGCAGATAAGACCGACGGTAAGGCTTATGCGCGTGCCCATCATAAGGCGGACTGCGAAGTCTCTGCCGAGCTTATCGGTGCCGCAGATATGCGGGAAAACCTTTTCGCCCGCGTCTATGCGCGCCTGCTCTGTCTGGCTGTATTCAAAAGGTTTGAGATTCTCGCTATACTTAATCTGCTGCTCGTAGCTATACGGCCAAAAAGCAGGCATAACATAAGCGAAAAACATTATTATAAGGATGAAAATGAGGCTGACCATCGCTATCTTGTTCTTGCGCAGGCGGCGCATACCGTCCGCCCAGAAGTTGACGCTGTCGCGCATGACGACGAGGCTCTCTTTTTCATCGTTTGTTGCCGGGATAAAATCATCTGCATTCAGGTGCAGACTCGGAAATTTTTTCTTCATCGTTTCTCTCCTGCCGCTCCCTTACTTGAGTTTGATACGGGGATCTATTATCTTATAGAGGATATCAACTATAACATTCGCCGCAATTATAAGAGTGGCAAGAACGATTGTTGTTCCCATTATCAAAGTATAGTCCTGAGTATTTATCGCCGAGACGAAGTCGCGGCCGAGGCCGGGAATAGTGAATATCTTCTCCACGACGAACGAACCGGTCATAAGGCTCGCGAGCATGGGACCGACATAGGTGACGACCGGCAGTATGGCGTTACGCAGGGCGTGCTTGAAAAGAACCTTGAAGTTCGACAGACCCTTTGCCCTCGCGGTGCGTATATAATCCTGACCCATGACATCGAGCAGGCTCGAGCGCATAAGGCGGGTTATATAAGCCGTCGGATAAATCGAAAGAGCCGTGACGGGCATTATATAAGATGCCAATGAGTTTAGTCCTATTGTCGGTAATATGTTCAGCTTGCTTCCGAATGTATACAATAGAATAACACTGCTTATGAAGCTCGGTATGGCTATTCCGCAGGTGGCGAGCACGATAATAAGATTATCGGCGAACTTGCCCCTGTTATAAGCCGAGAGACATCCGAGTGGAACTCCCACGAGCAGCGACACGAGAACTGCAACGCCCGCAAGGCGCGCCGAAATCGGGAATTTCGAGAAAATTATGTCGCTGACATTTCGTCCTCGCTGTCTGAGGCTCGGTCCCATGTCTCCCTTGAGGAAATCGGACATATAAGTGATATAGCGCTCCCAGAGCGGCTTGTCCAATCCGTATTTTGCGGCAAGTGCTTCCTGAGCCGCCTTGCTCATAGACTTCTCAGCCGTGAACGGACCGCCCGGTACCAGATTCATCAGAAGAAAAGTCAGTGTTGCAACAATGAATATGCACAGCAGACCCATTGCAACACGCTTGATGATATACTTCGCCAAGTATGCCAACTCCCTGTCGTCAAAGTATCGGGGCAAAAATTGTGCGCCGCCCCGTAGAAAAAGCACCACAAACAACTAAAAGTGTTGAATTACAACTATTTATGACTGCTTAATATAGGACATATTAACATAATACAGCCGAAAATGCAAGCTTATACAGATTGAATTTATTGTCAAATACCCCGGAATGCCGTCAAAATTTTCGGCGGCTTTATATCTCGGTGTCCGCGATATTCGTTTTTTGCGCAAACGCGGCGCAAAGATTCCCGAAAGCGCGCTGTCAAGCCGTTTTGCAAAATTTATTCGCTTTGCTTCAGCAATGTATCAGAGCACCGAATTACAGCTTTGCCGCGTTAGCCTGAGATTGATTTTGCCATATAAATTTCAGATATGATATTTGAGCACAGCGAAGAGATATGACAATATATGCATATTACAGCAAACGGAGCGCAGTAAAAAAAACTGTGCTCCGCGAAAAAATATTCAAAAATTTACTGCATGATGGAAAGGATGAAGCATACAGCCGACACAGTAAACAGCACTGCGGAAAGGGCAGTTGTCATAAATCTGCTCTTTCTTGATGTATCTTCATTACCGCTTTCTTTGCTGATACCGACCATCATAAATTTGAACAGAATCGAGAGACCGAAAATCATTCCGGTCACAACATACGCTGTTCTAAGACCCGACTGATAAGACATAACATGCTGCGGATTCAAGAGACTTTCAAGTCTGATAAGTCCCAGCGGAATAGCCATCGTCAGACCGAAGCCAAACAGAATTTTAAGTCCGATAAGGTTGCTCATGCTCGGATATCCGCCGACTGCCGACTTTCCGGAAGCATCCTCAAGATTTCTCAAAACCGAGCCCACCTGACCGACGCTGTAAAGCTTGCCGTCGATAAGGTAGCCGTTGCCGAGCTTATCGTTTATGATAAAGTAATTTCTGGAATCCTGAAACCACACGGGCAGAGTGAACGCCACAAGTTTTCCTTTGACCTTTGCCAACGCCAACAAACGGTTATTATCATCGCGTCCGTTGCGGCGCAGCTGCTTACTCTCAAACGAGCCGAACTTTTCAATATCATCATAGTAAACCGACACTTTGTGCGACGGAATCGGCTTATAGAATGTCTTTGCATGATCCATAAACGCATCAAAGTACACTGCCTCAAAATGGTCTTCATAGAAAGTGAACTTCGACATGAAGATAATTTTGAGCGCGCTGACGCTTATAAAATATGTAAGCGCAGCCGCCACTGCAATGACGACGATGCGCTCCGGCGCCAGTCCTTTGAGAATGATGGACACGGCTTCGTAAATCAGCATCGCGGGAAACGCAAAGCCCACAAGGGCAAGCATCAGACTTCCCGCTTCAAACGGTCGGACAACTGTCTTTTTCATAGTGTTCTCCCTTTCAGTTTTTTACCAACTCTCTCTCCTTATCTGTATGGAAGAACGCGATATTGACCGTGAACTCCCTGTCAGCCTCGCTGTATGACCAATCGAACTCGCCGTTATATTTCCCCGCTATCGCCTTGATGCTCTTTGTTCCAAGACCGTGGAAGCCGCCGGAATTCTTCGAAGTCCTGAGCGATTTGCCGACGGACTGCGGCTTGCGGTCGCTGGAATTGACGCAGGAAAGCATATCGAATTCATTGACCCTGTTTATCGAAAGCTCTATCGTTTTCTTTTCGGAAACGCTCGCCGCCTCGACCGCATTGTCGAGGATATTGCTCAGAAGCGTTATCAGATCCGGCGCATCCATAAACGAGAGGTTCGCCGTTCTTATATTGTATTCGAAGCTTATCCCGCTCGAATCGCAGATCGATTTATATTTGTTGAGCAGCAGATCGAGGAACTTGTTCTTCGTGTTGCTGAACATCGAATGGTATTTTATATCGCTGTAGATATTCTCGATATATTCGCTGACTGCGGGATCGTTCGCGAGTGCTTTTATGGCGATAAGATGATTTTTCTCGTCATGCGTTATAGTCTTGAGCATCTCGTTCTGCTGATCGAGCAGGGCGTAATAAGTCTGGTCGGTGCGCAGTCTCTCCGCCTCGCGCTGGGTCTTATAGAGCTCGTCCATCTTGCACGAAGTGCGCCCGTAAAAGACGAAAGTCAGAAACGCCGACGCGATTATAGCGATTGACGCGACGGAAATTATAACACTTATATTCTTCGACAAATCGTAGCGCACGGAAATCATCCAGAAAGTATAGAGGATAACTATCGACGCTATAGGATAAATCAGCAGGAACGCGGGGATGCGCACGCCCTTCTGACCGCGCAGATACAGTCCCGCATAAACAGCCGCTTTCGTCAGAACGAAGAGGACGGACTTGCTCAGGAGCACCATAAGCAGATAGATATAGACGCTCGACTGATACGCCTTTATATCACCGCCGCCGATTATCGCGAGCAGGCTTATGACTATAAACTCCGACGCAGTGTTCGACACCGCTATGAACAGCGCGCCGAGCGTTGCGCCTTTGATATTGCATTCAAAGAAGAGCTTTGCAAAGACGGAATCGATAACAAAGCAGAGCAGAATATTGACGACCGTCGAATTGACAAACAGGAACGCCGCATACGCCACGGCATAGAAGCCAAAGCCGACCGCCGTTGCGACAATTTTCTTGCCCTTGGTCGAAAACAGATCGTTAAAGAACTGAAAAACAATAAACAGTTCCATAGCGTGTGAAAGTGCAGAAACCAGATTCATTTAGATCATCGTCCCCCGAAATAGTTGAGAAAAAAGTGGCGGAACTCCGCCTGCCTTCTATAGGCTACAGGTGTTTCGTACTCGCCGCAGAGCACAATGGTCGCGCGGCTGTAATCCGTCGCGTAATGGACATTGACTATATAGCTCTTATGCACGCGAAAGAATGACGGCGCGGCGAGCTTTGAATCCCAGAAGTCAATGCCGTTTTCCGAATTGTACTCCCCGTGAGCCGTCACGACCCGCGTAGAGCGTCCGGCTATCTCAACAAAAACAATATCTTTTGAGAAGACACACACGGCTTTTCCGCTCTCTTTCACAAGAAAGCTTATGCGCGCCCTGTCAATGAGTTTCAGCGCCTTTTCAACCCCCGATCTGAGCCGCTTTGCGTCGAGCGGTTTGGATATATATCTGAAAACACGCAGATCCATGGCGTCGTCGATATAGTCATCATACGATGTGATAAAAAATATAATGATATTGCGGTTTCTCTTCTTCAGCCTTGCGGCAATCTCAAGCCCGTTATACGGGGTCATGCCTATATCGAGAAAAGCCATATCATATATTTCCGCGCTGTCATGCAGCTGCGCACTGTCAGATATGAGATCGAACCGCGCGTCGACATTATTCTCAGCAAGGGTCGTGCGAACCACCGACTCGATCTTTTTTATATAAGCACTGTCGTCATCACAAATTGCGATCTTCACGAATTGCCACTCCTCGTTGACAATTATACCATATGAGAAAACTCAAGTCAAATTGTTTAAATCGTTAAATCGCCGAATTATCTTTCTGATGTATGTAGCAGTCAACAAGACGCCAGACCATCCTCTGCTCTTCGACGGAAAGCGACGAGAGCATCTCCCCTATCTGCTCGGGAAGAGAATCGCTTATCACGCCGGAGAAGAAATAGTCCGCGTTGCAATCGAGAGCCTGGCAGATGAGCATAAAGCTGTTGAGCTTCGGATAGCTCCTGCCATTCTCTATATTGGATATCTGATTATCAGAGACTCCTATAAGCTCCGCCAGCTCGGACTGTTTCATTCCGAGCAGCTTTCTGCGCTGCATTATCCGCGCCCCGATAACGGCATTCTTATTTTCATCGTTCACTTTCATCACCTATGGAAAATGTTACCATTTGCCGCTTTTAATTTGAACAAACTGCCATTTACTAACACAATTATATTTGTAATACGCTGTTATTTTATGCCGTTGTTAAATAATATTAAGGATTTGTGCAGTTTTGACGCAAAAATATGCAGTATTGTTTGTTATATTGAATTTTATTGTTGACATGTTATCATGTAGTTGTCCCAAAAATACCAAAGAAAGGAAATGCCGGACTTAAATGGAACCGGCAGCAGGTGGACAAAAATGAAGAACATAGCAAAGAAAGCGGCAGAGTCTGTTATCACTCTCGCCAAGAAGAACGTCAAGGACGACATCAATTCAACCGGTTCGCCCTGGTCTTATCAGCCCCGTATGCCCAAGAGCGCGGAGATCTATAAGAACAAATGATTTATGATCTGTCAGTTCGCCTGACTTCTCGTCTCGGGAAGCGCGGGTATCTGCCGGACAGCGAGGAAGAGATCGTAGCTTACGGTCTCTTTTCGCTGTTATCGAAGCTGATGTATGCGGTCATCTGCCTGATACTGGGACTGATTTTTTCGGTTCCGCTCGAGAGCATGATTTTCTACGCCGTATTCCTGTTCGTCAAGAAATACGGCGGCGGGTTTCACGCCTCGACCGAAGGCAGATGCATGATACTGTCGACGATAGAAATACTTTTGTCGATATGCTTTGTTTTCTTCGCCCTGCGCGAGTCCGTGATTTTGAGATCCGGTGCGCTCGCATCGGCAGTGGCATACATTATAATATGTATCCTCTCCCCTGCGGCGGCGAAAGAGAAGCCGCTCGATAAAGCGGAGAAGATCCGCTATCGAGAGCGGTCGATAATCCGCGTCACCCCGACATTCGCAGCCATGACGGCGGTGCTCATCTTCGGCTATCCGAGGATATGCGCTCCGCTTTGCGCCGCGCTGATGCTTGAGGGCGTCATGCTGACGGCAGGCAGGATATCGCTGAGAAGATACAGCCGCGAAACGGCAGAAGAGTAAACACAAAAGCCATCTCCGAAAAGGGATGGCTTTTGTGTTTCTAGTATATAAATTGAGCCGCCCCATTAAGGAACGGCTTTTTGTTTATTTTTCTTTTCCAATCGTCACGGTGCTCTGTCCCCTGTGGCGAATGAGCCTTTGGACGGTGAATGTGCCGTCGTTTTTGATATTTATAAGCTGGCCGCCCCTGAAAGGCACGACATAGATATTATAGTCGCACGATAGACCGTAGCTGAGCCTTATCCCGTGATATTCGGCGGAATAGTTGTTCATATGGTCGTGACCCGCGAAGCACGCGGCGGGAGCGTCAGCGGGTAATGATGGAATCCCTTTCAGCGCCAACAGAAATATATTTTATCTGCACGCCGATCCGCGTTTCTATGAAGTCGATATATTTTTTCGCCGCTTCGGGCAGTTCATCGAACGAGCGGCAGTCGGAGATATCCTCTTTCCAGCCGTCAAAATACTCATAGACGGGCTTTGCGTTATTGAGCGCGCTGCCGGTCGGGAAAGTATCGACGCGCTTTCCGTCTATTTCATATGCGACGCAGACGGGGATTTTATCGAAATAAGAGAGAATGTCAAGCTTTGTCAGCGCGATTGCGGTCGCGCCCTGTACACGCGCTCCGTAGCGCGAGGCCACAACATCAAAGCCGCCGACTCTTCTCGGTCTGCCGGTAGCCGCGCCATATTCGTTGCCCGCCCGGCGAAGGATTTCGCCCTCTTCACCGAACAGCTCGCACACGAACGGACCCTCGCCAACGCAGGTCGAGTAGGCTTTCATAACGCCTATGCTCTCGTCAAGATGTAACTGCGGAATACCCGCGCCGATAGTCGAAAATGCGGCGATGCTGTTTGACGACGAGGTATACGGATAAATGCCGTAATCAATATCCCTGAGTGCGCCGAGCTGAGCTTCAAAGAGTATCTTTTTGCCCTCGTCAGCCGCTTTGCTCAGATATTCCGACGTGTTGCAGATATACGGGAGCAGCGGCTTGCCGTAGGTGCGAAGCCAGGTGAGCATTTTTTCGGCGTCGATAGGCTCGTGGTGATATCCGCCCTCGATGAGCAGGTTTTTCCACTCGACGATATCCCTGAGATGATCGGCGACGCCGTCTACGTCGCACAGATCGCCCATACGAATGGTCTTTTTCATATATTTGTCCGCATAGACGGGCGCGATTCCGCGGCGGGTCGAGCCGAATTTTTTATCGGAGAGTCTGTCCTCTTCGAGGCAGTCCTGTATCCTGTGATAGGGCATGCAGATAGTTGCGCGGTCGCTGATTTTCAAGTTTTCCGGGGATATCTCTATCCCCTTTTCGCGCAGCCTGCCGATCTCGCCGACGAGGTGCTCGATGTCAATAACCATTCCCGTGCCCATGACGTTCACTGTGCCGTCGCGCAGAATGCCGGACGGGAGCAGATTGAGAATAAACGTGCCCTTTTCGTTGACGACGGTGTGACCCGCATTGTTTCCGCCCTGATAGCGCGAAACTATATCAAAATCCTGCGAAAGATAATCGACGATGCGTCCCTTGCCCTCGTCGCCCCAGTTGACACCGACTATCGCTGATAACATAATGATTGCTCCTTCTTTCGTTTGACTTGCCGCCATGCGGCATGATTTCAGTTTTCGCTGTGTTTTGCGCCGTTTTCCGCGCTGAGAATAAGCTCCTCCTCTTCGCGGATGAACATCATGCCGAAGCTTATCAAAAGCAGTCCGCAGGATATCCAAATCGACTTCTCGCCGAGTCTCCCGGTAACAAAGCTGCCGACACCCGCGCCGACGGCAAAGACCAATATGACCGCGAAATATGTAAGCGCCTTTTTGAGTATCGCCTTATCCTTTGTGCGAAAATAGGCGCAGAGAGCCTCAGTGCCGCTTCGCATATTGCCGATGCACATCGTGCTGGCATAGGCATGGCCGCGCACCTTATGGAATGTCTGCACCTGAAGCGCGCAGACGAACGAGACGAGTGCATTCGCGAGAGGATCGAGCTTCTGTGGCATGAATCCGACCGCAAACAGCAGAACTATCTCATCGATAAGAATCAGCTGCCGCCAATGGATTTTCTCGCAGTTTTTGAACCGCATATGCACCACTTCCGCTATCGCGATGCCGATGATAAACGACACAACGGGGATGAGATATTTGATGACCCTGCTTCTGTCCGCGTCGACAAGGGCAGTGCTCATGAGCACGATGTTTCCCGTCTGCGCATTTGCAAAGACCGAGCCGCGGCAGCAATAAGTATAGGCATCCTGAAATCCGCCGGAGAGTATTATGAACACCGCAGCGCGGAATTTGTCAGACATCTGTCCGTGAAATCCGTTTTTGAGCTTCATGCAGACACACGACCCTTGGATTTATCGGCAGTCAGCCTGTCTATGCTGACAAGCTTCGTGCAGAGTGCGAGCACGCGCACCGCGAGAGTTATCTCTTCGACCGTTGCAAACGACGGGGCGAGCCTTATATTTTTATCCTCCGGGTCAAGTCCGTGCGGATAAGTTGCCCCGGCGGGAGTGAACGTAACGCCGCAATCGCCGCACATCTTCACGACCTTTCCGGCGCAGCCCGGCATGGTGTCAAATGAGAGGAAATATCCGCCCTTGGGTGTTGTCCACTCTGCGATGCCCAGGCCGCCCAGTTCTTCGTCCAGCACTTTATATACCGAATCGAACTTCGGCTTCAAAATGGCGGCGTGCTTTTTCATATGTGCTTTAAGTCCGGCGCTGTTTTTGAAATATCTCGCGTGCATCAGCTGGTTCATCTTATCCGGTCCGATTGTCGCGAATTTCAAAAAGCTCTTTATATCTATCAGATTGGCCGGGCTCGCCGCGACCGCCGCAACGCCCGCGCCCGGGAAGGTTATCTTGCTCGTGGAGCAGAACTCATAGACCATATCGGCGCTGCCGGCTTTTTCGCATTCCTCGATTATATCCGGTATCTGCGCATTGTCGCCGTCAAAGGCGTGGACACAGTAGGCATTGTCCCAGAATATACGAAAATCCTCCGCCGCCGGCTTCAATGCGGCGAAACGTCTGACTGTCTCGTCGCTGAACACGATTCCCGTTGGGTTCTGGTATTTCGGCACACACCATATACCTTTCACCTTTTCGTCCTTTATCAATTTTTCGACCTCGTCCATATCGGGACCCGTCGGCAGCATCGGCACGGGGACAAGCTCGAAGCCGAAATGCTCGGTTATTGCAAAATGGCGGTCATATCCGGGGACGGGACAGAGGAACTTGCGCCCTTCAACCTCCTGCCAAGGCTTCGCGCCGCAGATTCCGTCGGTCATGCCGTGGCTGACTATCTGATACATCATAGTAAGGCTGCTGTTCCCGCCGACAAGCGTATGCGACGAGTGCGTGCCCATCATATGCGCGAGCAGGCGCTTTGCCTCCGGGATTCCGTCAAGTCCGCCGTAGTTGCGGCAATCCTGCCCGCTCTCGGAGTCGAGGATGCTGCGGCTGTCGATAACATCGAGCATACCGAGCGACAAATCCAGCTGCTCCGCCGACGGCTTTCCGCGCGACAGATCGAGCGTCACGCCGTTTTTTAGAAGTTTTTGGAGCTCTTTCGTAGCTTTCTCTTTTTCTGCTGCCAGCTCTTCGCTGCTTGCTTTCAGATAATTCAAAGTAATTCTTCTTTCCGGGCTTTACTTTTTTTGACAAGTGTATTATAATCCAGTTGCAGACATGTGTAAAATCTATAATACATATATCAACGATATCCAAAACATATATCAGCGGAGGCTTATCATGAACATAAACTACGACTACTACCGCATCTTTTACTTCGTTGCAAAATACGGCAACATCTCACAGGCCGCGAAGCTGCTTTTGAACAACCAGCCCAATCTGACAAGGACGATAAAGAACCTCGAAAGCGAGCTTGGCTGCCCCCTGTTTTCGCGCACAAACCGCGGCATGCGCCTGACGCCGGAGGGTCAGAAGCTGTATGAGCACATCAAGGTCGCCATCGAGCACATCGAGGCGGGCGAAGAAGAGATAACCGAGAGCAAGAATTTGCAGACGGGCACGGTTTTCGTCGCGGCGAGCGAGGTCGCCCTGCGCTGCCTGCTTCTGCCAGTGCTCAAAAAATTTCGCATGCTCTATCCCGGGGTGCGTATACGCATCAGCAACCACTCGACCCCGCAGGCAATAGCCGCGCTCAAGGACGGAACGGCGGATATCGCAATCGTCACGACTCCGACCGTCCGCTCCGCCTCGCTGAGCGAAACCCCGCTTCGCTCCGTGCGCGAGGTGGCGATATGCTCGCCGGCATTCAAAGAGCTGCTCGGCAGAAAGATAAGCCTCGCCGATCTCGGTAACTATCCGCTGATATCTCTCGGCACGAGCACAAAATCATTCGAGTTTTATTCGGCGTTCTTCACCGAGCACGGTCTGCCGTACAGCCCTGACATCGAAGCGGCAACGGCAGATCAGATTCTCCCGATGGCGCAGGCGGATCTCGGAGTCGGATTCGTGCCCGAGGAGTTCGTAAATCCTTCCGACAACGTGCGGATAATCGACCTCGAAGAAGAGATACCCGAGCGCAGCATCTGCCTTATAAAAAGAAAAGAGCAGCCGCTGAGCGTGGCTGCAAAAGAACTTGAAAGAATGATAATAGAACTGGCGAGCGGAGAGTGAAAAGTGAAAAAGTAAAAATCGGCAAATATCTGACGATACTTGCCGATTTTGGTGCGGATAACAGGGATCGAACCTGCATGGTTGCCCACCGGATCCTAAATCCGGCGCGTCTGCCAATTCCGCCATATCCGCATATGTGCCGTCCACGGAATACCCGGCACGGCTTTTAACTGCTATATTATATCAGGGATAATAATTATTTTCAAGTTTTTCGTGTTGTGAGCTACAAAAAATAAAAAAAAGCTTGCTTTTTTGCAAGTTATCTGTTATCATATCATCTGTTACCGAGTAAAGAAGGAGGTGCGACACATGGCAAAATGCGAATATTGCGGTAAGGATGTGTCTTTCGGCATCAAGGTTTCCCATTCTCACAGACGTTCAAACAGAACCTGGAAGCCCAACATTAAAAGGGTCAAGGCTATAGTGAACGGCTCTCCCAAGAGAGTTTATGCATGTACTCGTTGCCTTCGTTCCGGCAAAGTTACACGCGCTGTCTGATGACCGAACAGATATTCACGGCACTGTTTTAAACGGTGCCGTAATTTTTTTGCCTTTTTATATTCACGCTCCGGCATCTTTTTGGGGCGGGTATAATACTATTATATATTCTGTACTCTCCTGACCGCTTACAAAGTTTATGACATAATTGTAAACTTTGGAAAAAGGTATTGATTTTTGGTACAAATGGGTTTAAAATATGAATTAGCACTCGGGGATGTAGAGTGCCAAAAGATTTTTAAGCTTGCATTTTTTATAATTCAGGAGGAATCGATATGAACATTAAACCGCTTGCAGACAGAGTTGTTGTCAAGCCTGTCGAGGTTGAAGAAACTACGAGCAGCGGCATTATCCTCGCCGCTTCCGCACAGGAGAAGCCCCAGGTTGCCGAGGTCGTTGCAGTGGGTCCCGGCGGACTCGTTGACGGCAAGGAAGTTGAGATGTACGTCAAGGTCGGCGACAGAGTCATAACCGGCAAATATTCCGGCACTGAGGTCAAGCTCAACAAAGAGGAATACACCATAGTCCGTCAGAGCGACATTCTCGCTATCGTAGAATAATCGGAGGTAATTCATCATGGCAAAACAGATCATTTACGGTGAGGAAGCCCGCAAGGCTCTCCAGGCCGGTATCGATAAGCTCGCTAACACAGTTAAAATCACGCTCGGCCCCAAAGGCAGAAACGTTGTGCTCGACAAGAAGTACGGCGCTCCCCTCATCACCAACGACGGTGTCACCATCGCCAAGGATGTTGAGCTCGAAGATCCCTTTGAGAACATGGGCGCTCAGCTTATAAAAGAAGTCGCCACAAAGACAAACGATGTCGCGGGCGACGGCACCACCACCGCTACCCTGCTCGCTCAGGCACTCGTCCGCGAGGGCATGAAGAACGTTGTTGCAGGCGCAAACCCGATGGTCATCAAGAAGGGCATCCAGAAGGCCGTTGACGCCGCTATCGAGGCCGTCAAGTCCCACTCTCAGCCTGTTAAGGGCACCGAGGACATCGCAAGAATAGCTACTATCTCCTCCGCTGACGAGGACATCGGCAGAATCATTGCCGACGCTATGGAGAAGGTCACCTCCGACGGCGTTATCACCGTTGAGGAGTCGAAGATTGCACAGACCGAGGCAGAGGTTGTCGAGGGCATGCAGTTCGACAGAGGCTACATCTCCCCCTACATGGTAACCGACACCGACAAGATGGAAGCTGTCATTGACGACGCTCTCATTCTTATCACAGACAAGAAGATCGCAAGCATTCAGGATCTTCTTCCCCTGCTCGAGCAGATCATGCACGCAGGCGGAAAGCTTATCATCATCGCTGAGGACATCGAGGGCGAGGCTCTTTCGACCATCCTTGTCAACAAGCTTCGCGGCGTGTTCACCTGCGTGGGCATCAAGGCTCCCGGCTTCGGCGACAGACGCAAGGAAATGCTCCAGGATATCGCTATCCTCACCGGCGGCAAGGTCATCACCTCCGAACTCGGTCTTGAGCTCAAGGACACCCAGATTTCCGATCTCGGCCGCGCACGCCAGGTCAAGGTCTCCAAGGAGAACACCATCATTGTTGACGGCGCAGGCGACAAGGACGCTATCAAGTCCAGAGTCAACCAGATCCGCACCCAGATTGAGAACACCGCTTCCGACTATGACAGAGAGAAGCTTCAGGAGCGCCTTGCAAAGCTTGCAGGCGGCGTAGCGGTCATCAAGGTCGGCGCAGCTACCGAGACTGAGATGAAGGAGAAGAAGCTCCGCATCGAGGATGCTCTCGCAGCAACCAAGGCAGCTGTTGAAGAGGGTTCCGTTGCAGGCGGCGGCGTCGCACTGCTCAACGCTATCCCCGCTGTCAAGGCTCTGCTTGACAGCACCGAGGATTCCGACGAGAAGACCGGCGTGAAGATCGTTCTCAAGGCTCTTGAAGAGCCCGTTCGCCAGATTGCTTCCAACGCGGGACTTGAGGGTTCGGTTATCATCAACCACATCGTTGAGTCCGGCAAAATCGGCTACGGCTACAACTTCGCTTCCGACGGATACGTTGATATGTTCGAGGCAGGCGTTGTTGACCCGACAAAGGTCACCCGCTCCGCTCTGCAGAACGCCGCTTCCGTTGCGGCAATGGTTCTGACCACAGAGAGCCTTGTCACCGACAAGCCCGACCCGGCAGCAGACGCGGCAAACGCCGCAGCGATGGCTGCACAGGCCGGCGGCGGAATGTATTGATCCAAAGCTGAATAAATAATTTGAGCCGCTCGGGCAACCGGGCGGCTTGATTTTTTGTATCTATAGTTGAAATTTATGACTGTAACTGATGACGCAGGCATTTGTCGTAACATTGCAAATCAACGCGATACTGTATGCGAGAATATAAAAGTCCTCCTAACTCTTCTGTTAAAACCGCAATATCCCATCAAAAGCCGAGCTTACTGACAGCAGAACGATAGAATTCACGGTTCATCTGAAATAGAAAAACGGTCGGAGTTTTTGGCTCCGGCCGTTTTGTTTTGATTTTTATTTATTTGTTGCTCCACATGCCGTTTTTGACATTTTTTATTCTGACTGTCTCATCACCCAGACCGTAGAAGAGCTTGAAGCGAGTCTCCCACACGGTATCTTTAGTCGGGTTGGGAGTCCAGACATACTGCCCAAACGGAAGATTTTCAACCGTAATAGTCTCTTCTCCCGTCTTGAGATCCTCACGAGCTTTGTTGACACGTCTTTGGTTATAGAAAGTAACAGTGCCGAAAACTCCGAAGAAGAAAAGCATCGCGAATGCCGTGACGCTGACGAGCACTCGGCGAACCGGAATCTGTATCTTGCTCACAGAAGCCGCTTTGGTGAGCGAATACATATCTGCGACAAGGCAGATCATCAGGACATATGCCGCAAATTCGCATCTGCTGCCGATGGGGGTAACTATAAGCAACGGAGCGAGAGTTGCGGGCACGCTGACATACCAGAACAAAAATTTTGACTTTGCGATCCCCTTGCAAGGCACGACTATAACAAAGATTCCTATTGCGAGATAATACATGACCGACAGCGCAACGTTAAGCATACGGAATATCTTCGGATAGCTGATAGCCCCTATAAGCGACGCAAGCGACCAGACGCAAAAGCCGATTATAACAGCCAGCGAGATATAGCCGAACACAAGCTGAGCCTTGTTCTTTATCTTATCCTTGAAAGTCAGCCACAGCAGAACGCAAACAACGACAACGAAGATATTGAGCACAACGCTTGCAAGGAAAAAGTCCTTTGTAATCGAGAGAACATTTTCAACAGCCCTCGAAATAAGACCGCCTACGGAAGTTGAAACGGTTCTGTAGCCGTCAGCACCCTCAGCGATGGCGTGATAGCTGCTGTTCGAGAACATCATTCCCGCTCCGGCTATTGCACCGGCGAGGAAGCCGAAATGCGCGAAATAGCACTTCTTGAAACGGACAACGCAGTAGATTATGATATAAATTCCAAGAAGAATATTATATATCGTCATCGGCTCCATTATCAGCGCACCGCAGAACGCGAGAACAAACAGCGGTATCGCCGCAGCCGGAGCGAACTTCGGCGTGTCCTTGCCGTATATGCGCGCGGTATAACAGATAAAGACGAGCGTCAGCGCGATTGAAGTGGCATAGTTTGAAAAGCCCGATGTCCAGACTATCGACTGTCTGAGCATATCCGTCGGCATGAGCAGAAGCGCAACGCAGGCGATAAGAGGCGCGGTTCTGTTGCCGGATATTTTCTCTATCATATAGATGATGCCGACAATGAACAGCGACATGCACAACGCCTTGAGCACATTCGAGCGCGTCAATGCGAGGACAATAAGGTTTCCGACATATCTTCCGTTATAAGCCTCAAAGTGTGCGGCGAGACGGTCGAGACCTATCTGCGAGCCCCACGCCCAATCGTCGCCCGAATACGGGAACAGCAGACTGAGCAAAAATACGAATACAAATCCGATCGAGTAAAACACCAGACGCCGTCTTGCGCCGTTACTCATTTGTTTTGACATTTTTTATCCTCCTGATCGGTTATCACTGAATCGAACAATTCCGACGCATAGATTATACATTATCTGTTGTCCAAAAACAATAATATTGACATATTTTTTATATATTGACAAGCGCAGAGCGGGACTGATATACTTTCCCTGACGACAAACCGCAAAGGAGAATGCTATGATAACACTCATTCCCTCACGCGAGCCGAATGCCGCACAGAAGGCGCAGATAGCCCGCAAATACGGAATGTTCATTCATTTCGGCATCAACACATTCAACAACACCGAGTGGTCGGACGGCACTCTGCCGCTCGATAGCTACGCGCCCGACGCGATAGACGCAGACCGCTGGGTCAGGCACGCATACGAGGCGGGCATGAACTATGTCATTCTCATAACAAAACACCACGACGGTTTCTGCCTTTTCGACACCGACACGACGGAATACTGCGTCAACAACACTAAAAATCCGACAGACGTTGTTGCCGAGGTCGCGAAAGCCTGTAAGAAATACGGAGTGAAGCTCGGACTCTATTATTCCCTTTGGGACAGGCACGAGTCCTGCTACAACGACGATGAAAAATACACCGAATATATGTGCTCACATCTGAGAACCCTGCTCGGCGGAAAATACGGCGAAGTATGCGAGCTGTGGCTCGACGGCGCATGGGGAAAAGATGGCAGCGCGGAGGACAGGTGGAATCTCGCGAAGATATATGATCTTGTGCACACTCTTCAGCCGGGATGTGTCATGGCGGTCAATGTCACGATAGGCGAGCCCGGCGCAGTCGGAAACAACGACTATTACCGCCCCGAAAACTACAAAGAGGGTATGACGATGCGATATTTTCCGAGCGATTTCAGACTCTGGGATCCGCATTTCACGGGCAAAAACGACCCGAAGATATATTCACACGACGGCAAAGATTATTATCTCCCGTTTGAGGCAACGATCTGCATTCGTAACATGGTCAACTGGTTCTGGGACGACGACTACACAAAAGATCCGCTCGTCGGCGCGGAATTCATCGCCGAAAAATACCGCCACCTCATCGGGCAGGAGAATGTGCTCGTAGTCAATGTTGCGCCCGACATCCACGGCAAGCAGGAACCCGAGGACATAGCCTGCCTCAACGAGGCGGCAGCGCTGCTCGGAATAGCGAGAAAAATTTAATAATAGTGCCCGTTTTCGGGTGATATAAAGCACATAAATCCTATCCATAAAAACATGGATAGGATTTATGTTATTTTATAACCGTATCAATTGCTTTTCTGACATCGGCGGCGACGGAATCTATATCACGTGCGGCGTCGATGACGACGATATTGTCTCTGTCCTTGAGCAGTTCAAACGCGCTGTAATACCGCTCGCGGATGGCGTTTATCTGCTCCGGGTCGCGCTCAAAAATTTCGAGATACACGCGCCCGTTTTCTATTCTCTCATGGCAACTCTCCGGGTCGACATCGAAGAAGATGCAGATATCCGGCTTGAGTATGCCCGGGCAGTTGAGGTTCATATCTATGACCCACTGCCTGTCCTCCCCCACCGCCTGATAGGCGATGGACGAATAGTAATATCTGTCGCACACGACATCGATTCCCGCTTCAAGCGTCTTTTCTATGCCGTTGACGGGGTTCATGTTGTGCGCCACGCGGTCCGCGAGGAAGAGCGCGGCGAGCTCCGAAGATGTGCGCTGCCTTGCGCCGCTGAGCACATCTCTTATCATACCGCCGGTCACCGACTCGGTGGGCTCGGCGGTCGGATACACATTTCTGCCCTGCGACTTGAGATAAGCGCAAAGCAGAGCCGTCTGGGTGCCCTTGCCGGAGCCGTCAAGTCCCTCAACTACAATAAATTTTCCTCTCATAATACGCGGTAGTCCTCCGTGTAAATGAAGGTGCATTTGTCGAGCTGTTTGTCCGATACTTTTATCTTCGACGGGAAGCTCGACTTGACCGCCTTTGCCATGTCAATCTGCTCGCCGCAGAGAGTGGCTCTTGCATATTCAAACGCTGCCTCGGTCATTGAAGATGCAGTCAGATCGTCCCACACGATGAACTGGTTCTTCGTGCCGCCGTTCGCTCTTATCGCGGCTCTGACCTTGCTGAACACCTTGGACTTGTTGTCCCACTTCTTGCCGACTTCGATATCAAAAGCGGCGGTGTAGCCGTCATAGATGCTCGGAAAGCTCGTGCCCGCGACGATTATGCCGTTCGGGCAGGCGTTCTTTATAAGCTCCGCCTGAGAAGATATATCGGCGCAATAAGCCGCAATCTTCTTGCCCTCGAAATTCTTGAGCTGGCGGGCGATATCCTCTTTCATGAAGCTCTGCGCGCCCTTTATGCCGAGAGCCTGCGAGACATCGTAGCAGTTGACAAATTTATATGTCATGCCGAGCTCATCGCACTTTTTCTCAGCCGCTTCGCGCGACTCCTTGATGCTCGGGGTGCTCTGCTGAACGCCGGTGGCGTAATAGACAAAGACCTGCGCGCCGCGTCCGTGCGCCTCTTCGACCATCATCGCTGCGTCCCTGGCGGTATCTATTGCAAGAATAGCATCGGCGGATTTTGCAAGAGTCTGGATATTCTCCTCGGGTGCAGTGCAGACGATGAGCTTATCGGGGTTCTTTGCCTTTGCCGCTCTGACTGCCGCTACGGCTCCGAGATTCGCTCTCGCGATAACTATCGCGCCGTAGCTCGCATCGGAGGCGATATCGTTGACGCGCTTATAGAAATCGAGAATGCCCGAAGTGCCGACGCGCGTGTCGGTATAGACAACATGCTCGACATAGGAATATTCGCTTGCAAGCTGAGCCGCGCGCTGATATTCCTCGGGGTTCTGCGACAGGGTCGCTGTGACTATGGCGATCTTTTTGCCGGGCGCTTTGCCGCCGGCTCCGCCCGAGCACGCGCACATCCCTATGGCGACTGCCAGAATGAGTAGGAATGCCGCTGTGGCTTTGAAAGTCTTTTTCATATGATACACCTTATTTTTCCATGAACGCTTCGGCGATGCGCGCGGTGCTGTGCCCGTCGCAGGCGTCCATAAAATAGTTTCTGAAGTTTTCAATTTTCGCGCTGTCGAAGCCGGACTGCGCCTGCCTGACGGCGGAAATAATGCCCTCGGTATCCCGGACTATAGGACCGGGAACGAAGTCCTCATATTTGTTATAGAAGCTGCGGTCGCGGTCATATTCTTCGAGATCATAGGCAAAGAATATCATCGGACGGCTGAGCAGCGAATATTCAAAGATTACGGACGAATAGTCGCTTATCAGCATATCAGCAGCACACATGGCGAGGTCGATTCGCACATCTTTTGAGATATCGAACACGAAATTCTCATATTTTTCGCGCTCTTCGGTGCTGAGCGAAAAGCGTTTCGCCGTCTGCGGATGGAGCTTATACAGCAGGACGAAATCGTCGGACAGTTCCGCATTCATGCACTCGATATCGAGCTTCAGATCCATATAGGACTTGATAATCGAGTTGCCGCGGAAGGTCGGGGCATAGAGAATTATCTTCCTGTCCCCTATCCGCGGGAACTTTTTGAGCATCTCCGCGCGGGCGGAGGAGACGAAATCGGAGCTAAAATAAATATCCGTCCTCGGCACACCGAGCGGTCTGATTATGCTCTCCGGGCAGTTGAACGCCTCGGCATAATACGGAATAATATTGCACGCCGACACGGTGACTGCGGTATAGGTGTTGTGAATCGGATAGCGTTCGAGGCTCTTTCTGTCCGCGCCCCACTTGAGGTCGGCGGTGGAATAGCCCCATTTTTTGAATGCGCCGCAAGCATGCCAAAGCTGAATGACCTCGGTGCCCTTTCGCGGATGATTCGCGAACAGCGGGAAGAACGCATCCTCAACAAAGACGAGTTTGCTCGTCGCATACTCGCGCTGGAAGCGGATATTCTGCCTGAACTCCGCAGCCCTCGCGCTTATGCTGCCCGCTCCCGCGGGAATGAGCATCTCGGTGCAGTGCATCCCGCGCGCCTCAAGCTCGCGCTTCATGCAGGACAAGTTGTCCGGAAGCGTTTTGCTGTTTGAAGCGAGGAGCACCTTTTTTTCGTCTATCGGCTTTTTCGCCGCGCGCCTGTATACCGCAGGCCAAATGCGGTAATAGAGCAGGTGGCGGCGCATATCGCCGAGTTTTTTTATCAGTCTTATAAGCAGTGACTTCATCTGTCGCTTTCTTCCTTAAAAATGCAGCTTGGAGTTGACTTCCTGCACGGTCTTTTCGTCGAGCTTCAGCACCTTGCGGTCATATGTATACATTCCGTTGACCTCGAACTCGACGTCGCTGACCTGAGTATAGACAGTGGCGCAAAGTCCTTTCTTTATCAGCGGGATGACCTGCTTTTCGTGCAGCTTCTTATAAGCCGCGGAGAGCTTCTCCTTCGACCTGAACATGATATAGCCGAAGCTCTTCTGCTTGTTCCAGACGTGGCCGTCGAGAATCATGCTGTATCCGCCGTATTCGCTTATGACGAACGGTCTGCCGTCAAGCTTCGGCATATGAATCGGCAGAATATATTTGTGCATACTCTTGAGGTCGCGCCCCTTCTGATCGTACCAGCCGCTCGCGTGGTCAACGATTCTCGAGGGATCGTATGCCTTGACGGCATCGCCGATCTCCTTCGCGTCGAACTGACCCCAGCCCTCGTTGAAGGGCACCCAGCAGCCGATGCAGGTGCAGTTATAGAGATTGTCTATCATCTCGAACAGCTCGCGGCGGTAGTCATCGCGCCACTCCTTTTCGCCGCGGCTGAACCAGTTATATTTATTATCCTTGACGCCGATGCCGATATTCGGCAGAACACCCGCAAGGATATTTCCGATATACTCGCCGCCGCTGACCATATCCTGCCAGACTATCATGCCAAGTCTGTCGCAGTGATAGTACCAGCGCAGGGGCTCGACCTTGATATGCTTTCTGAGCATATTAAAGCCGAGGCGCTTCATCTCGGCGATGTCGAATATCATCGCTTCGTCGTTGGGTGGAGTCAGACCGCCGTCGCTCCAATAGCCCTGATCAAGCAGGCCGCGCTGGAAATAGGGCTCGTTATTGAGCATAAGGCGCGGCAAACCCTGCTTATCCTTGCCGATGCTGAACTTTCTCATGCCGAAATAGCTCTTGACGGTATCGACAGCTTCGCCGTTTTTCTTCACGGTGAGCACAAGGTCATAGAGAGTCGGGCTCTCAGGGCTCCAGAGCTTCGCGTCGGGCACGGGAAGATGCGCGTTGAGCTTCATCTCGCCGGAATACACCTGCTCGCCGCCGAGCGAAATCTCAGCCTCTATCGTGCAGCCGTCAAGTCCCTCGCCGGTGCAGGAGACGATTATCTCGCCCGCGTCGATATCGGGGGTCAGGCGCACACAGGTGATATGGCTCTGAGCCACGGGCTCAAGCCACACGGTCTGCCAGATTCCGGAGGTTCCGGTATACCAGAATCCGACGGATTTGAGAACCTGCTTGCCGCGATTCTGCCAGCCCTTGTCGGTCGGGTCATAGACCTTGACAACAAGTTCATTTTCGCCGTCGACAAGTTCATCTGTTATATCAAAAGAGAACGGGCAATAGCCGCCGGTATGTGTGCCGACGGAGACGCCGTTGACAAACACCTCGCACTGCCAATCGACAGCGCCGAAATGCAGAATGCAGCGCTTATTATCAAAGCGGCTGTCGAGAGTGAACCTCTTTCTGTACCAAAGGCGCTCGTCGGGCTGAAGCGCGCGCTGAACGCCGGAGAGCTGGCTCTCGATGGCGAAAGGCAGGATTATCTTGCCGCTGAAATCTTTCGGGCAGGCGTCGCCCGCCGGGGTTATCTCATAATCGCACTCGCCGTTGAGGCACATCCAATCCTCGCGCACAAGCTGTGGGCGGGGATACTCCGGAAGAGGACAGTTTTTGTCCACATCGTCAAAGAATCGGGTTTTCAGATCGTTCACTTACTCAACCTCCGCAATTTAATTAAAAAGTCACATAGTATTATACATTAATTTATGCGTTTTGTCTATAGATTTATTCTCTGTGCCACTTCACGCCCTGGGCAGTATCCTCGAGGACGATGCCCATTTCCTTGAGCTGATCTCTGATTCTGTCCGCCTCGGCCCAGTTTTTCTCCTTACGAGCGTTCGTGCGCGCCTCAATAAGAGCTTCAACATCGCTGTCGAGAGTCTCGGTCTTGCGGTTATAGACGAGTCCGAGCACACCGGTCAGCTCGTCGAACATGGCTATCGCACCCTCAACAAGTGCCTTCGAGGGGGTCTTGCCGACAACATTTGTATTGATATCGCGGACGAGCTCGAATATCGAAGCGATGGCGTCGGCGGTGTTGAGATCGTCATCCATGGCGGCGATGAACTGCTCTCTGTACTTATCAAATCCGTCGATAATCGCCTTATCGCCGTCATGCTCTGCGTCGGCAGCGTTCTTGAGCTCGAAATCGAGCGAATCGCGGCAAGTATAGAGTCTGTTGAGCGCGGAGATGCACTGCTCGATGATATCGGTGCTGTAGTTTATCGGGCTTCTGTACTGAGCGGAGATGAGCAGATAGCGGATCGGCTCATAGCCGTATTTTTCGGCGACATCGCGCACGGTGAAGAAATTGCCGAGGGACTTCGACATCTTCACATTGTCAACGTTGATATAGCCGTTGTGCATCCAATAATGGGCGAACGGCTTGCCTGTGAAGCACTCGCTCTGGGCTATCTCATTCTCATGGTGCGGGAAGATGAGATCCTGACCGCCGCAGTGAATGTCAATGGTGTCGCCGAGATAGCGCCAGTTCATCGCGGAGCACTCGATATGCCAGCCGGGTCTGCCCTTGCCCCACGGGGAATCCCATGCGGGCTCGCCGGGCTTCGCGGCTTTCCAGACGGCGAAGTCCATCGGCTCGCGCTTGACCTCGCCGACCATTATACGCGCGCCCGCCTCAAGATCCTCGAGCGGCTGATGCGAGAGCTTGCCGTAATCCTTGAACTTCTCGGTGCTGAAATAAACGTCGCCCTGCGCCTCATAGGCGTAGCCCTTTTCGATAAGGGTCGAGATTATCTGAATAATGGCGTCAATATTCTCGGTAGCCTTCGGATTTATCGTCGCGTGGCGGACATTGAGTCCGTCGGCATCGGTCCAGAACTCTTTTATATAGCGCTCGGAAATCTCGGAGAAATCAACATGCTCCTCGTTTGCGCGTCTGATTATTTTATCGTCGATATCCGTGAAATTCTGGACGAACTTCACATTGTAGCCGCGATATTCGAGGTAGCGACGCAGGATATCGAAGATGCACAGCGGGCGGGCGTTGCCGATGTGGATATAGTTATACACGGTCGGACCGCAGGCGTACATCTTGATCTCGCCCGGAGTTATCGGGACAAGTTCTTCCTTTTTTCTTGTGAGAGTGTTATAGACTTTCATTTATATCTTCCTTTCAGTCAATTTCCTGTGTGCTTTCCTGCTCCTCAAGCTGTTTTCTCAGCTGGGAGACCTGATGTTCGAGCCTGCAGAGCTCCTGCGCGACCGGGTCGGGTATATGCACCTGGTCGAGGTCATCGACCCTGACTCCGTTGCGGCGAACGATATGAGCCGGAACGCCGACGGCGGTACAGTCGGGCGGAATCTCATCGAGAACCACTGCGCCCGCGGCGATATTCGAGTTATCGCCGACTTTGAACGGGCCGAGCACCTTTGCGCCCGCGCCGATCATGACATTATTGCCGATAGTCGGATGGCGTTTGCCGGTATCCTTGCCGGTGCCGCCGAGGGTCACGCCCTGATATATCATAACATCGTCGCCGATAACGGCGGTCTCGCCGATAACGACGCCGGTGCCGTGGTCGATGAAAAAGCGCCTGCCGATGGTCGCCGCTGGGTGTATCTCTATCCCGGTTTTACGCGCCGCCCGCTGCGATATCCAGCGTGCGAGGAAGAACATCCTGCGGCGATAGCACCAATTGGCTCTGCGGTGCATTCTTATAGCTTTAAGACCCGGATAGAGGAAGAAGATTTCGAGCGCGCTTCTCGCGGCGGGGTCGCGCCGTTTGAAGGTGCTTATATCCTCCCTGAGCCTGTCAAACATAAACATCAACTCCTTGAGCTCGGATAAAATTGCCGCCGCAATGCGGCGTGTGAGGTGAAACAAGTTCCTTTGTCCCGGCTCATGCCGAGAAATCGGGATGTAGGAAATATGAGGTATGAAGAGGTCTTCGGTGGGGACGGATATGCGTTTCGTGCCGCCGAAGGCGGCAACGGTGCGTCGGGTCGCCGCACCCTACGAGTTCAAAATTTCACCTCTTCACTATTCACTTTTACTCATAGCTTTTATCATCGGCGAAACAACCCCCTCAGTCTCGGCTTGCGCCGAGCCGGCTCCCCTTGCAGGGGCGCCAATAAAAAGTCCGTTCGCGCGATAACATACAAAAAGCCTCCGTTATCCTTGCGGACAACGGAGGCGCCTGAGCGCGGTTCCACTCCTGTTTATATCTCTGCGCGCAAATACGCGCCCGGCCGATAACGGTGCCTTCCGCGCAGGGATACTATTGTTCCCCCTGCGTGCTGACGGGTGCATTTCGCCTTCATACGGCAAGGAGCTTTCTCAGCTTCGGGCTCCCTCTCTGATGCCGCGGATATCCGGCTACTTCTCCCGGTAAACGCATGTTATTTTTTGGTTTTTGTCAGCCGATATGACTCGCATATCTATTAATCATTATATTGAAATCACTTGGAAAAGTCAATAAGTTTTTTGCTGTCCACAAAATATGTGATGCCCGAAACGACCGTCAGAACGGCGGTTATCCAGAGCATGATATTCGACACTCTCGCGAGAGTGAACCAGCCGGCGTTTGCGAAAATATCAAACGTCGCGTCAAGCTCGGCAAGGAGCATAATAACAATAGTGAACACCATCTGGCTGACGGTTTTTGCCTTGCCCCAATAGTTTGCGGGGATGACAATGCCCTGCGCCGTGGCGATAAGGCGGACGCCTGCAACGGCGAACTCGCGGGTGAGGACTATCATGACGATCCAGATGCTGCACCAGCCCTCGCGCATGAATGCGAGCAGAGCGGCGGTGGTGAGCATTTTATCGGCGAGCGGATCGAGAAGCTTGCCGAAAACGGTAATAAGATTATTCTTTCGTGCAATCTTGCCGTCGAGCATATCGGTCAGCGACGCGACCGAGAAAACAGCGAGCGCGACTATGTAATGATAAGGGAACTCAATAAGCATAAGCGCGAGATAAATGGGCGCGAGGAACATTCTTATGAGCGTCAGTTTATTGGGCAGATTCAGCTTCTGCATTTCAATTCCCCTTTCCGGGTTTTATTTTACTGTTCTTCCGAGCAGGTCATATTCGTTGACGCCGAGTATCTCGACATCGACGAACTCGCCTTCTTTTATGAAATCGGACGAGGTGAAGATTATCTTGCCGTCGATATCGGGCGCGTCCATATACGAGCGGCCGGAGTAACTGTCGGTATAATCATCGTAGCTCTCGGTGAGCACGCGCAGGGTCTTGCCGATCATGTTGTTGTTCTTCTCGGTCATTATCTCATACTGATCCTGCATGATGACCTCGGCGCGGCGGGATTTGACATCGTCGTCGACCTGATTCTCCATCTTCGCGGCGGGAGTACCCTCCTGCGGGGAATATTCAAAGCATCCGAGGCGCTCGAACTCTTCCTCGTTGACGAACTCGGCAAGAGTCTCAAACTCGTCGTCGCCCTCGCCGGGGAAACCGACTATAAACGTCGTGCGGATAGCGATATCCGGCATGCGCTCGCGCAGTTTTCTTATGACCTCGCGGGTCTCTTCCGCGGTGCTATGGCGGTTCATAGCCTTGAGGATTTTATCATCCGCGTGCTGGAGCGGCAGGTCTATATAATGGAGAACCTTGGGCTGGGAAGCCATGGTATCGATAAGCTCGTCGGTTATCTTATCGGGATAGCAATAGAGCAGGCGTATCCACTCGATGCCGTCGATCTCACAGAGCAAATCGAGCAGATGAGCGAGCCTGTATTCGCCGTAGATATCAATGCCGTAGGACGAGACATCCTGCGCGATAAGCACGAGTTCTTTGACACCCCCATTCGCAAGGGTCTTCGCCTCTTCGACTATACTCTCCTCGTCGCGGCTGCGGAAAGGTCCGCGGATGGACGGGATGGCGCAATAGGTGCAGCAGTTCGAGCATCCCTCGGCTATCTTGAGATACGCCCAGTAATCGGGAGTAGTGAGCACGCGCTCGCCGCACATGGGGAGCTCTTTTTTGTCGGGGAAAACATTGGTCTGCTTGCCGTCGAGAACTTCGTCGACTATCTTGTCGATATCGCCGTTTGCGCCGATGCCGACGACCGCATCAACCTCTGGAATCTCCTGAAGTATCTCGTCACGGTAGCGCTCGGCGAGGCATCCGGTGACAATGACCGCGCGGACGAGTCCGTCTTTTTTGAGGCCGACCATCTCCAGAATTGTGTCGATAGCCTCCTGCTTGGCGGAGTCGATAAACGCGCAGGTGTTGACTATAACTGCGTCGAGGCGCTCGAAATTGTCCGCATTTTCAAATCCGGCGTTCTGAAGCTTTGCGAGCATCAGCTCACCGTCGACCTGATTCTTCGGGCAGCCGAGCGACACGAATAAAACTCTTCTTTTCTTCATCAAACAGTTCTTCCTTTCGCTTGATAACAGAAATTATACACTATTTTTTCCTTTTCTTATCTTCTAACAGGAAAATTGATCGTCCGTATCTTCATATTCCTCGTCCATCGCGCGCATTGCCGAACGGATATCGGAGTAGCCATAGCCGAGGCGGGTCAGGGCGTTGAAAGTGCGCCGCCTGCCCTTTTCATCGGAAAATTTGCCGGCGAATTTGGTCTCAAGCAGATTTTTTATCCGCTCAACGTCGTCGCCGTCGAGCTCTTCGGCACATTCGCTCGCCGTCTCGCGAGATATTCCGCGCTGTCTGAGTTCCTGTTCGATACGCTTTTTGCCCATGCCGCGCCGCTCATACAGCTCCTGCGCGAGGGTGTGGGCATAGCGCTCGTCGTTGACATAGCCCATCTCTTCAAGGCGTTCGACCGCTTCGCGCGCAAACTCCGCGCCGGAGCGGCGGGCAACCTTTCGCTGAAGCTCCTTTGACGAATGGTCGCGCCGCGAGAGAATATCGACAGCCGCGTTAAATGCACGGCAGGAGCCTGCCGCCTCGCAAAAGGCGGCAAACTCCGCATCGTCAATTTCATCGCCGGAGCGTATATTCTGACCCGCCCAGAAATCCCGAGTAACGGTCAGACGGTACTCCCCGTCGACAAGTATATGTATTTTTTGTCCCCTGCCCTGCTGTGCCGTTATCTTCATCAATCGTCGTCATCAACAACGATGTCAAGCTTCGCCTTTGCGCCGGAACGGCTCGTGGGCTTCTTGGGCATCGCGGCGGGTGCAGGCTCGGCGGCAGGCGCGGGCTTCTTCGCAGGCTTTGCGGCGGCTCTTGCGGCGTTGTTCTCCGCCATAAGACGCTCGCGAACCTGTGCTTCGAGCTCCGCCATGAAGTCGGGATGCTCGCTGATATAATTCTTGACATTGTCTCTGCCCTGGCCGAGGCGGTTCTCATTATAAGAGAACCACGCGCCGCTCTTATGGATAATATCATATTTGACGGCGAGGTCGAGTATTTCGCCGACCTTGGATATGCCCTTGCCGTACATGATATCGAACTCAGCCTCTTTAAAGGGCGGAGCGACTTTGTTCTTGACTATCTTAGCCCTTGTGCGCGAGCCGATGAACTCATTGCCGGGGCCTTTGAGCTGCTCTATCTTGCGGACATCGATACGGATAGAAGCATAGAACTTCAGCGCACGTCCGCCGGTTGTGACCTCGGGGTTGCCATAGACAACGCCGACCTTTTCACGCAGCTGGTTTATGAAAATTATAATAGTATTCGACTTTGAAATCGCGCCCGCGAGCTTTCTGAGAGCCTGCGACATAAGGCGCGCGTGGAGACCGACATGGGAGTCGCCCATATCGCCCTCGATCTCCGAACGCGGAACAAGAGCCGCAACGGAATCGACGACTATAACATCGATAGCGCCCGAACGAGTCAGCGCTTCGGTTATCTCGAGCGCCTGCTCGCCGTTGTCCGGCTGAGAGACGAGAAGAGAGTCGACATCAACGCCGAGATTCGCGGCATATACGGGATCGAGCGCGTGCTCGGCATCGATAAACGCAGCCTCACCGCCCATTCTCTGAGCCTCGGCGACAACATGGAGCGCGAGAGTGGTTTTACCGGACGACTCGGGGCCGTATATCTCGATTATTCTGCCGCGCGGAAGTCCGCCGATGCCGGTGGCGGCGTCGAGTGTAACAGAGCCGGTCGAGATAGCCTCGACATTCATTGCCGTGTTCTGACCGAGTCTCATTATCGAGCCTTTGCCGAAATTTTTCTCTATCTGCGATATCGCAGTTTCAAGCGCTTTCTGTTTATCTGCCATATTCGTTCCGTCCTTTCGGGGAGCTGAAATTTTGTTCGTACAAATGTTCTGTTCTTATTCTACATCATACCCCTGCAAAATGCAAGGGTATTTTGAAAATTATTTTGATCTTGCAAGAAAAGCGATGTTTATGGCGTGGTCGCCGACACGCTCGAAGTCGGTTATGGTGTTGAGATAGAGCATACCAGCTTCGGTGTTGCACTCATTGCGGTTGAGGCGGAAGATATGCGAATCCTGGCACTCGAGGGTCAGGTCGTCGATATGCTCCTCAAGGTCGGAGAGTTCCTTTGCCTCGTTGTCGCTGAGCGACTGGTTATCAAACGCCGCCATCGAACGCTCAAGCAATGTAACGACACTGCCGCAGAGCTGGTTGAGTTCCTCCCTCGCGGGGTCGGAGAACTTGAGCCCCTCGCCGATATTGTGCTGAGCCGCTTCGGCGAGGTTTATCGCATGGTCGCCGACGCGCTCGATATCGTTTATCGCGTGGAAGACGCGGGCGATATAATCCGAGTCGCTGTCGGTTATATCAAGAGCGTTGAGCTTGACGAGATACGAGGTTATATGATGGTTGAGGTAGTTTATGACCTCTTCGTTTTCCATGACCTTGTCGAGATCTTTGTCGCTGCGGTTTATGAGCGCGTGGGCGCTTGTCTCAAAGTTATCGCGCGCGAGCTTCGCCATGCGGGCGACCTCCTTGCTGACCTGCATGACAGCGAAGGGGGGCGTATTGAGCAGACGGTCGTCGATGAACTTGCAGTGCATCTCGCTCTCGCTGTCGTCCTTGCCGGGAACGAGCAGGCAGGAGAGCTTGACGAGAACTTTCGCGAACGGGAACATAACAACGGTCGAGACGATATTGAACACGATATGCGATATGGCTATCTGCGCCATCGGGTCGGGCGACAGCTTTTCTATCCACTCGACATAGGGAGTGAGCAGGGCGATAAGAATAAATATGCCCGTGCCGATAAGATTGAAGAGCAGGTGGATAACTGCGGCACGCTTTGAATTTTTCTTCGCGCCGACGGTCGAGAAGAGCGCCGTGAGGCAGGTTCCGATATTCTGACCGAAGAGGACGAAAACGGAGAACTTGAGCGGCACGAGTCCCTGCATGGCGAGAGTCTGGAGCACACCAACAGATGCCGAGGAGCTCTGGAGTACGGCGGTCATGACTATACCGAGGATAATACCGAACAGCGGGCGCAGAGGCGACTCCGAGACGGTGACGATAAAGCTCATGAAGCCTGCGCTATCTCTGAGCGGAGCCATGGAATCGGACATCATATCGATGCCGAGGAAGAGCAGACCGAAGCCCGTGAATATTGCGCCGAGGTTCTTGACAACGGTCTTTTTCGACGCGAGCATGAGTATAACGCCGACGAGCACTGCCGCCGCCGCGACACTCGAAAAGTTCAGCGCGATAAGCAGTGATGTGACGGTAGTACCGATATTCGCGCCCATTATGACGCCGACTGCCTGCGCGAGCGACATCATGCCCGCGTTGACGAAGCCGACGACCATGACGGTCGTTGCGGTTGACGACTGGATTATCGCCGTGACGACAAAGCCGACGAGCACTGCGAGGAAGCGGTTTCCGGTAAGCACTTCGAGCATTCTCTTGAGCTTGGCGCCGGCCGCGTTTTCAAGTCCGTCGCCCATCGTCCTGATGCCGAATAGGAACAGACCGAGTCCGCCCGCCATCGACAGAATATTAGCTACGCTCATATTTCAGTCCCCTTATTTCAGTTTTCCTGTACATTTTCATTTTCCTGTGATTTCCTGTTAATGAGACTCAAAGAAAGCCAAAATCTCACGTATATATTTTATCAGCTATTCCTGCAAATGTAAACCGCAAAAACAAATTAAAGCGGCGGAACACGGGTTTATCATCCGTATTCTGCCGCTTTTTGATATCAATTTTTCGCCTTTCTGCGTTTTGTAAAAATTGTCAGCACAGTTAAAAGCGCCGGAAAAAATATGGCGCAGAGTATGCCTTTTTTGAGGTCGTCGCCGAATGCGCTCGCCATCATTCCGGCAAAAGTGGGGCCGGAAGAGCAGCCGAGATCGCCGCCGAGCGCCAGAAGAGCAAACATCGCCGTTCCACCGCCCTTTATCCCCGCGGACGCCTTGCTGAACGTTCCCGGCCACATGATGCCGACCGAGAAGCCGCACAGCGCGACTCCGACAAGCCCGAGCACAGCGGAGGAGCTGAGCGCAATGAGCAGATAAGACGCCATGCACAGCGCGCCGCTGAAAATCATCATGCCGTCGAGATCGATTTTGTCGCCGAATTTGCCGTATATCATACGCGACACGCCCATAAGCACGGAGAAGAGCATGGGACCCGCGAGGTCGCCGACTGTCTTTGAGACGCCGAGACCCTTTTCCGCAAAGGTCGAAGCCCACTGGCTGACCGCCTGCTCGCTCGCGCCGGAGCAGAGTATCAGAAGCATGAATACCCAGAACATCCTGTTGCCGAGCAGCTGTTTAAAAGAGAGCCCCGTCTCCCCTTCTTCGATAAGCGGAGCTATCGGGACGCGGATAAAGTTCAGGGCGTTAACTATCGGCACGACTGCCCAGATAAGGGCGAGATACTTCCAGTTAGCCGTTGTGAATATCGAGAAATAGAGCGTCGAAAGACCGACGACGGCAACGCTGCCCCAGCAATAGAACGAGTGGAGCAGGCTCATCATCTTCTCTTTGTTATCCGTCGGGCACGCCTCGACTATCGGGCTGACTATAACTTCGAGCAGTCCGCCGCCGACCGCGTATAGCACGACGGAAATGAGCAGACCGACAAACGGCGAAGGCAAAACATCCGGCAAAACGGTCAATGAAACAAGTCCCGCTGCCGCGAACACATGAGCCATAATTGCCGCCGCGCGGTAGCCTATCTTATCGATAAAGAACGCGGAGAGAAAGTCGATGCAAAGCTGGAGAATAAAATTGACGGTTATCAGCGCGGTTATCTTTGAAAGCTCAATGCCGTAGCTCTTATTAAAAGTCAAAAACAGCAGGGGTACAAAGTTATTGACTATCGCCTGGACGACATAGCCCGCAAAGCAGGCGTTGACGGTCGATTTATAGTTTTTCTTCATGAAATTGCCTTCTTTCTGCGGCGCGGAATAATGAACTCGCGCACGAGCATTATCACCGACAGAGTCAGCGGGAATATGACGGCGCAGAGTATGCCTTTTTGAGGTCGTCGCCGAAGAAGCTCGCCATCATTCCGGCAAATGTCGGTCCCGCCGAGCAGCCGATATCGCCGCCGAGGCAGAGGATAGCATACATCGCCGTTCCGCCGCCGTGGAGTGCGGAGGACATCTTGCCTATCGTGCCCGGCCAGAGTATACCCGCAGACAGTCCGCACACGGCGACGCCGACAAGCCCGAGAATTGGCGAAGAGGTCAGCGAGATAAGGAAATAAGAAGCCGTGCAGACGCACCCGCTAAGGAGCATCATTGAATCGAGATTTATTCTGTTGCCGAACTTGCCGTACATAAAGCGCGACACGCCCATAAGGATCGAGAAGAGCATGGGACCCGCTAGGTCGCCGACGGTCTTTGTGAGTCCGAGCGCCTTTTCGGCGAAAGTCGAAGCCCACTGGCTGACCGCCTGTTCGCTCGAACCGGCGCAGAGGATAAGCACCATGAATATCCAAAATGCCTTTGTTTTGAGCATATCCTTTATCGAGAGCTTCTCCTCATCCTCGCCGACGACGGGCGCTATCGGCACGCGGGTGAACATAACGGCGTTGACTATCGGGAGAATCGCCCATATCAGCGACATTATCTTCCAGTTTGCCGTCGAGAACAGGGCGAAGAACAGGGTGGATATGCCGACCGCCGCGACGCTGCCCCAGCAATAAAATGAATGGAGCAGGCAGAGCAGCTGATTGGAATTTGTTGACGGGCAGGAGTTGACTATCGGATTTATCGTGATATCCAAAAGACCCGCTCCGACCGCATAGCAGAACACGGAGATAAGAAGCCCCGCAAAGGCCGAGGGCAGTATCTCCGGCAGGATCGTCATGAAAATAAGACCCGTCGCGCACATCGCATGGGCGAGCACGGTCGAGGCGCGGTAGCCGATGCGGTCAACGAACAGCACCGCCGTCAAATCGACAAATATCTGAATAAAGAAGTTCGCGGTGATTAAAACGGTTATCTTGGAAAGCTCGATGCCGTACTGCGCCTGGAATGTCAAAAACAGCAGCGGCGCGAAATTATTGACGACCGCCTGAACGACGAACGCCGTAAAGCTCGCCGCAACCGTATGTTTATATCCTATCCTTTTCATTTTCGTTCCCCCAACAGAGAATTGCACACAGGTGTCGCGCTTATCATTAACCATTTGGATTTCCAAACACAACACAAAAGGCATTTTAGCACAAAGCGGAAGTTAAATCCATAGATTTTAAAAAAAGGGCAAGGTGCTCAAAAATTGCAGAAATGCGGCGGCGCGGCACATAAAGTTGACGAAAAATTGCAGCCGATTCAGGGCGAAAAATTGTAGAATTCAATTTTGGGCAAAAGTAAAAAGCCTTGAAACAATCAAGTTTCAAGGCTTTTTATGGAGCTGCTAACCAGATTCGAACTGGTGACCTCATCCTTACCAAGGATGTGCTCTGCCACCTGAGCCATAGCAGCGAATGGCGACCCGGAACGGTCTCGAACCGTCGACCTCTAGCGTGACAGGCTAGCGCTCTAACCAACTGAGCTACCGGGCCAATTTGTCGGCTCTCACCGAACGCACATTATAATAACATAAGATTCCGGGTTTTGCAATACCTAATTTTAATTTTTTTTGCGCCGATGGCGGTTTTTTTGACACAGTTTGTCTGATATTCTGATTTTTTGCCAAAATATGCCGCGTTTTATTTCTTATTTACGCTCCCGTTTGCGAATCTGCCGTAGCGGCGCATCGGTATAGCGCACACGGCGATGCCGAGCGCACCGAGAATGAGCCAAAAAACAACCGTCGCCGTCCAACCGAATTTTTCGGACACCGCGCCGAAGCCGTAGGTCGATATCGCGCTGCCGATATATGTGCAGGAGTTGAATATTCCGCCGACTGTCGAGGCGCAGCCGTATTTTGCGAAGCGCACGGGGATTAGCGTGATGACCAGATGGTTTATCGCGGTGATGAGCGTTGTGAAGAGCGCGAAGAATATGACGCACAGAGCGATGTGATAGTGGCCGACAAAGAGTATTCCGGTCAGCGGAATGAGCGTCAGAGCGAAGCAGAACGCCGCCGCGGCGGTCTCGTTGAGCTTGAACGGCCCCTCATAGAGCTTCGTCGCGAACCACGCGCCGCTGAGGTTGATTATCGGCAGGACAGCCGACAGCAGAACGGAGAACGACGCCGAAACATTATATTTTTCTTTAATGAGAGTCGGCACCCACGAGGTCACGCCGTCCTTGAGCATACCCTGGACGAGTATGCCGACGCAGATAACCGCCGCGCCGGAGACTATGAACAGCTTGCCGAGGGAGACCTTCGCCCCTGTATTCTCCTGAACAGGGAGAGACTTTTTCTCCCCTCTTCCGAGTATTTTCGAAGTCTTCCCGGCGGCTAAGCACCAGAAGACAAATATGCAGGCTATTATTCCGGCGGGAATGAAGAAAGCGAAATGCCACGACGCAAATTTTATCGCGCCGGCGGATATGACATAAGACAGCAGGCTGCCGACCGGGAACGACGCCGCGATATAGAGGCACGCGCGTCTGCGCTGCTCTTCCGGCAGGATATTCGATATTATATAAAGTATAGGAGTCCAGAGCATCGACTGGACTATTCCGTTGAGTCCCCACACTACACTCATGACTATGTAACTGCCCGAGCACAACGGCATGAGGATATTCGCGCACACCGTGCCGACCAGCCCCGTGCCGACCATTTTATAGGGTGAGACTCGGTCGCCGAGGATTCCGCTGAATATCTGACCCGCTCCGTAGCAGAAGAAATAAACCGTGCCGATAAACCCGGCGTGTGACTTTGAAAACACGCCGTCCGCGACTATCGCGGTGAGCGCGGCGATATAGTTTATTCTGCCGAGATACGAGGCACAATAAGCCGCCCAGCAGGCAACAAAAATCAGCGTGCCCGCCGAAAGTATTTTTTCTTTGTTCTTCTGCTGTTCCATAACTCTCTCCAAAACCGTGATGAGGCAATTATAACACTCCGTTACTTCTTGTCAACGGTCTTTTTGTCGCAACTTGTTGAGTTTGGAAATATTATGTGATATACTTTAATATATGAGGCAACATATTTCAACGGCTTATAGGAGAGGCAAATGAAATCCATCAAAGAAATTTACAGAATCGGACGCGGCCCGTCAAGCTCGCACACCATGGGACCCGAGTCCGCCGCCAAAATGTTTATAAACGAGTTCCCGTCGGCTGGCAGGTACGAGGCGGTTCTATATGGTTCGCTCGCAAAGACAGGAAAAGGGCACGGCACGGACAGAGTTCTGCGCGAGACCTTCGCGCCCCGCGTGCTCGACATAAAATTCGACATGAAGACTACCGACATCCCCCACCCCAACACGCTCGACTTCACGGCATTTGACAAGGACGGAAACATCATCGGCAAGCGCAGAGTCTGCAGCGTCGGCGGCGGTGCGATAGAAATTGAGGGCAGAAAGGACGCGGAGCCGCCCGAAGTCTACCCATTCAAGAATTTCGCGGAGATAAAAGAATACTGCAAGAAAGAAAATATCCGAATCCCCGACTTGGTTGAAAGATTCGAGGGCAAAGGAATCTGGCATTATCTCGACCGCGTGTGGATCGTCATGAACAGCTGCATCAAGCGCGGACTTGCCGCCGAGGGCGAGCTGCCCGGCGGGCTCGGCATAATGAGAAAGGCGCATATGCTCAACAGCCGCCGCCACATGGACGAAAGCCCGGAGACGCGCGAGAACAGGCTCGTTTGCGCCTACGCCTATGCAGTCAGCGAAGAGAACGCCTCCTGCGGCGAGATAGTAACAGCCCCGACCTGCGGCGCGTGCGGAGTTCTGCCCGCAGTTTTGCGATACACGGCGGACAGGCGCGGATTCTCCGAAAACGAAATACGCAGAGCCATTGCGACCGCCGGAATCATCGGCAACGTCATCAAGACGAACGCCTCGATAAGCGGCGCGGAGTGCGGATGCCAGGCGGAGATAGGCTCGGCATGTTCGATGGCGTCGGCGGCGCTCGCGGAGCTCTACGGCATGGACACGGATCAGATTGAATACGCCGCAGAAGTCGCGATGGAGCACCATCTCGGGCTCACCTGCGATCCGGTCATGGGGCTCGTTCAGGTGCCCTGCATCGAGCGCAACGCAGTCGCCGCGATGAGGGCGATAAACGCAGTGAGCCTTGCAAACTTTTTGACATACACAAGAAAGATATCGTTCGATCTGATAGTCGAGACGATGTATCAGACGGGCAAGGATCTTTCAAAAATATACCGCGAGACGAGCGAGGGCGGACTCGCCAAGCTCTATAAACCCGCACAGAAAAACGAATCCACGGAGGAAATAAAATGAGCAAGCAGTTAAGACAGCCTGCAGCGGGCGACACCGTTGCAACGATAAAGACAAACAAGGGCGACATAAAAGTCGTCCTCTTCCCCGACGCCGCGCCCAAGGCGGTCGAAAATTTCACGACCCATGCGGACAACGGCTACTATGACGGGGTTATCTTCCACCGCGTTATCCCGGATTTCATGATCCAGGGCGGCGACCCGCTCGGCAAGGGTATCGGCGGCGAGAGCATCTGGGGCAGACCGTTCAAGGACGAGTTCAGCCGCGACTATCACAACCTCAGAGGTGCTCTGTGCATGGCGAACGCGGGACCGAACACGAACGGCAGCCAGTTCTTTATCGTTCAGGCTCCGTCGGTTGACGAGCGTTTTATCCCGCAGATGGAGCGCCTGCCCGATATGTTCACGGACGAGTCCATTGAGGACTACAAGGCAGTCGGCGGAACTCCGTGGCTCGATTTCAGACACACCGTGTTCGGCCAGGTGTTCGAGGGCATGGACGTTGTCGACGCGATAGCCTCGGTTGACCGCGATTCTTCGGACAAGCCGCTCGAGGATGTCGTTATAAATTCCGTCGAAACACAGACGCTTTGATTTTTGCTCTTTACTTTCAAATTTTAGTGTGCTAAAATATATACATGTACGCGGAGTCAAACCCAATATGACCGCGAAAAGGAGTAACTTTGATGAACGGCAAGCTGAAAGACAGCAACGTTGATTTTCTGTTCAAAGCGGTTCTCGCCCTCGAGAACATCGACGAGTGCTATGATTTTTTTGAGGATCTCTGCACCGTGACCGAGCTCAAGGCTCTTTCGCAGCGCATAGTTGTTGCGAAGATGCTCAGCGACAAGCAGGTTTACAGCGAGATAGTCAGCAAGACCGGCGCAAGCACCGCCACGATAAGCCGCGTCAACCGCTCGCTCAACTACGGCTGCGACGGATACGAGAAGATATTCGAGCGCATCGACGCCGCAGAGGCCGAGAAGAAAGACTGATAATGAGCGAATATTCATTCTTTGCCCGTTTTTATGACGAGCTGACGCAAAATGTTGATTACGAGAGAAGAGCAGAGCATTTTTCTGCTCTTCTGCTTTCATATGGGATAAAAAACGGAACGGTTCTCGACCTCGCCTGCGGCACGGGTACTTTAACTTCACTGATATCCGCGCGCGGATACGACATGATCGGCGTTGACTCGAGCCCCGATATGCTTTCCCAGGCGCAGAACAGAGCTTTTGAAGAGGGACAGAATATTCTGTTTCTCTGCCAGCAAATGCAGACTCTCGACCTTTTCGGAAAAATCGACGCCGCGCTCTGCACGCTCGACAGCATCAATCATCTGACCGAGCCCGAGGATGTCAGAGAGACATTCCGCCGACTCGGCACATTCATCCGCCCGGGCGGGATGTTCATATTCGATGTGAACACGATATACAAGCACCGCGAGATTCTCGCAGACAACTCGTTCGTCTACGAATACCCGGATGTTTTCTGCGTCTGGCAGAACAGTCTCGACGAGGAGACGGACACGGTAGACATCATGCTCGACTTTTTCGAAGAAAACGAGGACGGGACATACGAGCGCACAAGCGAAGATTTCAGCGAGCGCGCATATAGCCTCGACGAACTTTCAAAATGGCTCGGCGACGCGGGATTTGACATTGAAAACATATATGAAGGCATGACAAATGAACCCGTCAGAGAAGATTCCGAGCGCGCGGTGATTGCTGCGAGGCGCAGGAAATAACAGGAGGACAAAAATATGAGCAAGCTTATACGCTGCATTTCCGAGGACGGCACGCTGACCGTTATGGCTGCCGACACAACGGATATAGTAAACAGGGCGCAGGAAATCCACGGCACATCCGCCGTCGTTTCGGCGGCTCTCGGCAGGCTGCTAACGGCGGCAAGCCTCATGGGCAGCGCACTCAAAGGAGCGGACGATTCCGTCACGCTCAGGATAAACGGAAACGGTCCTGCGGGCACCGTGCTCGCGGCATCGGACAGCCACGGCAACGTCAGAGGATACGCTGTGAACGCCGTTGTTGAGCTGCCGCTCAACGACAAGGGCAAGTTGGATGTTTCCGGCGCAGTCGGCAAGGACGGCTTTTTGACCGTTATAAAAGACCTCGGGCTCAAGGAGCCCTATGTCGGTCAGGTACCGATAGTCAGCGGCGAAATCGCTGAGGACATCACGAATTACTTTGCGACGAGCGAACAGATACCGACCGTCTGCGCGTTGGGTGTGCTCGTCAACCCCGACCTCACGATAAGAAAGGCGGGCGGATTTATAATCCAGCTGCTTCCGACCGCCGACGACACGATTATAGACAAGGTCGAGAAGTGCATCAGCGACATTGAGCCTGTGACGACAATGCTTGACAAGGGGCTGACCCCCGAGACTGTCTGCCGCACCGTGCTCCCCGCTTTCAAGCTCGACGTGCTCGACACCTCGGAGCCGGAATACAGATGCGACTGCTCGCGCGAGCGCGTCTCCCGCGCGCTGATAAGTATGGGCAGAGATGAACTCGAAAAGCTCAAGGAGGACGAAAAGACCGAGGTCTGCTGCCAGTTCTGCGACAAGAAATATGTGTTCACGCCCGCAGACATCGACAGGCTGCTTGAAGAGAGCAAGGCAAAAGAGGATAAATAAAATGATAAGCCCCCTTCGCAGGAAAAACTGCGGAGGGGGTTAAAATTTACGAAAATATAAAACGTAGTACTCAGGTCAAAACTAAACGAAGACAAACCAGAAGGCCCACCTGCGTCATAATGAAAATCCACCATACTGCGGCTAACTTCAATACATAATGAAAAGTCCTCGGTTTTCTGCCAACTCTTATTTTTGCAATATCATCGCAATATCGTTGAGAAAATCTGTATATATCATAGCGAAGAAAGGATAAAACATCCTCGGAATGCGGCCACCAATCCAAATCAAACGACAAATATTTATGCTTTTTACAGCATCTGTAATCTATATTTTCAACCAGAGATTTTTTGCCGTAAGTCCAAGGCTCCCTGGTAGCATACGTTTTTTGACCCTCTTCGCAGATAACATAATAGACTACATTATCCTGCGGTTTACAGCGTGCAAAGCAAAACAGAATGCCTAAACGAACCTTATACAATGCCCAGCCGTCCGCTTCCATTTTCGAGAGCATATTTTCAAACGCTGCGATGCTCCAAAGAATCCACGGGCGAAATATCAGCTTTCTCTCTTTCTGCGTGTTATCTTTTTTCATTTTTATTCCTTTTTCAGTCAGTCCTTGATGCTATTATAACATAAAGCTCCGCAAGCGGCAAGGCTTTTATGATTATTTTAATACGGATAAGGCACAAGGTCTTTTAGAGTCACGGCAGTATCGGAATCAACAAGAATTTCTATATTCTCCGGGCTGCCGAGCTGCATCATAAACTCACGGCAAGCTCCGCACGGGGGCAAAATCTCTCCCATTTTTGTTACTGCAACGACTTTTCTTGCGGCATACTCCCCGTAAGATATCATCGTCGACAGCGCGTTTCGCTCCGCGCACATACCCAGCGAGCAATCGGTGTCGATACACACGCCCGTATATACATTCCCTTTATCGGTCAGCACGGCGGCACCCACCCCGCCGGAGCACATTTGTTCCGATATCACTTTCGGCACTGCGACAGCAAGCGCGGCGGCATATAATTTTTCCCATTCCGTTGTCATAGAATCACCCTTTCGTTATACTGCGCGGTTCCCTTTGCGGTGTTGAGGGAGGAGATGAGGAGTCTTCTTATGGTACCGCATTGAGCATACAGCACCTTTGCCGTCTCGGGTTCTAAAATTCCAGATTTTATAAATAATTCAAGCCAATATTCAGTCTCATAACATTCCTTGAGCGAAATCTGAAGTTTCGCAACAAAATCGGCCTTGCTCTGCGCATAATTCGCCTCATGAATGTTTGCACCTATTGAGGTTGCGGAGCGTTCAAGCTGATTAACTAACGAATGATGACCCTTTATGCCGTCACACATTTTGACAACATTCACCGAAAAATCCACAGACAAACTGCGAAGCTTTGATTCTGCCATACAGATACCACCTTTTTATTCAGAATACTACGAAATCTCTGAATTATCAAGCGAAATCGCTCGCTAAGCTCGCGGTGAAATAATTCACTTCGTGAATTGTGATATTTGACGCTTCGCGTCAAGTGAAATGAAATAAATCCCTCACCGCCGCAGCGATTTCACACGCCGAAGACGTATTTCACGCCCGCAGGGCATTTCACAAATCCCGCAGGGATTTATTTCGTTGAAAAAAGCAGCGAAGAGTGTACAAAATACTGTGGCGCAAACTGCTAAAGTAAAGACGCGGAAGCTTTTCTTAACTTTGAAACTTGTAAAAAAGTGAAATATCTCGCTGCACTTCGATGTGAAATAATTCACTTCGTGAATTGTGATATTTGACGCTTCGCGTCAAGTGAAATGAAATAAATCCCTCACCGCCGCAGCGATTTCACACGCCGAAGACGTATTTCACGCCCGCAGGGCATTTCACAAATCCCGCAGGGATTTATTTCGTTGAAAAAAAGAGCATTGCAAAGCAATGCTCTTTTTTTCTGGAGGCGCCACCCAGATTTGAACTGGGGCATCGAGGTTTTGCAGACCTCTGCCTTACCACTTGGCTATGGCGCCGTATTGAATTGTACGCTCTCTCTGTCAAAAAAATGCCAATTAAATTTAATTGGCATTAAGAGAATGGAGCGGATGACGAGGCTCGAACTCGCTACCTCCACCTTGGCAAGGTGGCGCTCTACCGGATGAGCTACATCCGCACAGTTGGTGCCTCCGGCCGGAATCGAACCAGCGACACGCGGATTTTCAGTCCGCTGCTCTACCAACTGAGCTACAGAGGCAAATATATGAAAACCGGCATAGCCGGATTTCGGCGAAATAATGGCGACCCGGAACGGTCTCGAACCGTCGACCTCTAGCGTGACAGGCTAGCGCTCTAACCAACTGAGCTACCGGGCCATTTTGGTGGGAACAACAGGGCTCGAACCTGTGACCCCTTGCTTGTAAGGCAAGTGCTCTCCCAGCTGAGCTATGCTCCCTGATCGATCGGTTTTTCGTCCGACGACGCAGACTAATATACTATAAATTCGCCGTTCTGTCAAGCCTTATTTGCAATTTTTTTCAGTTTTTCTTAAAAAAGTCTCCGCCGCGCCCGGCAACGGAGACTCTATTCAAATTTTGCGCTTATTTTGCATATATCGCGCCGATTATCTTGTTCATGGTCTTCCACGACATGAGGCGAGTGAGGAAGGTCAGGAACGAATAGCTCGCGCCGATGGTGTATATCGGGCTCACCTTTTTCTTCATGGCGACATTGGCGATAAATTTTCCGGCGACCGCGGGATCCATGCCCGTCTGCTCGTCATGCTCCATGCGGGAGACAGAGCGCCCGATGCGTCCGCCGTAGACATCGTCGCCGTCGACCGTCTTTTCGCGCGCCTTTGTAAAGCCCGTTTTTATATCGCCCGGCTGAACCGCGCAGACCGTGATACCGTAGGGACGAAGCTCGTTTGCAAGCGCCATGGTATATGAATTTGTCGCCGCTTTCGCCGCGGAATAATAGGTCTGGAACGGAATCGGAATCTGCCCGGCGACGGAGCTGATATTGACTATTCTCCCCTGCCCCGCTTCGCGCATAACCGGAACGACGGCGCGGTTCATATTCACCATGCCGAAAAAGTTCGTGTCAAAAAGGCGCTTGGCGTCCTCGGTCTTTGTGAACTCAACTGCGCCCGAGATGCCGAAGCCCGCGTTGTTGACGAGCACATCTATCTTGCCCTCGCGAGCGACTATCTCATCGACCGCCTTCTTCACTGCCGCTTCGTCCGTCACATCGGCGACGAGGTGGTTGAGTCCCTCGACACCCTGCGCACGGCGGCTGAGTTCATAAACGGTATAGCCCGCACTTTTGAGCGCAAGCGCGGTCTGCATGCCTATGCCTGACGTTCCCCCGGTCAGGACTGCTATCTTTTTATCCATAAAATGCACCTCCGAGCTGAATAACAGGTAGATTATACCACAACTGTATTGCATATTCAATGCGGGCGAAGAATGCAGATTTTCTTTTTTCTGTTGACAAAGGCGAAAATACATGATAACATATATGCATAGATACTCAATGCATTGAGTAAAATTGTATACGAGGTGATAGTATGAAAATAAGCAAGGAACTCGCAAAGGGCAGCACGGGGCTGTTGGTGCTCAGCGTCATATCAAAGACCGATATGTACGGCTACCAGATAATCAAGACGCTCGAAGTGATGAGCGAAAATGTGTTCAGTCTCAACGAGGGCACGCTCTACCCCATTCTGCACTCGCTCGAAAAAGAGGGTTCGCTCGAATCTTATTGGTGCGAAGCGGAGGGCAGAAAACGCAAATATTATAAGATAACCGAATCGGGGCTCGCCGAGCTCGCGGACAAAAAACGCGAGTGGCAGAGCTTCTCAGGCGCCGTTTCAAAGGTACTGGGAGGTGCGAAGCTTGCAGCAGAGGTTTGACGGATTTCTCGACTATGTCTGCGGCAATATAATATCGAAGCGCGAGCGCGAAAATGCCAGGAACGAGCTTTATGACCATCTGATGTGCATCTACGAATGCAACCTCGCGCAGGGCATGGACGAAGAGCACGCGGCGATTGAGGCGGAGAACTCCATGGGCGACAGAAATGCTGTTCGCGCGAGCTTCCCGGAGCTCGACTTCAAAAAAGCCCTGACGCTCGTTACGGTCGGCTTCGTTTTCATGAGCTTTATGCTCGAAGTCTCCTACCCGCTTTTGAAAGAAGTCATTCAGCTTTTCGGCATGGCGCTGGTCTTCGCCGGGACATTCTGCCTGCGCAAAGCGAGCAAGAGACTCGGTCAATCTTTCGCCGTGTTCTCGGCGCAGTTTGCACTTTTTGCCGCAAATATCATTTTATACCCGCTCAGCGAGAAATACAGTTGGCTCCCAACCGTTCTGCTCGTGGGCTCATATATATGCGCCGCCGTGTTCTGGGCACTGTTTGCACTGGGGCTGAAAAATCTCGCAAACGGGCGCGAAGCGGCAAAGCATCCGCCGTATTCGGCATGCATATATCTCAACGCGGCGTTAAATATTGCCAACACTATACTCGTACTGCTCGCATTCTCAAGCGGCACTTACAGCGCGGACAAAAATATCAAAGCAGAAGGCTTCCCCGCGCTGATATTTATTATAGTCGCAGTCGCCGCGATCGTTGTCACGCTTATCACGCTCGTCCGCGCGAACAAACTGCTTTTTGAAAGCGGGCACGAATACACCGTTGAATCATCAAGCGGCAAGAAAGCGGCGCTTGTGATATGCTCGTTTGCGCTCGTATTCATTCTCAGCGGTGCTGTCGATTTTGCTCTCGCCGAGCGCAAGGCGGAAACGCAGCCGTATAACACACACGACATATCTATGAGCGACAGCGAGCGTGACAGAATATATGCAATACTTTCGAGCTACGGGATATCGGACGACAACATTGCCCTGCTCCCGGACAGCGAACTGCAAAAATACAGCAATGCAGTCAGCGCAGACAAGCTCGACGACACGATGAAAGATCTTATCGCAAACTGGAACGCCCGCCCGGAGTTCAGCTTCAAAAGCAGAGATATCGAATATAATTTCGAGAGGCACGAATACTGCATAATTATCGATTCCGGAGAGCCGCACAACTATATTCGCACACTGTATTTTCTCGAATTGCAGGATTCCGAGCAGACGAGAAACGACCGAAAATATGTTGACGGCATGATTTTCAACTACACCGACGCAACCGCCTCGAATTATCTTATGCCGCTCAACATGGGCGGAGAATACAACGGTGATCTTTTCATGATACTGACCGAAGAGAACGGCGGTCTTGTAGAAAACAAGCCGCTCAACATACAACCGGACAGCGACGCGTCGATAGGCAGAATAAACCGCGTTGAATTCCAACTCAAAGATGGCATGAAGATAATCTACGCCGCCTATCTCGGCGAGCCGAGCGACGATTCGAGCAAAATACTCACGGCGAATTACACGGTACAGTATGTCCACCGCAAGCTGCCAATACAGTCGCCTGCGAGCCGCACGCTCGCACAACAGACAGAAATATCCACGCCGGCATATTGCCGCAGCTATGATGTGCATCCGTGCGATGTGTCATATGAGTCGATATTCAAAGAGCCGTTCAGTGACAGCGAAGACGAAGCTTCTGATTTCACGGAGGATATAACGAAATGAAAACTGCCCGAAAGCGGACAGACAGGGTAAAACAACAAACAACGGAGGTGCTATATAATGGGCAGGTTTGACAAATTTCTCGACTATGTCTGCGGCGATATAATCTCAGACCGCGAGCGTGAAAACGCCAGAAATGAACTTTATGACCATCTGATGTGCACCTACGAATGCAACCTCGCGCGGGGTATGGACGAGGAGCACGCGGCAATCGAAGCGGAGAACTCCATGGGCGACAGGAACGATGTCAAGACAAAGCTCGGTCAGGTTCACGCGAGCTTTCCGGAGCTCAGATTCAAGAGCGCGCTGGCTCTCGTTATCGCCGGATTCTTTTTCGCATCGTTCCAAATAAGTCTGCTCAGCGGCATGGACATACTCATAAAGCTGTTCGGTCAATCGCTGATGATAGCGGGCATATTCTGCCTGCGCAAGGCACACAAGAAGCTCGGATTATCATTCGCCGCGATAATGGGACAATATGTTCTTTCGGGCGCTTCAACGGTGCTGACTCCGATAGCGGAGGATCACCCGCTCCCAATCTTCATTCTTTCGCTGCTCGGCGCGATATGCGGCGCGGCGTTCTGGATTCTTTTTGTCGGCGGGCTGATTGATCTCACAAGAGGCCGCGAGGACGCAGAGGCTCTGCATCTCCCGCTGTGCGCTGTGTCGAACGTGCTTCTCAGTGCGCTCAGCGGCGGGACATACATATATATGTACATCACAAAAGCGGCATCCCTAAACTCGGAAAACGCGCCGATTTTCTTCCTTATCGCGATATCGCTGGTTATACTCAACATGATAATCACGATAGCCGTTCTGCGGCGGGCAAATAAGTTCCTCTACGAGAGCGGTCACGAATATGAGGCGGAGAGCTCCGGGCTGAAGAAAGCCGCCGTAACGCTCTGCGCGTTCGCGCTGGTGCTCGCGGCATGCGCGGGTTTCGACGCATACCGACTGACGAGAAAAGCCGAAATTGAGCCGTACAGCACGGCGGACATCGCAATGGACGCAGATGAGCGCGCGAGAATAGAAAACGCCCTTGCGGACTACGGAGTTGACAGAGAGGTTCTGAAGCTTCTGCCGAACAGCGAGATTATGCGATTCCGCAACACGGCGAGTATCGACAAGCTGACAGACATGTCTCTTCAGGGCATCAAATACACAAAGGAATATCAGAGCCGCAGGAACAGCGACGGCAAGCTTCAATCCGGCGTTTACACGATGGGCACTACCGGCAATCCGTCATATTATTTTGAAAATTTAACATACTGCGTCACGGATAACGACGGCAAGAAACAGCTGCTCTGTTCTTTTGAGCTAAAAGACATAGAGTCCGCCAAGAAGAGCGATATAAAAAACTATGTCGACTGCCTTGAATTCGAGAAAAGCGACGCAAACAAAAGTCTGATGACATATCAGGTATACAGAAACAACGACTCGTTTTTCATCCTGACCCGAGAAGACGGTCAGGAGCTGAAAAACAAGCCGCTGAATATCAAAAGAAAAACCGACGCGCTCGGGAACACGGCGATCTCCGAGGTCGAATTCCAATGCAAGCCGGGGATGAGGATTTTCTACACCGCCGACCTCACCATCGCCGACACGCCATATCCGATATATGATGACATAAAGCTCGGAGCCTCGTACATTCATCGCAAAAGACCGATACTGTGGATATCCGAACGCACACCGAAAACTCAGATAGATTCGCAGCAAGGGCAGCGATTTTGCTGGGTGAGGCCGGCCATAAGGACATTATATGTCCCATATCTCAAGAGCGAAGCCCCATACGAAGCGACGACAGAGCCCGAAGAAGAGACGACGGAGCGAGTCATCCACGGAAATTCAATCGAAGAGATGGCTGCGAGCTAAAAAATATATTCCCCGTATATTGAGTGCGGGGGGATGAATTATTTATAAATTTACCAAATACAATTTTATCGCTACGAGTTTTTACCACTACCTTCGCGACCTACAATAATCAAATATTTTACACTTCCCGCGTTTCGGCATTTTCTTTTTATTTGAAAAAGAAAACGCCTGCAAAAGAAAAGCAAAACAGGGGGGATTCCCCTGTACCCCCGCAACGCCGCGCCGCAGTACTTAGCCCGCGGCTCTCAATTAGTTGCTCGGCACATTCGCACGCAAACGCGCCGGAGCTTGAACGGGTGCGCGCTCGTGCGTCTTGCTACGCAATCCGTTCCCTCGCCTGTCTCCGTTGGCCGTCAAACACTGCAGCGCGGCTATTGAAAGCCCGATTATAGAAAACAACCGTGTAACTTGCTCCAATTTTGTTCCGTTTTCAAAAAACAAGCCCAAAATTAACACAGTTCATGTCAGCGCACAAAAAAATGAGCCTCCGATATACGGAGACTCATTTTATTTTTATTACATCTCGCCGAGGGCGAAGGTATCCGAGAGCCAATCGGTGCAGAGCTTCACCCACTGGGAAGCGCGGGCATTTTCTATAACTGACTCTGGTTTATCGCAGACGCTCGGGGTGCACAGCGAGAAGCCGTGCCAGCCCTTGGCGAAAATATGCATCTCGAACGGCACCTCATTTTTCGTGAGCGCCTCGGCATATTTTATGGAGTTTATTATCGGGACGGTTTTGTCCGACGCGCTGCCGAAGATGAATGTGGGTGGAGTATTTCTATCCACATATTCTTCGAGCGACGGCACGGGGAACGCCAGAATACGGCTTATCTCGGAGAGGATGCACGGATAGCCGAGGATACACGCATTGGGTCTTGTGCTGCTGAGAGTCGAGAGGGCCGCCGCAAGATGCGCGCCGGCGGAAAAGCCTATGGCGGCGATCTTGTCTTTTATAACATGCCACTCCTCCGCCCTTTCGCGTATGAGCGTCAGCGCCTCTTCGGCATCGGCAAGGGGCATCTTGAAATCCTTGCCCTCGCCCACGGTATAGCGCAGGACGAAAGTGTTATATCCGTGCACGGCGAACGCCATGGCTATCGGCTCAGCCTCGCGGTCGGAGCACATATAGTATCCGCCGCCGGGAATAACCAAAACCGCCGGGCGGTCGGTCATATTCGGCATTTCTCTTGATGTATCGAGCAGATACGCGGTGAGTGTCGCCCCGGGATTACTTTTGAGTTCCAGCTTTTCAACCGTCATGATATTCCTCCTCAGTAAGTGACCTTGAGGGTCTTTATCTCGAAGGGTCTGAACTGAAGCTTCGCGGGCGCAATGTTCTCGACTTCGCCCTGTTCCTCTTCGAGCATATTGGTTATCTTCACGCTCTTTGCGCCGTCGAAGAAGCTGACCTTTGCGTTGGTGAAGGTGCCCTCCGCTTCGTACATACGAACTATGAACGCACGCTGAGCATCCTCGCAGGGCTTGACAGCCTCGACAAATATATTGTCGGCGTCGATGCTCATGAGCTTCTGAGCCGAATATTCGCCGGCAGTCACCGCGGTGGGAACATTAAGCTCATATGCCGGGCGGATAACGCTCTCGGCATCGAAGCCGCTGTCATGCGGCAGGAACGAATAGACGCAGTGGTGAACGCCTCTGTCGCCCTTGAAATCGGGGCGCAGGCCGCCCTTGTGCAGGGACAGGCGCAGCTTGCCGCCGTTGACACTGATGCCGTACTTGCTGTCGTTAAGAACAGCGACGCCGAAACGGGTCTCGGAGAGGTCGGTATATTTATGGTTGAGCACCTCGAACTTTGCCTTTTCAACGCTGTTGTTGCGGGTGGTCGGGCGCTTGACATTGCCGAACTGGACATCGAAGCGGGCGAACTCCTGCCTGACAGAAGTATCGAACGCAGTCTTGAGGAAGCGGTGGTTATCCTGCCAATCCATGACGGTGTCGAAGCGCACCTCGGCGCTGTCCGCAAAGAATATCATATCCTGCATAACGGTCGATTTGCCGCTTATCGCATACTTGCTGCGGATAACGAGCGCGACGGAGCCGTTTGAAACGACCTCGCGGCTGACAAGCTTCGAGACATCCTCAAACTTCATCTCGATATCGGCGTCAACATCCCAGTTATCCCACTCGGACGGGAAATCTTCCGCCATGATGAAGGTGTTGAGGTTATATCCATCGCCGCAGATCTCGCGGTCGGCGCGCTTATCGACAAAGGAAGAAATCGTGCCGTTATCCGCAAACTTGACGGACGCGAACGGAGTCTCAAGGCTGTTATCATCGAGGCTGAACACGCTGTTTTCTTCGGGCTTGCCGTCGACAAGCTTGAGGGTGATGCTCGAAAATGCCGGGACGGTCACGCCGCCGACCATGAGCTTTTTGTTGCCTCTGACATCGGTGTAGACCTGCTGTCTGTAGCCGCCGTCAACTATCTTGCCGCTGTAGTCGAGAACAATGACATCGGAGCGGTCAAAAGAAAGGGTGTTCGTGACGGTCACGCAGTCCTCCTTGTCGCTCTGAGCGAGTTCCTTGACAAGATCGCGGGCGCGGGTTATGAGCGCGGTGGTCATGGCGCGGGACTCCTCATGGGCGCGGGGGATGCAGGTGCCGGGGAGGATATCGTGGAACTGGTTGACGAGCAGCTTCTCATAGAGCGGAGCGATATCCGCGCTGTCCGCCGTCTTATTGTTCTTCACCGCGTCGGTTACGGTAAATATTTCAAGGTCTCTGAGTGCGAACTCAGCCTTGCGGTTGTTGCGCTTTATGACATGCTGGTTTGTGAGCGTACCGCGGTGCAGCTCAAGATAGAGCTCGCCTGCGTATGTATCGGGCTCGACCGCGTCTCTCTCAATCTCTTTCATTGCCTCGCCGACGAGCTTGTGCTCGGACTTCGGGCAGCCGTTGAGGTCGGCGCAGCGTTTTGCCGCCTCGATCATCTCGAACTGCGGTCCGCCGCCGCCGTCTCCGTAGCCGTAGGAGATAACGCGGGTGTCGGTGACGCGCTTATCTTTGATGCACGAATGGTCGTTCGAGGGAGTACCCGCGACATAGGTCATGAGATCCTCGGCATCGGGCCAGATGTGGGTGCGGTTGAAATGGGTGAACACCTTTGTGCCGTCGATACCCTCCCAATAGAAAGTATCAAGCGGGAAAGTGTTGGTGTCGTTCCAGTCAATTTTAGTCGTCAGGAAATAATCGACGCAGCAGCCTTTCATTATCTGCGGGATAGCCGCGCTGTAGCCGAAGGTATCGGGCAGCCAGAAGCAGTTCGAGGTGAAGTCGAAATACTTTCTCGTGAATCTCTGACCCCAGAGGAACTGTCTGACCATCGACTCGCCGGAGGTTATGTTGCAGTCGCACTCGACCCACACGCCGCCGTTGGGCTCGTATCTGCCCTCTTTGACTTTCTGCTGAATGCGCGCGAAGAGGTCGGGATATTTGCGGCGCAGGAAGTCGCTGTGGCACGATGAGCTCTGGATAAATTTATATTCCGGATACTCGTCCATGAGCGCAAGCTGGTTTGCATAGGTGCGCGCGCACTTCTTGACTGTCTCGCCGACATGCCAGAGCCACGCGGTGTCCATATGCGAATGTCCGATGAGCGCAGCCTTCGGTGCATCGTCGCCGTTTTTGACGGAGAGTGCTTTTTTAAGATAGGGCTTCGCTCTCTCGAGAGCTGCCATGAACTCGTCACGGTCAACATCGTCGGGTGACTGATATATCTCTTTGAACACTTTTTCAAGCTCGTTTATAACGGAAGCGCGTCTGAAAGAGCTCTCCGGCAGGTTCTTGACGAGCTGAACGAGGGTGCGCAGATCGAAATAGAACTCCTGGATAGCATAGTTCTTGACGCAGATATCGATGCCCTCGTACGAGAAATCATAGGTGAGCAGAGGGTTATTTTCGGTCGGGTGGCAGCCCTTATAAGAATGGCCCGCGTAATATTCGAGGTCGATGGCTATCTTCTCGCCTGCCTTTGCGTCCTTTTTGAGCAGGTCGCAGTAGTGGTTGCCGTGGCCGGTGAAAACTATCTTCGTGCTGAAGTTGCCGTAGGGCACTCCGTCGACCCAGAGGGTTCCCTCATAGCCCGAGATGTGCGGGCGGATGAAAATATCTTTTCCGCCGAGTCCGCCGGGGACGACAAAATCGGTCTTGAACCAGCAATAACCGAACTCCTCGCCCCATTTGTAGCCCTTTTCGATGGGGTCAAAAAGGCTGTCCTCCGGGATGCAGTGGAAACGCTCGAGGGTTGCAAACGCGCTCACGGGGCCCGGCTCGCCGACTTTTTCAAAAATCATCGGCTCGATGATATCGACAAAGCGCTCAAGCTTTCTGAGCATTCTGTCGGTCTGTTTTAAATCCAGCATATTCTTCTCTCCAAAATATATTTTTCCGCTGTGCGGACATTTGACTTATATAATATGTAACAGTATACCGCAAGAGTGTTGCATCTGCAAGCATTTTTGAAGAGAAAAGAAACAAAAAAGCCGCCGCGGAGATGTTTTCCCCGCGGCGGCTCGTGTTATTTCAGCGAAGTTCTAAGATGCGGCATATCGCAGCTAAAACCGCCGCGAGATAAAGCCCGAAGATATTCATTATATTATAGAGAAGTGCCGTTATCATCTTCGCCCTCCGCTATGCGCTGTTCGTGCATGAATTTGTCCGCTTCGATGGCGGCAGAAGTGAAGCTGTTGTTCTTCCAATAGCTCGCAGCGCCGACAATGAATGTGAATATCAGGCTTATTATTGTATATAGCTCGCTGTATTCGACGCTGACCGGTGTTTTCCCGAACGCGGTCAGCGCCATATTGACTATTGACACAAGAGACAAAATACCCCTGACCCATGTGCCGACCGATATTTTTGTTATATTCTCAAAAAGCTTCTTCATGAAAATCCCCCTTATTTTCTGCGCGTGATATCATCTATGCGCCTGTGCGCGGATTTTATCGAATCCTCTGCCGCCGCCATGCGCTCGACGAGATTGTTGTGCTTATCGACTCGCTTTTCGAGCTGCGCGATGCGATAATTCGTCAGCCTGTTTGACGCGAGTATGCCGCCGAGCGAGCCGATGAGCGTACCCGCCGCCGAGAGCAGTGCCACAGTTATTTCTGCGTTCATCTCACACCTCCTCGAGACTGCCGACCGCGACCCAGCTCGAGATATCTCCGAGCAGGGCTTCGAGCTTGCCGCGGTTCTGCTGAACTTTCGTGACGGTATGTTTTTTCGGCGAGAGCTGGGAATCCGGCACGCGCTTTCCGCGCGCCGAGGTGCAGCCGCCGTAGACCGCACCGGACTTTATAAAAACAACGCTCCCGACCGAGACGGACGGTCTCGCCGCGAGTTTCAAGTCAGAGAGCCTGACCCAAGAGTTTATCTCCTTGAGCAGCGCGCGGCTCGGCTCGACTTTTGCGACGGTATGCGTTCTGAGCTTCACCCACGACGGAACGCGCTGACCCGTGGCATAGTTTTTGCCTATAATTTTCACGCGGTCGCCCGCTCTGATATCGGCATACTGCGCGACTTTTTGCGGCTCATTTTTCACGCAAAGCCCGTAAAATTCGGCTATCGACGCGGCAATCGATTCGCCGCACTTTTTCTGTCCCGCTTCCGTTTCGACATTTTTTCTGTCCGAAGAGCTGTCTATGAACACGGTCTCGATGAGCAGACTGCGGCACCCGACCGAGCGGACGAAGCCGAAATAATCGCCGCCCGCGGAATTGAGCTTTGTTTTAGCTCCCCTGTCGCGCAGTGAAAATGTTTTCGCAATGCCCGCGCTTATCTTCGCGGCGAGCTTTTTGCCGCCCTCGTCGGCGTGTTTATAATAGACCTCGCTCCCCGTTCCGCCGCCTGCATTCAGATGAATCTCGGCAGCCAGATCGAAGTTTTGACGGTTGACATAAGCTATCCTGTCCGTCAGATACATATCGGCATCGTAGTTTATGAGCACCGCGTCGCAGCCGTAATTTTTGAGTGCCTCGGCGATATAAAAACCGATTTTTCGCGCTATGCGAAACTCGTGAAAGCCTCCGCCGACCGCGCCGCTGTCATAGCCGCCGCCCGCCGATTTTCCGTGACCCACGGATATACAAATTCTCACTCTCGCACCTCCTCGAAGTAAATGCCCACAAGCTGCGACGGCAGATAGTGCATAACCGTGCCCTCGCCGCCGCTGTCGTCTCTTGTGCATCTGTAAATTTTGCCGCCGTCGAGATAATACTTGTCCTTGAAATACCGCATACCAGCGGCAGCGGTTATCGGGTTATCTATCGTGCCGTCTTCGCCTACCGTCACACGTTCCCAGTGCGCTGGGGTTACGCTCGGACGCCATGTGGGATTGGCGGATATCGCGTTGTAGCAGCGATAGAGCTTACCGCCGTCGCGCACCCTGTCGCCGATAGAATAATCTTTTTCGCCGCTCCACGGCTCAAACAAACTGATGCTCGTCAGTGCTTCGGCGTTTGTCAGCTTCGCGGCGGCTTTTGTTATCATCTCGCGAAAGCGTTTTGCCTGCGTCCTCGTCATATATCCGCACCCCCTGTGATGATATCCAGCGCCTCGTCCGCCGATATGTCCTCGGGCGGCTCAACAGCTGTCCAGATTTGCTTTATCTCGGATTCCGTCTCCGTCCATGACTCGGTGTAATACCCGCCATCGGACGGATAAACAGCCGTAATTATCGGCTTGTAGCCGTACTGTAAAAGCAATGCCGGGTCATTGGTAAAAACATCGCCATTTTCTGTTCTTATCGGTCTCGGCGCGCCGCGAAGCTCGCCGTTTACCAGTTTTCCGTACATTTAATCACCCCCAAGTAAAAGAGCCTGTACCCTTATTGTAAAATGCTGTTTTGCTGATAAGGTCATAAAGGCACGGCACACCATCAGCATCAAGACACGGCTTGAAATCGCGGATTTTTCTGCCGCCGTCGTACATCGCGCATGAGTACAGTTTCATACGGGCATATCCATCAAAAAATGACGCGTTGCGCACAAAAAGATACAGATTTAGCGTATCCGCCGGAAATGTTGTTTGCGACGGGTCGGCTTTTTTATACTGTATGCCGTCCATTTCGACGGTGTATTGCCCATCCGCATTGAAATGATATACATGTCTGTCTGTATCAGCCTTTTTAAAATATTGGATTGCGCCATAACCGCAAACAAACCATACCGCGCCATCGGGCGAACCATAACTGGATGCCGCCAAAACCATCAGCTGATAATTTTTATATGGGTCGTATACAGTCGTCAAGTTCTGAATGATACTCGCATCGACAAGGCAGAAATCAGCTGACATTCCTATGCTCGCCGAAGATTTTACTCCGGTGTCAATGCGCTGACTGCCTGACGTTTGTATATACTCTACTGCCGTAAAACCGTCAGGGAGACCTACACTGCCGCCTGATTTTTTAAGTGCCATTAGTCTGCGCCTGTTCATGTGCCCTCACCGACTTTCTGCGCCGCCAGAACCTTGTCCTTGAAGCTGAGTTCCCATGTCTCGCCGTTCTTGAAATCCGGCGCTGTACCGATATATTTGGTGTCGGCGGGCAGAGTGACGGTGATATTGCCGCTCTCGGCAAAGGTTAAGCGCATCCAAGACTCGAATTTTTCTGTAGCCTCGGGATATTTTATATTGAGCGTCTGAAGCCCCGTCATGCAGTATTCCGAATTATTGCGGGTATACTCGGACACCGTCGCGCTGTTATAGATGGATCGCATAGCCGGCTGACTTGGAGTGTAGCCGAGCGCGTTGATTATGGCAAATCTGAAGTCGTCCGGATCGCCGAACACGGCTTTTAAATCCCGCATACTCTCCACCGCGGCGGCAATCTGCGGCAAAATCCCGCACGCCTCCTCAAGTTCGCCGTCAACGCCCATGACCGACGGCTCAAAGCCGAGGGTGAACACGGCAGACTTGGTTATTCTCGTCACCTCGAGATCATTGCGCTTATGCGCCTCGACCTGAACGGTTAGTTCGCCCGTTGAAGTCAGCGCTTCGGGCAGAGGGCAATATATAACGCCGCCCGTGACATAGGCGGGAGTGCTGTTTGCGCCGCTGATAATATTTGACACGATGCGGCGGCTCAGCCCGTAGACATCAAAGCTCAGAAGATAATACGAAACGTCCGTTTTCAGCTCGTCGTTGAGTGTGATACAAAGCCGCGCCGCATTATGCTCCCCGCAAAAACAGAACGGCTCTTCAATCTGAGCCGTCCCGTCCGAAAGTATTGTTATTTTTATATCTCTCATCTGTTTTCCTCCCCGGAATAGTTGTCCTTGAGAAAGTTTGCCGTTTCCAGAACATCCCTGCGTTCTTTATAGAGTACGTTGAGAAGAACTTTAATTTTATATGCCTCGTCGCTCGTCTCGGGATTCGGCAGAGCCGAAAGCTGCTTTCTTTTCTTTGCTATGATCCCGTCGAGCACCTGCGCCTGCTCGAAATATTCGTCGGCAAGCTGTGAAAGAGTTCTGTTGAAAGTCATTTGTCTTCTCCCTTCAAAAGATAGTCAACCGTTGTGTCGAAAAATCCGGCAAGCTGTGCGAGCTGATGCAAAGTCGGCTCTTTTTCGCCGTTCTCGATCATTCTGAGCGTCCTCATCTGCATCCCGAGCGCATCGCAGAGCAGCTGTTCGCCTATGTTCTCGCTGCACCGAAGTTTCTTTATCCGTCCGCCCATGGTGTTCGGCTCATATCGCTTTGCCGCGCTCACGGCGAGCGCGCGCCTGACGGCTATCGGCAGGAAATCAACGGATTCTATATCGTGCTGATATTTTACAGCAAAGCTCAGCGCGTCGTATATCTTTCTCTGCGCCTTGTCGAGGCACCGCGACACGCTCGACGGGCACACGCCCAATTTCTGAGCTATCATAGATATCGTCGAGCCGTCAAACCAATATGCCTCCGTGACCTGCCTCTCGCGCGGCGTAAGCCTTGTTTTTATCACCTCGTCGGCGAGCGCAGACAGGTCAACATCCCTGCGCCGCCACGCATAGTCGTCCGGCGATTCGCAGCCCGGGCAGTGAGATCCGCAGCAGACGCACATCGCCGCCTGCCGCTCTTCGGGAGTCGGAAACGAGAAATCCATCGCCGCCTCGACACTTCTTTTTGACATTTGCTCATCTCCTTGTTTTCCGAACATTTGTTCGTATCTTTACTTATAATTATAGTAACACATCAAATATTTGTCAACGGGAAAATATTTAATTTACCCTCAAAAAATTGCACTAAATGATGCACAGTCACATTTTGAAAGCAGTAGGAGAAAGCGCTGTCCGATAAAAAGGTCAGCAAAAACGGCAATTTTATATTTTTAGCGCAATGTATATATAGGTCATACCCAGCGCATTGAGAAGATTTTTGCTCCCGTTGACATCGCTCGCCGAACTGATACTGAAACCGTCGGAAGAGATGCTGAGTCCGGGCATACCGCCCGCCTGAGTCGCGGCGGCAACATAGCAGTTTGTTGACGAGCCCGAAAAATCAGCTATAGCGGCGGGCATACTCCTGCAAAAAACAAATACGGCAGTGGGCTTGAAGCCGACTTTTACAGAACGGCTTTTTGCACCCGTGCCCGTATATGAGCCGATTTTTACAGGCGCGTTCCACAGAGCCTTGTCCTCGGCGGTGACATGCTTGACGGTGTCGCGGATATGCGAGCCGCAGAGCAGGGTCTTGTCGAGGAAGCAGTGGAAGTTGAGACCGGTCGTGTCGGCGGGGCAGAAATCCGCCTGCATGAGTATATATGCGTCGAGGACGAAGGCGTCGGTGTCCCTGTCCGCCTTGACGCCCGAACAGCCGGACTCGACAACATTCAAATCCGTGTCGAAGGTCAGGCAGTCAATTATAGTCGTCAGCACATCGTGGCAGGTCGCGCCGCCTTTGCTGTAAGGGACATGGATAGCAAGCTTAACTTTTATATTCGCGAGGCGGCAATATTCATTCTTGACCAACACACCCTCGTCGTTTTCGGTGAAGCTGTCCACTATTTCCATCTTCCCTATGCCCACGGCAACGGTGACGCGCTTTAGGGGTATCTCTTTTTTGACGGCGGGATATTCGGTTATGAATCTTATCCCGCCGAGACTTGTCTGCTCGGAAAGCCAGCCCGCTATCTGCGAGGGCAGAACACTTATTGTACTCATAAAAACCTCCCTGAAACCGGACTGCCGGGAAAACCCGGCAGCCCTTTAGAATTATTCCGTTATCTCAACGACAGTTCGCACAACAGCCCAGACATAGAGCACCTCTTCGCCGAGCTTTATCTTCTCCGCGCGGTCGATCTGGTATTTTATATCGCCGTCGATTATCAGCGCGTCCTCGTTGAGCGTCAGATCGTGCTCGGGCGGGCCGATATAGAGATAATAGCCCTGAGAATTGTAGCCTATCTCGGTGTTTACGCCGTAGAGATACATCTTGTTCTTGTATCTCAGCGGCTGAATAAAGCCCTTGAACGGCGCGGTTCTCGTGGAGTCGGTATTCTCGATAACGAGCACCCTGCCCCACTTTTCAAATTCCGCCGAGAGGTTCATATCTCCACCCCGCAGCAGAAAAAGCCGTCGTCGCTCAAAAGAGGCGTGAGCTCGGCGAGAGCAGCGTCGCGCACGGACGCCGCGAATTTAAGCGAGCTGTCCGCGCTCTTTTTAACGGTGATATCGCCGGCCTTAAAGCTCTCGACGCCGTCCGAATTACCCGCGCGGCGCACGCACAGGGCGTAATAGGCTAGTCCCGCGGCGGCCTGAGCGATGCGGACATCATCCCTGTCCGCGTCGGCTTTCAATCGCGAATTCACGCGTTCAAGGGAGCTCAGAGCTATCCCGAGGCAGACTTTTTCTTCATCCTCGCCGATGTCCGTCAGCTGCCTGAGCAGAGAGAGTACGCTCCACTGAGTTATCATGCTCTCACCCCCGCCGTCAGACGGTAAGGGTGCGCGCGGCGGAGTCGAATATCCTTGCGAAGCCCGCAGTCGAGCTTATAACCGCACGCTCAAGCTGGCGGTCGATGAGCTTGTCATACTCGGTGGAGACAGGGCCTGTCGTGACCATCTCGAGGGCGCAGCTGCGGTCGATACCGATTATCTTGCCTGCGGGCACACACGAACCCTTTATGAGATCTGCGCCGAGGGGAGTTATGACTTCGCCCGTCGCGTGGAAATTGAGACCTGCCGCAGCGTCCCTGAACTCAGTAATGCCGAGCATCTGCGCGACCTGTGCGGGAGCGGCAATAATCGTGTTGAGTTCATATGGATCGAAGAGATTCCAGAAATTGACAAGGTCGGTGTAGGTGAGCTTGCCTGTGGATGCGACGGCGGTGTTGGAGGCGGCGTTGTCGTTGCCGTCGCCGTTTATGAGCACATCGACTGCATCACTGAGCTGAGTGCGCGCGATATATGCACCGATCTGGCGCAGGGTGACGGTAAACAGATCAAGGCGCTGGAAGCGGACGGCTTCATAGGAAGCGACAAGCGAACGGCCGCGCTTTTTCAGATGAACAAGGTTCGCCTTGCTCTTGACACTGGTTTCGGGGATAAACGCGCCCTCGGTGACGACTTTGAGTTCCTTTTCATCGTCGCTCGGCTCGCAGGCTATCGAGCGGTAGTCGAGTGAGTCTATAACCGTGGTCGATGCGACGATGCGCGGCAGGACATTTGCCTCCTGCATACCCTGCCTGACGGCACGGGAAACATACTCGGGGAAGAGCACGGCGGAGTCGGAGGTCTTGAAGAACTTGTCAACAACGTCGCTGCCCGCTCCGCTGACCTTGATATCAAAGCGTTTGAGCTGGCGCTGATATGCGTCAAGTCCCTCGAGAGCAGTGCCGCTGTAGTTCTCCGAGGGGTCTATCTTTTCGAGTGCGCCGGTGAAATCACCGGAAGCATAGAGACCTTTTTCAAGTCTGATGTTATCAAAAGCAGTCATATTATTCTCCTTTCAGAATCAGAGCATGAAGCTCACTGTTTTGGCGGTTGTGTTGACGCTGAGCACGAGATAGGTGTTGCCCTTTGTGCTCGCCTTAACTCCATACGCGCCGTCCGATGCGAGAGCCGCATAACCGACCGCCGGGGCGTCCGTGCCCGTATAGGGCATAGTGACAACACCCGAGAGCTGGACGCCCGCATATCCGCCGTTTACATTCACGCTGACGCCGCAGAATTTTGCGTCCGCGCCTGCCGCCGAAACGGTATCGTTTGCGCTGACCGCGACGGGCACGCCCGCCTTGAGTCCGCTTGCCGCCTTGAGCGTGAGCACATTTTCACAGAAACCTTTAGTTGAAACTGACATAATTATCCTCCTTTAAATTCTGAACTCGCTGTTGCCCGAGTGCGTTTCGGGCTTTGTCGACGAGAGCTGGCTGTTGAGTTTTCCGCCGCCCGAGAAAGCCTTTTTGAGCTCTCTGAGCTGTTCGAGACCGAGGGTGCCGCATATCGCCGAGAGGCTCTCGCCGCGCATATCCGGCAGAGCCGCCGCGCCCATGCGTATCACATCGCATATGAGCTCCTCGCGGTACTCTTTGCCCTCGCGGGCGAGCTGTTCGAGCTCGTCGATATAGCCGTAAAGTCCCGCCGCCTCCGCCTTTGTGAGGGTCACGCCCTCATTGGCGCAGGAGAGGCGTTTGACTGTTTTCACCGTCTGCTCGTCCGCGCGGTAAGACTTAGTAACGCCTGCCGCGGGCTGAGCCGGCACGGCAACAAACGACCACTCATAGGCATCCGTCGGGTCGCAGAGTATCCTGTGGCAGAGCTTGCCGCCGTACTCCCTGCCCTTTATATGGGCGCACGGATCGGTTCGCCCGTCCTTGCCGCAGATTGAGCAGACGCTTCTGCCGACCGAGCAGCCGACACTCGTCTCTTTCTTTATCCCCGCGTCTATCTCTTCAATAAGCGCGGCGTTCTTTTCGCTGCGCGGCATATATGCCCGCGCGCAGAGCTTCGTGTATTTTTCGCCCGCCGAGGTCACCTTGCTATCGTCCGTCTCGACGCGGCAGGAAAATATCCTCGCCGTCTGATCCCTGCCGCTCATGCTGTGGTCGAATATCCCCGTCTTGCCTACGAAAAGCTCGGCGAGCTTTTCGAGCGCGGGAATATCGAAGCGCTCGAAGTCCCTGTCGATTTCATTGTCGCAAAGCACAATACCGAAAGTATAGACCTCGTCGGCGCTCAGCGGCTTTACGGTATAATTGTTGATAAGCTCCAGCTCCTGTGGAGTCGGAGCGCCTGAAAGAACGCTGTTCTGCGTAGTTATCACTCCCCGTTTTCAATCTCTTTCCTGATTTTTTCCGCCTGCGCCGCATAGAGCTCGGCGCGCGCAAGCTCGACATTGTCCTGAAGAGTCACATCGTCCCACTCAGCCGTCACCTGCGAGGGCGTTCCCTCGAAGAGCAGATATGTGCGGCATATGCGCTCGATGACGGGTGTCAGAATGCGGCGGTATGCGTCGATCTCGCTGGTGAGCACGTCCGCCTGCTGGGTCGACATACGCTCCGTCGACGACCATGACAGGCCGAGCATGAACGGCGGAAGTCCCGTTTTAGCGACTATCTGTTCGAGCATCTGGCGCACGGGCACCTCGCTGTCGAGAATCTGATTGTCCGCGCCTATGACCTTTATCTGAACATCGCCGACGGCGACAAAATCTTTTACCGCGCCGCCCGTCTGCATCGCCTCGCTCCATTCCTTTGCCACCTGCATAGCGCGCTCTTTGGCGTATGCGCGGTCGAGCGAGTCGTTCTGCGGCTTATATGTGACCGCGAAGCGGATGTTACCCATGCGCTCCCAGTTGAGCCCGATAGTCTTGTAGATTTTCATGAGTATCCCGCTGACAAACGGCAGGCCTTTGAGCATCGAACAGCCGCAGACTTCGCCCGGCTGCGGGTTGAGCACGGACAGAAGCACCAGCTCCGGCCGCCTGACGGGCGACGGCATACCCTCGAGTGAAGCGGAGAAGATATCCACTCCGACTCCGTCCGCAGCGCGGCGAAGCTCGATGTTTTCAAGCGGCGAGTTAAAGAGCGCCGCTATATGCCCGTCTGCGTCCGTCACCATCTCGCCGACCGCCGTGCCGCAGGTCAGCAGCTGCTCGAAATAAGTTGAAACAAAGCTTTCAAGTCCGCACTGGTTGCCGCCGACAGGAACATTGCGAACGAAATTGTCGAGCTTGTCCTGCAGGCGTTCGTCGGCGCATCTGACTTCAAAGCCGCCCGTCAGGCGGACGATTTTGAATATGGCGGCGTCGATTATCGGCACCGCTTCGCGCAGGGCGTAATAGAGCCGCGTCTGATTGCCGCCGAGCGGAGTGTAGCTGTCGAGCAGCCCGAGACCGGACGCAGGGCGCGCCGAGGTCTGCACCGCAGCAGGCTCGGGAGCGGTTTTCTTTCTTTTGAACGGATTTATTGTTATTCCTCCTTTTCATGACAGCCGACCGCCCGGCCGTCATCTGCTCATGGCGAGCGCGAAAAAGCCGTCCTCTTCGTGCGCGAGCACTGTGGAGACGAAATAGCGCACATCGTCCATGGCGTGGTCGTATTCCTTTCTCGGAGCATCGCGTGCGGCAGTGTTATCCCATCTGTAGAGGGAAAATTCCCTAAGGCAGTCCGTGCATGACTGCGAGAAAAGGATGCGCCGCTCCTTGAGGGCATCCGAAACGCGGCGGATGCCGTCTATAACATCGTTCTTTGCGGGCACGGCGCGGAATCTGCCGTGGCGGCGGATACATTCGAGAAAGCTCGCGGCGGAGGGGTCTGCAATAACCGCCTCAATGTTGAGCTCGCCGGCAAGCTGCTCGAGCGAGGCGTAGTGCTCCTCGTCGGTGCGCTGCTCACCCTCCCTGCGGCTGTCGAAATAATATTCGCTCAGCCTGTACCACCGCCCGCCGTACTCGCCCCAGAGTCCGAACGACGACGGGTTGACCGTACCATAATCGCAGGAGATGAAGTAGCGCGACGGTATGCCCTCGGGCTCCGCAACATGGACCGAGCGCGAAAAGAACGGATAGACAAGTCCCTGCGCCGCAACCCATTTGCCCAGAACGAAGCGGTCATAGAATGCGCCGCTGTAAAGGCTTTCGTATCTGCGCTTTATCGCGGGCGTAAGCGACGGATTGTCGTCCATGGTGAAGTGGAGATACAGACAGTTTTTCTCTCCGCTCTTTTTTATCCACTCCTCGTAGAACCAGTGCAGCGGCGTGTCGGGGTTGCAGTTGAACCACAGTTTAGACCCGTCGAGCGAGCACCGCGCGAGAGCCTGCTCAACAAATGACCGCGGCATCAGGGCGACCTCGTCGAGCAGAACGCCGCCGAGCGTCATGCCCTGAATGAGCGCCGCCGAGCTCTCGTCCTTGCCCCCGAAGAGATAAAATCGGTTGCGCCTGCCGGAGTATTCTATCTCCACCAGATGCTGGGACAGCTTCTCGCGGCAGTCGAAGCCGAGTCGGCGCAGGACGGGCAGAATCGGCGTGATTATGTTTCTTCTAAGCGAAGTCACCGTCTTGCCGCACAGCGCGAAAGATGTATCGTCAAACGCCGAAAACGCCCACGCGACAAATGAGACAGACATGCACACCGTCTTGCCGGATCGCACCGCGCCGTCGCAGATTATCGCGTCAAAATTTCTGTCCGGGCTCGACGGGCACCACCACGAGAGCACCCGAAGCTGCTTTTCCGAGAAGCTCTCGAAAGTGTTATTTTTGCGTTTACTCACCCGCATCATCCCCGCGCAGAGCACGCGCACTGCGGTCAAGCGCGCAGAGGAAATCCGAATTTTCTCCCGCCGAAGCGGCATTGCTCAGCTCGCAGAGTCGGTCGAGCGCCTTGAGCCGATCGAAAAATTTGACCTCAAGTCCTCCGCCTTTCGGGCGTTTGATGTCCGATATCATCGTCAGGTCCAGTTTTTCTATCTCCGACCCGTCCGGCAGCTCGTCCGACAAAATGAGCTTCACCGCGTCCGCAACGCTCCCGAAAGCGAGCCTGCGATAACCTTCAGTGACCTCCGCAAGCTTCGCGTCGCGCTCGTTTTCGAGCTTCGCTATTCGCCTTTTGATCTCCGGATCGGCGAGCAGCTTCATTGCCGTTCGCTCCGGATGGACGGAATAGCCAGCCCGCGCAGCCGACGCGCGCGGTTCGCGGGACGCGACAAAGAAGCGGCAGAAAATCTCCTCCTTCGTCGAAAGCGGTTCTTTCTTTTTCATACTCCCATCTCCTCATCTATATTCACGGGCTCTTCGGCGACGGTCTCCGAAGCGCCCGTCACCCATAGCGAAAACGCCCCGATTTTTTGCATATCGGCGTGCAAAAAACGGCGGGGCGTCAACAAAGTTCATATTTTATTAATATTTAGAGAAACAAAAAGTCTGTTTTCGCCTGTTTTCAGGCATTTTTCGGTTGATTTTCCCCGTTTTCGGTGATTGCCGCCGATTACGCAAGATTTTTGCTCTTTTGCTTGACTTTTGAGGTCGTGGGGTATAAACTAATGTAGAAGTGCGAAAAGTGCTCCCGTTGGGCTTTCCCGACGCAAAAATTTTTGAAAAGTGGTGAAATTTTTTGGGCAGCGACAAACCTAAGCCGCGAAGTTGGCAAACTAAAAATAAAGCTGTGGGGTCACGCCCGAAAAAGTTCGACCGATAAAAAAATCGGCTCTTTTTGCGTGCGCCTCACGGAGAAAGAGGTGCAATATGAGCCGTGATATCCTGGAAAATATCAGCGCACTGTTGGCGGAGGGCAAACTTGCCGATCTGCGTGAACAGCTGTGCGACATGAACGTCGTTGATATAGCGCAGGCGATGGAATCGCTCCCGGAAGACGAGCTTCTGCGGATATTCCGCATCCTCCCCAAAGACATATCGGCGGACGTTTTTTCTTATCTTGAGCCCGATTCTCAGGCGCAGCTGCTGAATCTCATAACAGATACGGAGCTTGAGAACCTGCTCGACGACATGTTCCTTGACGACACCGTCGACTTCCTCGAAGAAGTCCCGGCAAACGTCGTGCGCCGCGTGCTCGCAAAGGCAGACAGCGAGACGAGGTGCCTGATAAACAGATTTTTGAAATATCCCGAAAACAGCGCAGGTTCGATAATGACCATTGAGATGGTCGAGCTGCATGACTTTTTCACGGTCGGTCAGGCAATCGAGCACATACGCTCGACCGCCGTCGACAAAGAGACGGTCTACACCTGCTTCTGCATCGACGACAAGCGCCATCTTATCGGCACGGTCGCCCTGCATACGCTGCTGATGGCAAAAGACAACGAGCTTATCCGCGACATAATGGACACCGACTCCCAGCTCATCTGCGTCAACACGCTCGACGACCAGGAGAAAGTCGCAGACATAGCGAGAAAATACGACCTGCTCTCCGTCCCCGTTGTTGACAACGAGGCGAGACTCGTCGGCATAATCACGATAGACGACATCGTCGACGTCATCGAGGACGAGAACACCGAGGACTTCGAGAAGATGGCAATGCTTCATCCCTCGGACGACAACTACCTCAAGACGGGCGTTTTCAAGCTCGCAAAGAACAGAATCCTTTGGCTTCTGGTGCTCATGGTCTCGGCGACTTTTACAGGCAAGATAATCGAAAACTACGAGAATATGCTCGCAGCAGTCGCGGGACTCACCGCCTGCATACCTATGCTCATGGACACGGGCGGAAACGCCGGCAATCAGGTCTCGACGCTGATAATCCGCGGTCTTGCACTCGGCGAGATCCACCCGAAGGACTATCTGAAGATAGTGTTCAAAGAGATAAGAGTCGCGCTCATCTGCGGACTGACTCTCGCGGCAGTCAACATCGGCAGAATGATGCTCTTCTCCTCCGGCGGAATGCCCGTTTATCTTGTCGTTTCGGCTGCAATGGTCTGCGCTGTTATAGTGGCGAAGATAATCGGATGCACCCTGCCGATAATCGCAAAGATGATAAAGCTCGACCCCGCGCTCATGGCAGGACCGATGATAACGACAATAGTCGATATGGTCACCCTGCTCATCTACTTCGCACTCGCAAAAGCGTTCCTCGCGATATAAAAAAATTATCCTCCGTACATTTTGGTGTACGGAGGATTTTTATGTTTTGTATGGCGCTGATTGTATGTCATTTAAAATTCGAGGCAATAGCCACTCAGTCTACGCTTCGCGTATCCGGCTCCATACAGGGGAGCCTATGTCAAGAATTCGCCGAAGATAACAATATAAAAAAAATGCCCCGCACTTTCGTGCGGGGCACTGAACTTGGCTGATTACTTGCTGAGCTCTGCGAAATACTTGATTGTTCTGACCATCTGGCTGGTGTAGGAGTTCTCGTTGTCGTACCACGAAACAACCTGAACCTCATACAGATCGTCAGCGATCTTAGCAACCATGGTCTGAGTTGCATCGAAGAGAGAGCCGAATCTCATGCCGATAACATCGGAGGAAACGATCGGATCCTCATTGTAGCCGAAGGAAGCGGAAGTAGCAGCCTTCATAGCAGCGTTGATGCCTTCCTTAGTCACATCGCTACCCTTGACAACAGCGGTAAGGATGGTGGTGGAGCCGGTCGGCACGGGAACTCTCTGAGCGGAGCCGATAAGCTTGCCGTTGAGCTCGGGGATAACAAGGCCGATAGCCTTAGCAGCGCCGGTCGAGTTGGGAACGATGTTGGCAGCGCCTGCACGGGCACGTCTCTTGTCGCCCTTTCTGTGGGGGCCGTCGAGGATCATCTGATCGCCGGTGTAAGCGTGGATGGTGGACATGATACCGCTCTGGATGGGAGCGTAATCGTTAAGAGCCTTAGCCATGGGAGCAAGGCAGTTGGTGGTGCAGGAAGCTGCACTGATGATGGTGTCGTCAGCATTGAGGGTGTCCTCGTTGACGCTGAAGACGATGGTCTTGAGGTCATTGCCTGCGGGAGCAGAGATAACGACCTTCTTAGCGCCTGCATCGATGTGAGCCTGGCTCTTAGCCTTGGAACAGTAGAAGCCGGTGCACTCAAGAACAACATCAACGTCAAGCTCGCCCCAGGGAAGATCCTTCGCGTTGGGCATAGCATAGATGGTGATCTCCTTACCGTCAACTATGATAGCGCCGGGAACCTTGACAGTCTTGCCGTCCTCTTCATACTCAGCAGCCTTGAAGTCTACGGTGTGAAGATTCTCGCCTATTCTTCCGCAATAGCCGCCCTGAGCGGTATCGTACTTGAGAAGGTTTGCAAGCATCTCGGGGCTGGTAAGATCGTTGATAGCAACAACCTCGTAGCCCTCTGCGCCGAACATCTGACGGAATGCAAGACGACCGATACGGCCAAAGCCGTTAATAGCAACTTTAACTGACATTTGAATTCCTCCGTTGTTAGTATAATTGGTTATTGGTTATATACCTCATATATTTTAGCCGTTTTTGTCCTCATATGCAAGCAATTTGATAAAATTTTACAGATACAGGAAAAGTTTCGTTAATCTGCCCAAAATATTGCATCATAAAGCCCAAAAGGACATAATACTGCCGAAAATCCGGCGCGGATATTTTGACATATCGGCATCATTATTTTGTCTTTCAAAACAAAATCTCCCCGCCTTCAAAAAGCAGGGAGTTTGCATATCTTATTTTCGGTCTCAGCCCTCTGACGAGTTGCCCGCAAGCATGGAGATAGCAGCCTGAAGCTGGGTGTCTCTCTCTTTTTCGAGCGTACTGAGATTCTCTCTGAGCGAATCCGCGAGGATGATTTCGGCGTCCGGAGTCAGGCCCTTGCCGTCAAAACTCTCGCTGATATAGGGCAGCATCTTTGAGGTGGTCAGCACGACTGCGCCGCCGTCGCTGAGCTCAAAAGTCTCCTGAACATCGGCTCTGCCGGCGGTCTTTTCGCCGATAAGGAACGCCTTGCCGAAATCCTTGAGGTCGCAGGCAAACAGCTCGCCGTAGCCCGCAGTGTCTGAGTTTATGAGCACCGCCATGGGCATCGTTATATCCTTGGCGTCGGAGCTGTAGGTCTTGACATTGTTGCCGTTTTTGTCAACGAGCGTCGCGAGCGCCTTGTTGCCCTCGGTCGCCGTCGGGACAAGATAATCTATAACGCGGCAGGTGTATTCAATAGTTCCGTCATAGGTCGAGCGCACATCGAAAACGAGGCTCTTCGCGCCCTCTTTCTTGAGCTGGTCGACTGCCTTTTCGAGCTGGTTCAATGTATTCTTGTAGAATGCGGATATCTTTATATATCCGACCGTGCCGATAAGCTCATAGCTGACGGTCTGGTTTGTGTAACCGAGGACGACGTTGACGGATTTGTCGACATCGTCGCGCCTGTAGGTGAGGCTGACGGAGGTCAGCTTTATACCGCTGAGTCTGCCCGCCATTTCACTGCTGTTTTCGGCAGTTACCGTGTCGCCGCCTATAGCAACTATCTTATCGCCCTTCTGAAGCCCCTCGGTCTGCGCCGGGGAGTTGGGATAGACTTCCGTTATGAGCAGATAACCGCTCTCGAGGTCTGTTTCAACCTCAACGCCGATGCCCGCGCTGCGTCCCTCAAGCTTCGAGGAATAGAGCTTGTAGGCGTCCGCGTTCATATAGCGGCTGTACTTGTCGCCGAGTCCGTTGATATAGCCGTTTTCGAGGTTCGAGTCGAGCAGAGCCTCGTCTATATCGCCGTAGTACTTCGAGCGGACGATCTTGTCGACCTCCTCGACCGCATCATACATCTGCGCGCGCTTGGGAAGGTCGGTTATCAGCTTGTTGTACATACGCTGTGAGACCGACATCGTTATTGCGAAGGTCGCGGTCGCACTCAGAATAATGAGCGCAATCGCAAGTCCGAGCGAAATTTTCTTGTTCATTTGCTTTCACGTTCCTTCCTGCCTGAGATCAATTCGGAGGCGTGACAAAATCGAGAGGATTGAGCCTTGTGACGACACCGTTCTTGACATGCATGACCTGGAAATGGACATGCGGTCCGGTGACATATCCGGTGTTGCCCATATAGGCGATGACCTCGCCTTTTTCAACATACTGTCCCGCCGAAGCGACTATCTTCGAGCAGTGGCCGTAATATGTTCTGTATCCGTCGCCGTGGTCGATGGTGATATAGTTGCCGCCGACATCGGAATAGCCTCTGACGAGCACCTTGCCGCTCTGCGCCGCAACTATCTTCTTGCCGTAGGAGACATTGACGCCGTTTTCGCGCACGACTATATCGATAGCCGGGTGCATGGTGTAGGTTCCGTCACCCTCGGGGTCGTAGTAGCCGTAGCCCGCGGAGATGTAAGAGTTCTTATATGGAACCGGCCACATCATCTCGCCGTCGTTATAAAATCCATCGTCAACGTCGCCGCTCTGGGAGCCGCCGCTGATGATTTTGTCTATCTGGCGCTCAAATGCCTCACGCTTTCTGTACTGCCGCCGAAGCTCCTGCTGATATTCGGCGCTGCTCTTGTCGAGCGAGGTCATGAGAGCCGATATCTGACGGTAGTTCGCGTTATATGCGTTCTGCTTTGAAGCGAGTTCTTTATTTTTAGTGTCGAGTTCGGATTTCTTCTCGACCAGAGACGAGCGCTTCTCTTCGAGAGCTTTTTTGTCCTCGTCGAGCTCCGCCTTGGCGGCGTTGAGCTCCTCGGTCTGCTTTTCGAGCTGGGAGATGAGCTTGTTGTCGTTCTCCGTGACGCTCGCGAGCAGCTGGATGCGAAGCAAGAGCGATGAGATGCTGTCCGACTCGAGCAGGATTTCAATCCATGAGGACGAGCCCGCCATATATGTGGCGCGCAGGCGTTCTGATATCTTCTCCTGCGTGGCGTCAATCTGCTCGTCGAGCTTGTCTATCTTCGACTGAGCCTCATCTATTTTTTTATCGAGCGCCGCTATCTCCCTGTCATAGTCCGCAATGTCCGCATTCAGAACGGAGAGCTGGGAGTTTATGACATCGAGCTGGCTGCTTATCGCCTCAGCCTGAGAAGAAAGCAGTTTCATCTTCTCCGTATTCGAGGTCTGCTGATTTTTTATGCTTTCAAGCTTTTTCTTGTTTGCCTCAATCTCTTTTTCGAGTTCGTTATACTCCTGCTTGAGATCCTCGAGGCTCTTCGCCTGAACCCTTGTCGGGAAAATTCCGGTCATCAGCACGAGCGCCGCGCAAAGAACAAACGCCGCCGCTCTTCTGAGCCATGTGTTACGCTTATTCTTCATCGACTATCGCGAACTCCTTTTCTTTGAGATATTTTGTTATCGACACCGCACTGCCGAGCGCGCCGGAGAGAACGCCGAGCACGATAAACGCGGCGAGCAGTATCAGAGCATATTTGCCGAACGGAGCGATTCCCGACATTCCGATGCCGGAGAGAGTCTTGACGAGCGACCTGCCCGCAATTTCATATATGCCCCAGACGGCAAGCAGGGCGAGCACACCGGATATAACGCCGAGCATCATGCCCTCGATCATGAACGGCCATCGGATAAACCACCTTGTCGCACCAACGCTCTTCATGATATTTATTTCGAGCCTGCGGCTGTCCATCGTTATTCTTATTGTGTTGGAGACAATGAAAAGCGAGACTATGAGCAGCAGCGCTATCATGCCTGCGCTCACATAGCTGACAGTGTTTCTCAGCCCCGCGAGCTGCTTTGCAAGCTGCCTGTTCTCGCGGATATGCAGAACATGCGGGAGTTCGGAAATGCGCTTGACCGTGTCGTCAAACTTATCCGTATCTTTGAGCGAGACTTCATATGCATCGGGAAGCGGGTTTTCGTCGAGCCCGTCGAAGAGCACGGAGCTGTCCCCCATCTCGTCCTTGAGCTGGGCAAAGCCGCTGTCCTTGCCGACGAAAGTACATTCGCGGACATTTGAAAGCCCTCTGAGGCTCGAGCCGAGCTCGTCCTCCTCCGCTTTCGTCGCGCTGTCATCGACAAAGACCATTATCACATTCTGATCCTCGACATTGCCGATGAACATATTTATATTGACCATTATCATGAACGCAACGCCGATCATCACCATGCAGCTGAACAGCACGGAGACCGACGCTACACTCATCAGTCGGTTGACATAGAGATTTCTCATTCCCTCGCGGGTGAGGTAGCCGAGGCTTCCGTTATTTTTCATCGCTCTCGTCCCCCTCTCCGTCGTCTTCGAGGTAAATCGAATAATCCGCCAAGACGGAAGAATACGTTGTATCGTCTGCGCCGCCGTATTCCGTTGTCTCTTTTTGGCGTTCTTTTCTTATGCTTTCGAGAGCCTGCCTGTAGACATCGTCCGCAGCGGTCTCGGCAGCTATCTCTTCCGCCTTTTCCGGGAGTTTTTCGGGCTCCTTTGCGGCAACTTTTTCCTCCGGAGCTTCTTCCTCGTCGTCGAGATACTTCGTTGCGAAGCCGTCCGCCGGTCGGTTGAGACTGCTTGATTTTGCAAGCGTGCGCTCGCGGTGAGCGGAATTTTTCATTCTGCCGTCAGCCGCAACGGTTCCGTTTTCGAGCAGGATAACGCGCTTGTCATACATACGGACGAGATTGTGCTCATGGGTAACCATGATGACAGTCGTGCCCTCCTGGTTGAGGCGCATGAGCAGATCGACTATCTCGAGGCTCATATGCGGGTCAACATTGCCCGTCGGCTCGTCCGCTATGATAAGATCGGCGTTATTCGCAAGGGCGCGGGCAAGAGCCACACGCTGCTGTTCGCCGCCGGAGAGCTCGGTGGGATAGCAATTCATCTTGTCCGTCAGCCCGACTATGTCGAGCACGAACGGAACGCGCTTTTGAATCTTGTTCTCCTTAGAGCCGGTGACGCGCATGGCGAACGCCACGTTGTCGAACACGGTCATCTTGGGGATCAGGCGAAAATCCTGGAATACTATGCCCAACCCGCGGCGAAAATAGGGTATTTCGCTGCGGGTAAGGGTGCTCAGATCTTGATTTTTGATTATAACTTTTCCATGCGAGGGCACTTCCTCACGCATCATGAGCTTGAGGAAGGTGCTTTTTCCGGCGCCGGACGCGCCGACGACAAAGACGAATTCGCCCTTGTTTATCTTGATATTGACATGGTTTAGAGCATGTGTTCCGTTCTCGTAGGTCTTGGAAACATCTCTGAATTCAATCACAGTTTTCACTCCTATATAAAGCGGTATCCCCCTCGCTTGACTTTATACCGATCTTAAATTACGCCGCAGATCAGTATTTGACAGGCTTCGCATCGAGATACTTCTTGACCATAAGAGCCACCTTGAAGACGATAGCATCGTCGAACTCGCGCAGGTCAAGGCCGGTGAGCTTCTTGATCTTCTCGAGTCTGTAAACAAGAGTGTTGCGGTGGACAAAGAGCTTGCGGGAGGTCTCGGAGACGTTGAGGTTGTTCTCAAAGAAACGCTGAATGGTGAACAGCGTCTCCTGATCGAGGCTGTCTATCGAGCCGCGCTTGAACACCTCGCGCATGAACATATCGCACAGGGTCGTGGGAAGCTGATAGATAAGTCTTGCGATACCGAGATTGTCGTAGCTGACTATGGTCTTTTCGGTGTCGAACACCTTGCCGACCTCGAGGGCTATCTGAGCTTCCTTGAACGAACGGGCAAGCTCCTTGACGCCGGTGACGGTCGTGCCGATGCCGACATATGCGTGGATATAAAGGTCAGTTGTCAGAGAATCGGAAATGGAGCGCGCGAGCTTCTCGAGATCCTTGGTCTCGATGTTGCTGCGGACTTCCTTGACGAGAGCTATCTCGTTCTCATTTATGTTGATGACGAAATCCTTGGTCTTGTCCGGGAACAGATTCTGGATAACGTCGAACGCCGCGGAATCGTTATGCTCGGTGATTCTTATGAGAAGAACGGTGCGCACGGCATCGCTGTTGAAGCGGAGTTCGCGCGCCTTGATAGCGATATCGCCGGGAAGTATGTTGTCAAGAATAACGTTCTTGACGAAGTTGCCCCTGTCGAATTTCTCATCGTAGCACTGCTTGATGTTGCTCAGCGCCACGCAGCAGATATCCGCATATTTGCCTGCAAGCTCATCTTCGCCGTCAATGAAAACAGCATACTCGGCCTGCATATGAGAGCCGAACGAGCGGTAAGTGCAGCCGTTAACGATACGGTCGCCGTCCTCTGCAAAAATCTGCGAAGCGTTCGAGATGACCTCGCCTATTTTGCCGAGCTCACTGCAGGAGATTATTGTGCCGGTCTCATCAATAACGCCGATTGTTCTGTCAACAGCGTCGCGCATCTGATGGATGACACCCTGGAAAAGCCTGTTTGACATAATATCTACCCCTATTCTGAATGATTTCAACTTCTGCCGTTTTAGACATTTTGACAACTGCGCTATAGACATTTTACACAATTATACGCTTAATTGCAATACATACGGGGCTAAAAAATATGTAAAATAAAGGATTTTTTTCATAATCGGGTAAAAAAGCGCCTGTTTTTATCTATTTCCCACAATTTTTTTAATTCGCTTTTAGTGGATTTGATCTTTGGTCATTTTGTCCATAGAATTCCACATAGGGGGTTTGAGGCGCTTTTATCCGCGCGATTTTTATGGTATAATGAGCCGAGAAAGCGAAAAAGGGGCGCAAAAATGGAAGGCAGCATACTCAGAGCATATATATCGGAGAACATCGAAAAGGCTCAAAGAGAAAATATCCCGTCAGCGGTATCGAAATTTCTCGATTCCGCTTCGCTCTCTGCGGCGTCTGCCCTCGCCCGCTCGACTGCGGGCAGATTCATCTTCTGGGGCGGCTTCGATGGAGCTGAACGTGTAATCATGCTCAGCGTCCCCGACTATATCGAGAGCGACGACCCGAACGAAATTTTTACAGTATATTCCGACGAATGCCCGCTGAGCGCCGTGAGAATAGAGAAGGACAAATTTTCCGACATCGGTCACAGGGACTATCTCGGCGCGGTTATGGGGCTGGGACTTACGCGCGAGAGCGTCGGAGACATCTGCGTTCAGCCCGACGGCTGCGACATAGTCGCCCTGCCCAACGCCGCAAAATATATCGTTCAGAACCTGACCGGCGCGGGACGCGCTACGCTCAAAGCTAAACAAATCCCGCTCGGCGAAGTCCGCGCGCCGCAGGTAAATATAAAGGAAACGAGCATCACCGTAGCATCGCCGCGACTCGACGCAGTAGCGGGCGAGATATTCTCGCTCTCGCGTTCGGCGGCGGCGCAGGCGATAGCCTCGGGCGCGGTGACGGTAAACGACGAGCAGGTATTGAAAGCCGACCGTCGCCTCTCCCCAAAAGACAAAATCGTTCTGCGCGGCAAGGGCAGAGCGATTCTCGGCGAAGAGTTCACGCAGACAAAGAAGGGCAGAGTCAGGATAGGGGTCAAAAAATCCGTGTAATAATGCGGCAAGGCACTTTTGATAATCGACTTCTGCCTTCGCGTCTCACTATAATAAAAGCTTTCATACTTCTCGCGATGAAAAAAGTCCTACCCAAGTTTTATTTTGGGTAGGACTTCTTGACTTATATAGCTTCTTCGGCACTGCGGGCTGATTTTGTTACAGCATATCCTCTATCCGGTACGGTCTGCCGGGAGTGACAACATATTTTCTTGTTGTAACCCCGTCTTTGAGCGTGAAAAACTTTGAAGATACGGAGCAGTTTTCGACTATGCCCTCCGTTATGCCGTCCGAATTGTCGTCACTCGAGAATGTTACACTATAGCTCCCGTCGCCCGGCTTCGTTCCGCTTCCGACTCCCTTGGATTCTACGCAGCCGTCGGAATCGGCTCTGAGATAAACAAAGCCGTTGCTGCCGTTTCGCCCGTAAATGTCGTTGTCGTCATAGAATATGTTCGGATTGATAAACACGGTATAGCCCTCGTCTGTAACCGTAAGCTCAAGCTCGCCGAGCGAATATTTAAGACGCTTGCTCATTTCCCTGCTCTGCGTTTTGCGGTATTCGTCAAACGGCATATAGCCCTGAACGCGAAGTCTCCGCACCGCCTCATTATAATCCATGCCGAGGTCTATAGATTCGAACGCCGCTTCGCTCTGCTTGCATATCCCGTCCGAGGTCTCGAACTTTTTTCCGTTCATTACATACTTATAGCTCCTGTAAAACTTCTCCGTGCCCGTGTACATAAAAGTCAAGCCTATCGCCGCCACGCACAGGACGGATGCCGTTATTATAATGCCTTTTTTGCTCTTTTTCTCCGGCGTGCCTTTTTTACGTAGCCTTATAAACAGTATAAGCGACACCAACGCGAACCCGATATCAAGCACGATACCCGCTATAAAAGAAATATATTCATTGACAAGTTCTTGCTCGCTCGCAAATTTATATGTAATCAGCGGAGTTGTTTTTTCGAGCAGGAACCCGATATCACTGATGAGCGCATATATCGCGGGCTGAGTGTAGCCGCTGGAAATCAGAGTTGCGCCGAACAGCAGATTCGGTATGCCTATTGCGAGCAGTGTTTTCTTAAATCCCTTTCTGTAGGCAACTGCCAAAGCAAAGGAGAACGCGAGTATTATCGCAAAGCTTGCAAAAATCTCCGCCGTCTCCGGGCTGCCCTTAGAGTCCGCGCTCAATATCCACACACCGCAAGACATCGCGGACATTATCACAAGCGTTGTCAGCACAAACGCCAAAATCGGCATCCAGATTTTTTCGCCGTAGACTTTCTCGAAATCCTTTTTTATCATCTCGGTTACACCTCCGTCGTCGCCCATATCGGCCAGCGCTTTTTGGATGCTCTCATCTTCGCTGTAGCCGATCTCGGTATAAAAATCGATGTGGTCGGATATATGATCCCGCAGCTCCTCGCGGATAAGTTTCTGCCGCCTCTTTGAAAGCCTTTCGGGGACTACCGAATCGAGATACTCTTCTATTCTTTTGTCCATTTTCTCTACCTCAGACCGCCGAGGGTGCGAAGCCGCTCCTTATCACCTTTTCGACTGCGCTCGAATACGAATGCCAGTCCTCGGTCGATTTGTTGAGCATTTTCAGCCCTCTGTCGGTGATGTGATAGTATTTTCGCCTTTTGCCGCGCTCGCCGTCCTGCCAATAGGACTTCACGAGCCCCTCCTGCTCGAAGCCGTGGAGTATCGGGTAGAGCGTACCCTCCTTGAACGAGAACACAAATTCGCTGCGCTGTTCGATCTCCTTGATGATCTGGTAGCCGTACATGTCCCCTGTTCCGAGGACGGACAGCACGAGCAGCGAGCTGCTGCCCTTTGACAGTTCTTTCTGGATATTCATATAAAGTCCTCCTTTTAGCATAGAGTTTCTATACATCGGTGTTCTATGTATATAGCATAGCATTATATTTCTGTTCTGTCAAGGAAAAATTTGCAAAAAATTTTGCCGCCCCCGAAAAGCGGTCTACCCGCTCCCGGACACGGCATTTTGAATTGACTTTGCGGTCAGTTATAGACCGTTCTCTTCTTGCTTATGATATTTCCCGCCACGGCAAGCGCAATACCCAAAACGAACAGAGGCAGGCAGCTTTGAAGCACCAGTTCGGACGAAACAAGCCCGAACGACATATAGAACATCGGCACCTCTCTGTTGATGCAGAACATATAGTTTGCTATCAGATACAGCACGCCGCCGAGGATACTTATCGCCGCGGATTTTGAAATGCTGATAATAAAGCTGCACATTCCGAAGAAGAACACGCAGGCGGGGATTATCCGCACAAATTCAAAGGCAAAATCCGGCAGGAGCAGGCACGACGCCGCCATCATGATTGAAACATTCAGGAGCATCGCGCAGAATATGACCGCGCAAATAGCGCCTGCGCTCACCCTTTTGTTGACGAACAGCACCTCGTTGCCCTCGGATTCGTTATACTCCCTGAGCACAAAAATGACATCCCACGCGGAGAAAAACGGAAATATCACCTGCGACATCTGCAGCAGATAAACCTCTATCATCTCGGGCTTGGTGCCGTTGAAATGCATGGAGCAGAGCAGCAGCGGATAGAGAACATCGAACAGCACGAGCGGAACGAACCTCACCGCGCCCACGTTTTTCAACGACAGCCGCACAGCCGTAAAAACTGCGCTCATATGTTTTTTGTTATGCATATGTATCCGTCCTCAACGCGCGGAGATACCGACGCGGCGGCAGGCTGAGCCTGCGCCGAGAGCACGGCGGTCATCCGCTTTGAATCGCGCTCAAACTGGCGCTGAATGAAATACGGCTCCGAAAGCTCGCCGAGCCTTGAATCCTCGATTTCATAGACCTTGCCTGCGGCGGCATTTTCTATTTCGGCGCATGTGCCCTGCGCCGCCACGGTGCCGTTGTTTATTATCACCAGCTCGTCGCAGAGGTTTTCAACGTCCTCGACAATATGCGTGGAGATAATTATCGTGCGCTCGCCCTCGAGCTTCGAAACAATATTCTTGAAGCGCAGGCGCTCCTCCGGATCGAGACCCGCGGTCGGCTCGTCGAATATAATGATATCCGGCTCACCGAGCAGAGCCTGAGCTACGCCCAGCCTGCGTATCATGCCGCCCGAAAGGGTCTTGACCTTTTTGTCGAGCTTGTCCTGAAGACCGACAAGTTCGATATATTTTTTCGCCTCATCGCCGATTTTTTCGCGGCTGACGCCCTTGAGGTCTGCGAGCATCTCCATCATTTCAAAGGCGGTCAGCTCTTTGTATAGACCGAATTTCTGCGGCAGATAGCCTATATGGCTCTGAAAGCTTTTGTCCTTTGAAATATCGCTGCCGTTAAATTCGATTTTTCCCGCGCTCAGCGGATAGAGTCCCGTTATGCAGCGCATAAGCGTTGTCTTGCCCGCGCCGTTGGGTCCGAGGAGTCCGTATGTTTTTTTATCGAGCTGCAGATCTATCGATTTCAATATTTTGCTGCGGCCGAAGCTCTTATCCACCGCATAAAGTGAAAGCATAAAAATTCCCTCCTCAGTCTGCGTCGGCGTAAAACTCGCTCGCGGTTCGTCTGTCGTTATGATCGTTCAGATACTTCGACATTCTCTTGAGTGCCTCTTCTTCGCCGACACGGTTTATATACTGTATGAAATCATATGTGCTGTAGACTTCCTCGCTGCCGTTTTCGCGCATAAATTTTCTTGTGCTCTCATTGCCTTTGGTGTAGCTCATATAATTTTGATACAAGTCAAACTTCCAAGGCTCAATATTCAGCCTTTTATAGTCTCCGTCTATTTGCAGTATTTCCGTTGAAACAAGGCAATTGTCAAATTGACAGTAACCGGTATACCCTCCGCTGCTTTCGATACTCGGGATAATTATTACTGTTTTTATGTTGTCGGGAAGCGTCTCGGTCGAGCGGTAATTGTCGAAGAACTTTGCGCGCTGCTTTTCCTGACCGCAATAGAAATGAAGATAGGGATAGACCATCTTCACGCCGTCCTTTTCATAGCAATCATAGAGTCCGGAGACGAGCGTCACGCCTGTCGTTTTTCCCTCAAACTCATTCTTTCCCGTCTGCTCAAGTCCGCTGTATACCGTCTGGCTGCTGTTCACCTTAACCTTGAAGTGGGTCGGCTTGTCGAGCACGAAGCGATATATTTCCCCCATTCCCATGTTACATACGGGCAGCGAGCCGCTGTGCGGATAATACGGGAAATATCCCGGCAGGAACAAGCCCTGAAGATTGGAATAATATTGCGTTGAAAAGCCGCTGTATTTAAGCACTATCCTGTCAAGGCTCTTTTTCTCCGGATTGAAAACGGTGAAACGATCTCCGTCCTGTTCAAAGCGGAGCTTGTTTCCGCCGCCGTCCCGGACGGAGCTTATTTTATATCCGTGATAGAGTGTGAAATCGTACTTTTCAAGATTCGGCTTGTCAACGGTTATCGCCGCCCTGACGTGCAGATTATTGCCGACCTTTATTTCCAGGTCGTAATCGGTCACATCAAACTCTTTTTCAAAATGCGCCCACTCTTTGTTCGCGCCGTCCTCATCATAGTCGTCGGAATAAAAGTCATATGCCTTGTAGTAGTATTCTTTATCGCCATATTCCATGGAATATTTCGGGTCGTCGCTACCCACTATGACTCTCGAAGCCGGAAGCTGCGACACAACGAGAAAAGCGAGCGCGAGCGACGCAAAAACGGCGGGAGCCGCCCGGAAGCGTCTGTTTCTCTCCCCGGTTTTCAGACTTATCACAAAAAGGGAGAGCAGCAGCCAGAAAAGCGCCGTCAACCAGCGATATGGCAAAACAGACTGGCCGAACGCATAAACCGGTCGATAGTTGAGCGCCGGCGGAAAGATATCAAACAGCCGCAAAAGCGGAAAGATATTTATGCTGACATTGCGGCTGAATTCATAGACCATCTCGCCGAGATAATTTGAAAGCGGCGAGCCGAGCAGCACAAAAAGCACAAGCCCGAGGCATCCGTTTATTCTGCGGAAAAGCAGCGACGCCGACACACCCATGGCCGCGGCGCAGCAGGGAACAAAAAAATGGCTCAGCAGCATATTCAGAACGGTCTGGATGATAAACTTGCCGTGCCAACAGTTAAAGTTTCTGTATTTTACAAAGAGGAGCAGACTCCATATATTAAAAAAGGCGAAAAATATCAGGATGATGACAACAAAAATCACACCCTGCGCCAGAAATATCTTTCTTTTTGCGTGAGCTACCGTGTTCATGCACTCGTCGAGCTTATATCGGCGGAGCTTGTAGCTCATCTCAAAGGACAAAAACGAGAAGACGGCGAACGAAGCGAGAGAAAACTTCAGCGGTATATCGAGCGCGCCGAGAGCCGCATCGTCATAGAGGGTGCTTATCGCCCTTGTCATCTGCCATGCCGCTGCGCCGACTATCGAGGCAAAAAACAGCGACAGAACAACGATCATCTCTTTCGAACGAAAGAATATCGCTCTGACCTGAGAAAGCAGTTTCTTATCAGGCAAGGTTATACCTCCTATTCAATTGTAAAATAAGCACGGTGCCCGCCCGAAAGCGGGCACTCATTCTATTTATTTTTTATACATGCCAAATGTACCCGCTGCCCTCTGCACCTGAATCCCACGCACCATAAGGTTTCAGATAAAGCTGCCATGAAACCCCTTCATCAAAGCGTGTTGTCTTTTTCCATTCAATGCAGTCCTTAGCATTAACCCTTATCTTCAAATCATATTTCCATGAGTTGGAGCTCGCATCAAAATACCTCGAGCAAGCTGTCATTGGGTGAGCAGAATCTTTATTTGTCTGGGCACCTATGTATTTAAATGTACCCATAACCGTTTCCGAATACGAATAATGTTCATTGCTCTTCAAAACCGCTGTTTTCGATCCATTAGGAACGCTGTACGCAGATGCACAAACAGCTCCTATTGAAGAAACCAGAATGAGTGTGAATAAAACCGAAATAATTCTTTTTAGTACCTTTTGCATTACAAATCTCCTTTTCTAAACATTGTAGTTTTTGTGCTTTGCTAACTAAAAAGAGCTTCTGAATCTACACCTCCTGTCTTAAAAAATCACTACCCATTCTCCTATAAATTACTCCTATGTATTTATAATATCACAAAACGTCCGTTAAAGCAACGAAAAAATTCAAAATTTAGTATTTAACAGAGAATTTTGTCGGGGATAAAACATGCCGCCCGCATTTTCACGCAGGCGGCATTGTTTTATATCAATTTTTATTTTATCACAGCCACCGTGTTCGGGCGCATTGTCAGAGTGAATCCGTCGTTGTCCGAGGCTATCGTCTCGAACGGTTCCATGTCGTGCTCCTCATCGAGCGTATAAATAGTATAGAGCCTGTCTTCGCCCGTTTCGACCTTGAATGTGCGCGGCAGAGGCGCGGCGTCATCTGTATAATATGTGACGAGCAGCATTGATCTCTCCCCATCCGTCGCGGCGGCGGAATAGATATCCGGCACATCGCAGCTCATGGCGCATTCATCTTGAAGCGAGAGCAGCTCGCCCCATGCCTTAACGGAGTAATAGCCCTTTAATCTGTCCAGCGTGCCGCGCTTGAACAGCCCGTTCATGCTCGAATTTACCCGCGCGTCATAGTACATGAGCATATCGGTTTTTTCACGCTGGCAGGCGCTCATAACGGCGGCGATAAACGCGGCGCCCTTCAGCGAAGCCTCGGTTTCAAGGCTGCGTTTCCAGTCGTCGCCGCTCCAGCCGCAGACATAGTTTCACTCGTTCAATATGCTCTCGGTGTCCGTGTAGCCGTGGCGGTCGAGCATGACACGGTGTCGGCGCGCATCGGACGTGAAATCGCTTACTTTCGACCCGTAGCAGTGCCACGAATAGAAGTCCATCGGCACACTTTCTTCTCTCATCTTTTCAAAGAATGCGTCGAGCCATTTTTCATTGTAGCCGCAGACCGCGGGTCCGCCGATTTTGAGCGACGGGAACCGCGCTTTCAGATACTTCGCCGCCGTTGCAAAAAAGTCATAGAACTCCTCGGGCGTTCCCGTCCAGCACTTGTCGTTGAAGTCCGGCTCGTTCCATATCTCCCAATATTCAATACCCATATGATAGCCGTCCGCCCAGCCCTCGTTCATATGCATTATGATGTGCTCGCAGACGACCGCCCATTTTTGATAGTCTTTCGGCGGCATGATGCCGTAGTGCTTCGGCCAGTGCTCGATCTTACTGCCGAGGCGGTAAAACACCTTTGCGCCCGCGCGCATAATCGTGCCGAGATAAATATCCGTCAGCGTGAAGTCATAGGATTCGGGCGAATACGGGTCGGCGTCGAAATCGGTGAATATATTATGTATATCGACCGTGTGCTCTCCGCCGTAGTCATAGCATATGGACGAATCGTGCGTTCTGGCAAACGGGATGTTCGCCTCCCTGAAGTCCGGCAGATTCGTGAGATTCTGGTCGCCGTTGTCCGTATATACGGGGCCGTTGTTGACGGCGTTCATCGGCTTTATCCTGCCGACAGTGTTTTTGAAATCAACCTTAAGTTTCATATATACCTCCATCAAATATCAAACGAGAACTGCCAATCCTCGCCGTAAATCACCTTTACTTTAACGGGTCTGTCGCTCTCGATGGTTATTTCGGGCTTCTCGTCTTGGGATTTTCTCGCCTTGCACATGAGGGTAACGAACGAGTCCCTGCCGACGGGCAGCTTCTTTATTCCGTGCTCCTCGAGCCTGTTCACGCGCCAGACTATCTCCGACTTTTCGGCGGAGACTCTGATTCCGAGGATGTACTCTATCAAAACGGTTATAGGGAATATGCCCGCCCAGCCGACAAAATCCTCGCGCGCGGGGTCGCCGCGGTCGGCAGTCTCGGGGGCATAGTTCTCCCAGAAAGTGCCCGTCTTTTTATAGACCTCGATGCAGTTTTTATAGCAGCACCCGGCTATCTCTTTCGCAAGCTTCTCTTTTCCGTTTGCGGAGAGCCCGCAGAGTATCATATAATCGGTCGGCGCCCAAACTCCGCCGTTCCAGTAGCCGCCGTTATCTTTGTAGTCCGGGTGATCCGCAGAGAGCGCGGGGACGCGGTTCGGGCGGTTGAATTCATTTTTATCCTCGAGGTGACGGCAGAGCGCGTCCACCCTGTCGGGCGGGGCAATCTTCGAGATAAGCGCCCAGAACGCAGCGACGGTCTTAACGGCAAGAAAGCTTCCGTCCGCCTTGAGGTCATAATAGAACCCGTCTTTTTCGCTCCACATCTTCTCGTTGACGAACCTGACGAGATTATCGTATTCGTCCCTGAGCGCGTCGACATCGTCAGAGATGCCGAGCTCCTCCGCCATCATAATAAGATATTCGCAGCTCATCGCAGCCTGGAGCGTCGCGTCTATCCATGACATATAGCTGTGGTGGAAGGTCTCAAGCTGCCAGTCCTCCGAGTCGGGGATGAGCTCAAGATCGCAGCGCGGCAGATTGTCCATGCCGCAGCCCCAGCCGCTCGACCAATAGCTCCCGTCCTTCCAGCGATGATAATTCTTGAGCCAATGGTGGAACGAGAGCAGCGGATAATAGACTTTTTTGAGCCTCTCCTTATCGCCGTAGTTCTTATAATACTGCCACTCGCACCACGCCATTATCTCGGGTCCCGTGCTCGTCGGGTCGTGGCGATAGAATCGGTCAACGCCGTCTAATTCGTTTATCTCGCGGCAGATGAAGCCGTCCTTGTGCTGCTTGCAGTAGAAATTGTCGAGCGTTTTCTGGAAGCAGTGGACGCTGTCGCCGTATTTTCCGAACATGAGCATAAAGCAGGAATCCCACATAAAAATGTGACCGTTAAAAGCGGCGTCGATATAGGGCGAGACAAAGCCGCTCTCTTTCGTCGGCTTTCCGAGGTTGCGGAAGGCTATCTCCCACGCCTTGTAATATGCGGCAATTTCATCGTCGTGTCCCGCCCACACGGGCTCAGGGAGCTTTCCCTTCTCCTTTTCAAAATCCGGCAGCGCCGACATATCGGGCTGCATGGAAATAAACTCGTTCTTTTCGGCATATCTGTCCTCAACATAAGGGCTGATAGGTTCTTTCATGTTTGCGCTCCTTTCGGGTATTTTCAATCGAGCTGATTATATCACACTTTTTATTTTTAGTGAATAGTTTTTGCGGCAACACCGCGGCGGTGAAATATATTTTCGCTTTCAAAAATTAACTTTTTGTGAATATTCAAAAAAGCATGTTAAAAAGTATTGACTCCGATATATAAATATGCTACTTTGTAATTGCAGATGGGTTTTCTGAGACAGAATATCATATAATTTCGGAGAAATGCTATGATGCTGTTCGGTTCAAAAAATTATAGATTTTTATCAAGTCTGAGACGGGTGCGCATTCGGGCAGTTTAATAAGGCGCATAGGTCGGCATCGCAGCCGGCTTGTGCGCATTTTGTCTTCTCAATAAACTAAAAAGCAAGGTGACAAAGATGAAATCAACCGCTAAAAGAGAAGTTATGACCGGCGTAATTACATTTCTTGTTTACGGCATTCTGGGCTTTGCGGCTTACCTTCTTACTGCGCTCCCCGAAGCCGGACTGGATAGCCTCGCGGCGAGCCACGCCGTGTTCATCATCGGGAGCATCGCAAGCTCCGCCGTTCTTGTCGGCGGAATAGCGTTCGGAATAGTGTTCGGCAGGAAAAGATCAAACGGATATCTAATAGGGCTCATCGCCTCCGTCGTCTTTTTCCTCGGCGCGGGATTAGGCTTTATAGTATCAATGATAAGTCTCTTCACCTACGGTTCTGACGGAAAAATGTCCGATGCATCTATTCCTATAATAATAGCTTACGCCGCCGTGCCGTATATCGCCTATGCCGCCGCGCGAATAAAGGCAAACAAGAGAAGTAAAGTCAAAACCGCATAAAGCATCAAACGCCGCCTGTTTCTCCGCAGGCGGCGTTACTTATTCAATGTTTTCTATATACCTGCACTTCGGGAAATTTTCGCAGCCCAAAAAGCTTTTTCCGCTGCGCTCTCCCCTTTTGGCGGTTCTCAATATCAGCTTGCCGCCGCACTGCGGACAAATAGTGTTTCGCTGCGCAGACTCGGAAGATTCGGCATCGGTCTCACAGACTGCCGCGGCAGCTGCACTTTCTGCGGCAGGTACGGGAATTTTAGCGCCGTTTTTCATCTTTTCTATCCGTTCTATATGCTCGACTTTCTTCTCGTCGGAAACCTGAGTCAGTGGATAAAGGCGGTTAAAAATATCGTCTATCTGCTCCGCCGTGAGAACAGCTTCTGCCTTTTTCGCTCTCGCCGCAACATCGGCGGCGGCATCCTCTCTGTGCATAACAAACTGGTCGCGCGAAGTCAGTTTTATATCCATAAAGCGGCATCTGTCGCTGAAGACTATATAGGACACAAACGGCTTCTCACCGTAATCGGCAAGAAATGTTTTCAGCCACTTTATGTGGTTGTTGTTTTGAAACACGGGGTTATAGAACTTGTGTTTCTCGGCTCTGCCGCCCGCATTCAGGCTCTGAGTCCAGTATTTTCCGTCCGCGCTGCCGAAAATCCAGCCGCTGTAATTCTTGGATTCAAAAACATATATCCCCGTCTCATGCAGCATAATAACATCAATTTCGGTCGTCTTTTCGTCTGATTTCGGAACATAGCAGTTGAACAGGAATTTTTTATATCCGCCGAGATTGCGCAGATGCATAAAAGTGTAGTACTCGCCGAGCCTGCCCTTGTCGCGCACAAGAGCTCTATACGGCAGAGCGGTCTGGGCATAATAAACGGTCGTTTCATATTTTTTTCGTCTGAACGCTTCGACCGCTGTCCTGATAACAGCGGGCAGCGCAAAAATCAGCAGCAGTATCAAAATATCGTAAATTCGCACTCCGGCGATAAGCTCCGTCATTTCATCCCCTCCATATATTCACAATACCCACAGTGTCATTTTATCACATTGCAAATATATGTCAAGGATAGGAAAAATAAAAAGCGCCTCGATGATATTTCATCAAGGCGTTTTCTGGTGGACGCTAACGGACTCGAACCGCTGACCCTTCGCACGTCAAGCGAATGCTCTACCAGCTGAGCTAAGCGTCCATTTGAGCTGAATTTTTCGGTCTTTCCCGTTCAGCAGAGCCTATTATATATGAACGCCGCGCGAATGTCAAGCATAATTTTAAAAAAATTGATTTTTTTATAAGCCGCCCGCAAAATGCTATTTTCAGCCTGCGGGCGGCTTCATTTTAATTTATTTGAAAACGATATTGAGCACCAGCATCGATATCACCCCGGGCACGCCGAGCAGCGCGCCCGCGCCGAGCGACCAGCGGTTGACGGAAAGCTGTATCCCCGTCGCAAGCCCCGCGATGTTGACGGCGAACAGCGCCGCCGCGCCGCCTATCGCGTTGAGTATCAGCGCCGAAAAGCCGCGTCTGTTCGTCACGGCGAACACCGTTATCGCGAGCGCGGCGACAGCGAGAAATATTATAAGAACCGTTTTCATTCCCGTTGACAAGGCTATCCCCTCATTCCAGTTTGTAGCAGACGGCTATGTCGCTGCTTTCAAGTCCCTCCTGCTTTGCGAGCTTCAGGAGTCTGTGGTAGCGGCGCTTGAGCGATTCAAGCTCATATATTGCGGCCTCGACCGAGTCGTCGTCCTCGCCGTATTCAAACCGCAGATATGCCGCGTCCATCTCCTTTTTGAGCGCTCTTATGTCCACGAGCAGCTGCTCCTCCCTTGTCGGAGCTTCGTCCGCCTTTTTGAGCTTTCCTCCGAGCAGATATTTGAAAGCAGTAACCATTTTTTCGTCCTCCCGGTATTATTTGTATAGCAATTATGGGACAAATATGATAAAATAATTCAGCCGGACGATATTTTTCGTCCGAACGCCAAAAATATATAAGATGTTTATAATAAAGGAGAATGTGTTTTGAAGCTTTATCCCATGGTATTGACGCCATTCGTCTCGGAAACAGTCTGGGGCGGGCGCAGGCTCATTGATGAATATTCCGTTGTCACAGACAAGCGAAACGCCGCCGAGGCGTGGGTCATGTCCGCGCACAAAAACGGCAGTTCAACAGTCGCAAACGGCGAATTTGCGGGAAAGTCTCTTCGCGAAGTCTATCTCGAACACCCGGAGCTCGGCGGCAAGAACTGCGCGGGATTCTCTGATTTCCCGGTGCTGATAAAATTCATCGACGCCGCGGCGGACCTCTCGGTTCAGGTTCACCCCGACGACGCCTACTGCCTGAAAAAGGGCAGCGGCGCGGGAAAGACCGAGTCGTGGTATATCCTCGACTGCGAACCGGGCGCTTATCTTCTGCTCGGCTTTGAAAAAGACATAACCCGCGAGCAGTTCAGGCAGTCGATAACCGACGGCACGCTGACCGACTATGTCAAAAAAGTCCCGGTCAAAAAGGGAGATTTCTTCTTTATAGAATCCGGCACGCTCCACGCGATATGCAAGGGCATCCTGCTCGCCGAGGTTCAGCAGAACTCGGACACGACCTACAGAATATATGACTACGGTCGCCTGGGCTTTGACGGCAAACCGCGCGAGCTCCATGTTGAGGACGCGGTAAATGTCACGCACACCGGAGTATATAAAAACCCCTGCACGCCGAAAAAAGACGGCAATGTTACGAATCTTGTCGCCTGCCTGTTCTTTACCGAGAGAGTTCTCGATATTAACGGTTCTTTTGACGGCACTGCGGACGAAAAATCTTTTGTGTCACTTCTTATTCTTGACGGCGCGGGCTCGCTTGAATGTGCGGGCGAGACTCTTGAATTTTCAAAGGGCGGCAGCATTTTCATTCCCGCAAACTGCGGTGACTACAAAATAAACGGAGAAGCAAAGATCCTTGAAACAAGGGTCTGATATTACAAATGGCAGTTTTAAGCGTACAGAATCTTGATATGGAGTTCGGCGAGCGCACGCTGTTTTCGGGCGTGAGCTTTGAAGTCAGCGAGCGCGATAAGATAGGCTTCATCGGCTCGAACGCAACGGGCAAAACGACCCTCTTCAAGCTCATCACCGGCGAGCTTGAGCCGACCCTGGGCGGGGTATATCCCGGCAAAAATATAAAGATAGGCTATCTCGAGCAGCACGCCTGCGCGGGGAGCCAAAAGACGGTCTATGACGAGATGGAGAGCGTGTTCGAGCCTCTTATGAAAAAAGAGAAGCGGCTCGAAGAGCTCGCGGATCTCATCGAAGCGGGACATGGCGACATTAACGCGCTCATCGCCGAGCAGAACAGACTGCACACCGAGTTTGAGGACGAGGGCGGGCTGACCTACAAAAGCCGCACCCGCTCGGCGCTCACAGGTCTCGGATTCTCGGAGAGCGACTTCTCTCTCCCCTGCTCCCTGCTCTCGGGCGGTCAGCGGTCAAAGCTCGCGCTGGGCAAGCTGCTTTTGAGCGCGCCGGATCTGCTTCTGCTCGACGAGCCGACGAACCATATAGACCTGACAAGTCTCGAATGGCTTGAAAACTTCATCAACGACTACCGCGGCAGCGCGGTAATTATAAGCCATGACCGCTATTTTCTCGACAAAGTGACGACAAAAACGATGCTGCTCGAAAACGGCAGAATCGAGATGTTCAACGGCGGCTATTCCCGCTTTCTCGAGCAAAAAACCGAGCGCGACGAGATCGAACGCCGCCACTACGAGCGGCAGATGGATGAGGTTCATCGCCTCGAGGGCATAATCGAGCAGCAGCGCCGTTGGCGGCATTTCATAACCGCGGACAGCAAGCAGAGGATGCTCGACAAGAAATTGGCGGAAATCGATGCGCCCGACCGCTCGGCGAAAACCCTTGGCTTTTCGTTCGGCGAAGTCGAACCGACAGGCAACGAAGTTCTGAATGTCAGGGGGCTGTCAAAGTCATTCGGCAGCAAGCATCTTTTCAGCGGCGTCGAGTTCCAGATACGCCGATCCGACCGCGCTTTTTTGCTCGGTCCGAACGGATGCGGAAAGACGACTCTTTTAAAAATACTTATCGGCAAGGAGAAAGCCGACTCCGGCTCATATCTTTTCGGCGCAGGCGTTCAGGTCGGTTATTTCGACCAGACGCTCTCCTCGCTCAATAACAATAATACAGTACTTGATGAAATCTGGAATCTGCACCGAGATTTCACCGAGGCGCACGTGCGCACTCTGCTTGGGCAGTTTCTGTTCTGCGCGGACGATGTTTTCAAGAAGATAGAGACTCTGAGCGGCGGCGAAGAAGCGCGGCTTTCGCTCCTAAAGCTGATGCTCTCGGGCGCAAATGTCCTGCTGCTTGACGAGCCGACGAATCATCTTGATATTCCCTCGCGCGAGGCGCTCGAATCGGCTCTGCTCGATTTCGGCGGCACTATGCTCGTCGTGTCCCACGACAGATATTTTATAAATAAGTTATCCACCCGCGTGCTGTCGATAGGCATGAACGGCGCGGAGAGCTTCGAGGGCGGCTACGACGACTACGCAGAGAAAATTGCCGAGCAGAGCGCGGAGAAGCCGAAAGCGACAAAGACCATGGGCAAGGGCGGCGAGGACTACAAGCGCCGCAAGGAGCGCGAGAGCGAGCTGCGCCGCACGATAACCGCGATAAAGAAATGCGAAGAGCGGATAAACGAGCTCGACGGACTGATAGCAAAAACCAACGAAGAGATGTCAACACCCGAAGCGGCGGCAGATTACGCGCGCGTCATGGATCTGACGGAAACGCTCGGCAAGCTAAACGACGAGCAGACCGAGCTCATGATGCAGTGGGAAGAGCTTGAAAACAGAAAAGCTCAACTTGATGGAGAGAAATAACATGAACTTCAGCGAACTTTTCGGGAATGCTCAATGGGTGACCTGCGACAGCGGCTGCACTTCGCCGGTTATAAAAGGCGGTTTCTTCATCGAAGAGCCGAAGAAAGCGGAGATAACTATCTGCGGGCTCGGTTTCTTTCGCCTGTGGATAAACGGGCGCGAAGTGTCCGAGGACAAATTCGTCCCCGTCAACAGTCAATACTGTAAGCGCGATCTTACGGCATTTGAATATCCTATCTTAGACGAGCTGTCTTACCGCACATACGCCGTGAGATATGACATATCCAAATTTGTTGTTGACGGCGAAAATGATATCCGCGTCATTCTCGGCTGCGGCTGGTTCGCCCAGCAGAAGCGTAGCGCCGAGGGGTTCGCAAAATACGGCGACATAAAACTCTGCTATAAAATCGACGCCGAGAATAAGAGCGGCAAAAAATATACTTTTGTTTCCGACGAGAGCCTTGAATGGAAGCAGAGCCGCATAACAGAAAACAACATATATTTCGGCGAGGTTCACGACATGAGCCTTGCAGACGAACTGACGGCGAACAGCGGCTTTCAAAATGTTATCAAAGCCCCGGCGCATGAGACTCAATTTTTCGTTCAGGACTGCCCGGCGGACAGAGTGGAGCGCGCAATAAAGCCCGCGAAGCTCTTTGACCTCGGCGAAGTTTCAATATACGACATGGGCGAAAATATTTCCGGCTACCCGGTTGTTTCGGCAACGGTTGACGGCGCGAATATAACCGTCAGATGCAGCGAGGAAATAAACCCGGACGGCACGCTGAATTTCGACTCCTGCGACCGCGGGCAGATTCAAAAAGACGAATACCGCAACGCGAAAAAGGGCGAAGAGTGCATGCCGTGGTTTACCTGGCACGGCTTTCGGTATTTCGAGCTAACAAACAACGCCGAGCCTGTGCGCTGCGAAGTAGTTCACTCAAACTGCGCCGTGACCTCGTCGTTCGAGTCGGACAGCGAGATGCTCAACTGGCTCTACGACGCATATATCAGAACGCAGCTGAGCAACATGCATTCGGGCGTGCCCTCGGACTGCCCGCATATAGAGCGCCTCGGCTACACAGGCGACGGTCAGCTCTGCTGCGAAGCGGCGATGATGCTTTTGGATTCGCAGAAATTCTATAAAAAGTGGCTCGAAGATATCTCCGACTGCCAGAGCGTCGAAAACGGCCATGTCCAGCACACCGCGCCTTTCATGGGCGGCGGCGGAGGTCCCGCAGGCTGGGGCGGCGCGATAGCGGTCGTGCCGTATGAGATGTATAAAATATACGGCGACAAAGAGACTTTCCGCCGTTATCTGCCGAAGATCCTTCGATATTTTGATTATCTCGACTCGCAAAGCTCCGGCGGTCTCGTCTGCCGCGAGGAAGAGGGCGGCTGGTGCCTCGGCGACTGGTGTCCGCCCGAGCCTATAACAATATGCGAGCCGTTCGTCAACACCGCGCTCTATGTAAAGCAGATGATGATGACAAAAGAAGCATCGGAGGCTATCGGCGAAAGCGAAACTGCCGCCATGCTCGAAAAGCGCATAGAAGAAAAGAAACAGGCTATTCTCAGCGCATATTACAGCCCGCAGACCGGCTCGTTTATCGGCGACGTGCAGGGTGCGAACAGCTTTGCTGTTGATATCGGTCTCGGCGGCAAGCGCGCTTTCAACAATACAAAAAAGAAATACGACGCCGCAGATGCTTTTGACACCGGCATTTTCGGCACGGATATCCTCACCCGCGTACTGTTTGAGCGCGGCTGCGCCGGCACGGCTTTCCGCCTGCTGACTTCGACGGGCAAAGGCTCGTTTTATAACATGAAAAAGCAGGGCGCGACGACCATCTGGGAGAACTGGGACGGCGAGCGCTCGCACAGCCACCCGATGTTCGGCGCGGTGACGCGATATCTGTTCTCGTTCATTCTCGGCATCACGCAGGAGAAAAACTCGGCGGGCTATGAAAAAATCGTCATCGCTCCGCAGATTCCCGACGGGCTCAACCGCGCGAGCGGTCACATAACCACGGTGCGCGGCGAAATAGCCGTCTCGTTTGTCAGAACGGAGCGCGAGATGGACTTCTATGTAACCGTTCCGCAAAAGGCGTGGTTCACTTACGGCAGCGACTGCGAATATGAACTCTGGGAAGGCGAAAACCATATCCACATTGATTTTGAGGAGTAGAATATGGCTATAATCATCACAAATTACAGCGAAAAATATCGGGACGATGTCCGCAATATCTGCCTTGACACGGCGGGCAGCAACGCACGCGAAGAAAAGTCGATGCGCTTTTTGCTCGCGACCTTCTGCGACTACTATATAGACCGCGAGGCGGAGCACTGCTTCATCGCCGTCGATGAGGACACGGACAGCGCGGTCGGCTATATCTTCTGCGCGCCGGACTATCAAAAATACAAGCGTATATTCAAAGCCGAATATCTCCCGCGCGTCAAGGGCTGTAAAAAAGGAGATATAATTGAATCATGGGCATCCGTAAACGGTCCCGCTATATTCGCAAGAAGCTATCCCGCGCATATGCACATCAACATAAAGCCCGGCTATCAGCACTGCGGCATAGGCACCCGCCTGTTCGCGGCTCTGACCGAGCATCTCAGAGAGATCGGCTGCAAGGGCGTTATGCTGGTGGTCGATTCATATAACACCAACGCAATAAATTTCTACAAAAAGAACAAGTTTGATATCATATTCCCTCTGCGCGTCTGCACGGTCATGGCGCGCAGGGTCTGAGAAAGCAGGAAAAAATATGAAATTAGCCGTCATCGGCACGAGCTGGATAGTCAAAAGCTTTATCGACGGGTTGAAGTTCGCGCCCGATTTTGAACTCTTCGCCGTATATTCGCGTTCGCGCGAGCGCGGAGAGACATTCGCAAAGGAAAACGGGATAAGTAAAGTCTACACCTCGCTTGACGAGCTCGCCGCCTCCCATGCCGAGTGCGTCTATATCGCGAGCCCAAATGCCATGCATTATACTCAGAGCAAAAAAATGCTCGAAAGCGGAAAGCATGTCATCTGCGAAAAGCCGATAACAGTGACGCCCGACGAATTTTCGGAGCTCTGCGAAATCGCGGACGGAAATAAGCTCATATATATCGAAGCTATAATGTATATGCACTCGCCCGTGCGGGCGGCGCTCAGAGAAGCGCTCGGCGATATCGGTAAAGTCTGGACTGCGCATTTTGATTTTTCGCAGTATTCCTCAAAATATCCAGCCTATCTTCGCGGCGAGCTGCCGAATATTTTCAACCCCGCCATGGCTACGGGCAGTCTCATGGATCTCGGCATTTACTGCGTCTATCCTGCAATCGATCTGTTCGGCGAGCCGAAAACCGTCTCGGCAGTATCGGCATTTCTCGAAAGCGGAGCTGACGCGGCAACCGCCGTCTCGATGCTAAGTAAAAACACCGCGATAACAATGACAAGCTGCAAAACCGGGCAGGATCACGCAGGCTCGCAGATAATCGGCGAGTGCGGCAGCATAAAGATAGGCTCAATTTCAAAGCTCACGGATATCGAACTTGTGATGAACGACGGGACGAGCCGCATTATCTGCGGCGACACGCCGAAAGATGAGCTCATGGGCAACGAGGCTCGCGCGTTTTATAAGCTGATAACAGAGCCGGAAAACAACAGAGAAAAATACAGAGAGCTGCGCGAAACGGCGCTCTCTGTGAACCGCACGATGCAGCGCATACGCGAGTCGGCGGGAATAAAATTTGACGGAGGGATATCATGAAATATGTAAAAACAGGCAATGTCCTCGCGGTAAGGCTTGACCCGGGCGAGGAAATAATCGCGTCGGTGCTGAAGATAGCAAAGGACGAAGATATCCGCTTTGCCGAGATATCAGCCATCGGAGCGGTAGGGCGCGCGGTGTTCGGGCTATACGACCTCGAAGAGCAGAAATACCACAGCCTGACATTTGTTCAGCCGCTCGAGCTTGTCTCGTTAAACGGCAATCTCAGCCGCAAGGACGGCGAGCCTTATCTCCACCTCCACGCCGCGTTCGCGGACGAAAAAGGCGCCGTCATCGGCGGTCACCTAAACGAAGCGGTGATAAGCGCGACCTGCGAAATGTTCATCAAAATTTTTGACATTGACATTGGCAGGCGCATAAGCGAACAGACGGGGCTCAATATTTTCGACATCTGAAAATCAAGCAGGGAAGCCGACATATGCCGCGCTTCCCTGCTTTTTCTTGTCGAACACCATAAAATATTACACAAAATCAATAAAAATTTATAAAAAATCAAAATTTCTTTACAAAAGCTATTGCAAAGTGAATCAAAATCACATATAATTATTCTCAATCAGCGTAGTAACTGAGGGTGAACAAATGCGGCAAGTAAGATTTGAGATCACCGACGGCATCTGCCGTCCGGCAGGATGCGAAACGGACGACATCGGATATGCGGCAATCTCCGATGCTCAGTGCGCCTCCGAAGCAAGAAAAAGTTCAGCCGCCTCGAGCGGCCGTATTTCCTACGGCATAGTGATGACCGTCACGGAAAACGGACTCAATGAAACAACAAGCTTTCCCGACATCTCTTTCAGCAGAAAAAAGCTGAGGGACTTTGTCTCCATGCTCGAGCGCAACGATGTCTCCCCCGTCCATGTGGAGGAGATGATAGACGATTTCTTCTACGCGGGATAGGCGCGGCAGGCGAAAAGCCGTGTTTTGCGATTTGCAAGACACGGCTTGTTTGCGGTTTAACGGAAGTTCGCAACATTATTTTTTCATAACGGTATTTTCAAATACCGGTCAAAGGCGGCATATTCCTCTGCGGTAAAGCGAACGGTCAAGAATTTTCAATTTTTGGTTTGTCTCTGAAGCAAATTACTGTTGACTGATTATTGTAAATATGGTACAGTATCATTTGACTGAAAACGGATTTTCAATATGAAATCCACAAAAAACGGAGGGGTTACAAAAAATGCCGAATCTTATCAAAAAAATCACATCCACCCCGAAGGGCTGGTCTACAAAACCGAAGGAGAGACTGAGCTACTATCTCTACTTCTGCGGACAGAACGCGATATATAACCTCGTCGCCTCTTTCCTGACGACCTACCTCATGCTCTCTATCGGCGGACTTGTCAAAACCGCGGGAATCATGCTCGCGGTCAAGGTATGGGACGCGGTCAACGACGCTATTTTCGGCGTGCTGTTTGACAAGGTAAAGTTCAAGAGCGGCAAGAAGTTCATTCCGTGGCTCAGGATATCGCTCGTATTTATCCCGCTGACCACCGTCATGCTCTTCGCCATACCCAATAACTTCAGCGAAAACGCGAAGCTCATCTGGCTCACCGTCGCATACATACTTTGGGATACCGCCTACACCCTCTGCGACGTGCCGATATTCGGTATCATCACCTCGATGAGCGAAAACATTGACGAAAGAAACAGCATTATATCCTATAAGCAGATTTGGGCGGGCGTGGGCTCGGGCGTTGCGCTCATTCTCGGCACCGTCCTCGTCGGCGAGCAGGTCAAGCTCAACTACACGGTAGTCGCAATAATCTGCGCCGTGTTCGCAATTATCACGATGATCCCCGCCTGCTTCAAGCTTGAGGAGCGCTTCGGCGGAGACAGGGATGAGGATTTCACGCTCAAGAAGATGTTCAGCTACCTTGTTCAGAACAAGTATCTGCTCATCTATTACATAGGCTACTTCTTCTATTCGAGCGCCAACGTCTCCGGCTCACTCAACCTTTTCGTCTCGTTCTATCTTTTCAACAACTCGCAGTTCTCGCTCGTCGTTCAGGCTCTGAGCCTTGTTCCCGCGGCGATATTCTCGTTCCTCGTGCCCCACATGGTCAGAAAATTTGACAAGATGAAGCTGTTCAGAGTCTGCACTTTGGCTACCGTTATTTTAAGCGTCGTCATGTGGCTCATCGGCTACAACTCGATGATAGGCTTCATCATCATCTCGATACTGCGCGCGGTACCCATGGCTATTCTCGGCGTTATGCTCTTCATGTTCACGCCCGACTGCGCGGAGTTTGGCAAATTCACCTCCGGCATCGAAGCAAAGGGCATCACCTTCGCAATCCAGACCTTCATGTGCAAGCTCACCGCAGCCGTCTCCGGCGCGCTCGGAATGTTCATACTCGGTCTCAAGTCCACCGGCTGGGTCTCTGTTGAGGGCGCGCAGAACTTCGCAGACCTCCAGGGTGTCACTCAGACAGACCACGCGAAGGCCGTCCTGTGGTTCATCTATGTTATGTTCACGGCGATAGGCTACGCCATAGCCTATATCATCTGGACCCGCTACAAGCTCACCGACAAGGACGTTCAGACCATGGCGGACTGCAACAGCGGCAAAATAACCCGCGCCGAAGCCGAAGAAAGACTCGGCGGAAGATACGACAAGAAGTCGAAGAAATAATCCTCGGCGCAGACAAACAGCAGATAAAAAGGTCACAATTTGCAGCAATGCGGATTGTGACCTTTTGGTTTATTGTTTTGCGCTTTTAAATACACTTTACCCGCTCTTGTTTATTGGGCAAAGACCGAATACTGAGCACCATTAAATAGCTCGGAGCAAAATATATTACCACATAATATACACTACGCGCTCTTGTAGGGGTCGGCGACCTCGCCAACCCACTGCTGACGAAGTCAGCACAAAGCAATAGTTTTTCCTATTTGTAATGACTCGAAAAAGCATTGTCCAAACTCCGTGCCGCCGTTGGCGGCATAGGGTCGTCGAGTCGCCGACCCCTACAGGCTCATTGACACAAATCACCCAGACGTTCAACAGAAGTTATACATTCGGGTATGTAATTAAACCTCGGCGGAATGCCGCCTTTCAAATACAGTATCACATATAAAAAAATCGCACAGAAACACCGCCATAATTATATATACTATAATATCTTCTTATTTCTGACTTTCTTCATTTTATTTACCCCGCTTTTTTTCGATCTCTTCAAGAAGATCATCGCTTATATTGACCTGCGGGTTATATTTTTTCGCCAAATCGCAAAGTTGAGTGACAAGCTTCCAATAATGCGACATAACCGGGGTAATCGGGATGCTGCCCGGCATATTCTTTGCACGCACCACAACTTTATAGATTCCGAGCAGAGGCATCCGCTTTGAATCTATAGCAAGAATATTTTCATAACAAACATTCATATTCATCGCCTTTTTGCCCTTTGTGACCCTGAATGAATTGAATTTTGCACATCTCTCACCGAGTTCGACATATCGGTTAAAATACTCGGCAAAAAAGACCGCAAAGAAAGCAATCATCAATCCGATTCCGCCGACAAGTGTCCTTTTAAAGCTGTCGGTATCATAGCGTCCGCGCCAAAACAGCAGCGCCATACCTATACCGATTGCAAACAGAACAACCTCCTGCAAAAACAGAATCGACTTTTTGTATTCAGATTTCATTTTATTTTCCTCTATAAATGCGCATTAGCGGGAATATCAACCGTAATGCTGCCGATTGATATTCCCGCACATCAGCCAAATCTCTTTTTTCAAAGCCAGCGTAATATTTTATCAGAGCACTACTTCTCTGCCCGTCCTGGCGGATTCGTAAACTGCGCAGAGAATCTTTATCATATCAATTCCCTGCTGCGGCTTGAAGCACGGCTCGGCGCCCTCAATGACCACATCGTAGAAGTGCCTGAGATTTCTCGCGTGCTCTCTGTCGGTAGCGTAGTTAGTCGGGATAACATCGAGGCACTTGCCGTATTCCTCGGTGTAGAACTCGACCTCGCCGTCCTGCCAATTGAGTCCCGCCTTCGTGCCGCGAAGCTCGACAAAGCGTGTCTCTTTCTTGACGTTCGACGCCCAGCTGAACTCTATCTGGAGCTGCGCCCCGTTATCGAAGCGGATAGTGCCCATCGCAAGATCCTCAACGTCAAACGTGCCGTCCTCGACCTTGTCGCCGAAGTCGGAATTCACGGAGTCGCTGACGTCGTTGTCGGCAAACTTGCAGTATGTGCTGCCGGTCACGGCGACGGGAGTCGGGCTGCCCATGAGCCATATCGCAAGGTCTATCATGTGAACGCCGAGGTCAATGAGCGGGCCGCCGCCGGACTGCGCCTTGGTGGTGAACCAGCCGCCCTTTCCGGGGATTCCGCGTTTCCTCTGCCAGCCGCAGCGTCCGCAGTATATCTCGCCCATTCTGCCGTCGTCAATGAACTTCTTCGCAAGCTTAGACGCGTCGGTAAAGCGGTTGTTTCTCATGACCATGAGCGTCTTGCCCGCAGCCTTAGCGGCGTCATTCATCTTCATGACCTCTTCGACATTGACAGCGTCCGGCTTCTCGCAGAAAACGTGCTTGCCCGCCTTGAAAGCGGCAACCGCGATTATCGAGTGGAGATAGTTCGGGGTGCAGATATCGACAGAGTCTATCGTCTCATCCTTGAGCAGCTCGTTGAAATCGGTATATACCTTCGCGTCGGGAAAGAATCCGTCGCGGCACTCGACCGCCCTCTCCTCGATTATGTCGCAGAGCGCGACAACCTCAAGGCGATCGTCTTTAAGATAGTGCTCGCGGTGAGCGCCGTTGAATATTCCGCCGACACCGATAATACCTACTCGCCATTTTTTCATAGAAAGACCTCCAAAAATGTATTTCATACGAATTGATTTTAACATAACGAGAAATAAAAAACAAGAGCGGCGACCTGTACGAAATGCCGAAAAAACAGCTTTATTTTTAGTTGATTTAACAATTTGATTTGTGATTGACAACGGAACGGCGGAACGCCTTATGACGCTCCGCCGCTCCTTGCTTTTATGAAATTGTGTTTTGCAAATTAAAGCTTATTTATCAAACGCGCCGAAGCGGGCTGCTATCTTCACGCCGGTCTTTGCAAGCGGAAGAAGAGCAACTATGGTTCTGAGCGCTCCGTCAGCAGAGGACGAGAGCACGGAGGAAACGAGGAAATTGACAACAATTTTCTGCGAGGCGTTCATGTCGAGAGCTGCAACAGCGGTCTTTATCGCCACAGCGTTGTTCTCCTCGGTAAGCTCGGAATGGAGATATCTGAACAAAACGACAAACGCATCCGCCGAGTCGCCTTCTATGCCGACAAACCAGTTTCTGGTCTTGGCTGCGCTCTCTTTTGCGGTGAAGACTCCGCAGGCGGCGATATCCTTTATTGCAGCCGCAAACTTCTCCTTGTCAAGGTTTATTGTAAGAGTGACCGCGGGGGCGGTCTCCTCGCCGTTTTCGTCAACCTTGGCGGCCTGGAGCTCGATGTCCTTGAGCTTGGGGGCGATCATATCGTATACGCCGCCGGTGGTGAGGTCAACCTTAACGCTGTTGCCGATACCCAGGCTGATTTTGCCCAGCATACTGTGTATCTGAGTGTCGATAAGTCCCGTGTCAATAGCGGAGGCAAGATTCGGGAGAAGCTTCAGAACCTCGTCGACCGGGGATTCCGCAGAGGCAACTGCGTCAACAAGAGTGAATATGGGAGTGATGATGCCGCGGATACGGCGATCCATCTTCTCGTTTGTGTTGGCGCCCTTCTTAACATATGCGGTGTACTCGTCGGAGGTCATAAAGTCCTTTATGCCGAGAGCCTCAAATATGGGGATGAGATCCTCGTATATGCCCAGCTGCGGACCGTAAAATAAGCTGGTTGTGTTCTCAAATGAAACAACGGTAGTGAGCAGCGAAAGGGGTCTGAACAGCGACGCAACAGCGTCGAGGAAGCCCTCCTTGTCGCCGTTAGCGAAACCGAAGTCGCCGTCAACAACAGTGAGATACTGCCATGCGTCAAGCTTGCCTACGGGCTTGCCGTCCGCGCCGAGCGTAGCTGCTGCGGCGTTAAGAGCCGCGATAGCACCCGCGCAGGTCTCCTTGTCAAGTTTTGCGGCAAGATCCTTGGGTCCCTTTGCAACAAGGCTGCTGAGTCCGCCGACAAGCGGGAACAGCTTCTTTGCAACAAGAGCTACGGTTTCATTGGTATATACCTTCTCGTTGAGCACCTGGGGAACTCCGCCCTCGGGAACCTTCAAAACGGTGAAAAGAATATCTTCAACTCTGCCGATAGACCTGTTGACAGCCTTCTTGGAAGCGCCGATGGGATACTTAACCTTGGTGCGTTCCATAGCGTCAACGTCGGGTTTTTCGTCCGTAGGATCGGATACGGCAAGAGCAGCCGCTTCGCTGACAGCGTCGTCAAGCGCTGCGGTCGCTTCCTCCTGCGCAAAGGCATTGAGCCCTGCCGCCATAACGGACATTATCATGCACAGGCAAAGTATAACGCTGAATGTCTTTTTTAATGCTTTCATAACTTGTTCTCCTTTCGTTTTTAAAACGGGGGGGCTGTTAACTCATCTCTCTTTTGGGTTTCTCCTCCTCTGCCTTGAAATTAATTTATAAAAAGGTTATAAATTCCTTAATTGCTTATTTATTTGTAATTAAGCGTTTGTTAATAATTATTAACACAGCGTTATTAATTCATTTAAAGCACAGAGGGAAGCCGACTCCCCTCTTTAATGCGTTTCTATAAATCAAGCGTCTATACATCTTACAATTTGATTTTAACATAAGGTGAAACAAAAAACAAGAGCAGCGGGTTGTACGAAATGCCGAAAAAACAGCCCTGTTTTTAGTTGATTTAACAGTTTGATTTATAATTGGCAAAAAGAAGCGGCGGAACGCCGTATGACGCTCCGCCGAACCTTGCTTTTATGAAATTGTGTTTTTACCTTTTGACGTTCGGTTTATTTCTTGAATGCGCCGAACCAACCTGCAATTTTAACGCCGACCTTAACTATCGGAATCATTAACACGAGCGTTCTGAGAGCTCCGTCAGCAGAGGACGAGAGCACGATCGAAACGAGGAAGTTGACAGCTATTCTCTGAGCAAAGTTCATGTCAAGAGCCTTGACAGCGGTCTTTATGGCTGCTGCGTTGCTCTCGGAAGTGAGCTCGGAGTGGAGATATCTGAACAGAACGACAAATGCGTCTGCCGCGTCGCCGTCGATGCTGACGAACCAGTTCTTGCCGCGTGCGATGCTCTCGTTTGCGGTATAAACGCCGCAGCCGGAGAGATCCTTGATAGCGGAAGCGAACTTGTCCTTATCGAGATTTATCGAAAGGGTCACGGCAGGAGCGGTCTCCTCGCCGTTTTCGTCAACCTTGGCAGCCTGAAGCTCGATATCCTTGAGCTTGGGGGCGAGGATATTGTAGAGACCCTCGGTGGTGAGGGCGACATTGATACTGCTGCCCAGACCCATGCCGAGCTTGCCGATAAGTCTCTGAATCTGGGTATTGAGAATACCGGAATCGACTGCATAAGCGACCTTCGGAAGGAGCTTGACAACCTCGGTGAGCGGAGACTCGGCGGAGGCGATGGTGTCGATAAGATTGAACACGGGAACGAGGATTCCGCGGATGCGACGATCCATCTTCTCGTCGGAGTTTGCGCCTGCGTTTACATACTCGGTGTACTCAACGGAGGACATTATGCCGTCCGCGCCGAGGACTTCGAGAATCGGAACGAGCTCCTCGTAGCCGCCGTAGATGTAGTTGCCGCTGGTGGTGTTGCAGGTGTTCTCAAGGGTAATGACCATGGTGATGAGCGAAAGGGGTCTGAACAGCGATGCGACTGCATCGAGGAAGCCCTCTCTGTCGCCGTCCATGAATCCGAAATCGCCGTCAACAACGGTGAGATACTGCCATGCGTCGAGCTTGCCGACCGTGTTACCCTCTTCATCAACGGTCTCAGCCGCGGCGTTAAGAGCAGCTATAGCTCCGGCGCAGGTGTCCTTATCAAGCTTGGATGCAAGATCCTTGGGTCCCTTGGCAATGAGAGAAGTGAGTACGCCGACGAGCGGGAACAGCTTCTTTGCAATAAGGGCGACGGTGTAGTTGGTGTAAACGCCCTCGGAGAGCATCTGAGAAAGACCGTTCTCGGGAACGCTCAGAGCGGTGAAAAGGATATCTTCAACACTGTTGAGTGACTTGTTGACCGACTTCTTGGAGGCGCCGAAAGGATACTTGACGACAGTGCTCTTCATTATCTCAACATTCGGTCTCTCGCCCATCGGCTCATCGGGAGCGATGCTTGCGAGGATATCCTTGTATTTCGCAAGAGTCTCGGTCGGAATCTGAGACTGAAGAGTTGCGGGAACCTTTGCATAAGCAGCCTTTGCAGCGTCGATGTCCGCGCGGTCATAGGGCTCTTCGATGTTCTCGATAACGACCACGAAATAATCAACATATCTCGCATTGCCGATATCGATGCAGGCGTTGTAAAGAGCGGTAGCGTTGAAGCTCTTATAGCTCCAGCTGGTGATGTTGTCAACAGCGACGCCGTAGAAGGTGTAGCTTATTTTGCCGAAGAGAGTCTTCTCTGCATCGCTCATGGCGTCATATTTTTTAACTGCCGCTGAGGCTTTGGAGGTGCCTGCGCCGCTGTCATAAGCCGACTTTCCTTCGCGAACAGCCTTTATTGTCTCAAGAGGAGCCTCGCGCGAGGGCTCAACGGATGCGAGCCACTCGAGTGCCTCTATATAGAGGTTGCCCTTGTAGGTATACTCTGCGGCGTAAGCCTTGTTGTAGGCCTCAGCCTTTTCGAGCCATGCGGCAAAATCCGCGATATACTGAGGATCGTTCTCGCCCTCCGCATAGCTGCCGGGCTTCGGTGCAAGACCGGGGCTCTTCGGCTTCGTGGGCGTGGGATTAGCCTTGAGAAGATCGTTGTAGATAACATCGCCCATCAGCTTGAAGCCCTTGAAAGCATCGCCCTTTACAGAGCCGCTGATGATGCCGTGGGTCGAGCCATAGCCGCCCGCCATAACGCGGGTGTTGTAATCGGCGGCTTCCCAAGCGGCTTTCTTGGCATCAACAGAGGTCTTTCTGTCGGCAATAGTCTTTGCAAGCGCAACGGCGTTGTCGATATAAGCCGGGACATAGCCGAGCGTGGCAACAGCCTGAGCCGCGGCGTTGATATAGTGATCCTTCTTAGAGCCGGAAATTTCGGGATGGTTCTTGATGGAGATCTGGCGCTCTCTCATCACTACATCGTGGTAAAATACATCGAAAACAAGGACATCGATGCTTTCCTTATCGGAGTTGCTGAGAGCCTTGTACTCGGCAACGAGCTTCTCGTAAGCCGCAAGATCCTCTGCCGAAGGCTCGGCTTTGGTAACATCGCCGTCGAAAGCTTCGACATTCGCTTCAAACCTTGCAACGGCTTCTGACTTTTCCTGCGCAAAGACGTTAAGACCGACCGCCACGGCAGACATAAGCATGCACAGGCAGAGCATAACGCTCAGCGCTTTTTAAATGTTTTCATTTACTCTGTTCTCCTTTCGTTTTTGTGAAAACATTATAGACATTGTTATTCTTTGCTTCTTTTTGCTCCTTTGCAGCAATTTATATTATAACGTTAAGTTATAAATTCAGCTTTTAATATGCGGCACCGGCAAAGTACCGCAGTATTCATAAAATAATTCAGAACCACCGCAATATTATAATATTTACAAATAAGTAAAGTTATATCTTAAAGAAGTGTTATTAATTGTTTGAGATATAAGGGGAATTGTTGAAATTCCCCTCGTTGTTTAAAAATCAAGTCTCTCCCGTAGGCTCTGTTTTATCCCAACCTCACACACGACGCTAAGCCCGAGGAAGCAGTCCTCAAAGAAATCGCGACCGAGCTTGAACTCCGGCAGAAGATAAGGCTTCATTTTGCTCTTTATCAAACCTATGAGCTTGTCCGTATCCATGCCCTCATCGAGCTCATATATAACTACCCTGCCCGGATTCATCAGCGCGATTATCGCCTGGAGGCGTTCGCTGCAAAAAGCTATGCGCTCGGATTCAATGTCCGGAGTGTGCAGCGGGATGTTTTCGACCTCGCCGGCAGCGCCCGACGCGCCGCAGAGCACCTCGCCGTTTGCGATTATTCCCGAGCCGCTCTTGCGCTTGCCGTAGGCATAGAGAACGGTTATACCCTCCTGATAATTCGAATATTTTCTTGCCACATTCGTTGCGACATGCAGGTCGTTGTCAATAAGAACCGTCAGTCCGAATTTTTCATTCAGCCTCTTTGCAACATCGATATGGTTGAGCGACGGGAATGCCGCCGAGTCCATAACAACACCCTTGCAGACAACGCCCGAAACGGCTATCGCCGTCATGGCTATGAGCGGATCGGCCGCAACGCTTGTCATAACAAGATTCTCAAGCGTCGAAAGTACTTTTTCGTCACAAATCGGTATATTTCCGCTGCCGATAGTACGGCTTTTGAAATCATGGATTCTGTATGAAAGAACATCGGAGTCAAGATAAATCAGCAGAAAATGCATATAGCCCGCGTTAAGCTTATATACCTGCGCCTTGCGCCCGCGTTCCGCACCTATAACTCCGTCCGGATTAATAATTCCCTCCGCAACACCGTAATCAATAGCTCGCGTCACGGTCGGCAGGCTCAGCCCGATGCTTTTGGCTATCTGCGGAATTGTCGCCTGCTTGTTTTTGTGTATGTATCCCCACACAGAGCGGTAATTCGTCAGCTTGACTATGGATGAATCAAGTGTATTTTTCAAAAAACGCGCCCCTCATCTGCAAATTAGAAAACCGTGTTATTAAATCAATTATATCACCGCGTTCTGCTTTTCTCAATATGCACTTTTGCCAAAAACGGACTTTTTAAATTATGCACAGTAAACAACGCAGAATCGCGAATGCAACACAATTATTGACACAGTGTCGAAGCAAGTATATAATTTCAGTATCAAATATCGGGGGGAACAGCATGGCAAAAGGGCTGCCGGATTCAAAGAAATATATAAAAGAAAAGCAGGCTCCCCTGCGCTTCGGCGCGGACGGAAAATTCCGCATTCTGCATCTGACTGATGTCCACGAGGTCGACCCGGAGATGGACGATGAGGAGGACAGACAGATACCGATAAACAAGAGCAAAGAGACGATAAATGTCATTCGCCGATGCATCGAAATTGCAGATCCCGATCTTATCGTTTTCGGCGGCGACAACATCAGCGGCTACTGGCAGGAGTTCACATATGAATATATGTATAATACTATCAAAAAGATAGTCGCGCCGATTGCGGAGAAAAATATCCCGCTCGCCATAGTTTTCGGCAATCACGATGCCGAGGCTCAGCCCAAATTGCCGTTTCTCGCGAAAGAGAATCAGATCTGTATATACGCCGAATACGAGAATTTCAGGAGCACGATGAACGACGATGATGTCTCCGGCTGCGCGAATTGCAGTTTGCCTATTTTGTCTTCCGACGGCAAGCATATCGCCTGGAACATCTGGTGCATCGACTCGGGCGACTATGTCAGGGACGATGAGTTCAATGTTATAGACGACGCCGGATACGGCTTTGTAAAAAAAGATCAGATAGCGTGGTACGAAAAACGCGCCGCTGAACTCAAGGCGCAGAACGGCGGAAACGCCGTGCCATCGCTGCTATTTCAGCATATCCCCGTCATCCAGGAATATAACAACCTGAAAAAAGACCCGGATGGCGAATACAGCCTCGGCGCGCAGCACTATTCCGTCCCGGACGGCGCACTGCTCGAGGGCGAGATTCACGAATCCCCATGCCCGCCGCTCGAAAACGGAGACGAATTCGAGAGCTGGAAGAGAACGGGCGATATAGTCGCCGCATTCTTCGGCCACGACCATGTGAACACATTCACAATGGAAGTCGACGGCATAAAGCTCGTTCAGACCACCGGCGCGGGTTACCACACCTACGGCGACAAACGCGGCGGCAGACTGATTATAATAGACGAAAACAAGCCGGATTCGTATGAGTCGGAATGCATTTTCATCGACAGAATAACACAAGGTGAGCTTAAATAAATTCAAATAAAGGACGGAGAACAGCTATGGACAAATACGCAAGATTCAGATATCAGCCCTGCATCCCGCTCGGCACGGACGGCAGAAAGGTCACGGGTTCACCCGAGCACGCCGCACTCTCGAGAAGAGCCGCCGGCGAGGGTATGGTTCTGCTCAAAAACAGGCTTCACACTCTGCCGCTCACGCGCGGAACAAGAGTCGCACTCTTCGGCAAGGCGACTATCGAATACATAAAGGGCGGCGGCGGAAGCGGCGACGTTTTCTGCGCCTACATCCGCAATGTCTATGACGGGTTCAGTCAGAAGGAAGCCGAGGGCAAGGTCAGCGTGTTCAAGCCGACCGTCGAGTTCTACAAAGAATACGTCAAGGAGGCGAGCAAGCGCATCCCGACCCGCGCCCAGATTGAGAAGATATGGGACAAGGTCAACGCCATGTCCTTCTGCAAAGAGAAAGACGATATAATCTACGACACCTTCGCGAGCATGCATGTTGCCGAGGCGCATATGCCCGACGAGCTCATAGCCGAGGCTGCCGCAAATGCGGATATTGCAATAATAACTCTCAGCCGCTTCTCCGCGGAGGGCGTTGACAGAAAGGCCATACCCGGCGACTACTATCTTTCGGACACGGAAAAGAGCCTCATCGACCGCGTCACCGCCGCTTTTCCGAACACGGTTATAGTCCTGAACTCCGGCGCAGTCGTTGACTGCGAGTATTTCGCGGACAATGAAAAAGTCGGCGCGATAATCTCCGGCTGGCAGGGCGGACTCGAGGGTGGCATGGCGATAGCTGATATTATCTGCGGCGATGTCAACCCCTCCGGCAAATTGGCAGACACTATCCCCGACTCCTACGACTCATATCAAAATGCGCGGGAGTTTCTGACAGGCTTCGAGCATCTCGATTATTTCGATGATATATATGTTGGCTACCGCTATTTCGAGACGATTCCCGGCGCCGCCGAAAAAGTTCGCTATCCGTTCGGCTTCGGTCTCTCTTATACTGATTTCGAGTTCAGCGGCGCATTCTGCGGCGAGAGCGACGGAAAGATAGTCGCCGCGGTGACGGTCAAAAACATCGGCAAAGTGCCCGGCAAAGAGGTCGTTCAGCTCTATTACAGCGCGCCGCAAGGCAAGCTCGGCAAGCCCGCAAAAGAGCTCGCCGCGTTCAAAAAGACGAAGCTGCTCTCCCCCGGCGAATCAGAGGCAATCGCGCTGAGCTTTGATATCGGCGACATGGCGAGCTTCGACGATCTCGGCAAGATAAAGAAATCAGCATTCGTGCTCGAAAAAGGCACATATTCATTTTACCTCGGAAATTCCGTCAGAGCGACTGAAAAGCTCCGCTACGACTTCGTGCTGAGCGAGGATATAATCACAAAAGAATCAAAGCCGCTCTGCAGACCGTTCAAGCTCGAAAAGCGTCTGCTCGCGGACGGCAGCTTTGAAAATCTCTCGATGGGCGAACCCGTTTACACACGCGGCACGCACGCTCCCATCGAAGCGACCGCGCCCAAAGATACGATCATGTTTGACGAAGTCGGCGAAAATATAACGCTCGACGAATTTATAAAGCAGTTCACCGTCGACGAGCTTATCGACTTTGTCGGCGGGCATCAGAATCAGCCCGGCGTCTGCAACACCGGCGCGTTCGGCGGCATGAAACGCCTCGATGTGCCGCCCGTCCCGACTGCTGACGGGCCTGCGGGTCTGCGCCTCAACGCTTCAACGGGTGTGCCCACCACGGCATGGCCCTGCGCAACGCTTCTCGCGTGCACATGGAACACGGACCTCATTGAAGAAGTCGGCGCGGCGGGCGGCGCGGAGCTGCGAGAAAACAATCTAGGCGTATGGCTCGCGCCCGCGATGAACATCCACCGCAATCCCCTATGCGGACGCAACTTCGAGTATTTCTCCGAGGATCCCCTCCTCGCCGGAAAGTGCTGCGCCGCCGACGTACGCGGCATCCAGTCGCAGAAAATCGCCGCATCCGTAAAGCACTTCGCCTGCAACAACAGGGAGTCGAACCGCTTTGAATGCGATTCCAGAGTTTCCGAGCGTGCGCTCAGAGAGATATATCTGCGCGGCTTCGAGATATGCGTCAAAGAGGCTGACCCGTGGACAATTATGTCCTCCTACAATCTCATCAACGGCTGCCACACTTCGGTGAGCCATGAATTGCTCACCGAGATGCTCCGCAACGAGTGGGGCTTCAAGGGCATGGTCACAACAGACTGGGGCGTCCACAGCAGCCACTCCGACGAGGTTCTCGCCGGGAACGATGTCAAGATGGGCGACGGCGAGCCCGAGGAGCTGAAAGCGGCATTTGAAAGCGGCAAGATAACCCGCGCCGACCTTGAGACGAGCGTCAAGCGCATACTCGAGCTGACGATGAAGGTCGCGGAATAAATCAGATATAAAGCAAAGCAGTCGCCCGCGCGGCTGCTTTTGCATGTTCGGGCTATATTACGCCCGTTTTGTCTGCAGCTTTTTGGCAAAAATCGACATTGCAAAATATATTTTTCAATGATATACTTTAATTATTAACGCAGCGTTATTAATCGTTGATGGGGACCGCCATAAGCCTGTCCGCAAAAGCCGGGGATGCCTTTTTTTCCACCTTTTGTGCATCGTCTTTCCCCTGCGGTCGGATTATCTCTGTTTTGTGCACCCGCAGGCGACATTTTACGGGCAGAGCGGCGGATAAATAACGAAAAGAATTCAGTCTTTTGGTTATTTGATTGATAACGCTACGTTATAAATATTTCAGGCGGTCGGCGATTTTTCGCCCGCCGTTATTTTTATTTTCTTGATGTTTTTCGCCGCCATTGCGGATTTTTCGCAAAATATATAACTGTATATATAACAAACCGCTGATTTCAAACGCCTGCGGACAGCGCTGATCAGCGGTTTACTATATGTAGAATTTTAAAGAAAAATCAATACGAGCATCAAATTCAGGATTTTCTCCACACCATCTTGTCAACAATGCCGGTATATGACTGAATGATTTTTACTACTCTGCCGCTCACGCTTTCATCTGTATAATCTGCAACAGGGACGCCAAAATCCGAATTTTCATTCATTTCAACAGCCAACTTTACCGCGCGTAGCAACTCCGTTTTATCTATCCCTGCAAGCACGAAGCAACCTTTCTCAAGAGCCTCCGGCCGCTCCGTAGATGTTCTTATACAGACCGCAGGAAAAGGTTTTCCGATACTCGTAAAGAAGCTGCTTTCTTCGGGCAGCGTGCCACTGTCGGAAACGACCGCAAAGGCATTGAGCTGAAGCTTGTTGTAATCGTGAAAGCCAAACGGTTCATGGCATCTGACGCGGCTGTCGAGAACAAACCCGCTCTTTTTCAGTCTCTCCCTACTTCTCGGGTGGCACGAATACAGTATCGGCATATCATACATCGCCGCGAGTTCATTTATCGCAGAAAACAGCGACAGAAAATTTTTCTCTGTATCAATATTTTCTTCCCTGTGGGCAGAGAGTAATATATATTTTCCTGACTGCACATCTAATTTTTCAAGCACATTGCTTTTCTCTATCTCTGCGAGGTTTGCGCGGAGCACTTCAGCCATTGGGGAGCCGGTCACATACGTTCTCTCTTTCGGAAGTCCGCACTCGGCAAGATATCTGCGCGCGTGCTCAGAATAAGCCATGTTCACATCGGAAATTATATCAACTATGCGTCTGTTAGTCTCTTCCGGCAAGCACTCATCCTTGCACCTGTTTCCGGCTTCCATATGGAATATCGGGATATGGAGTCTCTTTGCCGGTATTGCCGAAAGGCAGGAATTCGTGTCACCGAGTATAAGGAGTGCATCCGGCTTTATTTTCTGCATTAACTTATAGGAATAATTTATTATGTTGCCTATCGTCGCGCCGAGATCATCTCCGACGGCATCCATATACACATCGGGATCATCGAGCTTTAAATCATGAAAAAACACACCGTTCAGGTTGTAGTCGTAATTCTGCCCGGTATGCGCAAGTATGCAGTCAAAATATTTTCTGCATTTGGTTATCACGGCAGAAAGTCTGATTATCTCAGGTCTCGTGCCCATTATTATCAGAAGCTTCAGTTTTCCGTTATTTTTAAAGCTTATATTTTCAAAATCTTTCATCTTTCCACCGCCTCTCCGAATGTGTCCGGGTGTAAAGGATCGAACTGTTCATTCGCCCACATAAGCGTTATTAAATCCTCATTATCACTGAGATTTATTATATTGTGCGTATATCCGGGAAGCATACGCACAGCTTCTATCTTTTCTCCGCTCACTTCGAAATTCAATATCTCATCCGACCCTATTCGTCGTTCCTGTATCAGCGCATGACCAGAAACCACAATAAATATCTCCCATTTACTGTTGTGCCAGTGCTCGCCCTTTGTTATGCCGGGTTTTGATATATTGACGCTGAACTGCCCGCAATTGGCGGTTTTCAACAGTTCCGTAAAGCTGCCGCGAGCGTCAGCATTCATTTTCAAAGCGGAAATTGCTTTTTCACGTGGCAAATACGACAGGTATGTGCTATACAGCTTTTTTTCAAAGCTTCCTGCCGGGATATCCGGCATCACGAGCGTATCCGGCTGACTCTTGAATGTGTTGAGAATCTCAACTATTCTGCCGAGCGTAACATGATGAGTTATCGGCACGGTGCAAAATTTACCGCTGTCCGATTCAATCGTGTTTGCTCCCTCGAAATTACATCTGTGTTCTTTTGCGTTTATGACATCTAACATCTCACCGACAAGATCGTCAATATAAAGCAGCTCCAGCTCTATATCCGGATCGCTGACGCTTATAGGCAAATCATTTGCAATATTATTGCAGAATGTCGCTACGACGCTGTTATAGTTAGGGCGGCACCACTTACCGAAAAGGTTCGGAAAGCGATATACGAGTACGCGTGCGCCCGTTCTGTTTGCATAGTCAAGGAACAGATTTTCCGCCGTAAGCTTTGATTTACCGTATTCACTGTTTGCATACCGCCCTGCAAGAGTTGCCTGAACGGATGACGAAAAAACTATCGGACAAGTATTGTTATGCTTTTCGAGCAACCCAATCAGCGCTGATGTAAATCCCACATTTCCTGTCACAAATTCGCTGCTGTCCTTCGGTCTGTTTACTCCGGCAAAGTCAAAAACAAAATCGGTATCTTTGCAAAATCTTTCAAGCTCAGCGGAATCTGTACCGATGTCATACTCAAAAATATTATCTATTTTAAGTTCCGGTCTTGTGCGATCCTTGTTGTCCCTGATATTCTTTAACGACTCAACAAGGTTTCTCCCAACAAACCCGCGAGCTCCCGTAACAAGTATATTCATCAGCAGTCTCCCCCAAATAGTTTGAGCTTTCTGAGCAAATTCTTCATACCTTCCACATCGAGCCTATGTGTGTTGTGAGATGTATATTGTCCGACAGTCTCAAGAGCTTTGCTTCCATTTTTAAAATAGTTGTCATAATTAAGATCACGGTTATCCGCATGTATGCGGAAAAATCCTGGAAGATCCTCTGCTCTGAGCATTTCCTCCTCTGTTACAAGCACCTCATAGACCTTTTCACCATGGCGTGTGCCTATAACAGACATGCCGACATCAGATTGCCTCAGCTCAAGTATAGCACGCGCAAGCGTTTCAATTGTCGCGGCCGGAGCTTTTTGGACAAACAAGTCACCCTGCCCCGCATTTTCGAATGCATAAAGCACAAGATCCACTGCATCATTGAGTGTCATCATAAACCGTGTCATATCAGGGTTTGTGACAGTAAGCGGTTTCCCTTCCGCTATCTGCTCGCAGAACAGCGGAATGACCGATCCGCGCGACGCCATAACATTTCCGTAACGTGTCAGGCACAGCACGGGATCATCTGCCAGCATCTGCCGCGATCGAGCTATGACATTTTTCTCCATCACGGCTTTTGTCATGCCCATAGCATTTATCGGATATGCCGCTTTGTCGGTCGAAAGAAATACCGCCTTTTTGACATGGTTTTCCACGCAGGCATCTATAACATTATTCGAACCGATAACATTGGTCTTTACCGCCTCCATCGGATAGAACTCGCAGGACGGAACCTGTTTAAGTGCCGCGGCATGAAACACATAATCCACTCCACGGAACGCAGGAGCTATAGAACGGTAATCGCGAACATCACCTATGTAAAATTTGATTTTATTTGCACAGTCCGGATATGCCAGTTGATAAGCATGCCGCATATCATCCTGCTTTTTTTCATCGCGGGAAAGTATTCTTATTTCCTCTATGTCGGTTTCCAAAAAACGGTCAAGTACAGCATGTCCGAAACTTCCGGTTCCGCCGGTGATTAAAAGTAGTTTGTTCTTAAAATCAATCATTGCTTCCTCCAAAAAACTTTTTAGGCAATACATCTTTCAGACACAAAGCCTCAAGCATCATCACTCCGTTTGCCCTAAGGCCTTTTATAAAAAACGGAAAAACAAACACTGTGCTGACCTGTGTTATCAATGAAGCCAAGGCTGCACCTGATGCTCCCCAACGCGGAACAAACAGCCAATTCAACGCCACATTGGTCAGCGCTGCACCTATATATATAGGACTAAGATACTTCTGCTTGTCCTCGCAAACCATCCATGCATTTCTTGCAACTCCGAGATACGAAAAAGCCGTATACCAAGTTATTATTCTCAACGGCTCAACAGCTGGAAGATATGCTTCACCATATAATAATCCGATTATTATTTTTGCACCTGCAGTAATTATTACCGATACAATCACTGAAACATAAAAAACTATTGCATACAGTTGTTTGTTAGTTCTATCATATAGCTTCAAATCGATTTTATGCGCTTGCATTATCGTCGGAGTGAATGAATCAATTATTGCCGATAGAAGAAATACCCACATTGCGCAAACGCTCGAAGCCACCGAATAATAACCGACAGCCGAATCAGAAAGCATATGTTTTAGCATAAATCTATCAGTACAGTTATAAATCGAAACCATCAGTCCGGAAAGAATGAAACTTCTACTTTTAGAAAGCAGTTCTTTCGACTTTCTTATCGAAAATGAGAAGTGTGGACCTCTGCATTTTTTATATATTATCAACAATGCAACAGCTGCCACAGCATAATCAATCGCTGTTGCTACGGCAAACCATTTAACATTTTTATCAAAAACAAATAGAAGAACTTTATAAATCGAAACCACTGTATACGACACAGCCGTTGCGATTGCCGAATATTTTGAGTTCAGCCTCGATTGAAACCAATAATTGATTGTGTCAAATATCTGAAATAAAAGCGAAAGACTGCAAAGCGCGACAACTGTTATAGTCAGCGGTTCGCCGGAGTCAATTATTCCGACAAAAGCAATTATCATCACAGCCGATAAAGTACTTGATACAGCTCTGAGCAAAAGGGCTGTTCCGAGCGCCTCACCCTCTTCATCCGGATGATCTACAAAATTTTTTACTATTATTGAATTTATTCCAAGAGTGCAAAGCGATGTAAAAAAGCTTGTGTACAAAGCCGCATAATTTACAAGGCCGTAATTGTCAGGGCCGAGATATCTCGCTGTAAGTAACCCTATAAAAAATGACAGTAAAAGATGATACACCTTACCGGCGATTATCCATCCCGCATTTTTCGCGACCTTTTTTCCAGTAAAAATATTGCTCATATTATAAATCTCTTATCTTCTTTGCGGGGACCCCGCCTGTCAGGACATTTTTCTCTACATCTCCTACAACGCAGGCGCACGCTGCAACAACACAACCGTCTCCGATTGTTGTATTTCCCAGTATTGTACTACGGCCGCCTATCCATGTTCCGTTGCCAACAGCTATTTTATAAGATTCCCCTACGCCGGCTCTGCGTTCAGTTGTTCCTACTATGTGTCCTCCGGTAAAAAATGTGACATCAGGAGCAATATCGCAGTTGTCACCAATGATAACCGAACCATTTCCGTGGACAGTAAGGTTACGTCCGATCCAGCAATTCGCGCCGATGCAAAGAGTCCCCGTGCAAAAAATAGGTCCGACAATTTTTGTATTCTCCCCGATTTGACACCCGACAGATTGCAGAAGCCTCCTTTTTGCCGAAAAGTAACGAGTTCCAACCAAGATACGATTCACTGCATATATAGACATCCTGCGTTTCAGTGATTTCAGCTTCATTTTTTATACCAATCCTCTCGGACTATTTCTGCGCAGCTGCACGGTCCCGTCGAAAACAAATTCGGAGTTTTGTCTCCTTCAAGAATTGCGTTTGAAAGTTTTACAAATCGCTCAGCAGCAACATCCGCGTTCCAAAGCTCTGCTATAGTAGAATAAGCAGACATTCCAAGTTCATCCTGTTTTTCCGGGCAGTTGAGAAGATATCTCACCTTTCTATAAAGCTCGTCAACATTACTGGATTCATAGACATATCCGTTTCTACCATCCTCGACAAGATACGGTGTAGCACCGGCCAAATGGCTTGCAATAACCGCACAGCCACTGTTCATCGCCTCATTTAACACGGCGCCCCAACCTTCTTTTCGGTCGCTTGTGAAAAGAAAGATTCCCGCCTTTTCCATAACATCTCTCACACTTTCAGGGGACATCGTCCCTAGAAGCTCAACATTATTTTCAAGATTGCTTTCTTTGATCCTTTTGCGTAGCAAAGGTTCCATCTCACCACTGCCGATAAGCTTTAACGAAAAATTATATCCCGCATCCCGCAACCGTTCAGCTATTTCTATCGCATCGTCAGGGTGCTTCCAATCAAGGAAGCGGCCACACCAAAGCAGCATTTTTTTATTCTTTTGCCGCATAACGTCATTGACGCTATCATACCGCCGCATCTCCGGGAAATAGCCCCATTTGTAGCACTTTCTCTTAAATAAGCCAAATTTAGCATAATCTCCGGCAGTAAAGGCACTGGCACAGAGCATATAAGTGGGTTTCCAAGGCGGATTGCAGCAATGCCATTTCAAAAAACGGATGGGGTATTTTATCAGAGAGTTTCCAGCTTTCAGCGGACGTTCAGAATACCGAAAAAGCAATCGTGCTTTCTTGCGATATAAACGAAGTAACTTTTCCGGAAAAGATCCCGAAATCATAATATCTTCTGACGGTATTTCTCCCATATTCTGCATATTGAACACATATGGACACTTAAAATCGTTGTTCCAACCAAGCTGACTGCGTTCAATATTCATTTCTTTATACGCCAAAAAGCGATAATTGTTATTCGTTAATTTATAGAGCGCATCCGAAAATGGCTTTTGGTGATGTGTAAAATAATTACTGCAAAAAAGTATTTTCATCTATCACTCCATGCCTTTCTTCGCTCAAGTATCTAAAATATTGTTATAAAGTTTGATGTATTTCTGATATACACTGTTCTTATCAAACTGCGCTATTTTTTGCGGATTTGCGTACCATCGTCCATCCGCTACATCTCTCACGGCATTTTCCAGAGCCTGCATATCACCTTGGGTAACCAACAATCCATTTCCAGAAGCTATCGTTTCCGGGCAACCATCCGTCTCATAAACTATCACAGGCGTTCCGCACGCTTGTGCTTCTACTGTAGTCAGTCCAAAGGTTTCTTCATAAGTCGGATTCACAAAAACATCGGCCGCAGTGTACCACTGTGCCAGTTCTGTTTGGTTCGCGGTGCGCAAAAGTCCAAGCACGTTGGAGGGAATATCCGGCAACTGACGCTCGGTCAAGCCGATTAATACAACCTGATACGTAGAACCTAAACGGTCGGCAAGAAGTAATAAGTCATTAAGCCCTTTTCGTGCATTCCAAGCATTAGCAACCCCCAGAATAATTTTCTTGTCTTCCAAATGGTACTTTTCACGCAAGTTGCTGGACCGAGTGTGGAAAATTGTACGGTCGATTCCATTCGGAATAACAAGTATGGGATAATTTTGCAAAAATGATTGCCTGACTTGATTTGCTAACCATTGCGAAGGCGTAGTAATGACAAGATTTTTCACGCCTGTAAAAGCACTCTTTTTTCTGAGATAATTTCGCTTTACATCGCCTTTAAAATAACATTGAGGATATCTGTGCAGCAGTATGCAGTCTCTGCACTCTGTTTGCCACTGCATGCACTTTGCTTGTGAGAAATGTGTGCAATGTCCGGTAAAAGTCCAGCAATCATGTAAAGTCCATACTACAGGAATATTTGCTTTTTTTAAGAAGCGAAACAACATTTCATAATTTACATAAAAGCCATGTAGGGTATGTAAATGAATAATATCGGGTCTGAAATCCTGAATTTCCCGAATAAGTTTTCGGGTTGCTCTCCACGAATATAATCCCGCGTGGTCAGTAAATCTTGACATTAAGTTGTGAAAGTAGTAGCCAAAGTCTCCTGAAATCTTAACAGCATCCTTATTTTCAGAAACAGATCCCGTTCCATATAAAGCCTTTACATCATTGCCATACTTTTTCAGCAGGTTCATGATATCGGCGATGATTTTTCCCGTGCTCCCGACCCCGTATACCAAATTGACAAACAGCACTTTCATCATTTCATCTCCGTTATTATATAACAAAAAGAACCGTCAGGATGCCGGGCGGACACCCCGACGGTTTTGATATTTTATTTATCTTTGCTATCCAAAATCATTCGTCCTGTGCTGTCAAAGTTATAATAGCCTTCCTGTACCAGACCGTGCGTCCAATACACATAATACCTACAGCCGTGGACAACCTCACAGTTTGATCTGACATAATAGTAATCACCATCAATCTCAATCAAACCTGCGTAGGTTCGTTCGCCGTTACGATAGTAGTAAAGACTTCCGTCTTCCTCATAAATGCCGTTTTTCAGAGGCGCTACTGCTCCGGTCATCTTACCATCAGCGTCAAAGTGATATCTTCCCTGAGGCTTCAAATCGTGCGTCCAAGTGATATAGTAATCGCAATCATGCACCACTTCGCACTTGGAATTCACATAATAGTAATCACCGTTAATTTCAATCAAGCCGGCGTAGGTTCGTTCGCCGTTACGATAGTAGTAAAGACTTCCGTCTTCCGCATAAATGCCGTTTTTCAGAGGCGCTACTTTTTCGGTCATCTTACCATCAGCGTCAAAGTGATATCTTCCCTGAGGCTTCAAATCGTGCGTCCAAGTGATATAGTAATCGCAATCATGCACCACTTCGCACTTGGAATTCACATAATAGTAATCACCGTTAATTTCAATCAAGCCAGCATAGGTAAGTTTTCCGTTGACATAGTAACGCAGAACACCATCTTCGTCTTTAACAATGCCGTTTTTCGGTGCGCCGATCAATTTGCCATTCTTATCAAAAGTATAATATCCGGGATCTTTGAGCCCATGGGTCCATGTGATATAATATACACAACCAGCAACCACTTCGCCGCTGCTGCGGACATAGTAAAAGTCACCGTCAATTTTAATCAGGCCAACATAGGTTACCTTTCCGTTGACATAGTAACGAAGCACACCGTCATCATCCCTTACGATGCCATTCTTGTCCGTAGCACCCGGAATGAGCTTGCCCGCTGCGTCAAAGGCATAGGTTCCTTCCTCCATCAGGCCGTTCATTCTGGAGCAGTAGTATGTCTGGTTCACGATCAGCTTGCCTTTGCTGTTGGCATAGTAGTAATCATCACCAATTTTGATCATGCCAGCAGGAGCCTTAATGCCATCAACATAGTAATAGAGGTCTTCGCCATCTTTCAAAATTCCGTTCTTGCTGGTGTCCTCGTCATGCAGGATAACTCCGTTTTCATCGAAGTAGTAGCCCCATTCAGGAAGCGCAAGGCCATTGGTCTTGTGGAGCC
>OFMU01000025.1_pt1 | contig 158066 bp, 158 predicted proteins | sample 1541861 | NCBI WGS metagenome assembly OFMU01 (sample SAMN04209238, study PRJEB22552) | human gut metagenome | biome: gut; material: feces | host: Homo sapiens | place: USA: Oklahoma
TACACAAGGGAGGCTTTGATTTTTGCGAAACCACCAAAAATAGGTTTATCGACACACTCGGGGCTGCCGCATTCAGCGGCAGCCCCCTCCGTCAAAGTCCGTATTTTTTCGCTATCTCTCCGTAGTTGTTTTCGAACCTCACGGCGTTTATTCCGACTTTCTCTGCCCCGCGCACGTTCTCCTCGCGGTCGTCTATGAACAGGCACTCGTCGGCTTTGAGGCCGTATTTATTGAGGATATATTCGTATATCCCGCTCTCCGGCTTTATGATATGCAAATCGCACGAGACCACCACGCCGTCAAAAAAGTCCATATCGTAAAAGCGCGGAAAATATTCATAGAAGCGCCCGCTCGCGTTTGAGAGGACATAGATTTTCCTCCCGCTCCGCTTCATCGCGCGGCAGAACTCCGGCGCGCCGTCAATTCTGTTGAGAAAATCCGGCCAGTGCCGCTCGCACTTTTCGAGCGCGGCGTGATATTTTTCCGGAACGCGTGCTTTCGCCGCGGCGAGCATCTGGGCATCGGTTATATTTCCCCTGTCGCCCTCGAGCCAGTCTTCGCTCTCGAACAGCTCGCGGCGGATAATTTTCTTTGACTCTTCGTTAGGGCAAAGCGCATCAAGCGGGCGGTTGACATCGTATTCAATGAGCACGTTGCCCATATCGAGAATTATGTTTTTTATCATTTTATTCTCCGTATCAAAAACGCCGCCGACCCGTTTGAAATTCAGACAGGCGGCGACTTTTTCTTTCATTTATTTAGTCATGAAAAGTATTCCCATGCATCCGGGTCCGCAGTGGCTTGCGATGGTGCAGCCCGCGCAGCCGATGAGAACCTCCTTGAACGGGAGAATGCTCTTTATCAGCGCGGTGAACTCCTTCACCTCGGCATCCGAAGCGCTCGACGAGGTCAGGAAAATGCGCGAGAGGTCGGCATCGTCCTTATGGGCGTTAAGCTCATCCTCGATATACTTCTTCTTGACGTCGAGTATCTTTCCGCGATACTTTCTCGCAACTCCGAGCTTGCCGTCCTTCATCTCGATGCACGGACGGATGGAGAGCAAGTTGGCTCCGAGCGCGGCAACCGTCGAGCAGCGGCCGCCCTTCTTCATATATTCGAGCTTGTCAAGCACAAAGCTCGTGCAGGTCTTTTTGTTCAAATCAACGGCGGCCTTCGCTATATCCTCCGCGCTCATGCCCTCATCGCGCATCTCGCAGGCTCTTATGACCTGGAGCGCGATACCGGAGCTCAGGTGGCGCGAGTCGATGACATAAACTCCGTCCATTCCCTCCGCGGCGAGTCTCGCGTTCTGATGGGTCGAGGATATCTCGGAGCTCAGCGAGAAATGGACAACTTTCTTTCCCTCGTCGATAAAGGACTTGAAGAAGGCCTCATAGTCGCCTATCGGAATAGCCGAGGTCGTAGGCAGCTCGCCCGTCTCGTCGTAGTGCCTGAAAATATCGGGAGTGGTTATATCTATTCCGTCGCGGTATGATTTTCCTCCGAGATTAACATACAGCGGCAGGACATGTATATCATATCTTGTTTCAAGTTCTGCGCTCAGATCCGCAGGGCTGTCCGTGGTGATAACTACTTTACTGTTCATAGAACTTCTCCTTATACTCAAGTTTAATCGGATTATATCATATCCGAGGTCAAATATCAACTTGTGTTGCAGAATAAAATATATTATAATATGCAACGTAACGGAGGGATCGGCATGATGAGAGAGACTGGGCGGCGGCTGCTTGGGATAGGAGCGCGCGCCCGTTTTGCGGCATATTCGCTGTTTGAGAAGAAATCAAGCGGCGATTCAAATTTCGCCCCTGGAGCGGAAAAATATATTCTAAAAAGCCCCGACGGCGCGCTTGAGGTGACTGTCTCCGGCGGCAAACTTACATATTCGGCGGCGGTCGGCGGAATTACCGTAATCAAGCCGTCCGAAATCGGTCTGCTCGTTCAGGGCGGGGTAAATCTCGGCGAGAATGCCGTACTCGGCGAGCCGAAAATTGAGCCCTGCGAAGAGACTTACCGCGACCTTGACACCGAGACGGATATAACCGACAGGCACATGAATTATATTATCCCCGTGCGCGCGAAAAAAATTATATACTCGCTCGAGGTGCGCATATGGAACGACGGATTCGGATTCCGTCTGCTGTTCGGCAAAGATACGGGGCTTCTTATCAGCGACGAGCTGACCCGGTTCAACGTGCCCGGCGACACCGTTTGCAGATATCAGACCGACCTCAAAAAGATGCAGGGCAAGACGCTGACGCAAAAGACATCGGAGCTTTCGCAAAGCGAAGTTTTCTCATGCATGACCGCATTCGAGTTTCCCGGGAAAAGCATATATATAATGATAACCGAATCGGATATCGAGAACTACCCCGGCATGGCTCTGCGCTCGCTCGGCGCGGGCAGATTCAAAACGGAGCTGTGGGACACGGACAAGTTCTTTATAAAGGGCGGGAAAACTCCGTGGCGCATAGTCACCGTGTGCCGCTCGCTCGAGGAGCTCATTCACTGCCGCGTTATAACCCACGCCGCAGCGCCCGTGAATGACAAAGCATACGAAAACGCCGACTGGATACGCCCGGGCAAGAGCGCGTGGTCGTATTTTATAGACGAGGAGCACAGCCGCCGATTTGAAAAGATAATGGAATTCAACGCCCTCGCGCAGGAGGCGGGATATGAATACAACCTCGCGGACAACGGCTGGCGTGACTGGGCAAAAACGGAACGCGGCGCGTTCAAAAAGGTCAAAGAGCTCGTTGACGACGCAGAAAAGCGCTCGGTCGGGATATGGCTCTGGCAGTCCGCCATGGACAAGGTGTGGTTCACTCCATACAGGCGCAGATTCTTCAAAAAGTGCGAAAAGCTCGGGATAAAGGGCATAAAGCTCGACCACATCGAGAACGAGACACAGTTCATGACCGAGTTTTACCGCCGCTTCGCGCGCGAGGCGGCAGAACACAAGCTCATGGTTATATACCACAATCCGCAGAAGCCGACAGGGCTGCGTCGCACATTCCCGAATGTGATGAGCATGGAGGCGATACGCGGGCTCCAATGCAAGGCAGACGCAGACAACGATACGATTCTTCCATTTACAAGGATGCTCGGCGGCAACGCGGATTATACGCCGCTGTGCTTCTCCGTGCCGAGATGCCTGAATGAAGTCAGCATCTGCCATATGCTCGCCTCCGCAATAATATATAACTCCGCGTTTTTCACCGTCAGCGAAGACCCGTCAATTCTGAAAGCGCACGGGCTCGACTCGTTCGTCTCTCCCCTGCCGGTAATCTGGAACGAGACGCATGTTCTCCCCGGCAGCAAAATAGGCGAGATTGCAATCTTTGCGCGGCGAAGTGGAAACAGATGGCACGCCGCCGTGTTTAACAGCGCTCAGAGCGAGCGAAAAATCAATCTGCCGTTCTCGTTTTTAAAAGACGGCGCGAAATACGAAGCCGAGATATACACGGACAATCTTACGGATCAGCGCGGGTATAACAAAGTGAAGATAACCGTCACGAGTGCCAACAGCGCGGATATAGCAATGCGCCCCTCCGGCGGATTCGCCGCAGTGTTCAGGGAGATATAAAATGATCCTCCGTATTGTTTTACGGAGGATCTTGCTATATCACTTGAGCTTCCACGAGCTCACTTCGTTATAGAGCGCCTCGGCACAGTTTTCGAGCGGATAGTAGAATCCGCTCATGCGCTCGGCATATATTTTTTCGGGCTCAAAGCCGTTTTCTGCGGCTTTCTTTATTTCTTCCACCGCGCTTTCGGGGTCGAGGACGAGCGGACCGAAGGCTTTTTCAAACGGGAGATCGAGCTCGCGGTAGTGGTTCATGCCCGCCTTGAACTGACCGTAGTCGGGCACAAAATAGAGCACCGGGCGGCAGAGATAAGCGAAGTCGAACACGAAAGACGAGAAGTCCGTTATAAACATCTTGTAGTCCTCAATATCAACATGCGCGCCCGCCATGACGACGCGCGGGCTCTTGATATCAAACAGTCCTTCGGCGTCCGCGATTATCGGGTGGAGCTTGACATCGAGATAGGTGTCCGTCTTTTCGAGCAGCTCGTGCAGCTCCTCGCTCTCAAGAAAGCGCGAGAAATTTCTGAAATAGTCGGAGCCTTTGAGCTTTGAGTCTATCAGCTCCCACTTCGAGGAGTTTATCTCCTGGGTCAGATATTTGCGCCACGACGGGGCGAAGAGAATTCTGTTTTTCGCCTTTTTATTTCTGTCGATATGGTCGTAACGCGCCATGCCCGTGGGGATGAGATTGTCCTCCGGGTAGTGATAGTTCGTCATATAGTTCTGCTTTTCAAACGGAGCGGAAATAACGATTTTATCCGCGCGGCAGCGTTCGACCGAGTTCTGCGAGCGCAGTGAGGCGTGGAGCACTCCGTGCTGGAGATAGATAGTTTTGAAATCGAGCAGATCGGCATAGGGCACTTCTCCCGCCGCCGAGCCGAACGGTGAGACGGGAGTCACGCCGTAGAACGCCGTGAATATCACGCGCGCCGAGAGATAGAGCAATTTGTGCTTCTCCGAGCCGAACTTCACGAGATGCGTCTGCTCATCTTTTGTGAACAGCTCGTCGATATTCTTATATTCGCGGCTGTAAATATAGTAGCGTTCAACGCCGTCGTTGTGCTTTATATCGTTCTTGAACTGGTAATATCCGTTGTCGAAATCGACCGTGTGCAGGTCGTAGTATAGCTCGACTTTGTGCGACCTGCGGTATTCAATAGCAGCGTTGCGCAGCTTTTTGACGTTGCCTTTAAAATTCTTGCTCTGCTCGCGCTCGGCGCGGTATTTCTCGTCTTCGTCAACGTTCCTGCTGACGAGCGTCCTGCCGCTGAGTGTGAACATCACTCCGTTTCGGACATACATGCGTATTTTACGGCTGAACACGGCTGTCGGCTCGGCGAGAAGATTAGTTGGGTATTCTTTGCCGCGTATGCTTATAAAGAATTTTATCTCGTGCCTGCCGTCTGCGGGGAATTCGCAGAAGAACGCCGGGAAATCGACAACGTTGACTGCGGAATCCTGCGCGCTGAAAACGGAGGTGAAAGTTTCGAGCTCGCGTTTTTCGCCGTCTACAGAAGCTATTACTTTCCACTCGCCGCGCCCGAGATGCGAGAACACGGGGGATTTTACAAACGAGAGCAGTCTCGCTTTTCCGTTTTCTACGAATATTTTTCTCATCATCAGCGGGAACGAAGACGCCGAAAAAATCTTTCTTCCGTCCGCCGCAATGCTGAGCTTTCCGTCATCTGCTATTACTGTCGGATGGCAATTTGGCTTACGCGAGAGCCAGTAGTGGATATGATATTCATTGACGGACGGGTGCAATATTATAGTATCCTCGTCCATTTGCTCGAGCAGCGCATCAATGCGCCTGTTCGCGCGCGCGAACTCCTCGGGCGAATAGTGATAGGGCAGGAGCTTGTCCTCCTTGAGCTTCCAGCGCAGGTCGTTGAAAACTATGCCCTGGAAATACGGCGGAACTCTGCCGCTAAAAGAATCGAACAGCTCCTCGTAGAAAGTCATGGAGGTCTCGAATATATAATAGGGCGAGAAAACGGTTGAAACGATGCTGTTTTCGTTGTTGCGGTTGTAGCGATACTCGCCTTTTTGACAAAAGCCTATTTTCATTTTGCGGCGCAGGATATCGCAGCAGTATTTCTCGTCCTCGTGCCTGAAACCCGGCGACTCATCGAAGAAAATGCCGTTATTTTTATCATTCTTGACGCAGATATTGACATTCGTCTGCGTGATAAACCTGTTCTTCGGGTCATCGAGATCATATACGCCTGTATGAGTCAGTGTGCGGTATCTGAAATGATAGACCGGCGGCGCATTTTTAAAATATTGCGTGATGCGGTATGTGACCAGATCCACTTCGTCATAGACTGTGTCGAAATAGTCAATGACGCTCTTGACTGTATCGGGCGCTAAAGTGTCGTCGGAGTCAAAGAAGAAGATATACTTGCCCTGCGCGCGGCGCAGACCGAAGTTTCTTGTTTTTGAAAGTCCCTCGTTCTCTTTTGAATAAAAATGAATATTCTCATATTCGTCAGCCCAACGGCGGCAGATATCTGCGCTGTTGTCCCGGCTTCCGTCGTTTATCAGGAGTATCTCCATGTTCCCGAACGGCTCGGTCTGCTCTTTAAGCGAGTTTATGCAGCTGTCGAGATATTTTTCGACATTGTAGACGGGGATGAGTATTGTGGCTCTGAATGGAAAATCAGACATTCAGGTCACCCCCGGCAAGTTTTGAGCAGACTTTACAGCCGAGCTTCTTTGCCGCTCCGCCCATTCGATAAAGCTTGAAATAGAGCCACGCGGCGATGCAGCGGCGCAGCGTGCCGAAGCTGAGCTTGCCGCCGTAAAAATCACGCACAACGTCGTCGGCGAGGATAGGCAGAGTCACTTCTTTGTACATGGCGTTCGTGCCCGCCGAGACGAACCCGCCGGCGCGGCAGCCCTCTTTTAACAGAGCGGAATCAATGCCGAAAGCCGCGAGGGCATATGCACTGTAAGCTTCGTTTTCAAAGAACGGCTTTGCCGCCGCGGAAAATGCATCGAATTCGGCTTCTTTTTCTGCCTTGTCAAGCCCGCAGTAAGCCGAGAGCAGAAGCGTCAGAGCGGAGAACCCGCCTTTGATTGAAATACTCTTTGCAATGATATCAAAGCTTTCGGCGTTCCAATCTATCGGCTTTGCGCCGTAGAGAAGCACTTCGTGTATGGGCTCGAAACTATCATATGCGGCATACTGCGCGGCAAACGCGGCGAAACCGGCTGAATTTGCGGATAAAAGCTTTATTTTGTGCTCGTTTATAACTTCCGAGCGCATGACAAAATTCACGCCGACTGCGGGCGAGAACGCCTCGTGGACTGAGAATCCGTCGCGATAGAGCTTGCGCGGTGCATTATTTTCTTCAGCCGCCGCATTGAAAACGACCGCCTTATCTTCGAGCAGCTCGACAAATCTGGGCGCAAAAGTGGTCCCGGCATCGGCGAACATGACGAGCGGGGCATCGGGCGAAGCGAGGACGGAATTGATATCCTCGATTGAACAGGGCGCAAAGTCTATCCTGCTGTTTTCCGCCGCCGGGAATTTTTTGACATCTGCATTTTCTGCGCAGAGTACAAGGCGCACGCCGCCGCAGGTTATGAGCGAGTAGGCGAGATTTTCCGCCGCACCCGAATCGCCCGTGCAAATGACGCAAAGTTTGAAATTATATTCCATAAAAGTTTCTCCGATTGCAAAGTGCCCCCGCAGAGAGTGACCTGTGCGGAGGCAGCTTATTTATTTTGTTATGCTGTCAGTGCGGCAAAGGCAACCGTGCCCGCCATGATAAGAATATTCAATGCATATCTCTCGAGGAAAGCGCCCGCTATAATAAGAACGGTCGGGATGAAGAGAACGATCTTCACAAACAGGTTCGCTCCGTCCTTGCCGTAGAGCGCGTGCCACAGACCGATCGCATCCTCCATGAGCGGATACTGGTTCGCGCACAGCGAGAAGCCGAGATAGAACAGGATGCAATAGACAATGAACATGAGCATCGTGCTCGAATCAGCGGGGATCTTGAAGAAGAACAGACCCGCAAAGCCCATATAGAGCATGGGCGTGCCGATTATCGCAGTGAACAGACCGGGCAGGAGGCAATAGAAGAAAATCTTCGCCTTGCTGCCGATCGCGTCATGCTCGACATGGCCGCAGCCATCGGTAAATCTGAGATACTTCGTATCCTCAACGGGGATACTGAACGCTCTTGCGATAAGATGCTCAAAGAAAGCCTTTATATATGCGCCGGGGAAAGTGAGCACCTTGCCGATGAAATAGATAACAGTTGAAATCATGAGATGACACCTCCGTCAGTGATGAAGACCTGCTCGACGGTCTTTTTGCCTGCAAGGCAGTCCGTGACGACCGTGCTTATCTCGTAGTTGTAGGTCTTGAGATAATCCTGAAGCGTCTTGTAGGTATCATCGTCCTTTGCAAGTCCCGCTGCAAGAGCCGCGGTATTGAGTATATCGAGCGTCAGGTCGCCGTAGTTCATGGAGAACTGATATGCGTTCTTTCCGCATTCGTTAGCCTTTGCGTAGTCGCCCTTGAGCATATAGGCGATAGCCTCGTTGCGGTAGATATCCGAATCGCCGCCGGATGCCTCGATGCCCTCTTCGCAGATCTTTATCGCCGCGTCGTATTTGCCGGTGTACCAATAGAGGTTGGCACGCAGGCTGTACGATGTGTAATCGCCGCTTGCAACTCCCGCCGCATTTTCGGCGGTATCGAGCTGGTCGCAGACCTTTTCGGCGCCGTCGGCGTCGCCCTGTGCGAGCAGAGCCATGACCTTCTGCTCATAGGCGGAGGAGTAGTTGCGGTTCTTTGCAATCATCTTGTCGGCGTATTCAACGGACTTCGCATAGTCGCCCGAGCGATAGTAGTAATCCGCAATTGTCGGACCGTAGATCATGAGACCCGCGGGATATTCCTTTTCCATCTTCAGGAGGAAATCAAGCTGGGTGTCGATGCTCTTGTCCGCCATCATCGCGATATAGCACTTGTAGTATTCGATATACTGATCCTCAATTCCGTCCTGACCCTTGAGAGCGTCAAGCTTCTTGATAAGATCGTCGTAGGGGATATCCTTCGCTTCGGCGTTGGCATAGTTCTGGAGAATCGAATATGCCTGCTCCTGCGTGGTGTTGTAGCCGTTATATGCCTTGACGAACTTGCGCATACCGAGCAGCCTCAGGTCGGATTTCACTGCGTCCTCGCCGAGAGTGTTCACAACATATCCGCCCGCGTCTATCTCGGTGTAGCCTTTTGCATAGATCTTCGCGGTCATCGCGGTCTCGCCGTAGCCGAGGGTGAATATCGTCTGATTGCCGAGGGTCTTCGACAGATTCGAAATAAAGTCGCTGCCGTTGAGAGAGGCGTTTGCCTCGCTCGCCTGGGACACCTTGTTGAGCGCGGCGTTGACATAGCCCTGGTTCAAGAGGGAGTCCGCCTCAAGCAGACCGACCATCTGCGTGGCGTTTGCGCCCAGGAGCATCAGCGCGAACAGCGAAACTATCACGCAGAGCACCGCGGCAACTACGGAACCGCCCTTTATCTTCGTCTTCATCATCTTGGTACGGCAGTCCTCGCAGTAATAGCTGCCCTCTTCGCGCGCCTTCTTCTGGCAAAGGCTGCAAAGCGTTCTGTCATACTCAAAGTTTTTTTCTTCCTTTTCGGCAGCCTCGTTCTCTTCGAGCGGCTGCAGGTTTTCTTTATCTGACAAACCGATACCTCCTTGTCCGGTAGCATTACCTCTTCATTCTATCAGCTTTCTTATAAAAATTCAAATAAAATCAGACTTTGTTTACAAAAAACTCATAAAATAACGCCAAAGCTTAAATTACCGGCGCATCATATGCAAATATCGGCGCAAAATATCTTGTCATATCAATAAAAAATCTGTATAATCAACCTGCATATAAATAAGCGAAAGGAAGCAGAATATGCTTGAACTGAAAAATGTCTCCTTCTCGGTCGGCAGTGCGGACGACGAGCTTGAGATAATCGACAATATCAGCCTCACATTTGACGACGGCAAGTTCGTTGTCATAACAGGACCGAACGGCGGCGGAAAATCCACGCTCGCAAAGCTCATTATGGGCATCGAGCAGCCGACCGCGGGACAGATAATCTATAACGGAACGGATATAACTCATATGAGCATCACCGAGCGCGCGAAGCTCGGCATCGGCTACGCTTTTCAGCAGCCTCCGCGTTTCAAAGGGCTCACGGTGCGCAGGCTTCTGAGCCTCGCCCACGGCAGCGAGCTGCCCGAGGACGCCTGCTGCGCATATCTGACGAGCGTAGGGCTCTGCTCGCGTGAATATCTCAACCGCGAGGTTGACGCGTCGCTCTCGGGCGGTGAAGTCAAGCGTGTTGAAATTGCCACTCTCATGGCGCGAAAGGTGGACCTTGCGATTTTCGACGAGCCGGAGGCGGGAATCGACCTGTGGAGCTTCGCAATGCTTGTCGAGAGTTTCCGCTCGATGTGCAAGAACAGATATGAAACAGTGATAGTAATTTCGCATCAGGAGCGCATAATGCAGCTCGCCGACGAGATGATAGTCGTTGAAAAGGGCAAGATTCGCACGCGCGGCACAAAGGAAGAGATTCTTCCGCAGCTGCTCGGCGAGCTTGACGAGGGCTGCGACTTCAACAGAAAGGACGGTGAATGATATGCCGGATCTGCTCAAAAAAGTCGATATGTCGCTGCTGCACACGATAGCGGACATGGATTCAATGCCGACGGGCGCGTTCAACATCAGAAAGAACGGTCAGGGCATCGCGAGACAGTCGAGCGAAAATATAACAATAGAGCCCAAAAAAGGAAACCCGGGCATAGACATATATATAAAGCCGTTCACAAAGGGCGAAGAGGTGCATATCCCAGTTATCATCACCGAGACCGGAATAAACGACAAGGTATATAACGATTTTTATGTCGGCGAGGGCGCGGATGTGCTGATAGTCGCGGGCTGCGGCATACACAACTGCGGCGGTGAAAAGACCGAGCACGACGGCATCCACCGTTTCTTTATCGGCAAGAACGCAAAAGTAAAATATGTCGAGAAGCACTACGGCGAAGGCGAGGGCACAGGCGAGAGAATACTCAACCCCGTTACCGAAGTGACCATGGAAGAAGGCTCTTACTGCGAGATGGAGATGATTCAGCTCGCGGGTGTCGACTCGACTCTGCGCGAGACTGAAGCCGCCCTCGACGCGAACGCCAAGATAGTCATCACCGAACGCCTGCTCACCCATGGCAGCCAGAAAGCCCGTTCAAATATGACCGTGAACCTGAACGGCAAAAATTCGAGCGCGCAGATAGTCTCCCGCTCCGTCGCGAGGGATCACTCCGAGCAGGTGTTCTATCCCAGAGCGGTCGGCAACACGGAGTGCCGCGCCCATGTCCAGTGCGACTCGATAATCATGGACAAGGCGAAGATACGCTCCATCCCGGAGATAACCGCCAACGACGCCGACGCGCAGATAGTCCACGAGGCGGCTATCGGGCGCATAAACAACGACCAGCTCTTAAAGCTCATGACTTTTGGACTGACAGAAGAGGAAGCTGAAGAGGTCATAGTCAGCGGCTTCCTGAAATAAATAGATAAAAATATATTTTTATACAATAAGTTTAAAAAACTATTTGCAAATCAGAACAGATATGTTACAATTACACTGTTTAAGACCGCGCACATGACGAACCGGCCGCGCGGCATTTAAGGAGGTTATAACCAAACATGGAAAAAGCGAAGCAGTATTTCTGTGCTAAGCCCAACGGCAAGCTGCACTATCCGCACACGATACTCACGGGATTCGGTTTCCTTGCGTCGTCTATCGCATGGGCGATCTACGATCCCTACATAACCAAGATACTCAACCACCTGCTCAATAACAGCGCCACGATAACCTCGTGGTCGGCAAAGCTCAACGCCGCGTTCCCGGCTCTCGCCGAGTTCGCCGCGGCAAACGGCGAGGATGTTACAACCGCCGCCGGCGGCATAACGCTTGTCCCGCTGTTCATCGGTATCATCATGACGTTTGATAATATTTTCGGCGTCATCTTCCAGCCGACCTTCGGCAAGCTTTCCGATAACACCCATTCCCGTTTCGGCAAGCGCCGTCCGTATGTTATCTTCGGCGCGCCTATCTCGGCTATCCTCTTTGCGATAATCCCGATAGTCGCGATAAAAGTCGGTTCGCTTCCGCTGACGATGCTCTTCATCATTCTCTTCGTCTTCGTCATGTCGCTCTGGAGAGCTCCCGTCGTCGCGCTCATGCCCGACCTGACCCCCAGTGACATCCGCTCCGAAGGCAACGCCGTCATCAACCTCATGGGCGGCATCGGCGGCGCGCTCGGCCTGTTCGCCGGCACTATCGTCACCGCTATCTACTGCGCATCCACGGGAATCTCCTCGAAGTCTCCTGAGTTCAACGAGCTCAACACCTTCCCCTACGTTTTCCTGCTCGGCGCCGCCGTTATGGTAATCGGTATGCTCGTCATACTCTTCTTTGTCAAGGAGCCCGACAGCCGTATTAAGGTTCAGGGCGAGATGAACCAGGCCGCCGACGCAGAGGCAAGACGCAAGGCTGAAAAGGAAGCCGCAAAGGCAGAAAAAGAAGCAAGAAAGAAGGAGAAGCTTACCCCCGGCGAGAGAAGAAGCCTTATCTTCATGCTCATGGGTCTGTTCTTCCTCTTCTGCGGCACGAACGCGATTTCAACCTTCTTCGCGCTGTTTGCCGATGAGATTCTTCATAAGACCGCCGCTCAGGCAACCATCATGACCACCGCCTTTGCCGCCGCCTCCGCAGTCGCCGCCATCCCCGCGGGCTGGCTCGGCAAGAAGTTCGGCCGCAAAAAGACCATACTCGGCGGACTTGCCATATTCATCGTCGCATTCGGCGCATATCTGCTCACCGAGATACTTCACATCAACGCACTCAGCGGAGCGCTCATCTGGGTAGCTCTTGTCGTGGGCGGCGCGGCGAATATGTTCATCACCGTCAACACCCTGCCCCTCGTGCTCGAGATCGGCGGCATCGACAAGGTCGGCACATTCACCGGCTATTACTATACTGCAACCTTCTCCGCACAGATAGCTACCCCGATAATCTACGGTATAGTCCGTATGCTTACCGGCACATATATGTCCCTGTTCTACTATTGCCCGATAGCCTTCATCCTCTCGACCCTCTGCATCCTCGTCGTCCGCCACGGCGAAGCGATCCCCGATGAGATAGTCGAAAAGATCAAGGAAGAGAACGAGGACTGATAAAAAAGTTTTGTACAAAGCCCCGCCGATTATGGCGGGGCTTTTTCAGCACAAAAAATTTCAAAAAGTTCTTTATTCTCCGAAGCTTCTATTGTATAATAAAATCAGAAGTATGCAAAGTGACGAAGAAAGGACCATGGTTATGGAAAAAAACAAAGTCAAACTGACTATTTGCGGGGCGGAATATATCATCGGTTCGGATGAGGACAGCAAGTATATGATCGAGCTCGGCGACGAGGTCGACGAAAAAATATCCACGATTCTCAAGCAGAATCCTCGCATTTCGGTAACTCAGGCTGCCGTGCTCGCGGCACTTGAATTTGCCGACGCGGAGAAAAAAGCCGTTGTTTCCGCAGAGAATCTGCGTTCAAAGATACAGGAGTATCTCGAGGACTCTGCGCGTGCCAAGACCGACCGCGAGATAGCCATGCGCGAGGCGGACAGGCTTGCAAAAGAGCTCGCCGCATACAAGAAGAAGCACAGCTCGCATGATGAATAAGCCGGAGATACTTGCGCCTGCGGGCTCGTTCGATTCGCTGACCGCAGCCGTGCGCTGCGGAGCCGACGCCGTATACCTCGGCGGACGGGAGTTGAACGCACGCCGCAATGCCGCAAATTTCAGCAATGAAGAACTCGCGCAGGCGGTCGAATACTGCCACGCGCGCGGGGTCAAGGTATATATCACGCTCAACACCCTTGTGCGTGACGATGAGATGGAAACGGCGATGAACGCCGTCAGGTGCGCCTGCGATATCAAAGCAGACGCACTTATTTTACAGGATATCGGGCTCACTTCGCTTATTCGTAAAGCGGCTCCCGATATGCCTCTGCACGCCTCGACACAGACTTCCGTGCAGACCATCGACGGAATAAAAATGCTCGCGGACATGGGTTTTTGCCGCGCAGTGCTGCCGAGGGAGCTTTCGAGAAAAGAGATAGAAAAAATAGCCGCGCAGTCGCCGATAGAGCTCGAGATGTTCGTCCACGGCGCGCTGTGCATGTGCCTTTCGGGTCAGTGCCAGCTCAGCGCGGTGCTCGGTTCGCGCTCGGGCAACAGGGGCTTATGCGCCCAGCCGTGCAGGCTTCCATTTGCCGCCGCCGGCGGCACGGGGCACGACCTGAGCCTCAAGGATATGTCTCTGATAGAATATCTGCCGGAGCTCGCGCAGATGGGCGTTCTCTCGTTCAAAATAGAGGGACGCATGAAGCGGCCGGAATATGTTGCCGCCGCAGTGACTGCCTGCAAAAAGAGTCTCGCGGGCGAAAGCGCCGCCGAATATGAGCACACGCTCGGCGCGATATTCTCCCGCTCCGGGTTCACCTCCGGCTACTATAACGGGGCTCTCGGGCGCGATATGTTCGGCGTGCGCCGCAAAGAGGATGTCACCGCCGCAAAGGATGTTCTCTCTCCTCTTGCCGCACTCTACGACGGTGAACAGCCGATGATAAGAGCCGATATGCACCTGTCGGCGCAGGTCGGCGAAAAGGCATACCTCGCGGTCAAAGCCGCAGGCAAGAGCGTCTTTGCGGAGTCTGAAAACGCCGTGCAGAAAGCGCAGAACAGAGCGGTCGGGAGCGAAGAGATCGAAACCCGGCTGCGCAAATGCGGCTCGACTCAGTTTTATGCCGGAGATGTCGGAATTGATATTGGAGACGACATATTTTTGAGCGCATCCGAGATAAACTCGCTTCGCAGAAAGGCTCTCGCGATGCTCGAAGAAAAGATTGCCGAGCGCTCTGAAATTCCGTTTTATCCGCAGGAAATTTCAATCAGACGCCGCCGCTCTAAAAACCGCGGCTATGTAATCAGAGTCAGAAATGTTTCGCAGATGCCGTCCGATCTCTCATACGTCCGCCGCGTGATACTGCCGATGGGCGTCGGCGAAGAGACCGTGAAGTACCTCAAAGATAAAAAGATACAGCCCGCAGTCGAAGTCCCCGCCGCGATATTCGGCGGCGACGATGCGGTTTACAATTCACTCGTCAAAGCGCGCAAAAACGGAATATCACTTGCCGCAGTCTGCTCTCTCGACGGCGCGGCGATAGCAAAAAAAGCGGGCATGAAGCTCTGCGCTCTGCCCGGAACAAATATATTCAATACATTCTCGCTCGACGAGTTTGCGCGCCTCGGCTTCACGGATGCTATACTCAGCACCGAGCTGAAAACTGCCCAGTGTGCCTCGCTCGGCGGAAAACTGCCGCGCGGCGTGTTTGCTTACGGGCGTCTGCCGCTGATGCAGACGAGAAACTGCCCGGTCAAGAACGGCACGACCTGCGACAAATGCCGCAAGCATGGATCTTTGACCGACAGACTGGGCATGACATTCCCAGTCGAGTGTACGCCGTTTGCCTCAACCTTGCTCAACAGCGTGCCGATAGTCGAGAGCGACAAGCGCGAGCAGTTCGAGTTTGCCGACTTCTCGCTGCTGTGGTTCACGACCGAGACAAAAGACGAATGTGAAAAAGTACTCGAAAACTACCGCAGAGGTGACGCCCCGCAGGGTGAATTTACGCGCGGACTTCTCTATCGCGGAGTTGAATAAAGGAGACAAATTATGCTCACTCTCAAGATGAAAAAAGTGCGCCCCGGCGCAATAATACCGAAGCGTGCGACCTCCGGCAGCGCCGGACTGGATCTTTGCGCCTGCACGGAAAACGAAGTCGTTCTCAAAGCCGGCGAGCGCACGGTTATACCGACCGGCATAGCAATCGCCATTGAAAACAACGAGACCGCTGCATTCGTCTATGCGCGCAGCGGTCTCGGTATAAAGCACGGTATTTCACTCTCGAACGGAGTCGGAGTCATCGACAGCGACTACCGCGGCGAGATATGCGTGGGACTCATTAACACTTCAAACGAAGATTATACTATACAGCCCGGCGAGAGAATCGCTCAGCTTGTGCTCGCGCCTGTCATTCCGGCACAGCCCGTCGAAGTCGACAGCCTCGACGAGACGGAGCGCGGCGAGGGCGGATTCGGTTCAACCGGCAGATGAGTTTTTCTTTTTGTTGCGGAAGAATTTTATCACCCACCAGATTATCACGGCGGGGATACAGCAGACGATGACAAGCACTATCTTATCCATAGGGATATAGTCATATATGCCGTCGCCGAGAATAGTGAAAAGTATGACTCGCGGCATTATTCCGCCGAGCGATATCAGCGCGTATTTCCAATACGGCAGCTTCGTTGCGCCGAGGAAAAGGCTGACAAAATCGATCGGAAACACCGGCAGAAAGCGCACGAGAAAGAGCGCCGAGAGCTTCTTTCCGTCGCCGAGGGCGAGGACTTTGTCCCCCGCCTTGCTGCCCTTGAGCCGCTTTTCGACATATTCGCCGCCGAGGAACCAGCCGAGCAGATATGTGACGGTTATCTCGAGCGCGATGCCCGCGAGATTTATCGCAATTGCCGAGACGGTCGGGAACGCCATGCCGACGGAAATATATATCATCGACGCGGGTATTATAAACAGCACGGATTTGACGGCAAACACGCCGATTATCACAGCCACCGCCGCGGCGGTGCTGCCCGCGCCGGCAACGAGGGCGCGCATATCGATTTTTGTCAGCTTATCGTAGTTGACAACGGCGATAATCAAAAGCGCCGCCGCAACGGCACAGCGCAAAATAAGCATGAGCACATCGCGGTGCTTGTTAAAAAACTTCTTCAAATCGGTTCCCCTAACAAAAATTTCTATCCTATAGTATATCCGCAAAAATCAACTTTTGCAACCTCAATAAAAATTCCGAAACACTTTTATGAACAAACCGAAAACTTTATTACCTTTTTCGGCTTTTTTCTTTTAGATGTGGATTTTATTTTGAACCTGTGATAAACTATTTACTTGTATTAAAGATATTTCCTAATCGAAAGGAGCCGCACAAATGACGGTCAAAGATAAGGTTCAGCGAGCAGCAGCCTCAGCGGTTCTGTCCCGCATGATAAAATATGTCAGGAAAGATCCTGATACAAACCTCGTCAAGCTTGTTGACAGATCCGAGCGATTTGTCGGCAACATCTTCCCCGCGAAAAACTTCGACAGCTTCCGCGAGGGTGCAAAAGACCCCGAGAACGTCTGGCGTCAGCTGGCACTCAAGCTTATAGACGAGATTGACGACAATGTTCTGATGAACATGATGCTCGCTCTCGGACTGGGCGCGGGAGTCAACGGCACAAAGACCGTTCGCGCAAACCGCGAAAAATATCACTGCAATATTCCGTGGGTCATTCTTCTCGACCCGACAAGCGCGTGCAACCGCAAGTGCAAGGGCTGCTGGAGTGCGGAATACGGCCACAAGCAGAGTCTCACTTTTGATGAGCTCAACAGCATTGTCAACCAGGGCGTCGCAATGGGCACCCATTTCTATATGTTCACCGGCGGCGAGCCGCTCCTGAGGAAGAAAGACCTCATCAAGCTCTGCGAGCTTCATCCGGACTGCGCGTTCCTCTCCTATACGAACGCCGACCTCGTTGACGAGGAGTTCTGCGAAGAGATGAAACGAGTCGGCAACATCTCGCTCGCCATCAGCATCGAGGGCACGAAGGACAGCAACGACGCAAGACGCGGCGAGGGCAGCTACGACCATGTCATGAAGGCGATGGATCTGCTCAAAAGCAAAGGCTGCCTGTTCGGCATCTCCGTGTGCTACACCCGTGCGAATGTCGACGCAGTCACCTCCGATGAATTCGTCGATCTGATGATCTCCAAGGGCGTTCGCTTCGCATGGTATTTCAACTATATGCCCGTCGGTTCTGCCGCGGTTGAGGAGCTTATCCCCACGCCCGAGCAGCGCACGCATATGTACCGCTGGCTGCGCAAAATGCGCAACAGCAAGACCGGAAAGCCCATGTTCGTCATCGACTTCCAGAACGACGCAGAATATGTCGGCGGATGCATCGCCGGCGGCAGGAACTATTTCCACATCAACTCCGCAGGCGATATCGAGCCCTGCGTGTTCATACACTACTCGGACTCCAACATCCGCGAACAGACACTCATCGAGGCGCTCAAGCGTCCTCTCTTCCAGGCATATTGGCACGGTCAGCCGTTCAACAACAACCATCTGCGCCCGTGCCCGATGCTTGAAAACCCGCAGTGTCTGAGAAAGATGGTCAAGGAGACGGGAGCCAAGTCCACCGACCTGCTCGCGCCGGAGGATGTCGACACCCTCTGCTCGCGCTGCGACAAGTTCGCTGCCGAGTGGGCGCCCGTGGCTCAGGAGCTCTGGGATTCCACAAAGCATCCGCATCCCAAGACTCAGTACTACAGAGACACTCCCGAGGGAAAAGCGGAGCAGCACGAACAGAAATAAGAAATTAAATAGCCAGGGGTGCCGTTTTTGTTTTGGGGCGGCTGAGATGATACCCTCTGACCTGATCCGGATAATGCCGGCGTAGGAAGGATAATAGACAGCCTCGTTGCTGTATATTATATAAACTGACAGCGTCTGTGCATACCGCATGGACGCTGAATTTATTTTTGGAGGAAAACTTATGTCAACAACCAAGAAAAGCAACACAAAAGTTCTTGTTGAGTGCGCGCTGCTTATCGCTATCGCAACCGTGCTCAATGTAGTGTGCAGCTTCATTCCGTTTCTGAACCTCCCGTTCGGCGGCGGATTCACCATCTGCAGCATGCTGCCTATCGTTCTCGCCGCTTACCGCAACGGCACAAAGTGGGGTCTGCTCACCGGTTTCGTCTATGCAGTCGTTCAGATGCTCCTCGGCTTCAAGACCGTCTCGGCGTTCTTCATGCCCAGTTCGGACAGCTACATGGTGCTCTGGAAAGCCATTTGCGTCTGCCTCATCGACTACATAATCGCCTACACCGTCCTCGGCTTCGGCGGCATCTTCAGAAACAAGATAAAGAATCCGTCCGCATCTCTGTGCGTCGGCTCGATAGTCGCTCTTTCGCTGCGCTATCTCGCCCACATCATCTCCGGCTACATCTTCTTCGGCACATGGGCTGAGTGGTTCTTCTCGCAGGATGGCTTCGCCCTCGGCGCAAAGATTCTCGAGAAGTTCAGCGGCCAGGGTCTGGCACTCCTCTATTCCGTTATCTACAACGGCCTCTACATGATCCCCGAGATCATCATCACCGCGATAGTCGCGCTGATAATCGGCCGCGTTCCGCAGATCACCGGCAAGAAGAGCGCAGAATAAAATATATTTATAAGACAGCGAACAGCCGCAGCAGTTTTTACTGTTGCGGCTGATTTTTTATTTATATTTACTCCGTCTCCCTGAAAGGCAGATATTCGATAAATTTTTGAACGGCGGGAGTCAGATTTTTCCTGTTTTTCATTGCGAGCCCGATTGAACGGTAATACGGCTCTTCCAGCGGGCGTATTTCGATTTTGTACGGGACGCGCTTTAATATCAAATCGGCCAGGATGCTGATGCCCATTCCCTTTTCCACCATCGCCATGATGGCAAAATCCTCCCAGGTCGTGAATCGAATGTCCGGGTGAATATGATATAAACCTAGCAAATCGGAATTTGTACCCCAACAATTCACCCCGGAGTTATTCTCCGGGGTGAATTGTTAATTTTGTTATATGACTCTTACTCTGACAACGCCTCCGACTGCGGTTAACTTTTCGCCGTCGGGGTTCGGCGTATCGCAGACGAGGTAGCCGAGTCCGTTTTTGACTGCGCTGTTGAGCGATGTTATATTTCCGCCGAGCGCCGCGACGATGTTTTCGCGCACTCCATCGCTGTCTTTGTAGATAATGCACACGCGCTTTTCAAACTCTGCGGGCGGCGCGAGCTCAGGCAGGTTGACGGAGTTCTTCACTTCGCCGCGCTCGATATAGCCGATAAGCTCATCGGCAGCCATGACCGCGCAGTTGTCCTCGCTCTCGGGCGTGGAGGCGCCGAGGTGCGGGATAGCTATAACTCCGGGCACACCCAACTGCGCATCGGTCGGGAAGTCCGTGGCGTATGCCGCGACTTTGCCGTCGGCGAGAGAAGCGAGTATATCATCGGAGTTCACAAGCTCGCCGCGCGCGAAATTGAGGATGCGCACGCCGTCTTTCATTTTGCCTATAGATTCCGCATTGATAATATTTCTCGTGCTGTCGTTGCACGGGATATGCAGGGTCAGATAATCCGCCGCGGAGAAAACCGTCTCCATATCGTCAACGGTCTCAACGCCGCTAATTACGCTCCTGCCTTTTCTGTCGAAACAGACGACTCTCATGCCGAGGTCGCGCGCCGCTTCGGCAACGAGCTTGCCTATAGCGCCCATGCCGACAACGCCCATGGTCTTGCCTTTTATCTCGGGACCCGCAAACGAGCTCTTGCCTTTTTCGACGAGCTTACCGACATTGCTACCTTCACCCTTTAGAGTCTTGCACCAGTCGATAGCATCTACGACTTTGCGCGAAGCGAGAAGAGCCGCGCAGATAACGAGCTCTTTTACTGCATTTGCGTTCGCTCCGGGCGTGTTGAACACTGCGATGCCCTGCTCCGAGCACTTATCGATCGGGATATTATTCACACCCGCTCCCGCGCGAGCGATTGCCAAAAGACCCGCTCCGAACTGCATCTCATGCATCGAAGCCGAGCGCACCATTATCGCCGCCGGATCTTCCGCATTGTCGGTGCAGACATATTTCGCGCTGTCAAAGCGGTCGGTTCCGCACTTTGCTATTTTATTTAGCGTTAATATCTCTTTCATCAGCCTCTCCCCCTCAGTTGTTCTTCTCGAACTCCTTCATGAAGTCAACAAGCTGTTCGACTCCCTCGACAGGCATGGCGTTGTAGATAGACGCGCGCATTCCGCCGACCGAACGGTGTCCCTTGAGGTTGACAAATCCCGCCTCTGCCGCCTCGGCGACAAATTTTGCATTGAGCTCATCGCTCTCTGTAACGAAAGTCACGTTCATCAGCGAGCGGTCGCAGTGCCTGACGGGGTTCGAGAACATCTTGCTCGAATCGATGAAGTCGTAGAGAATCTTCGCCTTCGCTTCGTTTCTCTTCTTCATCTCCTCAAGTCCGCCGAGTTTCTCTATCCACTCGAGCACTAATTTGCACATATATATCGACCAGCAGGGCGGCGTGTTATACATCGAGTCGTTGTCCGCCATATTCTTGTAGTCGAGCATCGCAGGCGTAATATCGCGTGATTTGCCGACAAGGTCCTTGCGCACTATGACAATAGTCAGTCCTGCGGGAGCGACATTCTTCTGCGCGCCGCCGTAGACGATACCGAACTTCGAGACATCGAGCGGCTCCGAGAGGAAGCACGACGAAACATCCGCGACGAGCGGCACATCGCCTGTGTCGGGAATATACGGAAACTTCGTGCCGTAGATAGTGTTGTTCAGGCATATATATGCATAGTCCGCCTCGGGGTCAAAATCATCGCGGGTGACCTCGGGGATATAAGAGAAAGTCTTATCTTTCGAGGACGCGACAACTCTGATATCGCCGTATTTGCACGCCTCTTTATACGCCTTGGTCGAAAACTGACCGGTGAGCATATAATCGGCCTTTCCGCTGCCGTTCAAAAGATTGAGCGGAATCGCGGCGAACTGGGTCGAAGCTCCTCCCTGGAGGAACAGTATATCGTAATTATCGGGCACTGAAAGCACCGACCTGAACAGATTCTGCGCCTCATCCATGATTTCCTCAAAGACCTTTGAGCGGTGCGACATCTCCATAACGGACTGGCCGCTTCCGTGATAGTCCATCATCTCCGCTGCCGCGCGGCTGAGAACGCTCTCGGGCAGCATCGAGGGGCCTGCTGAAAAATTGAATACTCTTGCCATCTGGGTTTACCTCCTTTTCCGGCGCGCTGAAATATTCCGCGCCAAAGCCGAGAAAATTACCGGCTTTTTACCATTATATAACATAGTAAAAAGATAAGTCAATAAAATCTGAGCTTTACTGTTGAAAAATATATCTTCTGAATGTATAATTAGGATGACAGAAAAATCCATCAGATAACGAGGTATTTTCAAAATGTCAACTCAGCAGAAAAAGAAGAAGAAAAACAATTCGAGACTTTACATTCTCATCGCAGCTGTAGTGCTGCTCATCGTGATGATCGTCCTGATTGCCGTCAAATGCTCCGGCGGCAAGAAAAAACCGGACGCGGACAGCACGAGCGGCGAATCCTCATCGCAGTCACTCGAAGCGGCGGACATTGATCCGCTGACCGGACTCTCCGGCTTCAAAGCACAGGGCAAACGCCCGATAGCGATAGTTGTCAACAACTCGAAGCCCGCTCGCCCGCAGTGGGGTCTGTGCACCCCCGACATCGTGTTTGAAGGCGTAACCGAGGCAGGCATAACGAGAATGCTTTGGCTCTATTCCGACATAAACAAGATTCCCGACAAGGTCGGTTCGCTCAGAAGCGCAAGGCACGACTTCGTTGAGATAGCCGAGGGACTTGACGCAATATTCGTCCACTGGGGCGGCAGCAAATACGCCTATTCGGCAATAAACGGGCGCAATGTCGATGACCTTGACGGGCGTACATATCTCGGCAGATATTTCTTCCGCGACAAGGAGCGCACCAACGTAGCCATCGAGCACCGCGGATACACGACCCGCGAGGCAATTGACAAAGGTCTTACAAAGCTCGACATCCGCCGCGATATTAAATCCGGCTATCAGAGTCCCTTTGCATTTGTTTCCGAAAGCTCGCCGCGCACTCCCGCCGGCGGCGCATGCTCGAGAATAGACATAGTTTTCTCGTCCTACTGCAACCACTCATTTACTTATTCGGCGCAGGACGGGCTCTATCTCAACAACATCAACGGCGCGCCGATGACAGACGCGGACGGCAAGCAGATGGCGGTCAAAAATGTCATCATTCTCTACTGCCCGGTCTCGCTTATGGGCGACTCATCCGGCTGCGTTGACATGGATCTGACGGGCGGCAGCGGCGTCTATCTCTCAAACGGCGCATATGAAAACATAACCTGGAAAAAGGGCGGTTCGGACGATATGCTCACGCTCTATTCGTCCGACGGAACTGAGCTCAAGCTCAACCCCGGTCAAAGCTACATCGGTCTTGTTCCCACCGACAAACAGGCAAGCACAGTCATCGCATAAATTCTAATATAAACTCAAACGCCGCCGGCACAGCATAAAAGCTTACCGGCGGCGTTTTGGATTATCAGGACAGCTTATAATATTCAAAAATCGGGTGTGAGGTTTTCCCCGTTTTCTTGTGTAATAAGTGAAGGGCACAAAAGACGCTTTGCAGAAAGGAGAAAATCTATGGACAACGGTGCAAGTAGCTACCGCCGTTTCTGTAACGAAGGAGATGATAGCGGATTAGTTGAAATTATCGTCAACTACCGTGACGGGCTTATCTTATATTTGAACAGCTTTGTCGGAAACATACACATCGCCGAGGAATTGGCGGAGGATACGTTCGTCCTGCTCGGGACGAAAAAGCCGAAGGACAAAGGCACAAGTTCTTTTAAAACCTGGCTCTACACCATCGGGCGGAATATCGCCATCAACCATCTGAGACGAAGGTCAAGATTTTCGCTCGTATCCGTTGACGACTGCTCGGAGCTCGAAAGCGAAGAGGAGAGCCTGGAGGCGGCTGTTATAAAAGAAGAACAGAAGATATCGGTGCATCGGGCGCTGAAAAAGCTCAAGCCCGAATATCATCAGGTTCTCTGGCTCATATATTTTGAGAATTTCAGCAATAAAGAAGCTGCGAAGATAATGGGAAAATCCGTTCACAACATCGAGACACTTGTCTACCGTGCCCGCAAATCACTTAAATCACAATTGGAAACGGAGGGTTTCACATATGAAAAGCTATGATGAAACTGTTGATTCTGTGTTCGACCGTATTGATAAATATAACAGCGAAAAGATACGCAGAAATAAGATAATCACAAAAGCTGTTGTCCCCGCCTGTTGTTTTTGTCTGATAGCGTTAGGCGGAATAGGGGCATGGAAAAGCGGATTGTTCAAATCCGGGACGCCCGGTGCCGTACCCGGTCAGCCTGTTACAAGTTATGACAACGCCGCAGTCTCGCCTGCCGAGAGTACTTCTCCCAACAGCGTCGGTTCAAAACGACTCTGCTTTGCCAATCAGATAAACGGAGTCAAAAGTGCGGCTCCGCTGTATCTCGACCCAGCAAAGCATTATACCGAGAATTGGAGCAATGCGGAAGTCACCGCCTATATGGGCGCCGACCTGTTCAATCTCGGCGCGGAGTACAAATATATCGGCAGCAGCAGCCACGCCGTCACTTTTTCTTCCGACGGAGCTATTGCAAGAGATGTTATAAATTTGAAATATCACTCCAAAGATGCCGATTTTACCATGAGCGCCAGCAAACTTGGCGCGCCCAACGACTGCATATATGCTTTAAACAGCAGCGAGATCACAAGCATCGGAGTCGGCGGCAAAAGCGTGGAGGTTCTGTTCGCGGCAACAGTCGGCAGCGATGCCGCCGCTCAGCCCGAAAAGCAAAATCTTATGGTCGCGGATTTCAGCTGCGGCGGGGTTTATTACAGGGTAACAGCAGAAAATATATCAATCAGCGATTTCTATAATATTGTATCAGCCATTGTGAAAAAATAAAATTACAGGAGGTATGCAGCTGGGCTGCGTACCTCCTGATTTTTATTTACACTCACACGAGATAGTGCTTTTTCGTGTCGTGATAGAGCTGGGTTATATCCTGGAGCACCTCGGTATGGGCGAAGCTCTTGTGATAGACTATATTCGTCTCGCGCGCCATGCTGAGGTTTTCTATCGGCACTATCGTCAGCTTCTTTTTGCGGACTTCTCTGAGACACACGCTCTTTGCGAGTATAGACACGCCGAAGTCCTTCTGCACAAGGTCTTTTATCGTCGTGACGTTATCGACTTCGAGGATAACATTGAAGTCGTCTATTGACTCGTTGTGGCTCTCGAGCGTCGCTTCAAACAGCATTCGCGTTGCCGAAGTCGGAAGACGCAGGATGAGCCTCTCGCGGCGCAGTTCGTTTAAAGTTATCATCGAGTGCTTTGCGAGCGGATTGTTGTTCGACATGATGCAAACGAGATAGTCCGTATCTATCATGACGGAATTGAGCGACGGATTCGACACTTTTCCGTCCGTTATTGCAAGATCGATCTCAAAATTGTCGAGCATATCATAAAGATTTTTTATAGTATCTGTAAAAACAGTAATGCTTACATTTGGATATTCGTTGCCGTAACGGGCGAGAACCTCGGTTGCAAACGTGCTTTCGGAGGTGTGGGTCAAACCTATGCGCAGCTTCTTTATGTTGCGCTTGGAGTCCGCTATCTCCATGTGCATCTTCTGATCCATCGAAGTCAGAATACGCGCATAGCGAACCGCAATCTCCCCTTCCTGCGTCAATGTCAGTTCTCCTTTCTTGCGATTGAACAGCTTCGCGCCGAGGGATTGTTCGAGCTGGCTTATCTGATGGCTGACCGCAGGCTGGGTCAGAGAGAGCGCTTCCGCCGCCCTTGTGAAATTTTTCTGCTCCGCAACTGCTATCAAAGTTTCGGTTTTATTGTCTAACATATACTCACCATAAAAAAAGTTTTTGAAAATCAAAATTAAAATAATTTGATTTTATTACAGGTTGAGTATATCATATTATATAGTAAATCACAAGAGATATTAAAAAAACAAATTTGCAAAATTTATCGGTCGCCGGACGAAAAAGCTCTCCCGGCGGTTGCTTTTTTACTCTCTGAAAGGAAACGAGGAATAAGGGAAATTGATTAACTCACTCTACAAGACCTTCAACATCACCTCCCCCGTCGCGGGAATCATAATTTCGGTGGCTCTGATGCTGATAACGGGCTTTGCGATGACGCGCATCACAAAGCGGCTCCGGCTGCCTAATGTCACGGCGTACATACTCTCCGGCGTCCTGCTCGGACCGTATGTATTGAATCTCGTGCCGCAGGACATCGTTGAGGGAATGGACTTTCTGAACGATATCGCTCTCGCGTTCATCGCGTTCAGCACCGGCGAGTTCTTCCGCTTTTCGACTCTTAAAAAGAACGGCGGAAAAGTCGTTGTGATAACTGTGCTCGAAGCGTGCCTCGCGTCGGTGATCGTTTTCATCGTGTCGTTCTTCATTCTCGGGCTGGATATCAACTTCTCGCTCGTGCTCGGCGCGCTCGCCTCGGCAACTGCGCCCGCATCAACGGTCATGACGATACGCCAGACCCACGCAAAGGGCGACTTTGTTGACACCCTGCTCCAGGTCGTTGCGCTCGACGATGTCGTCGGACTCGTCGCATACAGCGCCGCGATATCCGTAGCGCTCGCGAACGCATCGGGTCATTTCAGCGCGGGCAGCGTATTGAAGCCCATCGGGCTCAACCTTCTCGTGTTCGCGATAGGCTGCCTGTTCGGACTGATATTGAAGCTCCTGCTTCAAAAGCGTTCAACGGACAACAGACTGATAGTCTCCGTCGCGCTGCTGTTCTCGTTCTGCGGAATATGCACCCTGCTCGATGTCTCGCCGCTTCTCGGCTGCATGGCGATGGGCATGGTCTACATCAACCTTTCGGACGATGAGAGACTGTTCAAGCAGCTCAACTATTTCAACCCGCCGATACTCCTGCTGTTCTTCGTGCGTTCGGGACTCAACTTCAATCTCAGCGCGCTCTTTGACAGCTCGTCATCCATCGGTCACGTGCCGCTGATAGTTGTCGGTGTGTGCTACTTCTTCACGCGAATCATCGGCAAATACGCCGGCGCGTTCCTCGGCTGTCTCATAACAAAGAAAAACCACCTTGTCTGCAACTACCTCGGCCTCGCGCTTATCCCGCAGGCGGGCGTCGCTATAGGTCTCGCCGCGATGGGTGCGCGAACGCTCGGCGGCGCGTCCGGCAGTGCGCTTGAAACAATAATACTTGCGTCGAGCGTCCTGTATGAGCTCATCGGCCCCGGCTGCGCGAAGCTCTCGCTCTACCTTTCAAAGTCCTATTCCAACAAACTCGAGGATATAGTCGAAATCGCGGAGGACGGACATCAGAAGAGCAAGGTCGAGCTGCTCATAGAACGCATCCAGGCGATACAGAACGACCTGCCTAAGCACGAGAATCCCTACTACGAAGACGAGCAGGCTTTCTCCGAAGCCGCAGACGAGCAGTATCTGCTCGCGGGCATGAGCATGGACAGAAGCAGAAAGAACAGGAGGAGAAGAAGATGAACGGAATAACCGCATTCGCCCTCTCGGACCCTATCGCCCGTCTGCTCGGCGAATGGTCAATGGGTCTCAACACATATTCGATAATACTCAGGATAGCGGTGGCTGTCATATTCGCGTCGGTCATAGGCTGCGAGCGTTCGAGCAAGCGTCACTCGGCGGGACTGCGCACTTTCGTGCTCATCTCCTTTGCCTCGACCGTCTCGATGATACTCGACATATATCTCATGATGAGCTACTCGTTCAGCGTGCCCGTGCTATCGGCGGCGACGATAATCGGCACCGCGATGGTCAGCGGCAACTCGATACTGTTCAGCTCCCGCAATCAGATAAAGGGACTGACGACCTCCGCCGGACTCTGGGCCTGCGGAATCCTCGGATTCACGATCGGCGCGGGACTCTATACCGTGACCGTCATAGTCTATGTTTTCCTGCTCTGCATCCTCGCCTGCTTCCCGTCGCTTGAGATATACCTCAAGAACCGCTCGAACCACTTTGAGATCCACCTCGAGCTCAAGAGCAGCGAATATCTTCAGGACTTCGTCGCGGTCATCCGCCGCCTCGGGCTGAGAATAGACGACATCGAATCGAACCTCGCGTATGTCGGCTCGGGACTAAGCGTCTATACGATAACGATAACGATAAACAGCGCGGAGCTGAAAAAATACAAGACGCACAAAGAGATAATCGAGGCGTTAAGCTCGCTCGAATATATCTATCATATTGAAGAGATGAGATAAAGAAACTCGGAGTCGAAAATATCGGCTCCGAGTTTTTATTTTCGTAAAGTGAAATGTCTCGCCGTGCTCGACGTGAAATAATTCACTGCGTGAATTGTGAAATTTGATGCTTCGCATCAAGTGAAATGAAATTTGCCCGCGCTTGCAAAGCAAGCATTTCACATCTGCGAAGCAGATATTTCACAGCGAAGCTATTTCACTTGCCCGAAAGGGCAAATTTCATTGAAAAAAGCACTTGCGTCTGCAAGTGCTTTTTTCATGGTGGACACGCACGGACTCGAACCGTGGACCTCTTGCGTGTGAAGCAAGCGCTCTAACCAGCTGAGCTACGCGTCCTAAAAAATAAAGATGTCAGAATCCAGACCGAACGAATTTCTGATCTGCCGATTGCGACATCTGTTTGGTGGCTCTGGTGACCCGGACGAGAATCGAACTCGTGTTACCGCCGTGAAAGGGCGGTGTCTTAACCTCTTGACCACCGGGCCAAAATTGGTAGCGGCAGTTGGATTCGAACCAACGACACTCCGGGTATGAACCGAATGCTCTAGCCAACTGAGCTATGCCGCCATATGTGAGCCTCGTCAATCCGACAAGGCTTGATTATTATATTATATCGCAAGCGATTTGTCAATATATTTTTTGCAAAGTAGGACAAGATTTTCAAATTTTTCTTGAAATTTATTTCCCGGCTCACCGAAAATGGCGGCAAACCGGGAATTTATCATTCAAGAAACTCGTGTGTGCCCGCTCCGACTTCGTGCTTTTCTCCGCCGATAACGGCCGAAGCGCAGCAGCCCTCGGGGACGGTGAAGATATATTTTATCCTGCCGTTCTCGCGTCTCCACTCGCTCGCGACGGTGCCGCGGCGGGTGTCAATCGAAGCCTTGACGAAGTCGAGCCGCCTGTCTGTCACGGGGCGGAAGATTATATGCTCGAAACCCGGGCGGTCGGGGTCGGAGTTTATTCCCGCCGCCGCGCCGTACATCCAGTCTGCGACCGCACCGTAGGCATAGTGATTGAACGAGTTCATGTCGGTGCTCCACATCGTGCCGTCGGGCTTTATGCCGTCCCAGTGCTCCCAGACCGTCGTCGCGCCCTTGGAGATGGGATAGAGCCACGAGGGATATTCACGACGAAGCAGAAGGTCATATGCCGTCTCGGCGTAGCCGTTGTCGCTGAGCGCATGGAGAAGATACGGCGTGCCGACAAAGCCGGTTTCAAGATGCCCGGCGCGCTTCACAAGCTCGTTTAATTGAGCGGCGGTCGCCGCCCTGTCATCTGTGATATCAAAATACAGCGCGAGCACGCAGGCGGTCTGCGTGGCGTTTTTCACTCTGCCGTTTTCCATATATTCGCGCCTGAACGCTGCCGCCGCTTCTGCGGGGATATTCTCATATTCCGAAACATCTCTGCCGAGCGCGTGTGCCGCCTTTATAAATAACTCGGTCGAATATTTATAGTATGCCGTGGCGATGAGATCATCGGGAGTTGAGCCTTTGTAGCTGCCCTCCGGGGAGTCGAGCCCAAGCCAGTCGCCGAAGTGGGAGCCGCCGGAGCGCCTGCCGTTTTCGCTGCGCTCGCGCATCCAGTCTATCCACGCTTTCATCGAATCGAACTGGTCTTCGAGCACCTTTTTGTCGCCGTAGGTTCTGTATATCTCCCACGGGCAGATGACCGCCGCGTCGCTCCACGCGCTTGAGCCGCCCATATCGTCGAATATATTCGGTACGACATGCGGCACGCAGCCGTCGCGTCCCTGGTCGGCGGCGAGATCGTGAAGCCACTTTTTGAAGAAGCGCTCAACATCGAAATTGAGGCTCGCCGTGCGGACAAACACCTGCGCGTCGCCCGTCCAGCCGAGGCGCTCGTCTCTCTGCGGGCAGTCGGTCGGGACATCGAGGAAATTGCTCTTCTGACCCCAGATTATATTTTTGAAAAGCTTGTTCACCGTCTCGTCCGAGCACTCGAAATAACCCGTCCTGCGGATATCCGAATGGACGACGATCGCCGTGAAGTTCTCTTTTTTTACTTCGTCCGGCCAGTTCTCAAGGCGGATATATCTAAAGCCGAAGAAGGTGAGTGCGCTTTTATATATGTGCTCCTCGCCGTCGCAAATGAACTTTATCTGCGCGTCCGCCGAGCGGTAGTTGGCGTTGTAGAAGTTGCCATCGCGGTCGAGAGTCTCTCCGTGGGAGATTGTCGCCTGCGCGCCGGGAGTGCCTTTTATACTGAACTCGACATAGCCCGTCATATTCTGTCCGAAGTCAATGACCGTCTCGCCCGCCGGGGTTTTTATTATCTGCAAGGCAGGCATCCGCTCATGCTCGACTATTTTTTCGCCCTCCTGCGGGATAAGCATATCTTTTTCGAGATCGACGCAGATGCAGTGCCTCGCGCTTCCCGCTTTGAAAGTCGCGTCGTAGATATCGCCGTCATATATATTTGTATATCTCAGCTTGCTCTCGCGCGCAGTCCACGAGCTGTCGGTGACGATGCTCTCCGTCCTGCCGTCGGCGTAGACAAGAGTCAGCTCGGCGATGAGCGCAGTGTCGCGATAGCCCAAAAAGTCGCTGCCGTCGCGTTTATTGGCGATGGCGCGCCAGCCCTGACCGACCGTCACCTCGAGCGAATTCTCGGTCTTCAGCATATCTGTCACATCGTAGCTCTGCACCTGAAGCCTGTTTAAATAAGAAGTCCAGCCCGGAGCGAGGATAAAGTCGCCTACCCGCTCGTCGTTTAATTTTGCCTCATATACGCCGAGCGCAGTTATTTTCAATATTGCTTTTTCCGCTTTGGCGGCGCACCGAAAGTTTTTCAGATACACCGTGCCGCCGCGCAAATTCTTTTCGCACCCTTTTATCCATTCGCTTCTCTCAAGCATATTTTTATCAAATTCCTTTCGCACTGCGGCTCATACTTTTTTAAATCTCTGCATACATTTTATATGTGCTTATACCCGAAAGTCAAGTTATTTCCAGCCGTATGTTACAAAATTGTTATAATTTGAAGCGTTGTTTTTCTTGACTTTTTGGTTATTTTAGAGTAAACTGAAAATACTGTGAAACAATTTATTCACAAAATCAAAAAATGTTAAAAGGAGCACAACCAAATGAAGAGAATTCTTGCACTCATCATGGTTCTCGCTATGGTCTTCGCTTTTGCAGCTTGCAAGAGCAAGGATGACGGCGCGACCACAACCGATCCCTCCTCCGCAGGCGGAGAGGTCATCGACAACGGCGAAGGCTCTACTCCCGTAGACGCTTCCGCAGCCGACAACACCGAGGCCGGCAGCAACGACGCTTCCGAAGTTTCCACCGACGCTTCCGGCAAGCCCGTCGAGGCTCCCTCGCAGGCAGCAGGCAGCCAGGGCGGCTCTCATGGCGGCGCTCAGACCGGCAACACCGAAAAGGGTCTCAACTCCACCGACGCTAAGGCAGTCGTAGCTTTCTACAACAAGGCTGTTAAGGCTTCCGTAAAGAATCCCCCCAAGGGCAAGCAGACCATGAAGCTCGAGAAGCTTGAGGGCACCGGCGGACTTGGTAAGATCCTTGGTTCTTTTGAGGGCATCGCGAAGAAGGCTCTTGAGAAGAACTCGACCGATACAAACTACATCCCCGCAGGCGACCACGGCGATGTTCTTCCGACCGACGTCAAGAACGCTAAGGCGACCAACGACGGTAAGTACACCACTGTTTCTTTCGACGTCAATCCTCAGACTGACGGCCCGAAGGAGAGCTCTTCGAAGGGTCCTGTCGGCCGTTCGATCGGTACTCTCGGCAACGTCCAGAACGCTCTTGATCAGCTTCCCGGCGTTAGCGTAACTTCCGGTATCGAGAACATAAAGCTCACTTACGATCACGCTTATGTCACCGTTAAGATTGACAACAACACCGGCAAGATCGTCAGCGGCACATGGCACTACAAGGTCAATGTCAACGTTAACAACCTTGGCGTCAAGGTTATCGGTATCCCCGCAAGCGTTGATACCCTTCACGGCATTGTTGACTACACCGTTAAAATCGGCTAAAAAACTGCTGTAACAGCACCAAACAAATCAAGGCTCTCACCCAAACGGGCGGGAGCCTTTTTCATATGCAAAAGCCGCGTTCAAAAAAAGCAGAACGCGGCTTCTTTATTATTCGGTTTTCATCAAATCTCTTATTGTTATGCCGTCAAAGTATTCGTTCGTTATCTCTTCGAATCTGCGCCACATCCCGATTGTGCGGCAGCTGTCCGCGCGCTCGCACGGTTCTTCGCATGAGAGGCACGCAACGGGAGCGAGGCTGCCCTCGGTCAGGCGCAGAATATCGCCGACAACACACTGCTCCGGCGGTCTGCCGAGCCTGTATCCGCCGCCCTTGCCGTGGACGCCCTCAACATATCCGTCCTTTACAAGCAGAGCCATTATCTGTTCCATATATTTTTTTGAGATGCCCTGGCGCGCCGCGACATCCTTCATCGGGACAAGACCGCCGCTGTGCTCCGCAAGGTCAACAAGCACCCTCAGAGCGTAGCGTCCGCGCGTTGATATCATCATAAATATTCCTCCGTTTCGCACTCAGCAGATCTCTCCGCCGCCGATAACCACATCTCCGTAATAAACGACGACCGCCTGACCTTTTGTTATTGCCCGCTGCGGCTCGTCGAATGTTATATGCACTGTATTTTCGCCCGTGACGCGCACTGTCGCGGGCTGTTCCGCCTGTCTGTATCTGACCCGCGCGCTCGCGCGAAACTCCGCAGGTGGGGTATCAAAGGCGATAAAATTGAAATTCTTCGCGTCGAGTTCGCGGCTCATCAGGTCTTCATTACTGCCGAGCACGACTCGGTTTTCATCGGGCAGCAGGGCGGTCACATATTTCGGCTCGCCCAGCGCTATTCCGAGCCCCTTGCGCTGACCGACAGTATAGCCTATAAGTCCCCTGTGCTCACCGAGCACATTGCCGCTTTTGTCAACGAACTCGCCGCGCGGATAATCCCTGCCCGTAAATGAGCGGATAAATGAGGCGTAATCGCCGTCCGGCACGAAGCAGATATCCTGGCTGTCCGGCTTGTCGGCGTTATAAAAGCCAAGCTTGCGCGCAAGTTCGCGCGTATGCGTTTTTGTCATGCCGCCCAATGGAAACAGCGTGTGCCGCAGCTCGCCCTGCGTCATTGAATAGAGCACATAGCTCTGATCTTTTGTCGGATCAACCGCCTTTTTCAGCAGGAATCTGCCGTTTTCTTCTTCGATTCGTGCATAGTGACCCGTGACAACATATTCGCAGCCGAGCTCTTTTGCGCGGCGATAGAGGCGGTCGAATTTCAGATATCTGTTGCAGTCTATGCATGGGTTCGGGGTCACACCGCGCTCATAGGCTTCAACAAAGCGGCGCATGACCTGCTCTTTGAAATCCGCAGTGAAATTAAAGACATAATACGGCATCCCGAGTCTGTAGGCGACGCCGCGCGCATATTCCGTATCTTCGAGCGAGCAGCAGCTCTTTTCGCGGCTTACCCCTGCGTCCTCGTTATTAAAAAGCTTCATCGTCACGCCGATGCAGTCAAGCCCGCTTTCAATCGCGAGATAGGCGGCGACGGACGAATCCACTCCGCCGCTCATCGCGATGAGCGCCTTGCGGCGCGGGTTATCGGGGTTAAAGCTCATATTCTTCCTCTCAAAAAAGCCCGAAAGCCCCGGCAAAAGAGCCGGAGCCTATGGGGAAATTATTTATCAGTCCTGGAAAAGCGGAGTCGACAGATAGCGGTCGCCTGTGTCAGGCAGGAGCACAACTATCGTCTTGCCCTCGTTCTCCGGGCACTTTGCAAGCTCTATTGCTGCATAAGCGGCGGCGCCTGAGGATATGCCGACCAGCACGCCCTCGCTCTTGCCGATAAGCTTGCCGGTCTCGAACGCAGCCTCATTGCTGACGGGGATTATCTCGTCATAGACCTTTGTGTCGAGCACATCGGGCACGAAGCCTGCGCCGATGCCCTGTATCTTATGCGCGCCCGCAACACCTGTCGAGAGCACTGCCGAGGTCTCGGGTTCAACTGCAACGACCTTTACGTCGGACTTCTTGTCTTTCAGATACTCGCCGACGCCCGTGATGGTGCCGCCGGTGCCGACGCCTGCGACGAAGATATCAACCTCGCCATCGGTGTCTTCAAAAATCTCGGGACCCGTGGTCTCATAGTGAGCCTTGGGGTTCGAGGGGTTGACGAACTGGCCGGGCACGAAGCTGTTCGGTATCTCTTTTGCGAGCTCGTCAGCCTTGGCTATCGCGCCCTTCATGCCCTTTGCGCCCTCGGTGAGCACAAGCTCGGCGCCGTATGCCTTCATCAGCTGGCGACGCTCAACGGACATCGTCTCGGGCATAACGATAATTATGCGATATCCGCGAGCGGCGGCGACGGAGGCGAGACCGATGCCGGTATTACCGGAGGTCGGCTCGATAATGACTGAATCGGGGGTGAGTTTGCCCGCCGCCTCTGCATCGTCGAGCATCTTTCTGGCGATTCTGTCTTTGACAGAGCCTGCGGGATTGAAATACTCAAGCTTTGCGAGCACTTTTGCCTTGAGTCCGTATTTCTTTTCAATGTGGGTCAGTTCGAGAAGAGGGGTCTTTCCTATAAGCTGGTCTGCTGAAGTATAAATCTTTGACATAATAAATTGCTCCTTTGAAGTTAGTTAGTTAAAATTCTGAGTTCCGCGGCGAATAAAAAATCCGGGGAACTCCGATGAGTGTCCCCGGTCAAAAAGCCGTTTATCGGATCAGTTCAACGACCCGCATTTGGAGGACATATCGGAAAAAGACATGACGAAACACGCGCACTGACAACAGGCGCAGCTACAGCGGTTCATGGCGATCTTTTTCATAACATTCTCTCCTTTCAAACGCCTACCTCGGCGGTATGTTGGATACAATATAGCACATATTGCCTACCCTGTCAATAGGCAAATCAAAATTTTTTTTCAAAATCTCAGAGCCACTTCTTCCGTCGGAAGAACAGTATCAGCGCAACGAGCACAACGATACTCACGACAATTATCACAAGATATCCATATTCCCAGTTGAGCTCCGGCATGCCCGAAAAGTTCATGCCGTACCAACCCGTGAGCAGTGTCAGCGGCAGGAAGATAACGGTAACGACCGTGAAAAGCTTCATCAGATCGTTCTGCTGGATAGACAGCTGCGCCTGATATTCCTCCTGAAGATGCTCGATAACATCGCGCAGATTCTGCACCGTCTGGAGATAGCGGTCGGTGCGATTCTTGAGAATGGCGAAGCGTTTCGCCGCAGAGTTCGAAAATACGGAATTGTCGTTCGCAGAAGCTTCGTCAAAAATCAAAGTCAGCTGCTCATAGTAGCGCTTTATTCTCAGCAACTCGCGCCGCCAGGCGGACAGCTTTTCAAAAACATCCTTGCCGGACTCACTCTTGAAAAGATAGACATTTTCGTATTCGTCTATTTCATTCTCGAGCCTCGAGAGGCAGTCCATATCGCCGTTTAAAAGCCGGACAAAGAATCTGTAGAGCAGCTGCTCGGATCTGAGTTCCGGATTCTCCGCCGCGAGCCCGTCCATTATCTTCTTTGCCGTATCGCCCGCCGCGCCCTCTGTGAAAATTATCAGATTCTCGCGGCTGACATAGGCGAGCATTTTATAGTCCTCGGTGCGCTCGCTGTGGACATCGTACCAGTCAAAGGCAAGGAAATCGAACTTTTCGAAGCTCTCAAAGCTTTCTATCTCGCCCTCGCGGACATATTCAAAAACCGACGGCTCCATATACTGCGCCGCCTTTGCCATATGTTCAAACGGAAGAACAAGCTGCATAATATAACCTCTTTCTGCATTCATATCCCTATAATTATACCACATTTGCAATCCCAAATCAAAAAATTTGCTTTGGCTCGTGTCAATACACTGAAAAAACTTTCAATTATTTTTTGTTGAAAAATTTGTTTTGCAATGATACAATAAAGCTGTAACAGAACTACTCTGGAGGGCATTGATATGGCAGGAAAAGAGCTTACACTCGACGAGATGAAAGCAGTCGAACTCGGAATACTCAAAAAATTCGACAGCATATGCAAGGAAAACGGTCTTGAATATTCCCTCGCATACGGAACGATGCTTGGTGCAATAAGGCACAAGGGCTTTATTCCGTGGGATGATGACATCGATGTTTTCATGAAGAGAGAAGACTACGAAAAGTTGTTAACGCTTAAATACGACGACGGCGACTTTGAAGTGAAGAACTACAGATACTCCAAAAACTACTATTTTCTCTATTCTAAGATGGTAGACAAAAGGACTTCAATCTGTGAGGACTGGCGCGCAGAAAAGGATATGGGTCTGTTTGTTGATATTTTTCCGCTTGACTATTGCAATTTCGATGGCGAAGGAGACAAGTTGAGGGCACAGATGGAATCCGAAAGCAAGCGCATCGACAGAAAAGTTGAAATAGCCGGTATCCTCGGACACAAGATGTCGCACCATATGTCGCTGAGTCTGAGATACATTGTGAAATTCCTGTTTAAGCTGTTTACTCTTCCATTCAGACGACTGATTCTCAAGAAAATCGATCTCATGCATTCAAAGGACAAGAGCGGCAATTACCTTGTTCAATACTTCGGATGCTACACATTTTTCAAGCCGGAGCTGTTTGACAAACTGACAACATGCAGCTTTGAGGGCTACCAGTTCCCAATATACTCGGAATATGATAAGATTCTCACACAGTGCTACGGCGACTATATGACTCCCCCGCCCGTAGAAAAGCGAAAATCGATTCATTGGTATAAAGCCTATTCAAAATAATCACAAAAGCCACAGCATCAAAGCTGCGGCTTTTCTTTATGTGTATTGATTATTTTTTGGAGTATATCTTTATCCGCCGGGCAGAAGGCATAGTTTTTTATCTCCTGCGGCGTTATCCATTCGAGCCCGCAATGTTCGAGCAGCCGGGGCGTGCCCTCGGCTATTTTCGCGTTGAACACGACGAGGTGGACATATATATCCGGATACTGATGGTAGACATCGCAGAATTCGTCGCCAACCTCTACCGTTATCCCGAGCTCCTCGCGGCATTCGCGAATGAGTGCCTGTTGATGTGTCTCGCCCGGTTCGAGCTTTCCGCCGACAAACTCCCATAAAAGGGCGTTGCCCTTATTCGCGGGGCGGCGGCATATCATGAATCTGTCGCCCTGCCAAATGAGCGCGGCGGCAACCTGAGTCGTTTTCATATCGTTTCTCCTTTTTATTTATCTGCCGGTCTGCGTATGAAAAACGCAGTTGATATCATCATCACCGCATACATCGCGAGTGCCGCATACGGGAACAGCCACGAGCCGAATCGACCCGCGAGCTGACCGAAAATGAACGGGGTCAAAAATATGCTGATTGAAGAAAAGCCCATGAGTGTACCTATCATCGACTGCGAGACGCTCTTGCCGAACACTTTCGGTATAAGATGAGTCATGCTTGGGAACAGCGGCCCGTTGCCGAGACCTATCATGAAAAGGCCCGCATATGTCGCCGCCATTGGCAGCTTGAACATAATGAGCAGTATCGCCGCGAGGGTCACGCACTGGCCTATGACCATGACCTTTTTGCCCGAGAGCTTTATGCTCAGCAGCCCGGATAAGAATCTGGGATTCCGAGCCCGATATAGGCTATAAATATCACAGCCAAAAGCACAGTTGCCATAAACACTCTCCGTTTCCCGGGAAATTGATATGAATAAATTATATCACACAAACACCTATTGTAAAAGAGCGTTTTCTTTGTGTTTATTGTCATTGACACCGGAAAATTAAATCGGTATAATTTAATCATAACACACAAGGAGCTGTAAATATTATGGAAAAGAAGTACGCAATTCTCGTCGTTGATATGCTCAACGATTTCGTAACCGGCGCACTCAAGTGCGACAGAGGTCTTGCAATAGTCCCCAAGACCGCAGAACTGCTCAACGGCGCAAGAGAGAAGAACATACCGGTCATCTTCTGCAACGACGCTCACCTCAAGGGCATCGACCACGAGCTCAAGTTCTGGGGCGACCACGCAATAGCGGGCACCGAGGGCGCGAAAGTCATTCCCGAGCTCGGACTCTGCGAGAGCGACTATGTCGTTCCCAAGAGACGCTACAGCGGTTTCTTCCACACCGACCTTGATCTCCTGCTCCAGGAGCTCGGAGTCAACACCGTTGTTGTTACCGGACTGCACACCCATATGTGCGTTCGCCACACCTCCGCCGACGCTTATCAGCTCGGCTACGACATTGTTGTTATCAAAGACGCGACGAATTCCTTCACCGCCGAGGACTATGAGTACGGTCTGAAGTACCTCAAGGACACCTACGGCGCAGAGATCACCGACACCGACACTTTCCTCGCATCGGTCTGACCTGTTAAATAAAATATTGACCCTCCGCCGGGATTGCCTGACGGAGGGTTTTGTTGTTGAAAATATTTATCTGAGTATTCTGCCGACTGCGTCTACCTCGTCCGAAGTAAGACCTGCGGAGAGGAAATAGTCCTCGACCGAGCCGTAACGGCGCGAAAGATATTCAAACACTGCGGTTATATTCTCCGACGGGGAGCCGAGATGCGACATGTCGCTCTCATGGACAAGCCCCGTTTTTCTCTTCATCTCGCGGCGGTAAAACGGTTCGAGATAGGTCGAGGAGATGCGGTAATCCGCAACGATATCCTCAAAATATACACCTGTTAAATGCAGTATCAGTGCGGCGGTTATGCCGGTTCTGTCCTTGCCGAGGAAGCAGTGGAACATCGACGGGGCGTCTACGCGCGACAGCGCGGAGAACAGGCGTGCATAGTTGCCCTTACACTCGTTGAGGCTCGTGACATACACCTCCGGCATTGACATCTCCATATGCGGCGAAGCGGGGTTTATTTCGAGCAGGGAGAAATGATAGTAATTCACGCCCGGATAATCGGCGAACTCCGACGGCATGGATATCGCCTCGGAATCGCCGCGCAGGTCGAAAACATTCTTTATCCCGTATTCGCGGAAAAATTCCATATCGCTCGGCGTTGACGCGCGCGGTCTGCCGCAGCGAAGCAGTCTGCCGTATTTCGTGAAGCCGCCGCCCTTTATCGGATATCCGCCGAGGTCGCGGCAGTTCTGTATGTTTTCAAGAGGCATATGTCTGAAGCTTTCCATAGTCAGTCCTCCTCATAGATTCTATATCTATTTTAATGCATTTTCACATAATTTTCAACCGTGAAAACGCAGAAACGGACCGAAAAGCCTCAATTATTTTTCCCATTATATATTATTGTGGAAATAATACAGGGTTGTCGTCTGCGAATCGAAGAAGTAGACGTTGTAATAATCGTATTTTGAATAGGCTCCGTCGCCTATCGGCTTGCCTTCGCGGTCGTAAATATAGAGATAGTCGCTCTCATCGATATCGTCGCGCGAAAAACGGTAATTGTTCACAAGGTCGGCACCCTCGTCGCCGTCGCGCAGAGAGTCTATAACCTGCTCAAACTCATCTATATATCCGAGAAGTTCCGTCTTGCTCTCGGCGGTCACGGGCTTGAAATATTCGCTCTCCCCGGGCTTCGCGCCGGGAAAGGTGTATATTCCGAAGTCCGTCGAATCCCCGAAGCCCGCGCAGCTGTAGCGCTGCACCGACATCGCCTTGCCGAGCGAGGCTATGACGGGATCTCCGCTCTTGAAAACGCAGGCGGAAAGCGAAAACGCGAGCAGAAGCGCCGCCGATATCAGAGAAATTATTTTAAGCTTTTTCATTCTTTTTCACTCTCCCCCGGTACATATTCGAGCAGGTCGCCCGGCTGGCAGTCGAGAATCTCGCAGAGGGCATCGAGAGTCGAGAAGCGAAAAGCCTTTGCCTTATGATTCTTGAAATTCGAAACATTCGCCATCGTCATGCCCAATCTGTCGGCAAGCTCGGTGAGCGACATTTTTCTTTTTGCCATCATAACATCCAAATTTATAACTATCATGCCGTCACCCCGCCGTCAAAATATCTCGTCGTTTTCTTCTTTTATATCCGCCGCGCGCTTGAACACGCCGCTCATCGCAAACGCGAGAACTCCCGCGACGATGCAGACGAAAACGAACACGAAAACAGGCAGATAGTAGAGTCCCATGAGCTCATATATGCCGAGCATCGAGCAGAGCACAGCCTGGTCGACGGCGAACACGAGCAGTTCAACAAAGGCGCAGATGCCGATATTGCGAAACTTCTTCGCCGTGCCGAGTGAGAACGCCTTATCCGTGAAAATGCGCGAGCAGATGAGCTTCAGCTCAATGAGCGCCGCCAGATACGGCACGGCGCAGGCATAAACCGAAGCGCTGGTCAGAATCCAAGTATAGGGCGGCAGAGCCGAAAATTCTCCCGCTTTTATTATCGCGACGATTATAAAAGGCGAAGCGAGAACCGCGAGCACGGTCAGCGCGATGCCGATAATGACAAGCCCGTTGAGGACGATTTTTTCTGTTTTTATTTTCTTGTCGTCTTTCATTTCACATACCTCTTCTCCTTGGTTTGCGAGGTCATTGTAGCACGGCGATTCAAGATTGTCAATAAATATTTATCGTTATTCTTTAAATTTTTACTGTTTTTCTGCGTATCGGCTGCAAAAACTCCCAAGGCCGTTTAGCCTCGGGAGCTTTCGGTAAATTGAAATTACAGGAATCTTACAAGTATTCCCGCGAGCAGAACGGAGACTATCGTCACGCATACGAAGCCTGCGACGAGCATCTTGGGCATGATCTCGGCGGTGATGTTGTCTCTCTCGTCACCCTCTTCGGTGTTTATGTTGATAGCCTCGGTGGTTATCAGCATATTGATCGGGAATCCGGAAAAGGCGTTGAGAACTATCGCATAGCACATGAAGAACGACTGCTTGAATATCTTGCTTGCAAGCAGAGCCATAAGACCCATTGCGACGGTCGCGAAAGCGACAAGCGCTGCCGATATGCCGACAACGGACGCGATGCCGTCTGTACCGGAGCTTGCGAGAGTCTTGAACAGTCCCATCATAAGCACGGTCATAATGAAGCCGTAGGAGCTCGCCTCATGGAGGGCGTCCGTCTCAACGAGCTTAAGCTCGTGCGCGGCGAAGCCGAGCAGCAGGCAGACAACATACATCGGGACATAGCCCTTTGTCACATAATCTATCCAGTAAGCGGCGAGAGTGATGAGCGCGAGCTTGAGCAGTATGATAGTAGTACTTGTGGCTCTCTTCTTCTTTTCGTCCTTCTTGTCTTCAGAGGCGGCAGTTGACGCTTTGAACTCGCCGTTTCTATAGAGCTTCGTGAGTCTCTTTGTCTCCTTCTTCAGGCAGAACGAAGTCAGCGGGTAGCCGACAAGTCCCTGGAGGGAGAGGCAGACTATCGCGACAAGGGCTGCGGAGGTCTTGCCTGCTTCATTAGCGGCGCTCGACATCATCGCAGTCGCTATTGCGCCGCCGGCGAGCGGAGGAGCCGCGGCGATTGCATTATCAAAGCCGAAGAGTGCGGTTCCGAGCGTCAGGCATATTATCGTTATCGCGGCGACGCCCATGAGCGAAATTATGACGGTCTTCCACTGCGCCGCCATCTCTTTTCGGCTTATAAGCGTGCCGAGATGGGTGACGAGCAGACCGCAGGCGACTTTGAACAGCGCATCAGACACGCCCGCGTCGTCTATAATGGTCTTCGGGAAAAGCCCCGTAGAAAAGCCGACAAGCATAAGTATCATGATGACAAGCACTGACGGAACCCAGCCCTTTGTCACCTTTGCCAGTATCTCCGAAATGGCGAAAACCAGCAGCAGCGCGGTGAACGCGCCGAAAGTTGAAACGATTATCGGACTCATTTTACATCTTTCCCCTCATTAAAAAACGGTATTGCTATTAAAGGAACTTATCAAGCTCGCGCTCAACGTTCTCGTACTTCTTGACCTTGGGCTCGCGGATAAGGTGTCCCCTCGCCATGACCATCTTCACGTTGCGAAGAGTCTTGAGATCGTCGATCGGGTTCGCGTCGGTGACAATAAGATCGGCGCACTTGCCGGGCTCGACGGTGCCGGTGATATTATCAATATGCGCTATCTCCGCGTTTCTCTTCGTTGCGGTGTAGAGTGCGAATTTATTTGACACGCCGCAGTACTTGTGGAAATAGACAAGCTCTCTCCACATATCGTAGTGAGTGATGAACGGGCAGCCGGTATCGGTTCCGAGTCCGACGGGGATACCGTTTGCAAGGCACTTCTTGGAGCAGTCGATTATGCCCTCAAAGACGACCTCGCCGTTGAACTGCGAAAGCTCGGTCGCGTGGCTGACGGAGCGATCGAACAGCGCATAGGGAAGCGCAGGAGAAAGGGTCGTTATGAGCGCCGCGTGCTTCTCTTTGAAGAGCGAAATTATCTCGTCATCCGCCTTTGCGCCGTGCTCGATGGTGTCGACGCCGTTTTCAAGCGCAACGCGTACGCCCTCGGGACTCTCAACATGGGCGGCGACCATAAGTCCGCGCTTGTGCGCCTCGTCACAAGCCGCCTTGACATACTCGGGGGGCATCTTCAGCACGCCGGGCTCACCCTTGACCTTTGCATCAAGCACGCCGCCGGTTATCATGAGCTTTATCAGATCCGGCTTATCCTCGGCAATCTTCGCGACGAAGTCTCTCGCCTGCTCTGCGCTCTCGGCGACATAGGCAAGCGAACCCGCCATGTGTCCCTCCGGGACGGAGACAGCCATGTTTGCGGCGAGGATTCTCGGGCCGACTGTCTTGCCGGCGTTTATATCGTCGCGGATGCTCGAATCGGCGTTTTCAACTCCGCCGACGGTTCTGATGGTTGTAACGCCGCTGTTGAGCTGCATCTGAGCCGCGCTGCGGCAGACAGCCTTGATTATCTTGCGTAAAAAGTTGTTGCTCGTCATGATTTTGACAAGCTTCTTCGGGTCGGATTCCTTCTTCTTCGGCTTTCCGCTCGAGGGAAGATGGATATGCATATTGATAAGGCCGGGCATTATGTACTTTCCGCCGAGGTCTATCTTCTCATATCCGGAGATATCCGCGCCCGCGTCGACTATGGCGGTTATCTTCTCGCCGTCGACAAGAATAATCTTACCGAACTGGGGCTCCATATCCTGAGTGCCGTCGAGAATAACGCCGTTTACGAATGCGTATTTCATTTCCGTTTCCTCCTTGAAATTACCTGCATTTTCTCCCCCCTGTCGGCGATTCGCCGAGGCGGATATTCATGCGGGAGTTATGCTTAGATTATAAAGCCTGCGCTTTGATTTTGCAAGTTTTTTCCGTTTAAACCGCTGATAGTTTTCAATTTTTGTCACCCGTGAACAGAGAATCGGATATTTTAGCAAAACATTATGTTATCGTCATATAAAAAACCGCCGCATCCGAAGACACGGCGGAATTTTGTTATGTTTTCTCTTACTGGATGAATCCGGCGACGGTGAGCATATACTCGCCGATCTGAGCGCCGAACTCGGGTGCGCCTTCCATGATAAGCTTGCCCTTCTTCGCGGAGTCAAGCATATCGTCAAGACCGAGCAGGATGCCCAGCGCGCTGTCGAGAGAATCGAAGCGGAGGGTGAAGAAAGGCATAGCTCTCTTGTAAACGCCTCTGCCGGCTCTCGATTTGCCCGCCTTTATGCGCAGATAAGCCGAAAGCTCATCGTGGCCGTTGACAGCCCACGCATAGACACGGTCGGGGCTCTTGAGCGCCCAATCGTGAACATCGGGATGGCCGAGCTTGTTGAGCTGGCTGATTCCGCTCGAAAGCAGATAGAAGTAGCACTTGACGAGCAGAGCCTTGGTGTCCTCGTCCTCCGGGATGCCCTTTGCGGTAAGCAGCGAGGACATCTTCAGAAGCACCGCCATGAACGAGGCAAACAAACCGGGATGCTTTGCAATACCCTTCATCTTGGGCAGGGTCGCGAGGCTCATCTTGCCCTTGAAGAATGCGTTCATCGCCTCGATGCTCTTGAACTCAAGCTCGATGTGGGGAGCGGTGTCCACCTTGTCGTTGTGAACGAGCCACTCGCCGCAGTTGACTACGAAATGGGTAGCCACCTTGCCGTCCGGGCTGTCGGGATCGAGAGCACTGACCTGCATAACGCCGTGCGCGTGCTCAAACTTCTTTGCAAGCGAGGGAACGTCGTTTGCAATCACCTTGATGAGCGGAAGGACAGCGTTGAGAAAAAGTTTATTAGTAAAAATCTCATCTCTTGATGCCATATAATCATTCCTTTCCTTATCGGGATACGGGCGAAGCTATTACACCTCGTCGTCCCAATCGTCATCAAGCTCGAAGTCCTTGCCCATGACCTCACGGACAGCGTCAACGATACCGTTGGAGTCGATACCGAGCATGGACATGATATCCTCATGCAGTCCGATGGGAGCAAACTTATCCTGGATACCGAGCTGCTTGAATGCGCAGCCCTTACCGGACTCAACAACAACCTCTGCAACCGCGCTGCCGAGACCGCCGATGACATTGTGATCCTCAACGGTGATTATGCGGCGGGTCTCCATAACAGCCTTGAGGATAGCCTCGCGGTCGATGGGCTTGATGGTGTGCATATCAAGAACTCTGACCTTAAGACCGTCCGAATTCTCAAGGAAGTTAGCCGCCTGAAGAGCCTGGAATGCGCAGGAGCCGCAAGCGATAACGGTGATGTCGGTACCCTCTTTAAGAGTGACTGCCTTGCCGAGCTCGAAGCCGTAATCGGTGTCCTTATAGAGGACGCGGTCGAAGCCTCTGTTGATTCTGATATAGAACGGGCCGGGGGTCTCATATGCCGCACGGACTGCGTTGACAGTCTCCATACCGTCTGCGGGGCAGATAACGGTGAGGTTGGGCATAGCACGGGTAACTGCGAGATCGCAGATAGCGTGATGGGTCGAGCCTGCCTGGCCGAACGAAGTACCCGAATGGGTAGCGATTATCTTGGCGTTGACATTCTGATAGCAGATGTCGGTGTGGAGCTGGTCGGCGCTTCTCAGAGAAGCGAAGACCGAGAAGGTCGAAAGGAAAGGAACGAGTCCTGCTCTCGCCATACCTGCGGCGACGCCGAACATGTTCTGCTCTGCGATACCGACATTGAAGAATCTGTCCGGATAAGCCTCACCGAACATACCGATCTTTGTTGATTTGCCGAGGTCAGCGGTCAGCGCGACAACTTCGGGATGCTCTGCGCCGAGCTCAACAAGGGTCTTGCCGTAATATTCCGCGGTGGAAAGAGCGGTTGATTCAACGGCTGTATAGGTCATTCCGCCTGCCATATTATTCGCCCTCCTTTTCAGCTCTTGCCTTGCGTGCCTCATAGTAGGCGTCAAGGCTGTCTATAGCTTTCTTATACTTCTCTTCGTCAATAGCGCCGTAGTGCCACTGATAGTTATCCTCCATGAAGTTGATGCCGGCGCCCTTTATCGTGTCGGCAATTATCATGACGGGAGAATCGGTCTTGTTCTCAAGAGCGAAGTCGATAGCGTCGCACAGCTCCTTGAAGTTGTGTCCGTCGACTTCCTTGACGATGAAGCCGAAGGAACGCCACTTGTCGGCGAAGGGCTCGAGCTTCATGACATCCTCTGTTCTGCCGTCGATCATGCACTTGTTGCGGTCGACGAAGGAGATCATATTGGTGACTTTGAAGGTGGAAGCAGACATAGCGGCTTCCCAGTTTGAACCCTCGTCGCACTCGCCGTCGCCGAGGATGCAGTATGTTTTGTAATCCTTGCCGAGAACTCTTGCGGCAAGAGCGGTGCCGACAGCTATCGGAAGTCCGTGGCCGAGAGAACCGGTGGAGGCGTCAACGCCGACGACCTTGTTCGAATCGAGGTGGATGCCCATCTTCGAGTTCGTGTGGTTGAATGTCTTGAGCTGCTCGGGATCGTTCCAGCCGAAATCGACGAGCACGGGAGCGTAAGCTATACCCGCGTGACCCTTACTGAGGATAAAACGGTCTCTGTCCTCCCACTTGGGGTTCTTGACGTCGAGTCTCATGTACTTGTGATAGAGAACGGTAAGCATATCCATGACGCTCATGCCGCCGCCGATATGACCGCTGCCCGCCCAGTAAGTGGTGTCGAGGCAAAGTCTGCGCAGCTCGTGAGCCTTCTTTTCGAGCGCTAACCATTCCTGCTTTGATAATGGCATTTACATTTCCTCCTTACAGAAAACATTTTTATCGTCTGAGTGAATGAACGGGTGCCCCCGCAAATCACAAAGCTTCCGTTTTTTGTCCGGGAATATCCGCCGGATGAAATATATGTCCCGCGCACGGCAAAAATTACTCAAAAGGGCAAAATATCCAAACCCATGAGCGCGCGCGAAACTATTTTTATATATGATAACATAAAAAACCCCGTCTTGTAAAGACAGGACGGGATTTTTTTTCATAATTTTATCAGGCAAGCTCGGGGTGATTCTTGCGCAGGGTGTTGAACGCATCCTCCGCAACATCAACGGTGTGAGCTATATCCTCGTCGGTCAGGGACGCGTTGAGGAAATGGTTGTGGTGGCTCGTGATGAATATGCCGCGCTTGACCATCTCTGCGACCCACTCCTGATGGAGCATGAGGGAATCGTCATCCGCAAGGCGCAGATAGAACAGGGACGGCTCGCCGGAGACGACAAGATGGAAGCCGTTGTTCGCGGCAGCAGCCTTGAGACCCTCGCCGACCTTGAGACCCTTCTCGCGGAAGATGACGGGAGTATTGAGCTTCTTCATCTTGTTGATGCAGGCGATACCTGCGGCGAACGGGATAGCGCTGAGCCAGTAGCTGCCGGTATAGGACAGGCTGCTGATGGAGCTCTTGAGGAACTCTTTACCGCAGAGGGCGGAGACATTCCAGCCGTTTGCAAGAGCCTTGCAGAAGCAGATGAGGTCTGCCTCGAAGCCGTAGAAGTGGTCACTGCCGGCGAGATCAAGACGGAAGCCTGCGCGGACATCGTCGACGATGAGGACAATGCCGTTCTTTGTGCAGAGCTCGCGAACCTTCTGCCAGTAACCGTCTGCGGGAAGCTGGTTGTCGAAGAAGTTGCCGTGGAGATAGGGAGTTGAGATAAACGCAGCTATCTCGCCCTCGTTCTCGGCGATAACTCTCTCGAGAGCCGGGATATCGTTCCAGTCGATATAGATATTGTTCGCAACGTCCTCTTCGATAACGCCGGGATAGTCGACCTTCTGGGTCCAGGGCGAAATACCGTGATAGAAGCCGTTGATGAAGATTATCTTCTTGCGATGGGTGTGGGCTCTTGCGGTCATGATAGCGGCGGTGGTGACATCGTTGCCGTTCTTTGCGAAGAAAGCCCAGTCTGCGCAGTTGACGGTGTCAACAAGCAGCTCTGCGAACTCAACCGCCTTGTAGGACGGAGAGGTGGTGCAGTTGCACTTCTTTGCCTGCTCGAGAGCGGCGGCGTCAACGTCGGGGTCATTGTAACCGAGGACGTTGGGGCCGTAAGCGCACATATAGTCGATGAATTTGTTGCCGTCAACATCCCAGAAATAGGAGCCCTGCGCTCTGTCGCCGAAAAGTGGGAACGCGCTGACGGGGATGAAGCAGCCTTCTGCCGGGCCGAGGTGGCCGTAAACGCCGGAAGGAATAACCTTTTCGGCTCTTTCGAACATCTCTCTGCTCTTTGTGTAATCGTTAATCTTGAAGCTCATTAAAGTTCCCCTCCCTTATGCCAAGTACAGAGCAACTCTGTCGAGCAGTCTGTTCATATTGTCGATCATCGAGATCATGCCCTTCATGGTGATAGCGCCCATGCCGATGCAGGCAACGGCGTTTATCTTTCCGTCGAAGAGGTCTCTTGCAAGATCCATTGAAGCGAACTCCATCTCGGCGCGCGGATTCTCGCAGCGCTTCTTGATGGTGACGAGGCGGCCGTTCTTCGCGCGGATAGTGACCGCGGGGCCGTCCTTTATGCCGAAGCCTATCTCGCCGTCAACGATATGGGATGCCGAGAACTGACCTATCTTGTCGTTATTTGCTATCTGAGAGATAGCGACGGCAATGGTATAGAGCATGAGCGTGGTGCTCTGCTCGAAGAAGGTTCTGTCCTGAAGATCCTCGGGCGAGGGACGCATATATTTCGCAAGCAGGTCGGTCAGAGGGGTAAAAGTCTTGAGGAGGAACTTGATGTGCTGGAATCCCTTCGAGGGGATGGGGGTTACGGTTCCGTCGATAAGACCGTTGAATTTTTCGCAGGAAGAGAAAGGCAGCTTGACGTCGCACTTGTTGACGCCCTGCTCCATCCTGCATCTGCCGTTTTTGAAGGTTATTGTGGCGCTCGGGCCGTCCTTCACTTCAAAGCCGATGGAGATGGGTTTGGTGTTGGTGAGCATTGCGCTCGCCTCCGGAACTATCTCGCAGAGATTCTCCAAAGTTCCCAAGACAGCATAAAGGTTAATGTACGCCATTGTTTTCTGATCAGTCAACCTTCATTCCTCCTTTTTAATATTGATAAAAATATTCAGAGCCGGTGTCCCGCACCGGTTATCCTCTTGCACTGTATTCTACCACATTCTATGCCGCAAAGTCAATTGCATACCGGAGATACGGCGAAAAATTAACAAAACCGGCTGAGCTTTCGAGGCTTCTCGGCTCAATTTTTCGGCGATTTTCGATAAAACCGTAAATTTTTCGCGATGCTGCCGCCGACCCTCCGGATTCACGTTTTCCGAAAAGCAATAATAAAACAATATTTCAGCTCTTATAAATAAACGCAAAACCGCCGGCCGGCAGATAACTGCCGGCTGACGGTAGATTTCAGATTCTTCTGTCGTTGCGCGATTCGTGCTTTATCAGGCTTATCACTATGACATACATCAGCGCCACGAACGCGATGAATATCGCGGTCGAGAGGGTGTTGCCTATCATGGCGCAGGAGTCATAGAACCCGTGCAGGAACACGGCGGAGAGATAGGATGCGAGGAGATTCATCACCTTTTTGCCCTTGCAGCCGAGGTCGGAGAAGAGCTTGGCGCGCCCGTAGAACAGACCCATAAAGACCGCGAATCCCATATGACCGGGTACTGCGAGCACCGCGCGCGGGAGCGCAACGGACAGGCCGAAGTTCATGACATACTTTATATTTTCGAACGCGGCGAAGCCCAGCGAGACGGAGACGGCGTAAACTATCCCGTCAAAGCTGTAGTTGAAATTCGGATTTTTCCATGTCTTGAGCTTCATCAGCAGGAACTTTGTTCCCTCTTCGACGACCGCAACGACTGCGAACGCAAGAATGATTTTATAATATTTGTCATCCTGGCTTATCTGATCGTTGAGTATCTTCTCGCCGATTATTTCGAGCACTATCGACATCAGCGCCGCAACGATACCCATGAGAATCAGCGACAACAGCAGCCCGGGCGGCTCCTTGTCGACCGTGTCATGCTTATAGATATAGCGCAGCAGGAATATCGCGGGCAGAACTGCCGCGAGAATATATATGGCGAATATCGCCGCTGTCGGTAAGACAAAAAACATTTAATCAGCTCCTGTGTTTCAGAGTGTGGCGAACCGCGCGGTCAGAGCATCGCTGCGCGTGCGCCAAAAGCTGTTTGCAACTATTTTTATTGTATACTCCGTGCCGGCTTTCAGTCCGCCTATGTGCTCGGTAAGAGCCGCGGGCATATCGGAGAGATAGTAGCGCGAAGTAATATTCATATGCTTTTTTATCAGTCCGTCAGAATCTAAAATATAGATATCATAGCTGTCCGGGCGTTCTTTTCCGGTCGCCTGAGTGAAGGTTATATCGCAGCCGTCCGCCGTTATGTTTTCGACGGATATCCCGGCATTTTCAAAATACGGCTTCTCCGCCGTGACATAGCGTGCGTCGGTATATTTGAACGAATCTATGTTCCACGGCTCGTCTATCTCCCATGTATACGGGAAGAAGCGGCTGCCGAGCACATCGTAGGGATATACCCTCACCCTGCCCTGCGCGTCCGCCTCAACTATAAGGAACTGAGCGGCGCTGCTGTCCTCGGGCGGAATAGTCCCGTGGGTCTTGTCGAACTCGTCGAGCTCGAAATAGCTCAGCGTGCCCGTGCCGAACGCGCTGAAGTGGCGCTGATGCACCGAGCGCGGATCGTTTATCGGCGCGTGGGAGTGGCCGGAGAAATCGACTATCTGCGGGTAGTTTATAAGAATATCCGTTATCTCGTCCTCGCCCCAGTTGATGCTGCCGTAGACAGTGTCTGTAATGTGCGGGTGCTGAAAGAAGAATATCGGCTTTTTACCGTCCCGCTCCGCCGCTTTTTCAAGCTCTGCGGAGACGAACCCGCGCTTTTTGTCGTCGAAGTGGCAGCCGCCCGTCGTTGTGACGGCGATGAAATCAAAGCCGTTTATCACCGCATGGGTGTCGGGAGTAAGACCGAATATCTCATCGAAGCGGCGCAGGGCATTCTCCTCGCCGTCGGTCATATATTCGTGGCTCGCCATGGTCATTATCAGCCTGACATCGGCGGGCAGACCTGCGTCGAGAATCTTCTTGACCTTGCGCATCTGAATCTCCGACCCGCGCGAAGCGAAGTCGCCGACGATGACGAGCGCGTCAAAGCCGCTGTATCTCTCATCGGACGAGCACAGATTTTTGAGGTCGTCAAGCGCTTTTGCAAACCGCTGTTCCTCGATGCAGTCCTCGTCGTCGATATGTATGTCGCTCATGACTGCAAAGCGCAGCGCGGGAACAAAGTTTTTATCAAAAGGCATTATTTTTCTCTCTTTCATCAAAGTATCTTGTCGAACGCTTCAAGCCAGTAGCGGGCTATCAGAGCCGCGCCGTCGGGTGATGGATGGACTCCGTCGGGCGCCCACTGCTCGGGGCAGGTGTCAATAGCGGCGGCGTTGAGCAGACCGTCAAGCGGGATAAACGCATCGGCGTAATCTTTCGCCACTCTGCGCACCGCCTGAATCCTCGGGTCGAGATCCTCGCGCCAGCTCGCGCGCTCTTCGGAAACATGGAGCACAAAGGGTTCCATTATAATTATTTTGATATCCGGGTTTTCGCGCCTCGCGTCCTCGAGCAATGAACGGTAGATGCTCTCGAACTCGTTGATTTCTGAAGGCAGGTTGCTGTCATATTTTCGCCATGTGTCGTTTATTCCGATGAGCACGGAGAGCACATCGGGGTGGAGATCGAGGCAGTCGGTCTGCCAGCGGTCACGCAGGTCGCTGACCCTGTTTCCGCTGATGCCGAGATCGAAAAAGTCGATATCAAACTTCGGATTATCCGCGCGGAAATTCGACGCGACGAACAGCGGATAGCCGTTGCCCATGTTGCGGATATTCGAGCGGTCCCTGTCCATATCGGTTATACTGTCGCCCTGAAAGAGCACTCTGAGTTTTTCCATTATATATTCCTCCGCCGGCGCAGAGCCGTAAATGATTCTTTAGATAATTATATATTTATTTCTCATCTCTTGCAACAGTTTGGGACAAATTTCGGCGATGTGTGTATATACAAAATTTCATGCCCGTTTTTGTGATATAATACAAATCGAGGTGTTTATATGGAAACTAAAATCTATAATCAGCTCCCGGACGAGGCGAAAGAGATAAGACTCGAGGTGTTCGTAAAAGAGCAGGGCTTCGAGGAGGAGTTCGACGATATCGACGAAACGGCTGCGCATATCGTGCTGTTTGACGGCAGTCACCCCGTCGGAGTCTGCCGCATTTTCACAGACCCCGGGAGCGGCAGGGTCATGATAGGCAGAGCCGCAGTCAGAAAGGCTTTTCGCGGCAAAGGGCTCGGCGCGGACATAATAAAAGCCGCCGAAGAGTACGCCGCAGAAAACGGAGTCAATGAAATATGGATACATTCGCAGGAACAGGCTGCCGGATTCTACTCAGCGCTCGGCTACAAGGACACCGGGATCCACGATGTTGAAGAGGGCTGTCCGCATATATTAATGAAAAAGGTATTATAAATTATCCACAAAGAGCATATGCTAACTCGCTTGACTTTTGTGCGAATCGGATGTAGAATAACTATACCAAAATTTCGGAGGAATATGCGATGAACAAAAAACTGATGAGGATAATCAGCGCGGTCATGGCAATCTGCCTGCTCGCCTGCATGATAGTCCCCGCCGCCTCCGCCATGCCTCAGGAGAGCGCAGACGGATCGATAAAGCGCATCAGCGTTGTTATCAACGGCGACGCCAAAACAAGACGCGGCATCTGCTGGTACACGACCGAGAAATGCGGCAGCGATGTTGAAGTAATGCCCCTTGCAAAATACAACGGCAGCTTCGACGGCGCGCTCAAATTTTCCGGCACCTGCACGAAGTGGAAAGAGAACTACTGCCACAAGGTGCTCGCCGAAAATCTTGAGCCCGGCACAAAGTATGTTTACAGAGTCGGCGACGCTTCGACCGGCATCTGGAGCAACAACGGCACATTTGAGACAGCCTGCGACGGCGAAGAGCCGTTTTCGTTCATAGCCCTTGCCGATGTTCAGGCGGGCAACGAAATAAACTTCACGAAGAGCGGCGCCGTTCAGCGCACCGCGATGCAGGTCTGCCCCGACGCGAAGTTTCTCATGAACGCGGGCGACTTCGTCAACGACTGCAACGATCAGGAGTGGGACTGGTTCTATGAGAAGAGCTGCGACACACTCATGAACATCACCATGGCGCCGACCGCCGGCAACCACGAGGGCAACCTTCGTTGGGGCTGGTTCGACAATATGTTCAACCTCGACAAGAGCGCAGGCTGGAATCATATCACCGGCGTCTACTATTCGTTCGACTACTCGAACGCACATATCGCCGTGCTCAACACAAACGATATGTATCCCATCAGCGAGGAGCAGATAAACTGGCTTCAGAACGACATGAACTCTTCTGACGCGCAGTGGAAAATAATCCTCATGCACCGCGCCTGCTACTCCGCGGGCAAGAACATAAACAAGCCCGACACCGTCATCATGCGCAAGCGCCTGCTGCCCATCATCGACAGCCTTGACATCGACGTTGTCATCAACGGTCACGACCACATGTATCTTCGTACATATCAGGTCAAGGACGACAAGATCCAGCCGACCGAGTACATCACCGAGAACTACAAGGGCGAGGAGATAACCTACGCGCTCAATCCCGAGGGCACGGTTCATATCCTGCCCAACACCGCCGGCACTAAGCGCTACGGCGTTCACGAGGACGCCATGGAGCCTATCCTCAAGAATTCCGCCGTTGCCGCGCAGCCCTACAAGTCGATGTTCAGCACCTTCACCATCGACGGCGACAGGCTCATCTACCGCGCATACACCGTTGACGTTGACGACGAGACCTGCGAGGCAACCGGCTACGAGAAGTTCGACGAATACGCGATAAAGAAGACCACCAAGGGCGAAGCCAAGGAGCATGAGGAGCTGCCCACCGACTTCCTTTCAAACTTCACGAAGAATGTCGTGAATGTCCCGGTCGCAATAGTCTATATGCTCGTCAAATATATTCTCATCCTGCCCCACATCATAAAGAACAGATAAATTAAATTCCGCCCGTGCTGATTTTCGGCACGGGCGGTTTTCATGCAGTGAACAAATTTACATAGCAATTATCCGTGGGGCTGTCGCATTTAGATGCAGAAAGCGTTTTTTGACCCGAAGCTGTATCGGTATACTGCGAGTGGGCAAAAAGGCGCTTAAAAGAGCAACAATTAAACAAAAAGTAAAGGTCATATTCCACATTATCAATCGTGTGAAATATGACCTGTGTGTTTTTTTGCTCTTTGGTCTGCGCTAAATGCGGCAGCCCCGGTTAGTTTATCTTATTGTTTTGTAGTGACTCGGATCGCGCGGCTTCTGCTCCGGCACTTCATCCGGCACGCCTATCGCAACGCCTATCATATACTGAAGATCAACGGGAATGTCGATCTCCCCGCGCCAATAAGCACCCTTGTCGGCGTCATCAAACAGCGCGCCCGCGCTGCCGACTATACATGTACCGAGACCGAGTCCCTTTGCGGCGATGCATATGTTCTCGACCATGATTCCGGCATCCATCTGACTGCCGGGCTTTGCGAATATTGCGGCGAACACCGGCGCATTGTGATAGAACGGGTTCTTGTCGCTTCGTGTGTGAACGGGCGTGTCCCAGCCAACGATATTCTTGAAATCTATCTGCATCTGGCGAAGCATAGCGTCGTTGCATATGAATCTGACATGGCAGGGCTGGCAGTTGCGCCCGCTCGGAGCCATCATCGCCGCCGCAGTCAGCGTATCGAGCTGAGCGTCGGTGAGCATTATGGGCTTATATTCTCTTATCGTCTGGCGTGTGAGTACGGCATCGATGACCTCATTTCTGATTATATCAGCCATCTTTGAGAACCTCCTTGACAGCCTTGTTTATGACCCTGTCGTTGCGCTCGACCGAAAGCTCGGAGGCGTAGCCCTCGACTATCGTCTTGAACTCGTCCCCGCGCAGGCTCTTGAGGCAGTCGTCGCGGTAGCGGTCGTAGTATTGCTTCGCCTCGTCCTCCGAGGGATTCTCTCTGAGAATGAGGAAAATATAGTTGTCCATGATAAGCACGGTGTTCGAGCCGACGGAGAGCTGCTGAACCTTTTCAAAGAAGCCCTCGGGATAGGAATCCGTGCCTTTTTTTATAAACTGGAGCTGATCCGAAACTGTGGAATCCGGATGCTTCTTGGAATAGAGCTCGACTATCTCGTTCATCGTCTGACCGTTGCCCAGACGCGTCGAAAGCTCAATGAACTCCTTGTTCATTGCCGCTTTCTGATCCGCAGTCATAACTACCGTGTCGTCGTTCGCGTCGGTAGTTGTGAGATAGCCGGTTATGGCGCGGAAGGAGATATAATTCTCGTTATAATATTTCTTTATATCGTCCTCGCTGACCGCCTTTTCGCCGCCCTCGTCATAGATATAATAGAAAAGTCTGTTGCGCGAGGTGTCGGCGGTCTCTATCTTCATAAGCGTCTGCTTCGACACGCCGAGCTTCTCATAGTAGCCCGAGAAAACATGCCAAAGGTCTTCAAGATTATTCGACGTCGAGCGCTTTTCGGAAGCGGAGAGAGTCAGCCCGTATTCGGAAAGTTTCGTGTTGACCGCAACATATTCGCAGCACAGCTCAATCGCGGCGTCGATCATCTGCTCGTTCGTCGCATCGGCGGCAAGCTCATATTTTTCGGGGAACGCGTGAACCTGGTCGAAATAATATAAAAACGTCTCATAGTCTATCTGCGCACCCGAGATATTCAGCGCGCTCTTTTTTGATGCCGAACAGCCTGCAGTGCAGAATACGGCGGCAAGGCAGAGCAGAACGGCGACAAAGCTTTTGAACTTCTTCATTTTCGTTTATCCTTTCATCAGATATCGAGCCATGCGGAGGAGTCCGCGTCGGAGGGCATACGCCAGTCGCCGCGAGGCGAGAGGCTGACAGATCCGACCTTCGGACCGTCCGGTATGCAGGAGCGTTTGAACTGCTGGGAGAAGAATCTCTTCATAAATAACCTGAGCCATTTTTCAATCTGCTCGCGGCTGTATACTCCGTCAAACGCGCGGCACGCCATGAACATGAGCTTGTCGGGTGAAGCGCCGAAGCGCTGGAAATGATATAGGAAGAAATCGTGAACTTCATAGGGGCCGAGGGTATCCTCGGTCTTTTGCGCTATCTTTCCGTTTTTGTCAGGCGGGAGCAGTTCTGGGCTGACAGGAGTCGCGAGTATCTCGCGGAGCACCTCGCCGAGCTTGCCTCCCCTCTCGTCCGCAACGAAATCGACGAGATATCGCACGAGCGTCTTGGGCACGGAGCAGTTGACTCCATACATGCTCATGTGGTCGGCATTATAGGTGCACCAGCCGAGCGCAAGCTCGGACAGGTCTCCGGTGCCGACGAGCAGCGCACCCTCTTTGTTCGCGGTGTCCATGAGTATCTGCGTGCGCTCGCGCGCCTGAACATTTTCATAAGTCACATCTAGTATGCTCATATCGTGACCTATGTCCCGCATATGCTGAGTACACGCGGGGACAATATCTATATCCCTGAGCTGCGCTCCGATGCACTCGGTGAGCGTGACGGCGCTCGACTTCGTTCGCTTCGTCGTGCCGAAGCCCGGCATCGTGATGCAGATTATATTTTCTTTCGGCAGGGCGAGAAGATCAAACGCCTTGTCCGCAACGAGCAGAGCAAGAGCCGAATCGAGTCCGCCCGAGATGCCGATGACCGCTTTCTTGAGCCCGATATGCTCGATTCTCTTCGCGAGTCCCGCCGCCTGGATATTGAATATCTCGGCGCAGCGCGCGCGTCTGACTTTTTCATCCGAGGGCACGAACGGGTGCGCGTCGAAAGTCCTGTCTATATCGCTCTCTTTGAGCTCCGGCAGGGTTATATCAACGCGCCTTATATCGCGGTCAGCGTAACGAGCCGCGTTGTCATAAAATTCGCTGTTTCGGCGCAGAGCTTCGAGCTTTTTGACATCAATGCAGGCGTAAACCGCCGCGCCGTTTCGCTCAAAACGCTCGTTTCTCGCGAGTATGCCGCCGTTTTCGGCTATCGTACATGCGCCGGAGAACACAAGGTCTGTCGTGCTCTCTCCGATGCCGGCGGAGGAATAGACATAGCCGCAGTAGCACCGCGCGCTCGTCTGCTCAATAAGACTCAGCCTGAAATCATTCTTTGTGACCATCTCGTCGGAGGCGGAGATATTTACTATTATATCCGCGCCGCTAAGCGCAAGGACGGTTCCGGGCGACACAGGCACCCACATATCCTCGCACAGCTCAATTCCGACCGCCGCGCCGTTGTCCGCGCAGAAGAGCATATTGCCGAACGGCACCTCCTGCCCGCAGAGGGTGACGGTATCGCACGGCGTATCAAGCCCCGAGACGAAGTGGCGCTTTTCATAGAACTCGTTGTAATTCGGCAGATAACTCTTCGGGACAACGCCCATAAGCTTGCCGTTCTGGAACGCGGCGGCGCAGTTAAAGAGCCTGTCGCGCACGCGCACCGGGAGTCCGACTATCACGAGCGCGCCGATATCGGCACATTCAAGAATGAGTCTGCCGAGCGCGGTCTCCGCGCTTTCGATGAGCCTGTCCTGCGAGAAGAGGTCGGAGCAGGTATAGCCGGTTATGCATAGTTCCGGCAGGGCGATTATCTGCGCGCCGGACGAAGCCGCCTCTTTTATCAGCGGCAGCATATTATCAACATTTTTATCAGCCGCGCCGACCGTCACCCTCGGGCAGACCGCCGCGGTCTTGACAAATCCGAAATCCTTCAAGATATCACGTTCCCTTTCGCGAATCTTATTATACAGATTATAGTATATACTAATTCGCGCTTTAAATCAATCCTTTTCATTTTTCGGAGGTGATCCCACGGACTCGTTTTGTTCTCTCGTTTCTTCGATAAATTCGGTGGTCTGGGGAGTACCGCTGCTCGTCGCTTTCACGGGCACGGGGCTTCTGCTGAGCGTGCGGTCGGGATTTTTCCAGATAACGCACGTCGGCACATGGATGAAAACGACGCTCGGCAGTATATTCAGCAAAAAGAGCCGGGAATCCGGCAAAGGCTCGATATCGCAGACGCAGGCGCTCTCCGCCGCACTCGCCGCGTGCATGGGCACGGGCAACATAGTCGGCGTGGCGGCGGCGATAGCCTCCGGCGGCGCGGGCGCGGTTTTCTGGATGGTGATAAGCGCGATAATCGGCATGATGAGCGCGTGCTGCGAAAATATACTCGGCATAAAATACAGATACCGCGACGAAAACGGCGAATGGATGGGCGGCGCGTTCGTCTATATGGAGCGCGGACTGGGATTCAGGCACATGGCAAAAATTTTCTGCGTTCTGTTGGTCATAGCCTCGCTTGGCATCGGCAATATGACCCAGGCGAACGCGGCCGCACTTTCGCTCTCCGGCTCGTTTGGGCTCAGTCCCGCGATAACGGGATTGATTCTCGCCGCCGGCGTGTTCGCGATAACCTGCGGCGGGCTCAAGAGGATCGCCTCGGCGGCGGAGAAGATAATTCCCGCCATGACTGCGATATTCATTCTCGCGAGCTTCGCGGTCATAATAAAGAACTTCCGCGCCGTGCCGTCGGCGTTTTCGCGCATAATATCCGAGGCTTTTTCGCTGCGTGCGGCGGCAGGAGGAGCGGCGGGCTACGGGATAAAAAAAGCTCTGCGCTACGGGGTGGCGCGCGGAGTTTTTTCAAACGAAGCAGGGCTCGGCAGCAACGCGATAATCCACGCGGCGGCGCAGACGGATTCACCCGCCGAGCAGGGCTGCTGGGGCATACTTGAGGTTTTTCTCGACACGGTCGTCATGTGCACCGTGACCGCAATAACTCTCTTGGTCTCCGGCGCGCCGACGGACGGCGACGGCTCACTCGCCTGCGCCGCGGCATTCGGCAGTGTATTCGGAAAAGCCGGTAGCATTTTCGTCTGCGTGAGTATCTGCATTTTTGCCTTTGCAACGCTCATCGGCTGGTCATATTACGGGCGGCGCGGGCTCGAATATCTGCTGGGCGCCAAGAGCGCGAAAATATACAACATAATTTACGCCGCGGCGGTATTCGTCGGATGCGTCGCCGACCTCGAGCTCGTATGGGAGCTCTCAGACCTCGCGAACGCGCTCATGGCGGTGCCGAACCTCATCTCGCTCTGCCTGCTCAGCGGCGAAGCAACAAAAGAGCTGAAAAAGACATATCATAATTGATATATAGGTGTTGATTTATTGATATAACCATGTATAATATAAGAAGTATAAATATGCTGTATTGTGGGGATTTGTGCGGAAGAGGCACAAAATCAGTCGGTTCTGTACCGCAATCCCTCAGTCTCGGCTTACGCCGAGCCAGCTCCCTTTACACAAGGGAGCCAAAATAAAATTCCACAGTGTTATAAAATTTGTTTTCAAAAGTTGGCTATGATAAGCCTTTCCCACCGCTTGCGCGGCAACGGTGCATTGAATACGAACTGCGAGTCAATAAACTTGTGCTAAATCGCGGGCGATATCCGCCCCATACCGCATACATTTCACTTATTACTTCAAACGAAGCCAGCAAAAATATTCGGAGTCGAATTATGCCGGGATTTTTATGTGATCTGCATATCCACTCGTGTCTGTCGCCCTGCGGCGACGAGGAGATGACTCCCTATAACCTTGTCAACATGGCAAAGGTCATGGGGCTGGATATCCTTGCGCTGACCGACCACAACTCCTCGCTCAACTGCCCCGCCGCGGCGCGTGCGGCAGAAGAGGCGGGAATAGCTTTCGTGCCCGGCATGGAGCTGACGACTTCCGAAGAGGTGCACGTCGTGTGCCTGTTTCCTGATGTCGATTCCGCGCTCGCGTTTTCGGGCTACGTTGCCGAGCGCCTGCCGAAGATTAAAAATCGGCTCGATATTTTCGGCGAACAGCTGATAATGGACGACAGGGACGGTATTCTCGGGCGCGAGGAGAATCTGTTGAGCACGGCGAGTTTTATTTCAATCGGCGAGGTTTTCCCGCTCGTCTCCGGCTTCGGCGGGGTTTGCTATCCCGCTCATGTTGACCGCCCGTCGTTCAGCGTGGTCGCAAACCTCGGCTCGTTCGACGAAAGCTGGGGATTTGCAAACGCCGAGATGTCCGCTTTCGCTCAGGCGGACAGGCTCGTTGAAGAGCATCCGCTGCTCCGAAAAATGAGGCTTCTGCGCGCATCCGACGCGCACTGCCTCGAAAATGTCGGCTTGGCGAGCACCGAGCTTGAGCTCCCCTGCGCATCGCCGCAGGCGGTCATTGATCTGTTGAAAGGTAATTACTACCTGCAGGGTATGTAATTGGTATATAGTTTATCGATATTTTTTTCCTTAAACTGTAGCAATTTTCAGACCCGCATGATATAATTACTCTCAATGTGAAAAGGAAACTCCTTTTTGCCTATCTGTTATTTTTCTCAAACCTAAGGAGGGAAAGGCTACAAATGCTCAAAAAAATCAGTAAGATACCTTTTTCCGGCACCCCGGAACAGGAAGAGAAGCTCCATGCCGTTATCGCAGAATGCAACGGCGACAAGAGCCTGCTGATGCACGTCATGCAGGAGGCTCAGCTCATCTACGGTTATCTTCCGTTCGAGGTACAGGCTATGATAGCCGAGGGAATGGATGTTCCGCTCGAGAAGGTATACGGCGTATCGACTTTCTACGCCCAGTTCGCTCTGAGCCCCAAGGGCAGATACAACATCTCCGTATGTCTCGGAACCGCCTGCTATGTCAAAGGCTCGCAGGCTATCCTCGACAAGATAAGCGAGAGACTCGGCATCGGCCCCGGCGAGTGCAGTGACGACGCGTGCTTCTCCATCGAAGCCTGCCGCTGCATCGGCGCGTGCGGACTTGCCCCCGTCATGACGATCAACGACGATGTCTACGGCAGACTCACCCCCGATCAGATAGACGGCATTCTCGACAAATACCTGGACGCTTAACGCCATGCGCGAGCTGTCACTCAACATTCTCGATATAGCCCAGAACTCCATATCAGCCGGGGCGTCGCTGATAACAATAGATGTCAGTGAAAGCAGAGAAGAGCATCTTCTCACGCTCACGGTCTCCGACAACGGCTGCGGCATGGACGAAGAACAGCTTCGGAATGTCTGCGATCCGTTTTTCACCACGCGCACAACGCGCAAGGTCGGCATGGGCATACCGCTGTTCCGCCTCGCGGCAGAGCAGACCGGCGGCAGTTTTGAGATAACCTCAAAAAAAGGCGTCGGCACCTCCACAAAAGCCGTATTTCATTCGGACAGCATAGACTTCACTCCCCTCGGGGACATGACCTCGACGGTAACGGTGCTCATATCAATGAACACCGACAGGGATTTTATCTACCGCCGCTCGGTCGACGAAAAAGAATTCGTGCTCGACACGCGGGAAATTAAAAATATCCTCGACGGCGTGCCGCTCGACAATCCGGATGTTGTGCAGTGGATGAAAGAATATATCGACGAGAACACAGCACTACTTTAAAAAACCATATGACGGCGCCCGGCGCCGGGAAAGGAATAACCATGAAATCACTTGCTGAACTTAACGCAATAAGAGATAAGGCAAAGGCCAATATGAATATCCGCGAAGACAACGAATACACAACCCGCGTGCTCGTCGGCATGGCTACCTGCGGCATCGCGGCAGGCGCAAAGCCCGTGCTCACCGCACTCGTTGACGAGATTGCACGCCGCAATCTCAGCCATGTCACCGTCTCGCAGACCGGCTGCATCGGCATGTGCCAGTATGAGCCGATAGTCGAGGTTCTCGAACCCGGCAAAGAAAAGGTCACCTATGTCAAGGTAACGCCCGAAATGGTCGCGCGCATCGTCAGCGATCATCTCGTCAACGGCAACCCCGTCGGCGAATTCACGGTCGGCGCTATCGCCAAATAACAAGGAGGAAAATCAATGTATCGTTCACACGTTCTTGTCTGCGGCGGTACCGGCTGTACTTCTTCTCACAGTGCAGAAATAATTGCCGAGTTTGAAAAGGAGATCGCCGAGAAAGGTCTCGCAGACGAAATCAAGGTCATCAGGACAGGCTGCTTCGGTCTGTGCGCCCTGGGTCCGATAGTCGTTGTTTATCCCGAAGGTGCGTTCTACAGCCAGATAAAGGTCGAGGACGTTCCGGAGATAGTTGACGAGCACCTCATCAAGGGCAGAATAGTCAAGCATCTGCTCTACGATGATACCGTCGCCGGCGACACCGTCAAGAGTCTCAACGAGACTCAGTTCTATAAAAAGCAGAAGAGAGTCGCACTGCGCAACTGCGGCGTTATCGACCCCGAAAATATCAATGAATACATAGCCATGGACGGCTATCAGGCTCTTGCAAAATGCCTGACCGAATACACCCCGGACGAGGTCATCCAGATAGTCAAGGATTCCGGTCTGCGCGGCAGAGGCGGCGGCGGATTCCCGACAGGTCTGAAATGGAGCTTCACCCGCAAGAATCAGGCGGATCAGAAATATGTCGTCTGCAACGCCGACGAGGGCGACCCGGGCGCATTCATGGATCGCTCCGTGCTCGAGGGCGACCCGCACTGCATCGTTGAAGCTATGGCGATATGCGGCTACGCCACCGGCGCGACCGAGGGCTATATCTATGTCCGAGCGGAGTACCCGATAGCGGTCAAGAGACTTCAGATAGCAATAGACGAAGCGCGCGAGCTCGGACTGCTCGGCAAGAACATCTTCGACAGCGGCTTCGACTTCGACCTTCATATAAGACTCGGTGCAGGCGCATTCGTCTGCGGCGAGGAGACCGCGCTCATGACCTCCATCGAGGGCAACCGCGGCGAGCCCCGTCCGAGACCTCCGTTCCCGGCGGAAAAGGGTCTTTTCGGAAAGCCCACTACCGAGAACAATGTCGAAACATTTGCAAATATCCCGCAGATAATCCTGCACGGCGCGGAGAGCTTTGCCTCCATGGGCACCGAGCGCTCCAAGGGCACCAAGGTCTTTGCACTCGGCGGCAACATCAAGCACACCGGCCTCGTTGAGATCCCCATGGGCACGACCCTTCGCGAAATTGTCGAGGACATCGGCGGCGGCATCCCCAACGGCAGAAAGTTCAAGGCTGCGCAGACCGGCGGACCCTCCGGCGGATGCATCCCCGCGAGTCTCATGGACACCGAGATAGACTACGACAACCTCACCGCCATCGGCTGCATGATGGGTTCGGGCGGACTTATCGTCATGGACGACAGCAACTGCATGGTCGATATAGCCAAGTTCTTCCTTGACTTTACCGTTGATGAGTCCTGCGGAAAGTGCTCCCCCTGCCGTATCGGCACGAGAAGAATGCAGGAGATACTCGAAAAGATCATCGCCGGCAAGGCGACGCTCGAGGATCTGGACAAGCTCGAAGAGCTCGCCCATTACATCAAAGAAAACTCCCTCTGCGGACTCGGTCAGACGGCTCCCAACCCCGTCCTTGCGACCCTCAAGTTCTTCCGCGATGAGTATATAGCGCATATAGTCGACAAGAAGTGTCCCGCAGGCGTATGTAAGGCGCTGCTGAGCTTCAAGATCGACAAGGATCTGTGCATCGGCTGCGGTCTCTGCGCCAGAAACTGCCCCGTCTCGGCTATCGGCAAGACCGACTATGTCGCAGAGGGTCACAAGCTGCCGTCGTACACTATCGACACGGCGAAGTGCATCAAGTGCGGCGTCTGCATGGAGAACTGCAAGCGCGCCAAGGCAATCAGCAAAGGTTAAGGAAGGAGGGTCAACACAGCATGGAAATGGTAAACATAAAAATAAACAACATGCCCCTGAGTGTACCCAAGGGCATATCCATACTTGAGGCGGCGCGTATGGCCGGCATTGAGATTCCGACCCTCTGCTACCTCAAGAAGATAAACGAGATCGGCGCATGCCGCATCTGCATGGTCGAGGTCAAGGGCGCGCGTTCGCTCGTGACCGCCTGCGTCTACCCCGTCAACGAGGGTATGGAGATATTCACAAACACCGAGCGCGTCCGCAAGAGCCGCAAGATGACCCTTGAGCTCATTCTTTCGACGCATGACAGAAAGTGTCCCTCGTGCGTCCGCAGCGGAACCTGCGAGCTTCAGCAGCTCTGCAAGGAGTTCGGCGTTGACGACGAGGGGCGTTTCGACGGCGCGAATCCCGTTCACGAATACGATGATTCCGCTATTCATATGATAAGAGACAACGGCAAGTGCATTCTCTGCCGTCGCTGCGTCGCAGCATGTCAGGCTCAGCACATCTCCGTTATCGGCGCAAACGCCCGCGGATTTGACACCCACATCGGCTCGGCGTTCGAGAGACCGCTCGATTCCGTGGCGTGTGTCTCCTGCGGTCAGTGCATCGTCAACTGCCCGACCGGCGCTATCTATGAAAAGGATGACACCGCAAAGGTTCTCGAGGCTATCAACGATCCCGAGAAGTTCGTCGTTGTTCACACCGCGCCCTCTATCCGCGTCACTCTCGGAGAGTGCTTCGGAATGCACATCGGCACCAATGTTCAGGGCAAGATGGTCGCGGCGCTCAGACGCCTCGGCTTCGACAAGGTCTTTGACACCGATTTCGGCGCAGACCTCACGATTGTCGAAGAGGCAAACGAGTTCCTCGGCAGAGTCCAGAACGGCGGCGTGCTCCCGATGATAACCTCCTGCTCGCCCGGATGGATAAAATACTGCGAGCATTACTACCCCGATATGCTCGATCACCTCTCGACCTGCAAATCGCCCCAGCAGATGTCCGGCGCGATAATCAAGACCTGGTATGCCGAGAAGATGGGCATCGACCCGAAGGATATCGTCGTTGTCGGCATCATGCCCTGCACGGCGAAGAAGTTCGAGACCAAGCGCGACGATCAGGCGGCGTCCGGCTATCCGGATGTAGACTACTCGCTGACCACGAGAGAGCTCGGCAGAATGATCGAGAGCGCGGGAATATACTTCAAGCACCTGCCCGACGAAGAGTTCGACAATCCTCTGGGCGACTCCACCGGCGCGGCTGTTATCTTCGGCGCAACCGGCGGCGTTATGGAAGCGGCGCTGAGAACCGCCGTTGAGAAGCTCTCCGGCGAGGAGCTCAAGAGCCTCGACTTCACCGAGGTTCGCGGCACCGACGGAATAAAGGAAGCTTCCTACACCGTCAACGGCATGGAAGTCAAGGTCTGCGTAGTCAGCGGACTTGCAAACGCCAACACGATTATGGAGAAGGTCAAGAACGGCACTGCCGACTATCACTTCATCGAGATCATGGGCTGCCCCGGCGGCTGCGTCAACGGCGGCGGTCAGCCGATCCAGCACGCAGTCGTGCGCAACTTCGTCGACCTCAAGGCGCGCAGAGCCGCCGCTCTCTACGAGGCGGACAAGGATATGCCCCTGCGCAAGTCGCATGAGAGCGAGGCAGTCAAGCGTCTCTACGCCGAGTTCCTCGGCGAGCCCGGCAGCCACAAGGCGCACGAAGTGCTCCACACCTCATATGTAGCAAGACCGAAATATAAATAAGCACAAATAAAGAATCAATCCCGCTCTGCAAAGGTGGGATTGATTCTTTAACTTTTTTAAAAATCAAAACACGATTGACTTTTTTACTCTTTCTGTTAAAATATAATTGTAGTACAGAAGCATTGTCATTTATCTGCCGCAAGGGAATTGAAAGGATGTGAAGTGATGAAAAAAAACAAAAAAGCTTTTATTGTAATTTCGGAAATTCTTCTTTGGCCGCTGTTCCTGCAGGCGATAATATACTGCGTCTGCGAGCTTTTCCGCCCTGTATTTAACTTCTTTTTTACATATATGCACGATTTCTATTATGACTGCATAAGGATTTCAGAGTATGGAATGTTTTACTTTTACGCGTTTCGCTTCATATGGGCGGTCGCCTTTGTCAGCCTGTTCTTCTTCTATCTTTCAAGGAGAGCGCAAATTCGTAAATTCCGTTCTTTCTTCACCGTCTTTGTCTTGTCGGCGATACCGATGATTTTGATGCGAATCACCATGCAATATGATTGGGTAATACACCCTGTATTCACTTCTCCTCATCAGGATTTACTGCCGTTTTTAACCTTCTTGTTCCGTTTTCTGTATGTTATAATTCCGCTTTGGTCATTAGCAAACATCATTTTCTCCGTAAGGCGAATAACGGCAAAGATTCAACCGTAAACACTGTAAAAACTATAGCAAAACCCGCCGCAGACTTATATCTGCGGCGGGTTTGCTTTGGTGGGTTTGATTTATATATTCTTTATCTCGTCAAAAATCTCTTTTGTGATTCGTCTGTCTTTATAATAAAACTCGCGGTCGTGCTCGTTTATCTCCCTCGCGACGCGGCAGGGATTGCCGTAGGCGACGACATTCGCCGGAATATCTTTCGTAACGACGCTGCCCGCGCTGATAACGCTGTTGTCCCCTATCGTCACGCCGGGCATTATCAGAGCCCCCCGCGCCTATCCAGCAGTTTTCGCCGATACGCACAGGCATGTTGAACTGATACGCCTTTTCGCGCAGCTCGGGCAGGATAGGATGTCCCGCTGTGGCAACGGTCACGTTGGGCCCTATCATCGTATAAGAGCCGATATAGATATGCGAGTCGTCCACGGCGGTGAAATTGAAATTAGCGTATACACTGTCGCCCAGATGCATATGCGCCCCGCCCCAGTTCGCGTGGAACGGCGGTTCAAGATAGCAGTTCTCGCCGACTTCGGCGAACATCTCTTTCATCAGCGCCTGCCGTCTCTTCTGCTCAGTCGGGCGCGTGGAATTGAACTCGTAGAGCAGATCGAGCTTTTTAAGCTGCTCGTCGAATATCGACTCCTCGTTCGGATAATAGAGCTCGCCAGTGTGCATTCTTTCATTCCCATGGTCTTTCTCCTTTTCTGTTTTTCTCCGCTTTGATTATACTTTATGCGCCCGCTTTTTCAGCCTTTTTTGAGCAAATACGCGCATGTTCTGCGACATTCGGGCTTTTTTATTGACTTTGTGTGCTTCAAATATTATACTTTATAATAGACTTATATAGGAGATTTTTGTTTTAAGTCGGAAGGTGAAGAGAAAATGGATAAATTCATGCCAAAGACCATCGAACAGCTCAACGCCGAATTTGAGGCGCGCATGGAAAAGGCCAAGCAGGATGAGCTGAACGCGGCGGCGGAAAAGGCGGCGGCAGAGATAAAAGCCGCCGAAGAAGCACGAAAAGCCGAGGAAGCCCGCGCAGTAGCCGAAGCAAAGGCAGCAGCTGAAGCAAGAGCAGCAGCCGAAGCAAAAGCGGCTGAGGAAGCGAGACGCGTTGAAGAGCGCAGCTATGACAGCGCGATAGACAACTCGGTTATCTCCGCAAACGAGCTCGAACCGGTAGAGGACGACTTTGAAGAGACTTATTCCGGCGAGGAAGAGGTTTCTGTCGAAGAGTCAGAGCCCGAAGTTAAAGAAGTGCCTGTTGAAAAGCAGAAGAATGAATACGGCGAACCCGATCCCCACGGATATTTCGGCGCGCCGATAGACAAGAGCAGACCGCGCAAGACCCTCTCCGAGGAGACAGCTTCCAAGGTCGAGCCGAAGTTCGACTTCGAGCGCACCTCGGACTACTCGGGTGCAATGCTCCAAAACGGCTTCAAGCCGCAGAAAGATAAATTCAAGGGCGCGAGGATATTCACGACCGTTCTCATCGTCATAATAGCCGTTGTGTCGCTCGTCACTGCGCTTCTCTGCGTTGCAGCGGCGCACCCCGACAAATTCCTGCTCGACCGCGGACTCGCCGTGTGCAGCGAAAATGTCGCAGGCTCGAATATAAAGAGCGGCTCGCTGTGCCTCACACGCAGGGCATCCGCCGCATCCGCAGACGAAGTTGCGCTGTATAAGCTCGGCGGCAAATACGCATTTGCGTTCGGCTCGTCTGTGCCCGAGGGTGCTTCAATAGTCGCGCTCGCCACGCACTGCATGCCGTTTATCGGCAAGTTCATCTCGAGCGTTACGAACATGTGGATAGTCTACACCTGCTCGGCTCTCGCGGCGATACTCATCATACTGATAATCAGGCTCGCGGCGTTCAGCGCGCCGGATGAGAGCGTTACCGACGGAGTTAAGAGCAAGAAGAGCCGCAAATAAAAAATCGCGGAGGGATATCAGTGGAACAAATCACCTCTCTTTCGGAGCATGTTTCCGACAACCGTATCATAGCCGACGCGCAGAAAAGCTCAATGGACGGTTCAAAAATAATATTCAACGGTTCCGGCAATATTCTTGTTGTTGAAGACGGCGTCAAGCTCAGCTCTTCCACCGTTCTCTTCAACGGCAGCAATGCGGTATGCTATTTAGGCGCAAATAAAAATCCTTATTATGTAAATTTGACCGTAAACAACAACAGCTGCATATTTTTCGGGCGCGGCAACTATATCAACGGCAAAATGACGCTCATAACGTCCGAACAGCAAAACATAATTATCGGGGACGACGGGCTGTTTTCCTTCGGTATTTTTATCCGCACGGCAGACCCTCACCTTCTGTACGACTGCGGCAGCGGCAAGCGCATAAATCCGAGCAAATCCGTCTTTATCGGCGACCACGTTTGGATAGGGCAGAACGTGCTGATTCTGAAAGGCGCGGCAGTCGGTTCGGGCTCCGTTATCGGCGGCGCGGCTCTGCTTTCGGGCAAGTCTGTCCCTTCGAACACCGTCTGCGGCGGCAACCCCGCAAAAATAATACGCCGCGGCGTATTTTTCTCCAAGGAATGCGTCCACACATGGACAGACGCGCAGACAGAAAAATATAATACTATGAAAACAGACCGCTACACCTACCGCAGGGATTCGGACACCGTGTCTCCTCAGGAGATAGATTCGGCGCTCAAGGCCTGCAGGAATTCCGACGAGCGCCTTGCCGCCGTCAAAAAATATCTCGCCGACAAGTCGGGCAAAAACCGATTTTTTATCCCGGATACAGAGAACGGCAAGCCGGAAAAGCGCGGATTTTTCAGAAGATAAAAATACAAAGCCGCAAAAGCTGCGGCTTTTTTACTCGGGAGAAAACAATGTCTATAGAGAGAGTCAGAGAATATTTCAGAAAGCTCGGAATCGAGGACCGAGTGATGGAGATAGACGAGTCGAGCGCGACCGTTGCCCTCGCGGCAAAAGCTCTCGGCTGCGAAGAAGGCAGGATAGCAAAAACTATATCATTTTCGCTCGACGGTGAGCCGATACTCATCGTCACGGCGGGCGACACGAAGATAGACAACGCAAAATACAAATCGCGCTTCGGCAAAAAAGCAAAGATGCTCTCGCACGAAGAGGCGGCGCAGCTTATCGGCCACGCGGTCGGCGGAGTATGCCCGTTTGCCGTGAACGACGGAGTGAAGATATATCTCGACGAGTCACTCAAGAGATTCAATACGGTATACCCCGCCTGCGGCAGCAGCAACAGCATGATAGAGCTGACTCCCGTCGAGCTCGAGGAATACTCCAAGCCCGAAAGCTGGGTTGATGTCTGCAAGCCGATGGCATAAAAAGCGGGGCGGCGAAGAAAAATTTTTTCAAACCGCCTCCGAACACTTGACAAACCGCAAAAAAAATCTTATAATCACATAGCAAACCAATGGGGGCGTAGCTCAGCTGGGAGAGCGTACGGTTCGCATCCGTAAGGTCGAGAGTTCGATCCTCTTCGTCTCCACCAATCTTTGAAAAGTCGAACACCATCTTATTTTTTATTGGATCGCTTTTCGGAATATCGTGCAAAACAGCGGATAGGCTTTGATCTATCCGCTGTTTTCTCTTGCAATTATAAATCAAAGTGCTATAATTGCAAATATATAGAGCCTCTGCTCTATATCCTATTTCGTGTGGCTCTCGGTCAGACCGAGGGCTGCTTTTATACCATTTTGCCAGTGTCGGCAAACTGCTGCTTTACTGTCCGTTTTATTACCTTGACACGTTGGCGGCTTCTGATAAAATCAACTTGAAAAAAACTTTTGGATTTTTTCAAAAACTTTTGAAAAAAGCGTTGACATACTCGGCATAGTATGCTATAATATAGGCAATGAATGAGGCAAGAACCTCAAAAAGAAAGGAAGAATTGAAAATGAAGACATTGGAAGAAAGAGTCACTTATATCGGAGAAATCGATATCCATAGAGATTCGGCATTTAAGACCGCGCCTGCGGCGGTCGTGAATTGCTATGTCGACATAATTAATGGAGAACAAGTTTCCGTCACTCCGGAAAATCTTTTTATCGATATGCTTGGTGCGTATCACAAAGTAACCGTAAAAATGCCCGAGCATTTGCTCGACAACAGCGGAAGTGTCGATGCCATAAAGCAGCACCTTGACTATATCAGAGTTAATGTTACCAAGAAGCTGTTGGAGAATGGAACGCTCATCCGCCGTGGGAACAAATTTTCCTGGGCATAAAAGTAGGAAGTGGAGATAGAAAGTATGGAAGAAACACCAAAGCGCAAGACGCACACTTCGACGGCGGTCAAGCGCCGGTATAACGAAAAGACATATGACATGGTTCGCGCCAGCTTGCCGAAAGACTTAGTCGCACGATTCAAGGCAAAATGCGAAGCCGACGGCATACCACAGGCGCAGATTATTAAAAAAGCAATTGTCGACTTTTTAGGCGACGAAGAATAACGGAAACGGATAAAAGAGCAGCCTCGCAGAAGAGACTGCTTTTTTAAATATTTTTTCAAAAACTTTTGAAAAACTGTTGACATACTCGGCATAGTATGGTATAATATAGACAATGAATGAGGCAAGAACCTCAAAAAGAAAGGATAAAAGAAAATGAAAATCATCAACACCAACACCAACGAAACCGTCTACGAGATCATCACCAACCGCAGCTTTACACTTGACGAAGCTATCGCTTTCGCGGGCGAGTACAGCAACGACGCCGCCATCAACGGCAAGCCGGAAGTCACAATCGACGACAAGCAGTACTACTACGACGAGCTCGCGCTTGTCGACTAATCCAAAAACGCAGAAAACCGGGCAAGGGATTTCTCCCCTGCCCGGTCGTTTTTTAGTCGCAAGTTGTAAGCAAGTTGGTTTCAAAACGCACGCAAAACGCACGCAAAACGCACGCAAATCGCACGCAAGTTACCCGCAAGTTAAATCATGCCGAGGAGCTTGAGAATCTGCACGACCGCCCAAGCGCCGTAAAGCCCGAGCATGTTCATGAGGTTAAAAACAATAGCAGTTATCATTTTGTTACCTCCTCTGTGACATCATCAAATCCGTAGTCTTTACGGAACGCTTCATTGAATTTGCTCACCGTGGCTTCTATCAGCATTTTCAGCTCAAGGTCGGTAATCGTTATGCCCTTTTCATTCAGCATCTCAACGATTGCTTCAGCAGCCTTATCATATTTCTCCTGACCGTGCAGGTCCTTGTAGAGCTGCTCGATAGCCTCGACGCAGGTCTTGGCAACCGCTTTCTTCGTCTTGTCGTCAAAATACTTCTGAAAGAGCTTCTTCGCGCATACGCCGAGGTATGATGCTATAGCTGTCAGAATGGTGCAAAGGATGCCCATTCCGCAGCTGTCCCAAAATGCTTTTATGTATTCCATGTGCTTGTCCTCCTTATTTGAGCAGCTGATTTACTTTCTTCTGAACTTCGGCAGGATCATAGCCCGCCGCTTTGAGTCTGATTTTTCGAATCGCGCCATTGCCCCACTTACCGGCGATAACTTCGCGGGCAACGGTGTCAACGGATTTTTTAGCCGGCTTTTTCTGACTGTAAACGATTTCATTTACACGCTTCTGAACCTCGTTCGGGTCATACCCGGCATTGCGCAGGCGCGTCATACGGTCGGCACCGTTGCCCCACTGACCGTTGATTACTTCGTGAGCGACCTCATTGACGGATTTCTTTGTGCCCTGAGGCTTCGTCTGTGCCGCGTCAGCGACATATTTGACATACGGCAGCTTGCCATGCTTCGACCAGTTGCGGCGATTGTAACCGGGTTTGTCGCAATTGCAGGCGGTTATCTGCACGCAGTTCTTCCAGCGCGGCGTACACTCGACTGCAAGCCCTTCGCCTATGTACACGCCGATATGCCCCGGAGACCACAGGGCTTCTCCGATTTCGATTTTGCTGAAGTTTGTGCTGATGCCTGTACACTTCTGGATCATCGTATCCGCATTGATATCCGGCACACCGTTCGAAGCGTACTTCGCGCCGCCGTAGGGTTTGGACTTATCGCCTGTCCAACCCCAAAGCACGCCCTTTATAAGGCAGACGCAATCAAAACCGAAGGCGTCAGCTGATGCCGCTTTTATCATCTTCTGTCTGCTCGGATCTCTGTTGTAGTCGTTATTGTTGCAATAACGCTGTTTGTTGGATGCCGTAAGCGGTGCGCCGAAGCAGCCGTTCACATAAAGCGTCTTGTAGTGCAGCGCGATATCTTTCACCTTCGCTGCGAGTTCTTTGTTTGTCATGATAAATAACCTCCTTATTTTTTATAAAGCTGCTGTTCGATCGTATCTATCCTGTGATGTGCCTGTTTCGCAGACGACTCCACAGAACTCAGTCGTTCAAGCACCTTACCGATTTGGTCATCCTGCTTTTCTTGCTTTCTCTTGATGTCATCAACGCCACTTTTGATGTATCCGAGTTCCGTTAAAACGACACCATCTTTCTTGCCCTCGTCTTTGTTGTCACTTTTGCCGTTCCGCTTATATGCGAGATAGCCAAAGACTATTGCGCAAATAGTTCCACACGCACCTACCACAGCCAAGAAGACTTCCCATGCACTCATTTCACCACCTCCAATTTGTTGGAGCGCTGCTTCTAATTGCTCCCTTCTGGCATCTCGGTATCATAGGTTACATAGGCATTCGCACCATCTGCCACAGGAATTGTGAACCTGACGTACTTATAGTTCGCAGGGAAATCGCTATTAAAGGTTACTTTGTACACCTCACTCGACTCCTGCTCCCATGTGCAATTTCCAAAGTGCTGTGATGCTATCGCAGTGGTAATATAGCTTGATACTGACATAGCCTTTTCAGCGTTATAGAACACAACTGCCGTTGTGCCTATGCCGGAAGAGGATGGTGCAGAAAGCGGCCTGATTCTGACAATTGACCCCGCCTTGCATGGGATAAAGCCCGTAACACACGAGCCAGTGTTATCTTTCTCCGCACCTGTCGAGGTAGAAAGCCTTTTGTCGTTTGTATATCCGACAGCCGCCTGCGACGCGCCTCCAACTTTGAAGCTGTCTGTCAGGATGTTCGGCGAAACAACGCCACTTTCGACCGCACTGATTGTGATAACAAGATTGCCAGTAACTCGTGGGATAGCAATCTTGCCACCCGAATAGTAAATCGACACGTCCGTCCCTCCCATTGTAATTGAAACTATTGCTCCATCGAGTTCATATCCGGCGTCCGGCGATATATTTGCGCCAAAAGACTGCCCGTCAATTACCCGGAGCTGTGTGTTGTCTGCGAAGCAGTTGCTTAAATTGAACGTTACCTTGTGATACAGCTCAGTCTCGTCACCTCGCCACACCTCAGCGGTAATGTCAACTCCGTCCATCTTTACGCTCACGGAGCTGATTGCCTTGCCGTTCTGGGCAGAAATCGCCGCCTCATACGGCTGGTACTGCGTCACCTCTGTCGCAGCATTGTCACTTTCAGCACCTTCAATGGCGTTGGTCACGGTAAAGGTCGATATGCTCGGCGTCACCGTGCTCGGTGTTCCGTCGATCATCGCCTTGCGGTAAGCGTTGATCTCTGCGGCAGTAAAACCAAGTTCTACTACAAAAATAACACACTTGTCGCGGAATGTGCTTCCGGACTTGGCATCGATCGCTGAAATCAGACCTTTCCATTCGCTTTCATTCCGCCTACGGGCGTTCGCGTCGGTATCCGAGCCGCTGTAGAATGTCGTTAGCTCGTAGTCTTTGTCGATATCGGATTGACTCATACCGAGCAGACCTTCCAGTATACAAGCGAGTGTAGCGGTTCTGTCTGCACCAGCCGCGCAGTGAAAGTACACCGGTTCATTATGCGTGACTGCATCAAACACACAGCGTAGATTTGTTTTCCATGCATCTATCGGTGTCAGAGCGTACCATGCATAAGCATCTGCACAAGTATAACGCACGTCGCTGCCGAGCGGGGACGCCGACAGTCCGCCTTCACTTGCTCCACGCAAATCAAGTTCATGCTGTATGCCGAGTTGCCCAACAAGTACTTCTCTGTCCGCGCTTGTCACATAACCGCCGCGGAAGAGCTTGCCGTACTTCACCGTACCGCCGTCACAAGCCCATCCACCGAGGTCACGCACGTTCCAAGTCTGCGTGCGTATCCAACGTAAAGTATCCAGCGGTTTTAGAGTGCCCGCTTTCCCTCCAGAGGCAAATGGCGTCAAAACATTCGGAACTTCGTTGTAATGCGTCACTCCGCCAGTTGCCCGTCCAATGGGCTTGTAATTACTCCCAACTGCTGTTGCAGGGGCATAGTCAGCAATCTGCGATGTGCTGTAGTCGCTTGGGTCGTAAGTCACGTTGGCAAGGTAGTTCCGCACCGGCTCCGGGCACTGGTGCCACTCGACCGTCTCTGCGCCCGCGATGCCGCTCAACAGCTCTGCCATAGCATCGATTTTAGTCCCGTCCGGAACCGCCACATTGTTATCAGTTAGATACGTCTTCAAAGTGCTTTTTGCGCCATTTATGCGCTCAAGGTTTGAGCTTATACTCATATGCAAGCACCTCCTTAAATCGCTGCAAGAGCTGCTTCAATTGCGTTAGTAAGTGATACTGTGCCGCCCGAGGTTTTGCCTGCGGGTATGGTGTAACTGGTCGTCGTCAAGCCGTCTATCGTCCCTGTCAGAGTACCGTTGTCCGCCATAGTACCCTCAACGACCGAGCCATCGGCGGCGACTATTTTCTTCCCTTCCACGACATCTCCGGCAGCAGCGGTTACGCCGCTAACATCCTGATATTTGGCAGGGATAGCTGCCACAGAGACCTTGCCGAGCACCTTGCCCGCCGTCGGGGTGATATCCTGCGCCGCTTTAGTAGGTGTGGCAGCCTTGTTTTCGAGCACTATGCTCACTGCACCTTTGCCGTTATGTATGCCATCAGGGACAATGTAAGACTGGTTGTCCTTAGTGGCGTCGAGAACCTTTGACACAGCACCGTTATCGGTTAAAGTACCCGTAGCAGTTGTGCCGTCCGACTTAATAAATACCTTATTAGCGCGAACATCGCCCTCTTCGGTGGTTGTTGCGCTAACATCCTGATAGTTTTCAGGGATTGCGCCGACTGTAACCGCCGATAAGCCGTAGTAACCTTGGTCGGGAGATATGGACTGTTGCTCTTTGGTCGGCGTTACGGATTTTGTCTGCAAGTTGTAATTGCCGCCGCCTGAGACACCTTTAACTGTACCGCTGCCGTTGTGATATCCGGCGGGGATAGTATAGCTCTCGCCCTCTTTGACGCTCGCGTCAACCGCCCCCTGATTCTTGATAGCGGCGGCTTTAGTTGCGAGTTCGTCAAGCTTGTCCGTGCTTGTGGCAAGCCCCAACCCGACAAGCCATGTCCTTATCTTATTTCTCGCGTTTTGCAGTCTGGTAATTTCTGTCTGTGTGCTCATATATTAGCCTCCTTAGATTGTTGCTAAAAGCGCATTGATATTTCCAACAGCCGTGTAGACTGCTCCCGATGTTATCGGCTTAGTATTGTCTTGCTCGGCAGAAGTCGCGGTATCGACGGACAGCTTGCCGTTTTCCACCTTTAAACCGTCACCGATAGCATAACCTCCTGCGCCGCCTCCGCCGAGGGCTTTGCCGTCATAGGTCAAAATGCCGTTTGAGTCGGAGAGCTTGTCAAGCGTACCCTTGTTTTCGTGCGTATGCCGTGCGGCGGTATTAAGAGCGATTTCGGCGGCGAGACTGTGACTCAGACGTTCCGTGCCGTCCGGGATAGACACTTTGGCAGAGCCTGTTATCATAGGTGCATAGCCGACTCTCTCGCCGTCCGCAAAGGCGACAAGCTGCGCTGCCATGTTGCCTGGTTCAGGCACAATATCGCTCGTGATTTTGACCGTCACATAGCCGTCCGCAGGAGTCAACAGCTCGGTTTGCAGATACTCGCCGACCGTCGACTCAAAGTAGACACGATAGCTGTCTGCGCCCTCAAGCTCCGCCGGGATAGGCAGAGCGAGCAAGGTAAAGTTATTTTCGGCGCGATAGCCGACGTCATACCCGCGTGGGCGGGCATAATCAACTGTTATTGTTCTTGTCTGCATCTTTTTCCGCCTCCCCGTTCTCACCCGCTGTGGGCGCGTTTTCGAGCTCTGAGAGCATATCGGACAACAGTTCGATTTTGCCAAGCTGTTTAATAAGCTCCGCCCTGACATATTCAAGACGGCTTGTCAGCTGTTTTGTTTCCTGCTCGAGCTGTCGTGCGGTCTCTCGAGTTGTGCCGAGCCGTTTTTCAAGTTGAGCTTTAGTCATATAAACCTCCTTATTATACAAAAGCGAGTTTTTTCGAACCGGTTGTATTTGACCAAAATGTTATGCCGCTCTGAGTAAATGTCAGTCTGTACACGTTGCCGCTCGGGTCTTTTAATCTGACTTCCGCCCGGTCGCTCTGCGCCGCGAAAACATCAGCACGAACATAATCGTTTCTCTGCGTTGTGTTGTCTCTCACACGCACGGAAAAGGCAGGAACTCCTGCCACTAACGACGCGCCGAAGTCTGTAGTAAATTTGACCAGCTGCGCATTAAATCCTGTAGCCCGATATGCGAGATATTCTCCTGTGTCGGTCGGATATCCCATTTCATTGACAGACAGCAATCGGCGAATATATGTCGCATCATACTCTACGCGCATGTAATCATAAGTCCATGCCTTTTCCATCTCAGAATACGGCTTTGCAGTGGTGTCAAAGTCGCGACCATTATTAAGCGATTTTCCGAACCTAAAGCCTCCGTTTGAATGACCGCCAAGCGAATAATCGGCTGATGCAAAAGTAGCGTACAAAAGGACATCATCAACGGATTTATATATCAATGTGTTTCCGACGCCCATGTACTTTTTTTCAGCGCCCGAATTGCTGCCCGCGCCCTGATAAAGTTCGATAGAACCTGACGATAAATCAACTCGATATCCGTCAGAACTTTTAACAGACAACATTCCACCGTCGAGGTTGATATCTCCGCCGGTGATGTTGATGTCGGAGGCTTCGATATGACCCGTGTCCAAGTTAAACGAAAACTTCCCGGTCGGCGACGAGAGGATATCCGTCGTGATATAACTCGCGGAAATCTTGTTTGCGGCAATGCTTCGGATAACCGCGTCACCGTCTTTTGATACACCGTACTCCCAGTTCGGGGATCCGTTGTTCCAGCCGTTATTAGTCCAGGCATAACCGCCGGCGTTGCGGCAGTAGATGGTGTTGCTCCCCTCAAGCGTAGGCTTGTCGTGGTAATAAGTAATTACCGCGCCGTTGCCGTCCGCTTTCCGCGTGACATATAAGCCCATGCTATTTGCGATGGTCTCGTTCAGCGCGAGGGTCGCCTGTTCGTAGTCGTTGATTTGCGCAGTTTGCTGTGCGCGGGTCTGCTCGAGTACCGCCTGCTGCTTCGGTGTAAACGCGCCCATCGTGGCATATCCCGACTGCGTTGCCGTTTCGCCCTTGCCCTCAAGCTTCGTGCAGCGGTTCTGTGACTGCCACTTGACATTTGTCAACACGACTTTCTTCGTCCCCTGAGCCGTCTCAAAGTTCATCACATCGAGCGGTCTGAGGTGCGGGAAAGAGTGTGTAGTGCAGGACATAGGCGTGTATGTAAGACTGCATCGCGCGGTTTTGAGTTCCGCCGCCAGTGTGCTGAGATTCATATCGCTCTGCACAAGAAGATTGCCCTCGATGTTAAAGGCATAGTCCTTTGTGCCCGCGAGGTATTCGGTTTTGTTCTCGTCGTTTCCGACGATGCGTACACCGGAAAACACGATGCTGTTTTCGGCAAAATCGGTATTGCCGGAAGTAAAACGATCTGAAGCTTTTATAACCGTGTGTTTGGCGTTTGTCGCATACCACCCGCCTGTCAGCTTGCCGTCATAGTCAATATACAAGCTCACGCCCATAAGCTCCGCAGCCCAGACAAGCACCTGACGATAGGTCAGGTTGTCCGCCTTCGGGCGTTTTGGTATCGATACACCCCGATGCAAAGTGTTCGTCGGAAGCTTCTGCGACACCCCGCACTTTGTGCAGGCATCGGCGACTATCTGATACAGCGTTGCAGGATAGGCAAGCTCAGTATCATAGGCTCGGTTAAACTTCGCCATGCGGTCATAAGCCGTTATTTTGATGCTTCTGAGCTTGCGCGGAGGGCTGTCCACCGTGTAATAGCCGATAGGCACTGTCTCCGTTGTCGAGCCCGTTGAAAAGCTTGTAGTGACATACAGCTGTGCGCCCTCGAACACCTTGTCGTCAAACGCACCGTCGGTATTCTCAAGAGTAAAACTCAGCTCTGACATACACGCCGAGCCCAAATCAAGCTTGTTGCCCGTGACACTTGACCAGTCCACCGTTACCGCGCCGATAATGTCTTTGTTGGTGATATTAAATGCCGTGCCTTTGGTAGGCGTACAGAGGATATTGACGGACTGCACCACATCCTCTCGCAGAGCCGCAAGCCCGGCAGAAGTTATTGGATACATAGCATCACCCCTTTCGCGCCACGATTTTAAAGGTCACATTGTCAACAACATTCAGACTGCTGTTGTACAGCGGCGCACTTCTGTTGCCGACATAAAACTTTTTTGTTACATATCCGCCCTCGAGCATATTTAAGTACTTGACCGTTATATACTCCGGGTTGAACATTTTCAGAATCTTGCTCGCGTTCGCTATGGACAGCCCGGAAAATTTAAGCGTTACCGCGTCGGTCTGTCCTATGCGTTTTTTGTGCATAACGACATCTTCGGTACGCCCCGCGTCGCTGGCCGAAGCGTCCTCAAGCTCCCATTTATATCCGTCCTCCGAGTCAGGATATACCGGCATAGTTACGCCGTCCACGGTAGCTATCGGATTGTCGCCGGGATTAAAAGCGGTTGCCACTGCTGTTCCACCTTCTTTCTTGACATAAAAAATAAAACATGATAAATTAAAAAGAAAAAGGAGAAATTCTGATGAAAAAATTTATTGCTTTACTTATCGCAGGTATTATGCTGATTGGGCTTTGTGGATGCGGCAATTCTACAACCACCAACTCCCCATCCACTACTCCAGATAATATCAGCAAAGTAGATTTGCCGAATGACCATTACGGCGAGGGAATGTACAAGGTTGGAAAAGACATTCCCGCCGGAGAATACTGGATAATCGCCACAGAAAAAGATTATTCGGGATATTTCTGTGTGTCGTCCGACAGTTCCGGAGATTCGATTATTTTCAACGAAAACTTTGACACTTGGGTTTATGCCACTGTCAAGGACGGCGAATACATAGAAATTACACGGGCAGAAATGTGTCCATCGGAAAAAGCTCCGGACATGCACTTCAACAGTTCCGCCGTGCTCGAAGGGGTTTATAAGATTGGAAAGGATATTCCCGCCGGAGAGTACAAGCTCGTTGCCACTGAGGCGGGAAACGACGGTTATTACGCCGTGCTGTCGAGTTCGTACAATTACGGCGATAATATCGTTGCTAACGATAACTTCAGCAACAATGCATATATCACTGTCCAAGACGGACAATATTTGCAGATTTCCAGAGCACTTGGTGAAAAAGTGGACTGACGCAATATTACAAGGGAAAAGCCCTCTCGATCGAGAGGGCTTTTATTCGTTTATCGGAATGATTACTTTACCGGCACGCATGTTGACATTTCTAAGCTCGTTTACAATATCACCGCGCTCGTTCATAACAACAATTGTTACGGTTCCGCCATTGCTTCGTTCCATAGCTCTTTCAACACCGCGCTCAACACCCGAAGAAACACCGTCCACAATTTGGCTGTTGTTGGCAACTGCCGTCCTGCCTCCGATTTGTCCAACCATCTCGGGGCCGCTCTCTCGAGCAATAAAGAGTTGTCCGGTATCAGGATATCCGCCGGATGCATACTGCTGTGCCCCGGTAGATCGGGTTTTTACTGTCACATCGCAGCTTACACCGTTTATATTGTTGATGTTATTTTTAAGCTTGACGAGCTGATCCGAATAATACTTCGTCTTTTTGCTTGCGTCATCCATTGCAGCAGACGTGTTCTTAATAGCCTTGCGTGACTGTTCCAAAGCGTCTTCGGCATGTTCGACTTCTTTTTTAAGAGTTCGATATTCCGGACTAAGCTTTTGCGATATCCAGTTCGCGACATCACGAAAGCCACCTGATACGCCCTGATTTTTCTTGTCAAGTTCTGCCGCCTTTTCGTTTAACTTATTTTGTGCCTCGGCAAGCCTATCTGACGCAACCTTGTAATTGTCAGTCGCCGTCTTGTTGTCAATTGTTGCTTGATAAAAGGCTTTGTATGACTCAGTCAGAATGTCTTGTATTGCAGCCATTTCGGCCTGTTTCTTCAAAGCCTCTATGACCCCGTAAATTGAGTCCTTAGTCTCCACAACTACGCCTTTGGTCTCGTCGATACTCAAATGCAATCCGTCGATATTCATAGCATTCAGAGTGTCGACCTTGACGCGCATCAAGTCCATTTCATAGGCGGACTTATTTGACTTTTCGCTCAGCTGATATATCTCGTCGGTGAGCATTTTAACCGCACCGTACTCCGCACTGACGGTGTTCAGTCCCTCTATCTTCTGATTAAGACCATCCATATTTTCCTTTGTTCTTTGGATGATTGCCTCAGAGGATGCGATGTTTTCTGACAACACCTTATAGGCATCGGAGGATTGGTAGGTCTTTTCTGCAAGTTCATCTGCACCCTGTTCAAAACCTATGATGGCTCCCGTGATTGCACCAATTGCCGCGACGACCAGTCCGGCCGGACCCAACGCCGCATACATAGCCACTGCAACGGCAGTAAGTCCTACTGCCATAACCGCAAGTTTCGCTTTGGCGTCTTCTGCGCCCGCGCCGAATGCCTTAAAAGCGGATTTTGCCATTGCCAGCGATGCCACGAATCCCGCCGCGCCTATCATCGCTTTTTGAGTTGCCGACAAACCCGTTCGGAACTGTTTCAAACTGTCTTTGGCGGCGCCCGCAGCTTTCTTCCATCCATAACCTAACGCCTGTGCTGTGCTTCCTCCGGTCTCCTTTATCCACGAAAAGCTTTCAGCAAAAGTAGAGACAACTCTCAGCCCCTTAAAGCTATTCCACACACCTTTTGCGCCGGAGTACCACTTACTCAGAACCTTTACGCCGAAAGCGGCGGCCGCGCCGGCTGCAGCTCCTTTTATTACCGGCTCAAGCGCAGAGACTGTGGATTTCACTTTTTCAAGCTTCTGCTTCAGCTCTTCGGCACGCTCCGCAAGCTTCGGGTCAATAACACTGTCAGCATTGGAAAATGGGCTCTTAAAATTGTTCCCCCCGCTTGATACCGTTGTGCTGCTTCCGCCTCCGCTGCCGCTATCAGATCCGGTATCCGGCGTTCCGAGACGATTGATTTCATCGATGCCGAGCAAAGCGTTTTTATAATCCTTCGCCTTTTTCGCCGCACTGCCGAGGTTTGTGGACACTTGCTGTGTGCTATTGGCAAGCTTGGCGGTGTTTGACGATGTCCGACTCGTTGCACTCGACGTGCCGAACAATATAGCCATAACTTGCCCGGCTTTTTCGGCGAGAGCGGTCAATCTTTCAAGCAACGCCGTGACATGCGGAATACACTGCTGTAAAGCCGGCGCAAACATCGACCCGAGCGCACTTGACAACATTTTTGTCTGAGCTTTCAAAGCAGCCTGCGCTCCTGCGAGGGTGTTCGAATATTTCGCAGCATCCCCGGTCTGGAATGCCGTCTCCCGCATGATGCCTTGTGTCGTGGCTATGCGCTTTTCTGCGTCGGTCAGCGTTGCTGCAGTCTTGCCTATCGATGCCGCGTATTCGTCCCATATAACGGACAGGTTTTTTGTAACGCCGGCGTTGTCGACAAGAATGCTGTTTTCGTTTTTGATACCTTCGGCTGCGCTCTTGATGGCTTCGCCCATCGTCATACTGCCCTGACGGTTAAATGCCGCCGAGTCTTTCAGGTTGGTCAGTATGGACTGTGTCTGCTCGTCGGAATACCCTGCCGCCGCGAGTCTCTTATACGCGGTGTAAGCGTCCATCATCGGGATAAGACCGTCTTTGGTATACGATTTAAGCCACGCTTTCGCGGCGTTCAGGTCTTTTCCCTGCGCAGTTAATATGCTCGACAAGCCCATTTGCGCGGCTTCGTTTTCCGCGTATGCGTCCGTCAGCTTCTTGACTTCGCTCACTACTTTTTGTATAGCCGCAACGGCAGCGGCCGTTTTTAAGCCTGTAAAAAGCTTTCCGACACCCGCTCCCGTGCGCGTTGCCTGCTGTTCGAGCGATCCCAGCCTCTTGTTCGCCTTATCAATCTTGGCGTTAAAGTCCTTGGTGTTTGCTGTAATCAGCACTTGCAGTTCTTCAACTGTCATTTTTTTCACCTGCCCTGTGCCTTGCGGCGTTTTTTGATTTGGCATAAGCGGACATCCGAGCTTTGATTACCATCCACCCGGTTTGCTGCATGCCGAAAGCTGACGGGAACGCCTTTTCAAGCGTAGGATATTTTTTCGGGTCGTTAAACGCGAAAGAATCAAGCTGCCCGAGATTCCATATCAGCTGTAACTGCCATTTACGCCGCTCATTTTCTGCCTTTTGCCTTGCGGATATAAGGTCCTCAACCTCTCCGGCCGACATGCTCCAGAATTCGTCCGGGGTTATCCCGACCGCAAAAGCGCGAGGTTTGAGATCCGCGACCCACTCGGTCGCTGAGGAGAAGATTACTCTATCTCCTGCTCCTCGTCCTCCCGCTCCATGTCCGCTATCTGTTCCGGTGTAAAAAAACCGGACACCTTCATAATGCCGAGGAATGTGTCCGCTCTGTCCTCGAGGGTAAAGCCCTCGGCTTCAAGCGCATCGATGAGCTCATATGTCTTGGGGAGCGTCATATTCGCCTGGTATTTCTGCAGCGCGCCCCAGAGGGTCACTGCAAAGACCTTGGTGTATGCCAGCTTGTCAAGAGCTTCAAGCAGGCTGCAGCCTATACGGTCTTCCACTTCGATTTTTGTCGCCGTCGTGAGCTTGAGCTTGTACTCCTTCTCGCCGGCGGTCAATCTATAAAAAGGTGCATTACACGCAGTAAGCATAGTTGTTGTCTCCTTATTTTAAATTTTCGGCGGAGTTTCCCCCGCCGATGTGTTCTTTAGCCGCCGGACGAGGTATATTCCTCTATATCCGACGATGGAGTGATTTTTGCAGTAAAGGTCAACGCCTCTGCGACGCCCTTTCCGGGCATCGAAAGTGACACTCTGCCTGTCCATGTGAAACCGGAACCGTCCGGGAACAGCAGAATAAAGGTCTTGTCTGCATCCTTAGCTCCCTTGAGGGTCGCCCAGTTCGTGCCGGTCTTCATCCCCTCATAGCCGAAAGTAAACGCCATATCCCCGGGGTCGGAAAGCCCGGGCTTATACTTTCTCTGCGTGTCCTTCATCGTGGTCACGTCGATTTTGTCCGATTCGCCGAGCATATCGGGAAAATCAAGCAGACCGGGAACTTCAGATGCCGCTTCTGCGCTCGCGCCCATTTTCAGAATCACGCCTATAGAAGTCTGATAATCTTCAGCCATTTGTACTTACCTCCTTATTAACTGCGGTAAAACCGCTTCGTGTTGTTGTCGTAGACTCCGTTATAAAGCAGGACGGTGCGGTATAACACCGTACCGTCCTGCTGTTCGTCCTCAAGGTGGTTAGGACTGCCGCGAAGCAGACCGAGGCGGAGCATTGCATCGTCGACTTGCCTCTCGACCTCGTTTCTGCCCTCCGGCGTCGCCATCCACACCTGGATCTGCACGGCGATCCGGGAAAAATGATCCGGACGCGAAGAGGATGGCATTTTAACGGAGTTATCCATCTGCTTTATCAAACCGTGCCGTTCAAAACTCTGCGGATATTCCGCAGACCATTTCACGCCCGGTACAGCGAGTGAAAGCACATCATAAGTCACCTGTTCGATATCAACCATTTTTCTGACCGCCTTTACGATTTATTTCCTGTTGTATCGCGCGCTTATAGCACTCGAGTATTACCTCGCGATTGTTTATAAGCGCAGGATAAAGATACGGCTGCGCCTTTTGTCCGCTTATCATTCGCCAGCCGACACCAGGGATTTTGCCGCGCCACTTGTCCGCCTTGTAATGGATCCCGCCCGGGAGCTCATAAGTATATGTGCCGTTACCTTTAGGACCCGTACCGAATTCCACATAGGCGGCGTATTCAACATTGGTCAATACGCTGCCGATATGCTTGCTACCCTCGCGCTTGTAGTCGGTATGCAGCGACGCGCGCAAGTCGCCGTTATCTACTGGACACAACTCTTTTGCGCTGTTGTTGACTATTCGCGCCGCCTCGCGCGTGCCGTTTGAAATAGCGGTATCAGTGCCGCCGAGCTTTGCGAGCTTTTTAGCCAGCTCGCCGAGGCCCTTAACTTCAATGCTCATCGGCTCACCGCCTTGCAAAGATACAGCGTATGGCTGTCGTGCGGCTGGATCTCGGTGATTCGGTAATAAGCGCCACCGTATTTCACATAGTCGCCCTTCTCGACAGCGAGCGTATCGGATGTTGAAAAGGTGGCGTCTTTGTTGCACTGCAGCCCCCATTCCTGCGCCTGCATAGCGTCGGTAACGAGTCGGAAGTTGACAGTAAAAGAGCCCGCAGGTGTTTCTGCGGGCTTCACTGTTTCGCTGCCGAGCGTTCCCGTCTGTTTGACGGCTTTATAGTGCTCGACTGCTTTGTCTTGAAATACGGCGCGCTGTGCGCGTCTGAAGGCGTCAGGGATCTTCACCAGAAAAGCCTCCTCCACTCGTTGAGCATCACCTTTTCGCTGTCGCTCAGTTCCGCCGTTGTGGCGAGGTCTGAGTCGCTGTGCTTAAAGCTCACGCTCTGGTCGCCGTCCGTTATGCTTGCAACGGTCTGCGCCGCATCGGTAGAGCCCGGCTGCTGCGTGCGGTAACGCTGCGCGGCTATCTCTGCCACAAGCAGATCAAGACCGGGGACAAGCTCACGCCGCTTGGTATATCGCAACACCTTTGACTCGACGCTGTCCAGCAGATACCGGGCAGCCGGCAGCGACATTTCCTTACCCAACATCACGCGCATCCGGGCTATGAGGTCGGCCTTGTTCTGCTCCGTCATATCAGCCCACCAGCCTTGCGGTCATGTCGCTGTCAAGGGTCTTGACACCGTACAGGATATCAAAGCTGACGCGGTCGGTCTTGTGCTTGATGTCGTAGTCATATACGACTCTGATAGCAAGACCGTTCCTGCTTGACGCAATAGCCGCATTATTCGCGCCCATAGGCAGCTCAAGCTGACGGGTGACGAGCGCAAGGCCGTTGCGGTGGAATGCGAGGGAATGGGTCGTTTTGACGAGATATACCGTAACCGCCGCATCCGAAGCAATGGTGCGATGGATAGGCTGGTCTATCGCGACCTCAGCGACCGCGCCGCTTGCGGCAGTTGCATCGGCGGCAAATCTGTAAAGATAGCCGTCGAGGATAAAGCCGTCGCCCTTTTTAAAGGTGCCGGTCGTCGCAGTGACATCCGAGAGTGCGACCTTGGTCTCGCCGGCGGTGCAGGAGACTTTTGCAGCGGTCGCAGTGCCCGCAGTTGCCGCGAGGGTATCGGGGGCATTCTGCGACATATAGGTGTCAAGGCCATAGATAGAGCCGAGCTCTGCTGAGCGCAGGGCGTCGGAGTTGCCTGCATATGCGACCTTTGAGAGGTTTTCCGTGGTCAGATAGCGATACTTGTGCGTCGGGTTGACGAGCAGTCTGCGCTGCTGTATCGGTACGCCCTTGAGGTCAAATGCCTTGGCAATGTTGGCAATGTCCTTGAGGTCGGCCGCGTTCGCGGTGCCGCTCACGGTGTTGCCGGCGTTTGCGATGCCTTCGGCGATAATATCGCTGTCGATGGCCTGGGATATGGCCTGCACCGCAGGAGATATGATCTGCTCAGAAAATGACTTGATGTCGAGGGTCATTTCCTTGGAAGTGACCGGAACGGTGACATCGCGAAAATGGTCGAGGGTCACTTTGACGCTGCCCTCGTTCACGTTCTGGTCTACGGTTTCGCCGACAAAGTTCTTCGCGGAAAACTTCGCGGGCTTGCGGATGGTGATAGTGTCACCGACGTGTGCGAACTCCTTGGAATAGTCCTTATGGACAAGGTCGGCAGCAACGAGATTGTTCTCGAGCACCATAAGAGCCTCGTTCGCGACTATCTGAGGAGTCAGAAATTTGTTTGACATTTGTTAAATCCTCCGTTTTTACTGATTTTTGCGCCAATTTACATAATCGGCATAGTTTTCGGGGGCTTCGCCCGGTTCGGGGTCTCCGCCGCCGTGGTCGGGGTCTCCGCCCCTCTGTCTGGTTTCGACTTTGTCAAAGAGATAGGCGTCGCTTTCTCTGATTGCCTTGAGCTGATCGTCAAAGCCCTCGAGCTTGCCGTCTTTGTCGAGCTTCACGCTGCCGGGCGTTATCAAGGCTTTTATAGCTCTTGCATTCTTGCCTTTGGCGGCTGTAATAGCGGCATCGATAGCGGAGTCAAGCTTCATGGCGGCAATATCGCTGTCATACTTAGCCTTAGCCTGCTTGTTTTCGTTCTGCAGCTGTGTAATCGTAGCTTGCAGCCCGGCGGTATCAACCTTTTTGAGCTCTTCAAGCTGACTGTCCCGCTCTGCTATCTGACCCTCAAGGTTCTTGACCTTGTCGGACTCGGCGCGAAAATCTGCTTTTGAAACAAAGTTCTTGCCGATATAGCTCGCTATCTTCTTGTCGATGTCCTCGGTGTGTGCGTCGCCTAAAATGTCTTTAAGCCAGTCCATGTCTGTCCTTTCCCGCGCTCCCTTTTTACTTGGCCAGTCCCAATACTGCGCGACACCATTTTGCTCCGGGTGGCGGATAAATTTGGATATAAAAACAGCGCTTTGCATTTGACTGCAAAACGCTGTAATTATTATGTTGTGATATGACAAAACCGCCTCGCTTTAGCTTGGCGGCTCGTTATTTATTATTGATCCTCTTCATCAAGAGTATCTTTTCCGAAAGCCTTTATATAGCTCTCGGTGAGGTCTTTTATGATAATCGGGGCTTCTTCCTCGTCCAGTATTCCGTCGAGGCGACCTTTGAGCAAATCTTCATAGTAGAGATAGAGCTCATCGCTCATAGCTTCGCTGAGATCGTTGTTGTCCACTTCCCACTTTATCAGCGGGAGCACCGCGTTAAGGCGTTCAGCCTCTTCAAGGATATCCTGATTGAACTCCGGAAGATATGAATTTTCAAGCAGGTCTCCGGTTTTTGGCTGTATACCTGTGCGCAAACGGCTTTCAAGAATTTCTGTTGCTCCCTGATAATCAAGGTCGTATTTCATTTTTCCTCATCCTTATCCTTCTTTTCCAAACATCGCCTTCAACCATTTTATTTGAAACAACATTTATTTCAACATCTGGATGAAGATCTTTAAATTGTTGCATTACCCCCTTACAGCTATCACACATTCCGCGTTCGGAAAGCATGCATATCTTTTTAAAGGGGTTTGATTCATACAAATCAGCAAAAAACTCAAAGAGCTTCGCTTCAGTATCATTGTAAGTTTCTTTCCTTATTGTTCCGTCCATTTTGGGAACATCTATATATTTAAAGCGGCGAGTTTCTTTAAGTAAAACTAATTTCCCGGTTCCTTTATATCCTCTGCTATCTTCCTCGTCAGCTATAGCGCTATGCGCATAATACATAGATTCAAAATTATCATCAATATATGATCCAGCAATATTTCCGCTTTTTTTGTATTTGCTCGTGAATTGGAGTCTTTTTTCATAAATAACCTTTTTATCAAACTGCAAGATTTCATCAGTAGAGAAATTGCCTGAATCTATCTTGTATTGATTCACCAAGCGGTATTGCCTCTTGAGCGTCTTCCACTTCTCAGGATCATTATACTTTATTTTTAAGAATTCATCAAGAGAATCCGGCACGTTTTCTTTTAAGACTGCCGAATACCGTTCGAACTGATCTCTATTGTAGGAGGACACTTGTGTCAAAGTCTTGGGCGGATAATATTTAAGCTTCCCGGTAAGAGGATTTATATTATCCGCAAGCCACTCTTCATATGTCGTTTCTGCCGGAATAAGCACCGTTTTCCCGGTCTCGGGATCCGATGCCCTGCGTTTGAGTTCGGCTCGGTTTTGTCCCTCTATGACTGCCGTTGTAGTGCAGCGGTCGTTCGGATGGAGCGGCGGATAGTTTATGCCCTCTTTCGCTTCGGAGACCGGAAAAGTCTTGCCGTCTAAAGTGCCGCAGACATCGCAGGTGCGCCCGTCAAGGGTGGCGAGAAATCTGTATTCCGTTATGCCTTCCTCTTCGTATGCCGCTTTTTCGGCGGCGTTATGCACACGGTTCGTCTCGGTGCGTATCAGCCGCATCGAGCTGTACATTCCGGACTGCATAGCGTCGGCGAGCTGGCGCGCCATTACCTGCGGACCCGCTCCCGTCATAATTCCACGCGCCACAATACCGTATGCGCTGTTGGCAAGCGCGGATGTGTTCTGCCAGATGCGGTCGGAAAAATTCGCGCCTTTCCATCGGTCATTTACTATGGCGTTTACGGCGCCCTTCGGCAGAGCTGAGAACTCAAAGCCTAATCCCGTGCCGATCTGCGTGTCATATATGCTGCGATAGTATGCATCCCCGCTCACGTCTTCAAGCAGCCGCTTGAGTTCCCGCTTCTCCCGGTCGGCAAGCAATGCCGTTTCCGTCTCGATATTGGCTTTCAAAGCCTCAAGGCGGTTTATTCTCGCGGCGTATGCTGGCGCATTGAGACGGGCAAGTGCTTTTCTTTTTATGACCGGGTCTTTTATGTTATTAAGCTCTTTGCGCAGTGCTTCCAATTCCGCTTCCGCTTCTTTGGTGTTCAACATCCGACGAGCTTCTTCCGGCGTCAATTCACCATTTGCCGCATAACGCGAAAATATCCGATTTATGCGGGCGTCGAGGTCCTTCTGCGCCTTGGCGTATAACTTGACCGTTTTTGTCTTTATAGCCCGCGTCGAGGCACGTCGGGCATATTCCTCGCGCTGCAGTGCCCGCTCCTCCCAATAGAGATCAGAGCGCATTATTCATCATCCTTTTCGGAATCGTCCTTGTCGTCATCGTCGCTGATAAACATCTTTGCGTTTTCCTCGCGCTGCTTCTGCAGCTCCTCATATGCCTGCGCGACATCGTCAACAAACGGGTGCTTTGCTAAAAGCATCTTATCGGGCACAAGCCCCTGCGACTTCTGGATTATATCCACCGTCTCCGCGTCATTGACTATCATCGACTTGTGGACATCGTATTTGATAAGCGTATAGTCATAGTCGGTACCGTTCTTCAGGTTGATATCCTGCGTAATAAACCATGACAGCTCTTTCAGCATGACCTTTAACTTCGAGACAAGCGGGTCAGCCTTGAGGTCAAGCAGGGTGTAGCGGAATTTCAGACTGACGCCTGACGGCGCGCTGCCGAGCTTTTCATCGTTCATATCAATACCGCGCCCTATATGGTATATGTCCCGGCGCAGCATATCGAGCCAGGCGAGGCGCTCGGTGACATTCAGCGTGACCTGCTCCGCGCTTATCTTGCCGGACGGATCGCTTATTGACACCGCCTTGTTTATCTGCAGCTTCTGCTGTATCGCTTTTGCGGTCTCGCCGCCATATCCCTGTATCATCCAATAGAGCTCGACGAGATCTATCTGATTATTCGTCGACGCAGAAGATATCAGGTTATATGCGTCAAGCAGACCTTTGATTCGCGAAAGGTCGGTCTGATGCGCAGAATTGTTATATAGCGGAACAAACGGGATTCTCCCCCAAGACCGCGCTTCAACCGAAACGCGCTCGTCGTTGATTATCTGCTCGTTATACCAATGCGGGCTGTTGCTTTCGAGCACGAACTCTCCGGCATCGTTTTCGACATAGCGTTTTACCCCTGTCGCAGTCCACCACTCTACCCGCTCCCGCTCCGTCTCCGTGCCGTTTTGCACGACGGTTATTTTATAATGGCGGAAAAAGTCGGTAATCACCTGCTGATAGCTCATATCGCGGCAGGCAATACATTCCGTTGTTGGGATAACAACAAAACAAAGCTTGCCGGCTGCCGAGTAATAGACATGCAGCCATCCGACGATACAATTCGACGCATTTGTCGCGAGGTCGGGGAGCATGTCAACAAAAGCCTCGTCTGAGGTCACTGCGGTGACAGCGTCCTCAAAAGCTTTCAGACTTTCATCTGCACCGCCCGCTCCGTCATTTGCACCCTCAACAGAGACGGAAAGTGGCTTGCCGAGGATGTACGCGACCTTCTGGTCGACCATCAGCGCATGGAAATTATGCACATTGTGGTGATTCGAATTGTTTTCGTTGATTATCTTAACACCGCCGCGCTTTATGCCCGCCGGGCTGTTTTCATCTTCTTCATAAACGACCGTCTCGCGAAAATCTTTCTGCAGAATGTCCTGCATACCGCGATAATATCGGAGTCCCTCGCATGCCGCCAGATACTCCGGGTCTTCCCGCGCATTTTTAAGTACGGTTTTGATAATCTCATCGTCCGTAGCCGTATGGTGATACGCGAGCTTTTCTCTTATCAAGTCCATATTGTTAATCATTAAGTTACCCTCACATTCTGCTGGTCGTTCTCTGTGGCGTAGCGCGTGGCGTCAATCGTGTGGTTGTCTCTATCGGGATAGTTCGCCTTATAATTGCCGTCCTTATCCCGTTCGAGCTCATACGATGAAAATTCCCGCGCCGCGTTTGGACAGCGGGCGGGATCTATTATTATTTCGTCGAGGTCGCGCAGCCATTCTATGCCGTGCTTCACGCTGTCCGGACCCTTGCGTGCGCCTCTGACTCTCAGGCCGTATTCATACATATCCGCTATAGACTTCGGTTCGGCGGAGTCTGCGATAATTTCGCCGGCAACTCCACGAGATTTTATACGGTCGGCGGCAAGTCTGTTGCTCATGCCCGCCGCGTATATCTCGTCGTATATATACAGCCGCCTGCGCGGCTTGTCATAGTTGCACGATATAAAAACAAACGGGTCAACCGCATAGCCCCAGTCTATGCCGCGCCTGATACGGTCAAACCGCGCAATCTCTTCATTGCTGATGGGTCGGATACTGATGTTCCGGAATACCTCGCCGCCCGTGCCGGTGACTTCCCCGAGGAACTCGTGCCTATATCGTTCCGGCGAGTGCTGTTTCAGGTGCTCCGCCTCCAACAGCAGCGGCGCGCCTATCCAGTCCTGCGGCACAGTCAAATATGTGCTGTGATGTACCAGGCGGTCGGCGCGCTCTACGCGCACCTCATCATTCACCCACGCCCGCAGCGACTCAGGGGGATTGTACGAATAAAAAACATCGAATTTACTGCCGCCGCGCATGACCGACTGCAGCACATTATCGGTTTCCCGCATCCCGGAAAACTGATTCCATTCCTCGAACCAGATATAACGAAAATAGCCAAACGGGATTTTTATGGACTTGACTTTCATCGGATCGTCAAGACCTCGAAACATAATCGTTTGCCCGGTCGGCAGATATGTGATTTTCATCGGACTGACCGTCGCTTTAAAATACTGCGACACGCCCAGTTTATCAATAGCCCACAGCATTTGTGCAAAAACGCTGTCCCGCAGCGTGTCTGCAATTTTGCGGAACACGATCGCGTGCGCGTCAGGGTTTTTAATGATGCCGCAGACAAATTCAAGCGATATATAGCTGCTCTTCGTGCTTCCGCGCCCGCCTTTAAGCACATAATGCGTATGCTGCCCGGCACACACATCGCGATGCACTTCGTAAAACGACGGCGCGATTATGTCAGTAAGCCTGACGGCCATGTTAGCCGCCCCCTATATCATCGATAATCTGCGGCGCGTTGACGGAGACTTCTTTCTTTTCAACCGCTGTAAAACCCGCTCGGTCGAGAATATCCTTTGCGGCCGCGATAATATCACGGTCATCGGCATACTTTTTCTTCAAAATTCCCGCCATTGCTTCCTGGGCATCGGCGGCATCATACAAAAAGCGACGCCGGATACTCTCCGCGATTTCTTCCTCTCGCCGTGCCATATATTCCTGCGCATCTTGGCGTTTTAAAATATATGTCGCCATCGTCGCCGCCGACCTTTCGGAATAACCGGCAGCAATAGCCGACTCGCGTGCTGCCCCGTATGCTCTTTTTCTTTTAACAAACTCATCACAAAAAGCAATCATCCGCTCTGTCATTCGACTTTGCCACCCCCTCTGTTTTATAAAAGTCACAAAGGCTTTTAATTTGTCGCGCGCGTGAGAGTTTTATAATGCTGTTATAAATTAAATAATTTTTTTGTATTCGTCCCTTATTTCCCGAAAAAACGAGCTGTAAAAGTCAAACAGTTCCGCTGATTTCTCCAAGCGAAACTGCTCAACTTTTGGATTTTCGTTAAGATTTGAGGATGATTCAATAACAAACTTTCCGGCATCGGTATCGAAAAGCATAACCTTGGAATGGTTGTTGTACATGCTCACGGTCCAACCGTTTGTTTGGAATATGTAGGTTATCTGTTCGAGATATCCATAACCGCGATTATGCTCGCAATTATCTTTCATCGCACCGCCGACGAGCAAATCAACTTTGTCTAATCTGCCATCATTGCGCAGACCGTCAAGCATCTGCGCCTGCCGAACACCGACGCGCAGCGTTGACGCAAACAGACTCTTTATGCGCGTCTGGCCGGCAATCCAAACGATAAAGGCAATCGAGCTGAACCCGCCGGATGTAATATACACAAAGCTTTCGTCTTCAGGAAGCTTTGGAGTTAGGTCTTCTATTATCGCGTTTTCACGCATAATGTTAAAACTCTGCCGCTTCTTCGGCTGAGTAAATACTTTGTGCTCCATTTTTCACCATGAAAAAAGCAGCCTAAAAGGCTGCTCATGTTATTTTTCTCTGTCGCCGAACTCGTATCCTACTCTGCTCTTGGCAACAAGCAGCCACGTCGGATATGCGGCTTGAATCTCGCGCACATGCATGCGGTACGTCGGCGCGAAAAGAACATCTGCCATGTCTTTTGACGCTTCCGTTCGAAACGCTTCTGAAAATTTTGTGCTGAGGCCGACCGTTCGAATTTTTTTGATAACCGAAGTATTCCGATCGATGAGCATGATCGTAAGGTTATAGCCCTCGCCTTCTTCCGGCTTTGGAAGATTGGTCAATTTGCTAAGTTGAATAGCATACGGCATTTCCGCCCAGGCAAGCGTTCCGAGCTTGCAGAACAGGAAAAGTATATCGTCTATTCTCGCCAAGCGAATCTCACCGGGAACGCCGGGCCCAAAAGCCCGCATTTCTTCTTCGGTCGGTGAGCTGTAGTAATAAAAAATATTAAGTCCCGCCTCATCGACCTCAAACACGGTGCAATCTTCGTTGTATCCGTCGAGGATGTGTGTTTCCTCTCCGACCTTAAAAACATTCATTTCGTGATTCTCCCTCGTCTTTTTTTCGAGTATATCACAAAATCAAAGTTCTTTCAAGTTTTCACTGTCCGACAAAACGGACTGTAAAAGCGCACCGCTCGGCTCACAGAGCGGTGCGTCAAATGAAGGTGTTGGCGGCGCGCGGAGTCAAACCGCGCCTCCGGGGGATGGGAGCCCCGGAGATAACCGTATGCTGCCATATGTGCCGCCCGAGCTGCGTCTTGTCATCAGCCATCGTTTTACCGTCCGCAAACTTGTGCGCCCGATTCGTCCCAGAACGCCCGATGCTTAACTTCTCGCGCTTCCTCGCCCTCTTGGCGGCAGAAACTAAATGCATGAGAGTTTTGAACCTATGATGCTTTGAGTCGAACAAAACACCTTGAGGAATCGGACCTCGCCTACTCTCTGGACAGCCGCTGCCCATGTGCTTTTGTATAAAAGCCCTGCTATTAAACCCGCCGCAGGGCGAGGCGGGAAGAAAGGAGAAAAGAATTATGTAGAACTCTGTTTTAGCCGTTCGGCGATCCGTTTTTGAGCAACGCGATAATATAGCTCATCTTTTTCAAAACCGGTATAATGCCGTCCGGTGTTGATGCAGGCGATAGCGGTCGTCCCGCTCCCCATGCAATTATCAAGCACTGTATCGCCCACATTGGTGTATGTGCGGATGAGGTATTCAAACAGCGCGACCGGCTTTTGCGTCGGGTGCAAGCCCCGCTCGCAGTTGATTCGCAGCAGATTCCGAGGATATCCGGTCACATATCGCAGCGAATCTTTGCCGAGGGTGCTGTCTTTGTAAATGCCATCCGTTTCGCGCTTGCCTTTTACGGCTATAGGCCTCTCAAGGTGCTTGATGCCTTGCGGGTTGTATGTCGGCGCTTTTTTGTAAAAAACACAAACATCCTCGATGCAGCGCATCGGCTGATATTTTGCAAAGGTAAATCCGGTCGGCATATTTTTCTGCCAATACCAGCAGTAGCGGAAAAATCGGCGGCAGCTGTTAATGACGTCGGTCGTAAACGGCTGTGCGGCCGTAAGCACCACAGCGCCGTTGTCTTTCAGAATCCGCCAATACTGCGACCACAAAAGGCCAAAGTCCAGCGCGTTATCCCACGCGCAGTCCGTCATGCCGTATGGCAGATCGCAAAGAATCATGTCAATGCTGTTGTCAGGATAGATTTTCATCCCGGCGAGACCGTCGCCGAGAAATATCTTGTCTAAGTACTCCAAGTTACACTTCCTCCAGTGATTCAAAAAATCCGGAATTCCGCGCTTTTCGCTTATCAGAGTACTCTACACTACCCATTATAGGCTCAAGTTGGTCCCCTTTGTGCACTCTTTTATTTTTGCTCGCTGTCGAGGATGCAAAAAAATTTGTGGCGGAGATTATAAAACTGCCTGCGCCCGCTCGGCACCGGCATATATTCATACGGCGTCCCCTGCGTGACGTTCTTGAGCAACGGTGTTATCAGTCCGACATCAGAGTCGCAGGCAAGCTTCACGCACCGCTCAATTAGCGCGACATCTTTCTTTTCCCGCTCCCGGCTTTCTGCCCTTTTTGCCGTCGGATCAGAGCAGCCCGAAGCGGACGGCATCCCGGATGGAGCCGCCGCCGATAAAGCATATGTATCTTTTGCCCGCTCCTTTTTTCGTGGATACTGCAAGCAGAAATATTTCAGCTCCCGATACCGCTCGCGGGGAATATCATATTTTTTCGGCAAATCCTTATCTCTCGGCATTATCTATACCTTCGCCTCTTTTCGCTTTTATTTCTCCCCTGCTGCAATAATCGCTGTCTTTTACAAATCCACCGTATTCTTCACAATAGCAATAAGTTTCGCAATTGACAAAGTTTTTACAGTCTTTGCAATACAAAATTTTTTCAGCGGCGATGTGCTCTTTCAACGCTTCAATCGCGCACTCCATCGCGTTGCATTGCGGACACTCGTCAAAGCACTTTCCTTGGCTCATCTCTGCCTCAAAAAATTCAAGTGCTTTTTCTGCTCGCGTTTGGTTCATTTTGTTTTCCTCCTCTTCGTCGTGAAACTTGACACATTTACAAGGCTTTAAAAAGCTGACATCCGTCAGCAGTTTTTCCTTTTTCTCGGTCGATTCGGCGGCTCGTCCTCGGGCTCTTTTATGTATTTAAAGCACATATATCCGAATCTGTTTTGTATGCACTCCACAAGGCGATAGCCTTTCGGGGCGATTGGCGGGCTGTCCGGGCTGTAGCTCCGGAGCGCGACCTTTGCGTCCTCGCTGTCAGGCTGCCGCATGTTGCGGGTTGATAAATATCTATGTTTAGTGCCCTGCTCGGGCGTCCAATGGTCGAATAAGTAATTGGCAAGACCTGTGTAATCGCAACCGTGGTCTATACCGTTATAATAGTTGTGCTTGCGCAGGTGCTCTATCTGCACAATATCGCCATAGATCCACTGCGCTATTATGATCTCTTCCGGCACGCCGTCGGAGACCATGTGGAAATGTATTCTCTTTGTGTTTCTGCCGCGTCCCATGTAAAGATTGATTTTTGCGTCAGGACACGCGTATTGTAGTCTGCGTTTATATAAGGTGCGCAACCGGCGCGCCTCGCCCCAATCGTGTACTTCGTGGTCATTGTCAAATGTAAGAGTGGAATAAAGTGAAGTCGGCGAGAAATTCTCGTTGAACACTCGCGCGTGCTTCCGTCTCGCGATCATTAAATTGTGACGCTCACGCTCCTCGTCCGTGCGGAGCACCGGCTTGTACTGCGCTTTTGCGACATTGGCGGTGCGGTCAGAAACCGTGTAGACTTCCTGCTCGCAAACCGCGCCAGAAAATATTCGTTTCTTGACTCGCACCGCTTTTCACATCCTCATTTCAAATTTTCGTATTTTATCGAACTCATCGACGAAAGCTCGTCGAGATATCCGACGGTATTTTCAGTCAGCACCCGCGTTGTGCTGATTGGGATAATCGCCATCACAAAGAATCCGGCTTTCGCCGCAAAGAACGCGCCGGCCGCGGTCTGACGGTAGTACAGCTCGAACTCGTCCACATCAAGCGGCTCGAGATATTTTGACTCGACAAACTCTATCCCGGCCGAAGTCTTATATGGTATATAGTCGTAAGAGCCTATCCGCAGAGATATCGGCAGAGGATCGCAGCGCTCTTCTCCGTCAAATTCGTTTTTGACCATCTTCAAAAACGCTTCCGGCGGCTCGGCGGTGTACCGCTGCACGATTTTGTCCGCCTGTGTCGGTGTGATATTGAAAGATGTCATAAGCGAGTCGATTGAAAACACCGGGCAGTCGTTAAGGTAATAGGCGGCGAGACCGTCGCCGAGCATCTGCGTTGTCATATCGTACAGCGATATGTGCTTATTCGCCTTGCACAGACTTATAATTTTTTTGATTTTCATAAAAAGTTCCTTTCTGCTTTGCAAAACTTGTTCCAAGCTTCGACTTCTTGATTCATGCTCGAGTGCATTTCCGTAAAATTATTGCAGGCGCAGTCGGCTTTTTCGCGCGAAAATATAAAATACTCGCCGCAGGCATATCCAATCAGGACTTTTTTTCCGCACTGCGGGCACGGCTTTAAATCAAGCATCGCAACCACCTCCGTTGCAGGCGTACTCTTTCAGCGCGGCGGCTTGTGCCATAACGCTCTCGATGCACGCACTCGACATGACTTCGCCGTCATTATGCGCCGGGCAGACCTGGCATGCGCCCTCTTTGCCGGATCCGCAAATCTCCGCCGCTTCTATAAGCTGTTCAAGCGTCAGGGTTTTCACAGTTTTCAACCTCCTTTGCCAGTCCGCATTTCAGCGGGCTGTTGTAACAAGGGTTTTTACAAGTGCCAATTTTCTGACACTGGAAACAGCAGTAATTCCCGCGACGGTGATCGCAGTTAAAATGTGTGCACATCAGGATTCCGGCTTTCTTTTTATTCATCGTCCGCCGCCTCCATTTCTTCATTCCAGCAAGCTTTACACGGCGCCGGACCCGCTCCGGCTACAGCGGAGTACTGGCAACTCCCGCCGTAGCAGTTGACGCGGCACATCCTCGGCACACCTTCCTTATCCGGCTTTGCTTCCGAAAACTTCTCAAAAAAGTCTTGCGCATAGGTTTTACGCGGGTTCTCTCTGCTCCATTTATGTAAAGTTTCAATCGCATATTCAACATCCTTTCGCGAAAGCTTTGGAACCGCTTTTTCACAAAACTCATACAAAGGACATCTATCGTCTATGCTAAGCTTGCAATCCCTGCGCGAGGCGCAGAGCCTATGCGTTTCAACAAAAAAATCTATCGTTTTACTGTAATCCATACTCAACCCTCCTGCAGCAGCGCTCCGAGCTTCTGCATCGCGCGCGAAGCTTGGCGGCTGTGGTCTCGTCGTCCATCGACGCGATAATGTCGCGCATGACATTGATATATTTCTGTATGCTGTCAAAGTAGACGCTGAATTTTGCGACCTCCGGCGAGGCGGTGAGCTTCGCGTCCTTTTCGACCTTTTCGAGCCGTCCGGTCAGCTCGCTCTTTTCTTTTTCGGCGGTGTCGATAGCCGCCTTGTATTTCTTTTCAAGCTCTTCAGAAACTGACTTCTTTGCTTCATCGCGTGCCCGCTCCACGGCCTCGGCGATCGCTTTCTCCTTGTCCTTTTTCGCCTTTGCACGCTCTTTTTCAATCGCGTCGACGGTGTACTGCTTTATCTCTTCGGCGGTCGGCTCGCGCATGACCGTCGCGGCGGGCTTTTCGGACGCCGCTTTCAGCTCCTCGCGCAGGCGGCGGTCGGTGTCGGAAAGGTCTTCGTGCTCTTGGCTGCTTTTCGCGAGCTCATCGCGCTCGGCGGTGATAAGCGTCAACTGCTCTTGCGCCTCGTGCAGCTTGCTGATAGTCTCCTTCAGTTCGCGGGTGGACATCTCCGCGACATCGTTGTTCTCCTCGACCTCCCTGCGTTCGTACCACGGCAACGCGGCAAGCATTCCGAGCTTAGAGATGCCGAGGTTTGCATTCGACTGCAAATACTTCTCGCCGAGCGACTCGAGCGCTTGTATATAGGTATAGGCCTGCCGCTGCTTGATACCGACATCCTGCTCGACATACTCCTCAAACGTCTCGTGTCCGAGCAAAAGGTATTTGCGCTCGTCGCGCATCCTTTTGAGGTTCTGGCAAAAGTCCACCATAGCGGATGCGGCAAGGTTGCCTTTTGCGATTATCTCGTAGTGGAGATTTAACGCCTCGTTCTGTTCCTCGCTCAGGTTCCCGCTGAGTTCCATGCTTCTGATTACTTCGTTCATACGTTTCTCCTCTCTCACGCTGCCGCGTGACTCTTTTTCTTTTTACTTCTGATGTATTCACTCCATGCCTCGACAAAAGCCTCGACCTCCGGGGTCTTGCCGCGGTTGTGCAAGCCACGGCACTGGATGATTCTCTCGGTTTTCGGGTCATATTCCAAGGTATAAAAAGGCTTGTCCGGCTCGCTTTTCTTTCTGATAAAAAAGATAACCGTCTGCCCGCTCAGGTGTTTTTTGGCATATGTCGCGACGCAGTGATGCAGAGCGCTTCCCTCGTCGATAAGCTCGGCGCGGCTTCGCGCCGGGCGAATAAGCAAGTTTCCGCTCTCAAAGGCAAAATCCCGCTCGAGCTTTTTGAGCCGCTTCCCAAACTCTTCTTGCATTCTGCGCGTCTCTTCGAGCTCCTTTTGACGTCTTGCTTCCGCAAGGGCTTCGTTTGTGCGCTGGTGCGCCTGCTCGAGATTCGGTGGCAGGAGAATATCCTCGCGCTTGAGGTCAAGATTAAGCTTTTCGCAGTCGTTCCAATAGTCGCGGAGCGTATACGGTTGTTCGTTCTGCTTTTCGAGGTATTTCACTGCTTTTTTAAAAGGCAGTCGCTTTTCAATTTGTGAAACGCAATAATCGTCAAAGGCTCTGTACGCTATCGCCTGATCTGTTGTGATGCCGTATTTTTTGGCAAGCTGCGCATAAAGCACGGCATCGCGCGTTTTTTTGGGTAGTTCTCGCAACTCCTTTTTCGTCAGCCCGAGAGCCGCCGAAACGGTCTTTGCGCGTCGGTTGACAACTCCATTCGTCCACGAGTTATTGACCGCAAGCCTGATAAAGCCTTCTTTCACCAGTTTTTCCGTCAGTACCGGATATTTGACATATGTATCAAGCCAGCCGCAAGGATTTCCGCCGAAGTTTTCCATATATGCCGACATCTGTGCGTACTGCAAATTGGTGTTTTTAAAAGTCTCGTCATTAAAGCCATAATAATGGTTTTCGGCATAATTTTTTCGTCCGTATACCACGGCTGTCTTGAGCTTGGCTCCGGTATGGTCGCCATGCGCTCCCAGTCTAACTCCCAGCCGTGGAACCCATACGACCACCTTTTCGCCCACACGGCGTCAACGCCGGTGTTGTAATAGACCCGATATTCCTCAAAAAAATTGGTCTTGACTGTTGTATAGTCCAGGCGGTAATCGCGCTCCACGAATCCCGCCCGGACGAGGATTCCGCCGTCCCGCAGTTTCGTGGCAAAAAGGATGTATTTTTGGTCATACATATATTTTCTGCCTCTGCCGCTGTCGTGGAACTCGACCGTGCTTTTGCACGCCGGGCAAAAGCCTATTTCCTTGTGTTTGCAGTTGACATTTTGCACATCGGCGGCGCTGTATGTCCGGCCGAGCTCAAGCACCACATCCTTGTGGCAGTGCGTACAGTGTCCGTATCTGACGCCGTTTTCGCGGTGCGTGAAGAGATAGCGGCTCCCCAGCAGGACGCTGTCGTCAACCCACTGCGCGACCTTTTTCGGCAGACCGTCGATCGACTTGGCAAAAGCCATTTTTTTGGCGTGCTGATACTGCTTGTCGGTGATTTTCTTCGCTTTCTGTCCCATGTCGCCACCTCACAGCAGATCCGCAAGGTCAAGGCTGATGATGTTGTTAGTTCTGCCGTTTACCGTAGCATAGTATTCCCGGACCCAGCCGACGACCGTCTCTTCTTCAGTTGCCGCAAAATTTCTTCCATTGCACTGGCTTGTCCTTGCTTTTTTCTTTATAAATGCTAAAAATCTTGCCAGGTTGTTTTTGGTCTCTTCAGCAAATCCGTAATATCCACAAGTCCATGCAAAGACTACTTCGTCATCAACACGTGTGCCCGAGCTGTTTTTTTCGGCGGATTTTCTTGCTTGTTCTAACTGATACTTCATGCACCCGGCAAGGCTTTTTTCGTCAGCAAGGATTTTTCGGGCGGCATCATCGTCGGTTATAAGTGCGTCGATGATAAACTGCGCTATCTCTTGACCGTAGGATCCGCCCTTTTCGCCCTCGGCGTCGATTTTGGCTATTGCCTTTTTCATCAGTTCTGTCATTTTTCTGTCTCCTTTAAATTCAGATATTCCGATATTTCTTCCTTCGCCCGCTCCCAGCCGGAGCACCACACGGCACGGAAACCCTGCCGCTCAAGCGCTTCAAGCCACCACTGCTGGTCGACCGTCGGCTTGTTTCGGCCGGCTTTCATTTCGATATATAAGCCGTGGTATTTCCCCCGGGCGACCGGCAGGCAGAGGTCGGGCACGCCCTTTTTCATTCCCTGTCTCCGGAGCGCGGCACCGTATGAGACACTACGCTTGCCCTCATTCGGTATGTGGTATAAAAGCTTCAGTTCCGTGTGTGCGGCGGACTGATATTCCGCCCACACAAAAAGTGCTTCCTGCTCCTCGGCCTCGCGGTTCTCTCGCTTGGTCTCGGCCGTTTGGTCGCTGGCCGTGCTGCCGTCATCCGTCGAGTAGACGGTCAGGCTGTCCAGTTCGCACCCGCAGACGCGGCAGAGCCTTGTTTTGTTGCTGTCGGCAAAGTTATATTCACGCCCGCATTTCGGGCATCTGTAAGATCGTATTTTCATATCGCGCCCCCGTTGACATTTTCCGGCGGCGGTGTTATACTATTGACGGTGTTTGGTGTTGTTTCAACATCCTTTGGGCGTCCTGTTACCGCAGGGCGTCCTTTTTCATATCTGTCAAGCCTCGGCAACACATTTTTCGCATATTCGTCAAGATAAGCCACGACAGCCTCACGTCCGTCGGCTTTCCAGATGTGCTTACGGCTTTTTCCTTTTTCTTCAATGATTATCAAAAATTCACTCGGGCGGCTGTTTTCGTCCATGCCACGGCGGCTTCTGTCAAAATATATCGACACCGGCACGGATATAGGCAAGCGCAGCGCAGAGCCCTCTTCGCGCTCGATTTCTTCGACCCGCTCCGCCATTTGAGGTATGTATTTTTTAATCATCTGGTTGTCAAAGTCAAAACGCTCGTTGTCGGACAGCGCGTGACGCTCGCCAAGCTGATTTTTGTAGTGCGTATACTCGATAGCCATGTTTTGATTTTTAAGGTTTGTTACATAGCCGTAAGTCTTGCCGTCGTTATAATCCCGGCGGCTGACGAATCGGCCGCTATAGTCGGCAAGCACTGCATCAAGCACATCGGCGTGCATTAAGATATGATTCTCTTTCATCATATTTTTGCTCCTTTCCTTTTGAGATAATATGCGCAGCAATCGTTTGTCGCGGGGATCTCGCGGAATCGGTCGGTGATGTAGGTATAGGCACAGCACTTTCCGTCCCAGCCGTCGCCCGCACAGTCAATTTTCCGCAGCCAATGGCAGCTTTTACAGACCTTTTTCCTGCGCCATTTTTGCCCGCTCCCCGGCGCGTCAGCTGTCTTTTCGAGTGCCTGCATCGCGCCCGCTCCTCTTTGCTCTGATTTTGGCTCTGACTCTGTCTTCAAAGGCGATTAGCTTGTCCTCACGGATAAAGCCGTAGATGATAAGTACAACGACGGCGATCTCAAGCACCGTCTGAATTGCAAACTTTAATGCCATGGTTATACCTCCGGATTTAAACTTTTAAGAAATTTTATTATGTCTTTTGAAAGAACCACATTGCTTGTCGCTGCTGCATATGTGTGCAACGCATCTCGTGCCGCAAAATCTTTGTCGGGACGCAGCACAAAGCATCCGTCAATTGACGCACCGCTTTCGTTGTCATATACGCGATACTTGTGATAAAGCCCCGGTTCTGCTTCCCTTGGTAAATCCGGTAAAGGCATCCAGAATGTCACCTGCGGCTGTTCCCAATCCGGAAATTCGTCCAAATACCAACCTTCATCGATAAAAAATGTTGCGATTTCGTAGGAATTAACTAAACTCACATGCTCTCGTGGTCTGCCGTTTGCAATTACTAATACCACCTGGCAATCTTCCGGGAGCCTGTCATCGACGCTTATCCACGGCGACGCGGTCGGCTCTTCAAGCCGTTTCCTCGCGGCGCGGATAATTGCGCAGCTGTGGCAGGCGAGAGATTCAGCCTGCTTTGATATCTTGTGGATTGCCGCAATAAAGTCTTTATTATCAATCATTTTCCTGCCTCCTCAAAGAATCTATGCCCGCCGATGGTGCAGACATAGGTCTGCGACTCGTGCCATATGCTTTGGCACAGCTCCGGCGCGTAGAAATACAGTATCTCGGCATCCGTCGCCACATCGCCGTCGTCAAAGACATCGGAGACCGCGCTCTTGACTTTGTAGCTCGGCTCGGGGCGCTTGTCGGTGTAGCCGTATCGTTTGACGATCTCGGCGGGGCGCGCGTTTTCCTGCTCGCAGGCGTTTAGGATGCACTGCGCAACAGCCATCTGACCTATGTACGGCTCGGCTCCCGCCTCTGCCATGACTACCCGCTCAACCTCATCGCGCTCGGCGGCGGTCAGGGCGTATCTGACGCTTGCAGTTGACTGCAAAACCGTTTCCGGCTCTGCTTCCGTCGCTGCTTCCGGCTCGGTCGGATCGACATAATAAACATCCGGCATCGCGCTCGTTATCTCCGGCAGAGCCGCAAGAAGTATAATCGCCACCAGCGCGACAACCGCGCCGATGATAAGCAAGTCTTTAGTCATCATTGCCAGCCCCCTTGTGCATCGGCTTGACAATAGTCAGCCTTGTGGTGTGCCGGTTTGCCAAAGTAGCAAGGTTGTCCGCCGCGCCAAGCACTTCTTCAGCGGTAAGCCCGGCTTTTTCGGCGGAATCCTCAACAGCTGATATTGCCAGTTTGCAGGCTGCCACAATTACACACATGTCCGTTGTTCCGATTCCGCCGAAAGCATTTAAAATCTCCTGCGCGAGCATTACGCTCAACAATTCGGACATCGTTGCCGCTTTGTCGATATCGCCACTTTTTAAATAGTGGATCTGGGCATTGCGAGCTTCCTTTAAGCTTTTAATCATTTTCTTTTCTTCCTTTCTTTTTCTTCTTTAAGCCGTCTTTCTTTTCTTGAGCCACAGCTCGTACTCTTCTCTGACGCCCGGGATTTCAAAATACCGTTCTACCGCGCGAAGCGTTGACCGGGCTAAATGCGTCATCTCGCTGTCAGGCACCACCGACAGGTCGAGTTCTGCCGTTTGAGACATCGCAAGAACTCCTTTCTCGTTGTTTTATTTCTTTTTGTGTGATATACTTTCTCTTGAAAGGGGGTGATTGACTTGTCATATAAGCGGTATTATCTTCCCGGTGTTGATGAGATTCATCAGCTGGTCGAGACACCTGCCTCAAAAGAGAAAACAGATCGGATTCGCTTCATCGTTACTGTAGTCGTTTCCGTTGTAGCAACAATAGCCTCTATTGTTGCTGCTGTTTTTGGGGCTCTTGCTTACTTTGGTTAAGACAGTTACAATGCCACAATCCACGTCGGTCTCTGCCGCAGTTGCTATTTCCGCGGCAGTACGCCGGCTGTGTAAGCGTAACGGTTTCGATTCGACGAGCCCTTTTTATCCGCTTTTTAAACCTCGTCATATTTTCACCACCTGTCGTTTTACTGAGTTTCTTAACAAAGTCCGCACTTGTACCTAATTCGGTACATTTTAAGTTAAAAAAAGATTTTTCTGCGGCTGATTTAAAAGGCGCGAAAGCATCTCACCTTGCGCGTTTGAAAAATCGCTATATCCGTTTATTTTGTCCTTATAGGTTCGCACAGTCACGCCTAAATACTTTGCCACATCCTCATCGGATAGACGTGCTAACCTTTGGTATGCAGGGATGGCATAGTATTCCGGATGCTTTTTCGGTCTGTTTCTTTTCATTTCTCCACCTCCTTTTGTACCGCTTTCGGTACATTTAGAATAGCACTGTTTTGTACCGTTGTCAACACTTTTTGGAAGTTTTTTTCATTAAAATGTTGCTTTTGCGGTAAATGCATGATATCATATTTTTGAGGTGGTATAAATGACTCACATTTTTGGAAAGAAACTTAAAGAATTAAGAAAGGCAAAGGGACTTACACAGCAAGAGCTTGTCGATACAGTTAACTCAAAATATGGGACCGCCATTAACAGAACAACAATAAGCAAATGGGAAAATGGAACACAAGAAGCCGGTATGAGTTTTGTCCTAATTTTTGCTGATTTCTTTGGAGTTTCTTTGGATTATATAAATGGTGATGAAAAAAAAAGCACCCCCGCTTCTGCAGGGGCAAAAACACGGGGTCTTATCGAAATGTATGAAAAGTTGAGCCCTCGCAACCAAGCTTTGCTTGAAACTCTTCTTGAATCAATGCTTGCGCAGCAAGAAAAAGATAAGTAAGATTTTCGTCTGAGAGTTTACTTAATTTTTCTGCGAAGTCTTCTTTGTTCATCTCGCGGGGCTCCTTTCTCGAACTTTTGTTCGATTTATATTGTAGACTCATTTTTTGAGGTTGTCAATAGAAACTTTAAAGAAAAATATCGGTTCCTATCAGCACCGATATGTAAAATAAATAAAAAAGCCCGCTCCCGTGAGAACAGGAACGAGCGAGAGAGTGCCACAGAAAAGTAAGAAAGCGGAGAGAGTATGACAAATGCAGTGATATATGCCCGGTATAGCCCGGGACCGAATCAAACAGATCAATCAATCGAAGGACAAATCCACGAATGCACCAGATTTTGTGAGGATAATGACCTGCGCATCGTCGGAACATATATAGATCGCAAGCAAACCGGGCGAAACGATAACCGCGCCGATTTTCAAAAGATGCTTCGAGACAGCTCTCGGCGGGGCTTTTCAACCGTCGTCGTTTGGAAAATAGACCGCTTCGGGCGGAACCGCGAAGAAATCGCAAAAAACAAAGCAGTATTGCGGATGAATGGCGTCCGGGTGCTTTCGGCAAAGGAACACATTCCCGACGGTCCAGAGGGAATCATCCTCGAAAGCGTGCTCGAAGGTCTCGCCGAATATTATTCCGCGAACCTCTCGCAAAACATAAAACGCGGAATGCGGGAAAGCGCACTCAAATGCCAGTTCAACGGCTCAGGTCTCTCGACCGGATATACCGTCGATGCGGATCACAAATATCGCATCGACCCCGATGGTGCAGCCGTCGTGCGAACGATTTTTGAAATGTACGACAGCGGCAAGAAGATAGCGGACATTCAGCGATATCTGCAGCAGAGTAACATCAAAACCATGCGCGGCAAAGAATACACGCACTACGGCATTTCGCGCATCCTCCGGAATCGCGTGTATATCGGCGAATATCACTGGCATGATATCGTCGTGCCAGGGGGTGTTCCGCAGATTATCGACAACGATTTGTTTGACCGCGTGCAAAAGCGGCTCGAAGCAAACAAGCACGCTCCTGCCGCGCGGCGCGGTGATGTTGACTTTCTGCTGACATCAAAACTTATATGCGGCAATTGTAAATCCACGATGATTGGAGACTGCGGCACCGGAAAGAACGGCGCAAGGTGGTATTATTACACCTGCCGCGCCAAAAAGACTAAATCAAACAAATGTCGCAAGAAATCCGTCCCGAAAGAAGCCCTTGAACGCGAAGTCACCGCCCTGACTGCCGCTTATGTCCTGCGTGATGATGTTATAGACTACATCGCCAACAAAGTGGTCGAAATTCAAAAATCAGAGCACGACGACAAATCGATGCTTCGCTATTTCGAATCGCAGCTCAAAGACACCAACAAAGCAATCGCGAATATCATGCGCGCCATAGAAGCCGGCATAATCACCGAAACCACCCGCTCCCGACTGGAAGAGCTCGAGGATACCAAGCGCGACCTTGAGACGGAAATCATCAAAGAAAAGGTCGCCCGCCCCACAATCGAACGCGAGCAGGTAATCTTTTTCCTCGAGAAGTTTCGCGGCGGCAATGTCGACGACAAGGAATATCAGCGTAAAATCATCGACACCTTTGTTAACAAGGTCATTTTATACGACGACAAGATCACTATAACCTACAATTACAGCACCGACAGCACGAAAAACGCAGAGAACACGGTCGAATCCATCGAAAGCGCCGCATCTGCAGCAGAGTGCAAGTGTTCGAATAAGTCCTCTTCGTCTCCACCAATAACACGAATACTGCTTTTGCGGTGTTCGTGTTATTTTTTTAGAAGAGGATCGAACAGGACGGTTCTGCGAAGCAGAATTTCGAGCGTCCGGTGGACGGTCGGAAAGTCCGCGTGCGTGTCGGCGCACGGCAGTGCGCCGAGCGATCCTCTTCGTCTCCACCAGTAACACGAATACTGCTTTTGCAGTGTTCGTGTTATTTTTTTAGAAGAGGATCGAACAGGACGGTTCTGCAAAGCAGAATTCCGAGCGTCCGGTGGACGGTCGGAAAGTCCGCGTGCGTGTCGGCGCACGGCAGTGCGCCGAGCGATCCTCTTCGTCTCCACCAATGACACGAATACTGCTTTTGCGGTGTTCGTGTTATTTTTATACCCACGCCCGATTTCCTAATCTTCGTTTAATCTTTACACGCTATGATAAAATCTGTATAATTATACTGGAGGGTGATCCAATGCGTATTCTGCTTGCCGAGGACGAGAAGAGTCTCAACAGGATAATCACAAAGCAGCTCAAGGCTGCCGGCTACAGCGTGGACAGCTGTTTTGACGGCGGCGAGGCATATGATCTGATAACATCGACCGACTATGACGCGGCGGTGTTCGATGTCATGATGCCGATAATGAACGGGTTCGAGCTTGTCAAAAAGATAAGGGCGCACGGCATCGACACGCCGGTGCTGTTCCTGACGGCGCGCGACAGCATCGAAGACAGGGTCACGGGGCTCGACATCGGTGCCGACGACTATCTGATAAAGCCGTTTTCGTTCGACGAGCTCTCGGCGAGACTGCGCGTCATGACTCGCAAAAAATACGGTGAAAAGACGGGTATAATCTCCGTCGGCGACCTGACGGTCGACACGGCAGCGAGGCGCGTTGAACGCGCGGGCAGGGAGATATCGCTCTCGGCAAAGGAATATGAGCTGCTGCAATATCTTGTGATGAACAAGGGCGTTGTACTCAGCCGCGAGAAAATTGAGGATCACATCTGGAACTACGACTACGAGGGTGGCACGAATGTTGTCGACGTATATATCCGATATCTCCGCAAGAAGATAGACGAGGGCGAGGATATCAAACTCATTCACACCGTGAGGGGTGCAGGCTATGTCATCAAATAAAAAAACAAGACCCGCGCGCCGCCGCTCTTCGTTCAAGCTGAGGATAACGGTGTGGATAACGCTGCTCATCGCCGTTGTGAGCTCCCTTGGCATCGGAGGAATACTGATAACAGGCTCGCAGATTGCCGATTCGCGCCTGCAGAATGAGCTGATAAGCACGGTCGAGCGCAATGTTGACGAGATAGAATACAAGAACGGTATTCTCGAAATTGAGAACGATTTTGCTTTCTTCGTCGACGAGGTCTACTGCAATGTCTTTGACTCAAGCGGCAGATATATCGACGGCGAGTCCCCTGTCGCGCTGATAAACAGCAAAAATCTCAAAAACGGCGAGGTCGGAACATTCGAGACAGACGGGAACAAATATTATTATTACGACACCCGTCTCGATTTCAACAAATACGAATACGAAATCGACGCCTTTACGGGGAAGATAATAAAATATGAGGCGGACACCGCGATGTCCGGGCTCAGCGACCCCGTCTACAAAAGCACCGAGTTCAAGGACGGAATAAACAGCGAAAAGGCGATTGATATCGCGCTCGAGCATGCGGGTCTGACCCGCGACGAAGTCAGCTCGCTGAGCGTTGAACTGCCAGCAAACGCGGACAGGACGGTTTTCAAAGTTGAATTCATATGCAGCAACTCGACCTATCCCCCGGTCTGGGTGCGCGGATTCATCAACGCCGACGCCGCCAAGAGCGCGTTCGACGCAATAACCATGACGGTCATATACATTCTCCCGGCGTTTATTATTATCGCCGCCGTCGGGGCGTATTTAATATCGCGCAAAACGATGAAACCGATCGAGAATATCTGCCGCTCGGCGCACGAGATAACCGACGGAACCGACCTCTCAAAGCGCATAGAAATGGAGAAAAGTGCGGGCGAAATATACACGCTTGCCGAGACCTTCAACGACATGCTCGCAAGGCTCCAGACCTCGTTCGAAAATGAAAAGCAGTTCACCTCCGACGCCTCGCACGAGCTGCGCACGCCGCTCGCCGTGATAAAGGCGGAATGCGAATACGCGCTGTCCGACAACGCGAGCGAAGAAGATATGCTCGAAGCGCTCTCGTCGATAGACGAGCAGACGGACAAGATGACGAAGCTCGTCACGGCTCTGCTGACGCTCTCGCGCACCGAGCAGGGCGACAAGCGCTACAAGCTCGAGGACACCGACTTAAGCGAGCTCGTCAAAAAAACATGCGCCGATTTTGTCCCCGCGAAGAACATCATGCTCACTGCGGACATCGAAGACAATATTATAATCCCCGCGCAGGCGCAGCTGATATCGCTGATGCTCGAAAATCTGCTCTCAAACGCCGTCAAATACGGCAGAGACGGCGGGCACATTGAAGTCAGGCTCAAAAAGGACAGCGGCATCGTGCTCTCGGTGAAGGATGACGGAATCGGGATAAAAGAAGAGGATCTGCCGAAGATATGGGGCAGATTCTACCGCGCGGACGAATCCCGCAGCCGCGAAAGCGGATTCGGCTTGGGGCTCTCGCTCGTCAGCCAGATAGCGGCGCTCCACGGCGGAAAAGTCTCCGCCTCCTCCGTTTACGGCGAGGGAAGCGAGTTTACCGTAACCTTTTGACGGCGGTATAACAGCATAAATAAATGAACCGGTTGCAGTAGATTTTCTGCTGCAATCGGTTTTGTTATTTTATATTGTTTGACATCGGGGATGGACAAATCCCAATTTATCAACATCACAGCACACTGTTTTACGGACTTCAAACTTTCCGAAAAATTTTTGCGCTCTAATCTTTCTTTAATTTTCGCGGGTTATTATATGGGTGTACTAAGGGACACGATCCCGATAAGAAAGGACAGATACTATGTTTGCAAGTATTTTCAAATCCATCGGAGTCGCGCTCATGTCAGTCATTATGGCTATCTTCTCTGCGTTCGCGCCGCCGCAGGATAAGCCCGACACGGGCTCGGGCAACTCCGGACAGATCCAGCAGGAAGTGAAGATAAGCCTTGACACCGCGATAGACATTGCAGTCGCCGATGCGGGCATCGCAAGAGCCGACGCGAAGTTCACCGAAGCGAAGCTCGACAGCGACGATCTTGTCGCCCACTATGATATCGAGTTTATCGCCGGAGCTAACGAATACGACTACGAGATAGCGGTCGCGGACGGCAGCATTCTCAAAAAAGAAGTCGAGCCCGCCGACCCCTCGAAGCCCTCAAAGCCCCAGCCCGATGTCTCCGGCTATATCAGCATCGACGAGGCTAAGGCAATAGCCCTCAAGAAAGTTTCCCTTGACGCATCAAAGGTCACTTTCAAGAAAGCGGAGCTTGACGTGGACGACCGCACCCCGCACTATGATATAGAATTTGTCTCGGGCGGATATGAATATGAGTTCGAGATAGACGCAAAGAGCGGAAAGATTCTCGAGTTCGACCGCGAGCGCGTGGATAAGAAGCCCTCAGTTGACACATCAAAGTTCATCTCCGTTGAGGAGGCAAAGGCCGCCGCGCTCAAGAGAGCTTCTCTCGACGCTTCAAAGGTCACATTCACCAAAGCTGAGCTTGATATTGACGACCGCACCCCGCACTATGATATCGAGTTCGTTTCCGGCGGATATGAGTATGAAGTCGAGGTCAACGCGAAGAACGGCAGAATAATCGACTTCGACCGCGAGCTTGACGATTCCAAGCCCGCCGACCCCTCGAAATATATCTCTGCGGATGCCGCGAAGAAAGCCGCACTCGACCATGCGGGTCTCACCGAGGCTCAGGTCACGGAGCTCAAAGCCGAGCTTGACACCGACTCGCTCACCGCGCACTACGATGTTGAATTCAAATGCGGCGGATTCGAGTATGAGTACAAGATAAACGCAAAGAGCGGAAAAGTTATCTCGTTCGAAAAAGAGAGAGACTAACAGATTTTTATTCAGTCCCGGATGTTGGGTCCGGGGCTGTTTTTATTTGTAAACTTTTTTCATTTTTCCTTGACTTAAAGCCGACTTCAGGTTCTATAATAAAGTCAAATCAAAGGAGGAATTATCATGAGAAAAGATTTCGGTGCAAAGCCCTTCACCTATCCGCAGCCGGTGCTTATCCTCGGTTCCTACGACAAGGACGGCAACCCCGACGCAATGAACGCCGCATGGGGCGGCATCAGCGGCGGCAATGAGATATCCATGTGCATAAGTGCGGGTCACAAGTCCACGAAGAATATCCTCGAGAGAAAGGCATTCACCGTGAGCATGGCCGACCTCGAACACACTGCCGCCTGCGACTATGTCGGTCTTGTCTCCGCAGGGAATACGCCCGATAAATTTAAAAAGGCGGGATTCCACGCCGTCAAATCGAAATTTGTTGACGCGCCGCTGATTGAAGAGCTGCCCATCGCCGCAGAGTGCAGGCTCAAGAGCTATGATGCAAACACCGGGCGCATGGTCGGCGAGATAGTCAACGTCTGCGTTGACGAGCGCGTGCTCGACGAAAACGGAAACGTCGATGTTTCAAAGGCGCAGCCGATAACCTTCGACCCGTTCAACAACACCTATGTTGTCCTCGGCGAGACTGTTGCAAAGGCATTCAGTGCCGGTAACACGCTCAAATAAGGATATACGCAAAACGCCCCGCACGTTTCCGTGCGGGACATTTTGTTTTTCGGATGTAACTTTTAATATTTTATCGTGAAATCGTTTATTGTTGTCATGCCGACTTTCACCCTCGTGTTCGAGCCGAGCAGATGCGCCGTCAGTTTAATAATAACGGGATAGTCATAGTGGGCATAGACCATGTTGCCGGTGGACTTGTCGAACCGAGCTGAGATAGTGCCGTTGTAATAGGTGAATCTCTGGTCGCTGAGCGAGAGGCCGGGATAGTCGAAGTTTACCACGTCGGCGGTGAGCACGCCGAACGCTGCGGCATAGCCTTTTTCGCCGGAGGGATTGACCTCAGTGCCGAAGGTCAGGGTTATCTGATATTCGCTGCCCTTGTCCTCTATCTTTGCGCTCTTGACATCTGATACTGTGAGCTTGCTGACCCAATCCTTGCCGCCGACGGGGAACACTGCTTTGATATCCTCTTTGCTCGTCATGACGAGAGCTTTATCGTCGCGCTTCATGAAAGTTTTCATCGCGCTCTTGCCTATTGCGTCTATCGCCTTGGGCAACTCGGTCTTATCGGCGTCGTTCTTCGTCTCGGTGTAGTTGCGGGTGACGGACTTTGCCTGATATTTTACTCTGTTCGCGCCGGTGTTGAAATAGGCGATTATCTCGGCCTTAGTCCAGTCTTTTGCATTCTTCGAGGGCGCGGCGGTTACCTGATTCGAAGCGGTCTCGCCGGGCTTTGCGGGGTCGGCTGACTGAGTCTCGTCCGTCTCGTCCCCCTGCGCGGTGCTGTCCTCGGGCAGGGCTGTTGTGTCTTCAATAATCTGTCCGTCCGCGCTCGTCTGCGCTTCGCCGGTGGTGTCTGCATTTGTTTTTGTGTCGTCCTTTTTGCACGCGCACAGCAGCGACACAAGCAGAACAAGAATCGCCATAACGACGGCTATCGATCTTTTCATGGATTTTCCTCCTCAGAATTCATATTCACCCGCTCCGACGGTCTGTTTTCTTCCGTCGGGCAGAATTATATCCGCTTGGCAGTTCGACGGGACGGATATTTTATATCTGTATCCCCCGTCAGTTTTGTCCCAGCGCACGAATATTTTTCCGTATACGCTGTCATAGCTCGCTTCGGCAAACTCAAAATGTCCGCCCGGGCGCGGGGATATTTTGAATTTATTCTCGCCCTCGACATTTATTCCGCACATCGTGCCGAACAGCCACTCGCAAACCGCACCCTTTGAATAGTGGTTGAGCGAGGCTATGCCGCCCTGCGCCGCGGTGCCCTCCCACGACTCCCAGACGGTGTTCGCGCCGTTCTTGGGCATGAACAGCCAGCCGGGCATCTGCTCGTTTTCGAGCAGGCGGTAGGCATATTCAATATCGATATCCGCCAGAACGCTCAGTATCAGCGGAGTCGAGAGGAATCCCGTGCCGAGCCGCCATGAGTAGTTATCAAGAGCTTTTATGAGCCGCTTTTTCGCGTATTCCGACTGCTTTTCGTTCAGCAGACCGATATAAAGCGGGCGCACAAGCTTCGCCTGGCGACCGGTATCGAGCGAGAATTTTTTTGTGGAGACGAGCGCACTGTAGCCCTTTCTTGCCCTTGCGGCATTTTTCTCATAGAGCTTTCTGTCGCTATCCTTACCGAGGACGCGGGCTATATCAGCCATCGTTTCGAGCATATAGACTATGTAAGCCGTTGTCTCCTCTGGATTCGGGTTGACAAAATCCGTAAATTTAAGCGCCTTGACATCGGCAGGTTCCGCCCATTCGCCGTAGGACTGGCGGTAATTCGAAATGTTGCGGAAATTTTTGAGTCCCACTCCCGTCGGCAGGGCGGTCGGATACCACTTGCCGAGGGTCTTTATTTTATATTCGGCAAAGGCGCGCATGTTGGGATAGAAGCGTTCGAGAATCTTTCTGTCGCCGTACTGCTTATAGAGCCTGTACGGGATAAACACGCCTGCGTCGGACCAGCCCGCCGAGCCGTCCATAAAAGTCATATAGAAATCCACACCGCCGCGTGGGGCTATCTGGCGGAAATCGCCGTTTTTGAGCTGTTCGTCGCACATATCGCGCACAAATTTTTCGGCAAATGGCGCATAGTCAAAAAGATAGCTCGCGGTTTTGCAGAATATCTGCGCGTCGCCCGTCCAGCCGTGGCGTTCGCGGGTCGGGCAGTCTGTCGGCAGATCGGTCGAGTTGCCTTTTGCCGACCACTTTGTCGCTTCGACGAATTTATTGAGCAATTCGTTGGAGCTGTTGAAATACCCCGTCTCATCCATATCGGAATAGACGGCTATGGCGGTAAAGTTCTCCGGGTCGATATCTATATCCGTGTCGACGCTGACATACTGAAAACCGAATATCGCGAACTTCGTCTTGTAATGATTTTTGCCCTCTTTGCAGATGTATTCGACTCTCTGCAGAGGCGTTGTCTTATGCTTGTTCTTGCACTGTATGTTTTCGAGCGTAAGCTCGCCGTCGTGCAGCAGCTCGCCGAATTCGAGAATTATTTTCTGCCCCTCGCGGGCGTTTATCTCAAACTCGGCATAGCCCGCTATATTCTGTCCGAAGTCGAGCAGCTTTTTCCCGCTAGGGGTGACGGATAATTGAGGTTTGAAGCGCTCTTTTTCGGCTATCGGGAAATTATTCGACGCGCTCGGCACGACTTTGCACTTCGTCTCTTTCGCGTGACCGCTGTATGACGGCGTCATATTTGCGTTGACCCGCTCGCCGTCCTTGTTGTCGGCGAAGCGTATCGCGCCGTCGCTGCTCCAGAGCCAGGAGCCGTCCGACACAACCGTCTGCGCCGTGCCGTCTGTATATTTTATCTCGAGCTGAGCGAGCAGTTTTGTCTCGGTGCCATACTGATTTTTGAGCCCCCACGCGCCGACGCTGCCCCTGTACCAGCCGTCGGCAAGCTCGGCGCAGATTGTATTTTCGCCCTCGTGCAGGAGAGAAGTCACGTCATATGTCTGATACTGTATGCGCTTTCTGTATTCCGTGATGCCGGGCGCGAGCGGCATCGAGCAATCAGCGCCGTTAATCCCGGCTGAATAGAGTCCGCAGGCGGTCATATAGAGCCGTGCAGATAAAATCGGCTTTTTGCACTCGAACTCTTTTTTGAAGCAGTCGACCGGGTAACGCTGTTTTCTGTTTACATTATAGTTTCCTGTTATCCACTTCGCGTTCCAATCTGAGGCGTTTCTGAGCCCGATCTCGAAGAATGCCGGCTCGCTCCACTCGCCCTCAAGCCCGTTTTCGTCCCAGAGCTTCACTTTCCAGTTCACTCTCAGGCGCGACGGAGTGTCAAGCGGATACGGAATAAAACTCATCTGTGAAGATTCGACCTTGCCGCTGTCCCATAGAATATTGCCGCGCGTGTCGGAAGCGATTAGTCTATATGCGCTCTGCGCCTTCCCGCCCTCGCAGTTCCACATGAAGCGCGGGTTCTTTATATCTATCCCCAACGGGTTTTTGAGATACTCTGTTTTAAGCTTTACGGCTTTCATTCTGTCGTCTCCCCGTTTCTCTGCTTTATCTCCTCCTGCTCCTTGGCGATATTCTTTTCGACATTCAAAAACAGCAGAAGTATCGCAAGGACTATGCCGGTTATCGTCTCAAGCCCTACGAAAGTAAATGTTATCGCGCTCTTGACGCTCGCCGACTGCACGGCGATGAGCTGACCCGCCGCATCGAGATAGGGCGCGACATAGCCGGATTTCGAGAGAATAAGATTGAATACGCCCGTACAAATTCCGACGCTCGCGACGGCGATTGTGTTATATATAGACATCGCGATACCGTCGCACCTGAAGCCGTTTTTCCACTCGACATGGTCGAGCACATCCGCGAACAGCGCCATGAACACATAAGAGCACGGCAGACCGCCGATATTCTTGATAAACTGGCCGATAAGCACTATTACCATATTCGTCGGCGCGAGCCAGCATATAGCCGAGCCGACTGCATAGAAAATAAAGCCGATTGCCGTTAAATTGCGTTTACCAAACTTCTTCGCGAGCGGCCAGACGGCAAAAATGCCGATGCCCATCGGGATTCCGCCGATAACGGAGAGCATGGTCTGGGTCTTGCCGTCGTTATATGTACCGAGGACATAGTTCGAGAAATAAACGAGCGAGATATTTTTGATAGTCGAGCCGACGGTGAAAATGAGAAAATATATGAAAATTATTATCATATATTTGTCGCTGAAAACCGCCTTGAGCTGAGTTACCATTGCGACGCTTTCTTTTTTCTGCTCGCCGCCCTCGAGGGTGATGCGCTCCTTGGTGAAATAATACTCCATAAGCGTCAGCGGCAGCGCGATGCACGAGAGAATACTCATCGTAACTATCCACTTTGATTTGTCAACGCCGAGCTGCGGCATGATGAGCATGGGGAAGATGAGCGCGACGATTATGCCGCTCATCATGATGGTCGATATCTGATTGAAAACCGAGAGTGAACCGCGCTGTTCCGTGTTTCTCGTCGAGAGCGGAACCATAAGATTGTGGCTCATGTTATAAATTGTATAAGCGAACGAATAAAACAGATTATACGAGAGCATGACCCATATCACCTGCACCGTCCGGTTACCCGAGGGGACTGTGAAGAGCAATATGCCGGTCACGGCGACAAGCGGTGCGGAGAGCAGCAGCCAAGGGCGCGCCTTGCCCTGTTTTGTGCGCGTGCGGTCGATGATATAGCCCATGACTATATTTGTTATAGCGTCGATTATCTTCGACACTATCGGGAACACCGCTAGGAACGCGCCGCCCCACACGGTGGTGAGGTTTAGGACATCGGTATAATAGACATTGAGGTAGGTCGCGAGCACGGCGTTTAAAAGCAGCGCGCCGGACGGGCCGAGCAGATAGCCCAGCCACTTCTCCTTCGCCGTAACATCGGGCGAGGTCAGGCGCGAATCAAGCGCCCGCTTTTCGAGCAGTCTGTTCTTCATTTTTGTCTCTCCTTAGCTTTCCGACCCGCTTGACAGATCGGACTGTTTATATTACACTCTTATTATATCTACATCGTGTCGGATTAACAATCATCAGTTTTGTTAATCGCTGTTATGAAACCGACAAAATCATCTGAAAGTGGCGGGATAATATGAACATCAAAAATAACCAGCGCACGAGACTTTCAAAAATATTGCTCAAAAACGCGCTGATGGATCTCCTGGGCGAGAAAGGCTCGGTAGCAAAAATATCCGTAAGAGAATTATGCGAGCGCGCCGAACTCAACCGCTCGACCTTTTATGCGCACTACTCCGAACCGAAAGAGCTGCTCGAAGAGGTCGAAAACGAGCTGCTCGACGCGACTCAGGATCACTTAAAGAAAATAGGCGCGGAAAACGACCTCGGCGCGCACAGATATCTGCTTTCATTTCTAATGTATATCAAAGAAAACGACAAGCCGTTCCGCACGCTGCTTGTCGACTCGGTTGACCCCGCGTTCCGTTCAAAATTCATGCAGCAGTCGATAATTCAGTTTATTGAGAACCTGAACATCGTTTTTCCGAAGGAGCAGGAGCAATATATCTACTCATATATTCTCAACGGCAGCACGGGCGTTATTATCCAATGGATACGCTCGGACTACTGCATTGACGAAAATGAGCTTGTTGATCTGCTGTTTTCGATAAATCAGAGCGCGCTTGTCAATCTCGACATAAAGCCGCGCATATAGTTGAAAGCCTACCAAGCAAGTGATATAATTGTGAAAACTCGCGCAATAATGCGCAAAATGCAAGGAGACGACAAAAATGAGAGAGAGCAAGATCACGAGGGACGAAGCGTTTGAGCTTCTGAAAAAATACAACAAAGACCCGTTTCACATTCGCCACGCGCTGACCGTCGAGGGCGTTATGCGCTGGTACGCAAAGGAGCTCGGCTATGTGGACGAGGAGGAATATTGGGACATAGTCGGTCTGCTGCACGACATCGACTTCGAGCTCTATCCGGAGGAGCACTGCAAGAAAGCTCCAGAGCTACTCAAGGCGGGCGGAGTCGGCGACGACATGATATATTCAATCTGCTCCCACGGCTACGGCATCTGCGTCGATGTCGAGCCTGTTCACGAGATGGAAAAAGTGCTCTTCGCGGCGGACGAGCTGACAGGGCTTATCTGGTCGGCGGCGCTGATGCGCCCGTCAAAGAGCGTGATGGACATGGAGGTCTCGAGCCTCAAGAAGAAGTTCAAAGATAAAAAGTTCGCCGCGGGCTGCTCACGCGACGTTATCCGCACGGGTGCGGAGAGGCTCGGCTGGGAGCTTGAAAAGCTCTTCGAGCAGACGATACTCGCCATGCGCTCATGCGAGAGCGATGTCAACAGCTTTATGGGGACTTACCAGGCATAAAATGAGCAAAAGACTGCCGCAGAATAAATCTGCGACAGTCTTTTTTATTTGTGCTTTATATTCAGTCCAGTGCGGGCTCGGGAGCGAGCGGTGCTTCCGTTGCCGGCTCGGTCACGGGGACTGCCGGCTCGGTCACGGGATCTGCCGGCTCCGACGGGATCGGATTTATCGGCTCGTCGGACGGTTTTTCCGTTGGCTTTTCTGTCGGTTTCTCCGTAGGCTTTTCCGTCTGCCTCTCGGTCGGCTTCTCCGTGGGCTTCTCGGTCGGCTCGACTACAGATACATTTATGAGCATCTTTCCGCTCGCCGTCTCCCCGTCGGAGTCGGTGACGGTGACTTCCACTGTGTACATTCCGCTGGTTTTCGGGGTATATGACATACTCTTTTCCGCTTTTTCCGCCACGAGTGCGCCGTTCAAAAATATCTTTATTTTATAAGAAGTATATTTCCCCGTTCCGCCGGAGACGAGCGCCGACGCGTGTATCTGCGGCGCGGCGGTGCCGTTGTTCGACACCTGCGCCGCCGCAACGGCTGCGAGGGTCGGGTTCTTGACCGTCACGGTGCATGAAGCGGTCTTGTTTCCGTCCTCGGTCTTTACGGTTATCACGGCGGTGCCTTTCGCCTTTGCCGTGACGCGCCCTGAGCTCGAGACAGACGCTACATTGCTATTGCTGCTCGACCATGTGACTTTCTGATTCGCCGCGTTGCGCGGAGCGACAGTCGCCCGGAGCTGCCTCGAATCGCCGACCGTCAGGCTGAGCGAGGACGAGTTCAGGGTAACGTCCGTGACATGGTCGATATATACCGTCACCTTGCAGACCGCCACGCGGTTGCCGTCCTTTGTGGTAACTCTGATATTTGTCGCGCCCTCTTTTTTCGCCACGACTATGCCGCCCGCGACCTCCGCTATCGACGGATCGTCGCTCGACCAGGTGTAGTCCTTGTCATATGCGTCGGCGGGGATAACAGTGGCGGTGAGCACTTTAGTCTGACCGACTCTGAGTTTGGCCTCCGTCGCGCTGAGCCTGACGCCCGTCACGCTCTGGTATTTTTTCTTGCTGTAAAATGTCCTTGTGCCGTTCTTGTTCTTTATCGTCAGAACGCCGTTGCTGACGGATATTCCGTAGCTGTCCCAGTCGCTCTTTCTGTCCGCATATCCGCCGCCGGTCGATGACTTCGTATAGGTGCTGAGAGTTGCGATGTCGAAATTCGTCGCCTTTATGCCGAAGCGATCGCCCGTCTCGTCGCCGCCCTTCTGCGCGGTGTATATTTCAATCGTGGAGTCGGGATTGTTGAACAAATACCACACTCCGCGCGCCTCTCTGTAGCAGGTGCCGGTGTATCTGTCTTTCGCGCCGGGAGATTTCACGAATTTCTTGTTATTGATATAAAAGCAGTTGCTGCCGAGGATTATTTTATTCGCGCTCAACGAGCTTTCCCATGAGGCAAACGGCACGGAAATTGAGTTGCCCCAGCTGCCGCCCGAGGATGAAAGCGACTTCGAGGGATAGAGAGTATACGCCGCTACGTTCCCCGAAGAGGAGGGCAGCGAGAAATTATACGAGCGCAGATTCATTCCGCTCGCGGAGTTCGACACATCGACAAATATATCGGAATAGCCGTCGAGATACCATCTGCCGGAATATTTCGCCGCGGTATCGGAATATTTCTGCGCGGATTCCTCTGCCGCCGCGGGCTGATTTTCGGACCCGCTCTCGGTTTTTCCCGTCGCTTTCCATTTCGCGGTGAGGTTCAAATCGTCGTTTATGGGCGTTGAGAAATCGAACTCGGTGTCGCCGTTGAACCAGCCCTCGAATTTATATCCCTCGCGCTCGGGAGTCGGCGGCGCAAAAGCCGCTTCGCCGCGCTTTATCTCGATTATTTCGTTCTCCCTGCCGTCGCCATAGCAGAGCACGAGCAGGACTATATCCGTACCCTCATCGATGCTGTAGGACGCGACAAGGGTGATGTCCCCAGTTATCGCGGTGTTGAAATCGAACGCCGCGCCGTTATACTGCCACTCGATGAAGGTGAAGCCCTCTTTATGCGGATCCCACGGCTTTTTGGCGCTCTCGCCGTCGCGGATATGCTGGGTCTTTATCTGCGTTCCGCCCGAGCTGTCGAATGTCACCGTGTGGACTGAGTTTTTGGAGCAGGCGGCAAAAACCGCGAGCGCCGTCAACAGGACCAATAAAACTGCCGTTACCCTCTTCATTGCGATCCTCTTTTCGCTTCGTAATAAGTATCGGTCTGACATAAATATATGCCAAAGGTATTTCAAAATAATTCTACTGCAAAATAAATTATTTTTAATCACTTATTGGAATTATATAGTCACTATGAAAAATATTTTTCGTATATTAATTTTTGTTCAAAAATAAAACTGCTATTCATAAAAGAGCGAGCCCCCGGCGAAGAAAAACACCGGGGGTTTGAATTTTGAGTTGTATCAGAGCTCGCGCTCTATCTTCTCCTGCGCCGCTTTCAGTATCGCAGCCGGATTATTGCCGAGGATATCGAGCCCCTCGGCACTGAAAAAGCTGAAGTTCTCAATACCGAAGAACGACTTCGTGACCGTCTTGATATATTCAAAGCCGAAGTCCGTGCCGCCGATATATCCGCCCGAAGTGGTGATATAAATCAGCTTTTTCGCCCTGCAATAGCTTATCGGGACGCCGTCGCTGCCGTAGAGAAAAGTCAGCCCGCCGACGCACAGGGATTCGATATAGATTTTGAGAAGCGCCGGGAAGCTGTAGTCCCAGAACGGCGCGGCGACAACGACGGTATCGCAGGCGGCGAACTGCTTCGCGCAGTCATAGACCGGGTCGGAAAAGTCGTTCTTTTCCGCGCTTTCGGCGCGCTTCGCGAGTCCCGCCGCGTCGAGCGGCTTCAAATCCGCGTCGGCCAGGCGTATCTCTTCTATATCGCCGTCAAGGCGGCTGAGTGCGGTTTTGGCGAGCGCCAAAGTGCGCGACTCGTTATCCCCGCGCACGCACGAATTGACGAAAAGTATTTTCTCTTTCATTTTTCCTCCTGTTTTCACTCTCTGATTATTTCAAAATTCCCGCTGTGAAGCTCTTCGATGCTGCCGCGCTCGTCTGCGAACGAGTAGCCGTCGGGCAGTCTTATGCGGCCGTGAACTCCGCTGTCTGCGGATATATCAAGATTTATACCCAAAGATGTTCTGTGCCACTTGACGCTCACTTTGCCGCCGACAGTCTCATACGAAGCCTCGGCGCTGTCGAGCTTTTCAATAAATACGGGCGATATCTCAACCTCCGACGGATCAGCAAGGAAAGGATTGACGCGGATGCCGCCGATATATTCAATGAACCACGCGGAAATATCGCCGAACATATGATGATTGAGCGAATTGGGTCTGTCCTCCTCGCGCAGAAAATCCTCGGGCAGAGCCGTAAGCCCGCGCTCAACGAAGTTGCCATAGGACGGATAGTCCGGGCGGGTTATCATTTTAAAAGCCAGGTCGGCTTCGCCGAAATCGGAGAGCACCCTGAACAGCACGCGCATACCGAGTATGCCCGCATCTACATGGTCATCGCGCCGTTTGATTATCTCAAGAAGGCGTTTGAACGCCTCGGGCTTTTCGCCGGGATTGAACACATCGTAATATATCGCCATCGCCTGCGAGGTCTGGCAGGAGCCTATCGCAGTCATAGTGTCGAAGTCTATCAGATGTCGTCTGACCGCGTCTCTTATCTCATTATAGAGCTTTTCGCAGAACTCGCGTTCGAGCGAGAGTCCGAGCTGCGAGAAAATATAGGCGGCTTTCTTGAGAATACTCATGCAGGTGACGCTGTCCGTAAATTCGAGCGGCGATTTGACCCTCGTCACCGGGCACCAGTCTCCGAGCCCAATCGCTACAAGCCCGCGCTCGTCGCGGCGGCGCGAGATATACTCGCAATAGCGGAATATCGCCGTCGCGTTCTCTTCGATTATCTTTCTGTCGCCGCGCAGGACGTAGCAGAAATACGGAATATACGTCAGCGCAGCGTCCCACGCGGGACCGTTGCCCCATTCGAAGCCCCAGCCGCCCGTCGGCACTATGCCGGGCAGCGCACCGTCCGCACGCTGAGCGGCGCGGATATTGCGAAGCCACTCGCGGTAGCTGTTGACTGCATCGAGATTCATCAATATGTGCTCGGCGGAGAGAGCGGCGTCGCCCGTCCAGCCGTTTTTCTCACGGTGCGGGCAGTCTGTCGGGAAATAATAGAAATTCGAAAGATCGGAGTTTCTCGTCATCGCTTGAAGTTTGTTCGTCATCCCGTCGGAGCAGCCGAACGAGCCGACCTCGCACAGAGCCGAGTTCTGCACAACAAAAGTCAGAAGATCGGCAGTCGCCTCCTGCTCGGTTATACCGAGCACCACGCAGTATCTGAAGCCGTGATAGGTGAACACAGGCTCAAAAATTTCTTCTCCCTCGCCTTTAAGTATGTACACATCGCGCTGGGAATATCCGGCGGGATAGAAGCAGATGTTGCTCGTGTCCGGCTCGCCGTCGGGCGCAAAATATTCGCCGAACTGCAGATCGATTTGCCGCCCGCGCTCACCGCTTATTCTGAGCTTTACGGTGCCCGCCGAGTTCACGCCGAAATCGTATAAAAATCCGTCGCGCTCGTCGCTCGCAATTTTTTTGCCTCTTTGACAACGTCGCCGCGAGTTATGTATTCCTTGAGCCTGCATTTTCTTATCAGAACCGGCTTTATCTCGCGCACGGGCGCTATCGGCTCCGCCTCGCACAGGCGCTTTTCGCCGCGCGGGGTCTCCGCAGGCAGGGCATTTTTCCAAGCGCTGTCGTCAAATTCGGGCTCGGACCAGCCGGGAATTTCAAGGCGCGCGTCGTAGTAGCAGCCGCAGCGCAGGTCATCGAAAATGACCGGAGAGGGCGCAGTTTTGACCGAACTGTCAGCCTCGAAAATATCAATTCCGCCGTCAATATATTCCGTCGAGACGCAGAAAGCCGTGCGCGGCGCACCCCTGAAGGCGGCGATATCAAAGTCCCAGATCTGCCCGCCCGGCGCGTTCTGCATTCCGTTGCCGAGCATTATGCCGAGAACATTCTTCCCCGGCACAAGGCACTCGGTTATGTCATATTCGTCGTAATAGACAAGATCGTCGGGGTTCGAGATATACGGGGCTAAAATGCCTTTTGTCAGCCTCTGTCCGTTGACATAGAGTTCATAAAACCCGAGTCCCGTCAGCGTAATAACGCACTTTTTGACTTCGCCGTCTATCTCAAAAGTCTTTCTGAAATATGGCGCGGGGACATGGAATGTATAGGTTGTATAATCATAGCCCGCACAGATAAATTTTTCCGAAAACATAACAGCACTCCTTTACGCTAATATCATAACCGAGGACGGAAAAAACTGCAACAGATAATAAAAACATTGCCATACTTTTTTAAATGTGCTAGACTAAATTTAAACGTTTATTACTCAAACAATGCTAAATACAGTTTATTGTACACCAAATGTGATATTATTAATTTAGGGAAGTATTTATCATGAATGAAAGAGAATCTATTTCTTATCTAAAAATATTTATGTCAAGATAACGGAATGGTAGGTGTGATTTATGCGAAAGTGTTTTGTTACAGTGTGCGTCATATCTCTGTTTCTACTGTTCGGAGGACTAAATGTGTATGCAACGACAAATTATGGATTCGAAACGACGGACTTATCAGAGAATGAAGTTGACCAAATATGGCAAAATATTAATTTAAGGAAATCTTCTGATTTGAAATCCTTAGACAGCATCGAATTGCCTATTGTTTCTTTTGATGTTTCTAAAGACGGCATAATGCTTTTGGGCTTTAAAGAAAATAAGATTGCTATATCAAATTCAAATAATGTGTTGACATTATTTGAATTTGATAATGACGGTTCATTTTATGTTCAATGGAATGATGGCAATATTCTGCTAATGTTGGTCAGAGGTTCCATAGTTATTGAATTTTCGCAAGACGGGCAGTTAATTAATATGGTTAAAACTGATGATAGCAGTGTGAAAAACAATTCCCTATGGAATCAAATAGCAAAAAGGAAATCTGTAAATATTGGACAGGCTTCTTATTATGTCGAAAACGACATGGGAATGTTTAACTTTTTGGCATCATCTTATTCGCAACTTATAACTGAGGATAGTCAAGGGAATCAAACAATCCTTTATGATGTAAACAATACTCAGATGACAAAAACAATTGTTGCATTTTTTGCTGTTATTGTATTTGCCGCAGTAGTCGTTTTGATGATTTTAGTCCAATTTGTGAAATTTCGCAAGCGATGAGAAATTCGTTCGTCTCTGCAAGCCAGCTTTTACCAAGATATGGATATAGTGTTGTCAAGGCTACAGCAAAGCGAAACAATGAATACTCTAAACTTTTATACCATTGCGACAATGTAAGCAACCACTGGGAGCTGATTGAAGGGTCCTTAGCTAATGATGAAATACTGGCTGCGCAAAATGTTCCCGATTTATTAATCATATAGAAACAGGGAGGCATTGTCATGGCAAAGACAGGCAGCAAAAAGCGGAAGATAACAATATGCATCGTTTCGATAGTCGCAGTCATTGCAATACTTTTCGGCGCGTGCGCCGTTTATCTCGGCGACTACTATCACGCGATAACGCCCGCAGGTGAATCATTCGGGCTTCGGGACGGCAGTTTCCTGACTGAGACAATCAAACTCGACAACGGTAATATAGTCTGCAAGAGTGAAAATGCGACAAAGGGACTGATATTCTATCCCGGCGGCAAGGTCGAATACACTGCATATCTGCCGCTCATGGAGTCGCTCGCCCAAAAGGGCATACTTTGCGTGCTCGTCAGGATGCCGTTTAATCTCGCGGTATTCGATGTCAACGCCGCAGACGGCATACGGGAGATGTTTCCGGAGATCACCGACTGGTACATAGGCGGCCACTCCCTCGGCGGCTCGATGGCGGCGGCGTATCTCGAAAAACATCCGAGCGATTTTAAAGGTCTGCTGCTCCTCGCCGCATATTCGACCGCCGACCTCTCAAACGAAAATATAAGGACGCTGTCAATTTACGGCAGCAATGACGGAGTGCTCAACCGCGAAAAATACGAGCAGTACCGCAGCAACCTCCCCGAGCTTACCGAATATATAATCGACGGCGGATGCCACGCGTATTTCGGCGTTTACGGCAGCCAGGACGGCGACGGCACCCCAACGATAGACAACGCCCGACAGATAAATCTGACGGCAAATGCGGTTGAGAAATGGGTTGGGTGAAGCTCACAGCGTGTCCGTTTAGATAAATCCACGATATAAAAATATACCCCGCTATGCATTTTTCAGCACAGCGGGGTTTGTTATTGAGATTTTTGCCCGTGATGTGTGGAGAACCTATAAAGTTATTTTCGTTTTTTCCTCTTTTTCGCACTTGGCTTTTTCTTTGAGTTTGGCCAATTAATATTGCTGTTTTGGTAAAAGATATGCACCGTCTTTGGGCTGAACTTTTCAACATGCCGACCGACATAGAATCCTGCCGCCACAAACAGGAGCATTACTATAGGAGGGAAAATCATTAAAGTCGTAATCGGCTTAGGCATTACTTTCCACCGTTGTATGAACCTTTCCTTCTGCAGCGCGTATGATTTCTCGAATGTAACAAACATTCTGCCGTCATTGCTCTCGGCAGTATATACATATACGTCTTCATTAGCATAGACTTTGGCATATCCGAGTATCAGCGTGCCTCCGTTTTGATATTCATCAAGGAACTCGTCGGCATCCGGCATTATACTTTTGTATTTCGGTATTATATAGCACTTCTCACCGTCGCCATACAGCCGAATTGCGTCGTCCTGTATTTCGCAGTGATTAAAAGCGACCGTAGAGACTGTAAGTTCATCTTGCGTTTTTGCAGTCAATGCCCACATGCCATACAAATAAATCCAGTAGATCAGTGCCATACCGCCAATGAGTATGATGCCGACGGCTATGGCTTCCCCGGGATTTTTTATGTTGCCGTTGAATATATCGTTCTTTTTTCTCGGCACCAGCGGGATACCTTTATCATATACGCGATGGTATCCCTCTCCCGCATAGCGAACAAATTCTTTCTTTCCGACTGCCCTGTCATAAATGCGGACTTTCCGCTTTTCCAAAAACAAGTTGACATCTCCGTCTATGCGTATACCGGTGATATCCTCATATCTGTACAGTCGCTTGATGCCCCAAAAATTTTTATGGACAAACATTTCGTCTGTATAATATATGCGCTGATTGAAATATGCAATAATAAGCGCCAAATCAGGCAATGCGAGTATAGCAAAGCCGGCAGCAATGCCAATCATATGGGGAATCCTGCCGCAAAGGAATGTAGCCGTCGCCAAAAGAACAAAACCGATAATCCCGATAACAAAAAAGACTTTCGGCATCGTCACACGCCCGGCCTTGGCTTTTTCGCTTTTCGCCGCATCCATAACAAGTCTTGTCGCCGCTCGTGTAGCCGCATAATTTTTTAAATGCTTTGACATATATTTCACCTCCGCCCGGGAAATACAGTAATTATACAACAGAGATTAGGTTTTGGCAATAAAGCGCAGGATACTGTCGGTGATGTAGCAGAACAAGCAAAAAGCAGGGGCTGACAGAATTGTCAGCCCCTGCTGGTCCGAGTGACAGGGTTCGAACCTGCGGCCTGATGGTCCCAAACCACCCGCGCTCCCAGCTGCGCCACACCCGGTTATATTTATTTTTTAGTTTGCTTCCTGCTTATTAGCTTTCCGCTGTCCGTCCGCGGCGCTTCCCTCAGAAACATAGTCGCATAATACAGGGGTCCCCAAAAGGCTTGCCTTTTTGGGGAGAGGACGAGGCGCGCAATGAATGAGTTTTCGCCAAAGGCGGAAACGAATGATATGGAGCTGCCGAGGACGATGGTGCGCTCGCTCCGCTCCTTGTTTCTTCACCTCGGAGCAATGCCTTCTTCCGCCTCCGGCGGCGGCATTTCTCCTCGCCCAACTGCGCCACACCCGGTTATATTTATATTTTAGTTTGCTTCCTGCTTATTAGCTTTCCGCTGTCCGTCCGCGGCGCTTCCCTCAGAAACATAGTCGCATAATACAGGGGTCCCCAAAAGGCTTGCCTTTTTGGGGAGAGGACGAGGCGCGCAATGAATGAGTTTTCGCCAAAGGCGGAAACGAATGATATGGAGCTGCCGAGGACGATGGTGCGCTCGCTCCGCTCCTTGTTTCTTCACCTCGGAGCAATGCCTTCTTCCGCCCCCGGCGGCGGCATTTCTCCTCGTCCAACTGCGCCTGAATCACTTGTGATATTTTACCTTTTTTAGCTTCGTTTGTCAACCTCGGCAAGCAGTTTCACACGGCAAGCGGCAAGCTGATATTTTTCCGTAACCTGACAAGCGGGCGGTGAATACTCTGTAATATGACTTTTCGGGAGGCGTATTATGGGTAGCATAAAATATTTTCTCGGGTGCAGCTCGCCCGAGGGGTTTCGCTCATTTTTCGGCGAGCTTTGTCCGACTCATTCTGGCGGGTATACATATATAATAAAGGGCGGTCCGGGCACGGGCAAATCAAGCCTGATGAAACGGATAAACTCCACCCTGACAGACGCGGGGATAGAGACGGAGCTGATATACTGCTCATCCGACCCCGCTTCGCTCGACGGCGTATATGCGCCTGCACTCAACTGCTGGATAGCCGACGGCACTTCTCCGCACACGCTCGAGCCGAAATATCCGGGCGCCGCGCAGGAGATAGTCGATTTAGGCAGGTTCTGGGATAAAAATATTCTGCGTTCGCGCGCGGATGAGGTTGTCGCGCTGGCCGATGAAAACGCCGCGTGCCACCGCAGATGCAGGCGCTTTCTCGAAGCCTCCGCCCTGCTGCGTGAGGATATTCTGCGCCTGACGCTCGGCTGCACGGACACGGCAAAAATCAAACGCGCGGCTTCGCGCATCGCGTCGCGCGAGTTCGGCAGGCCGACCGGGCGCATCGGCGAAGAGAGTCACAGAATGATATCCGCCGTCACTCCGGACGGGATAACTTTCTTCACTGATACGGTAAGACAGCTCTGCGAGCGCATATATATCATCGAGGACGACAACATCGCGAGCTCCGCAGCCCTGCTGTCACTGCTTCGCGGATATGCTCTCTCCGGCGGGCATGGCATAATCACGAGCCCGTCTCCCCTTTCCCCGGACGGCGAGCCCGAGCATCTGCTCATCCCCGACCTGTCGCTCGGCTTCGTGACCTCAAACAAGCTGCATCCTGCGGAGTTTGACGGCGCGATAAAGATAAACTCATCGCGCTTCACCGACCGCACCGCGCTGCGCCGGCACATGTCGCGGCTGAACTTCACCAAAAAAGCCTACGGCGAGTTTATCGGCGAGGCAATAGCCTCACTCGAGAGCGCCAAGAGTATACACGACGACCTCGAGAGCATATATATCTCCGCCATGGACTTCTCGCACATGGATGAGCTCGCGAAAAGCATTGCGGAGGATATGTTGAAGAGGAAAATATAATATTTATCTGCATTTCTATTATAATAGTAAAAACAAACGTCAGGACAATTGAGCCCCGACGCTTGTTTTGTTACAGTTCATCGTTGAAGAAGTCATAGTCAACTCTCTTGACCACATAAGTTTCAACAACTGAAACTCCTAAATTATATTCAATCATCAACTCTGTCAATTGATTTCCATCCACCAGGACGATTTTCTGATGGAGCTGTTTTTCCGCAAAGGCAATCGCCTCTTTTGAAAAGTGCGCCGTTGTGATAAAAATACCTTTTGTTGCGCCCTGCCCTGCCAGCGCACCCAAGAATTTCTGTATCTCCGGTCTGCCGACCGTGCTATCCGAACGCCACTTTTTTGCTTGTATGTAAATCGAATCGAAGCCGAATTTATCCGCCGACACTATTCCGTCGATACCTTCATCGCCTGATTTCGGAGTAACTGCCATTTCGTTCTGCTTCAGTGTGCCATAGCCCATTTTTATAAGCAGCCTTACGATTAAATTTTCAAAATCATACGGACTCATTTTCAGCAGCTCGCTCATCAGACTGTCACAAAGCGACGAATTGATTTCGCGTATTGAAAGCTCAAGCTGTTCCTGCGGACTTTCTTCTTTTTTATTTATGTCGACGCAATTGTCCGACTGAGTATTCTTGGGATTTGAAAACTCATTAAAGGAATCAAATCTGCGTAAATATTCAAGATCGACATTGCTGCTGCCATTCTTCACAGCTTCTTCGCCCAAATCCGTTATTACATATACCGACCTGGATGTCCTATCTATCAACCCGGCCTTTTTCAAATATGTTCTCGCCCATCCGACACGGTTCAAATATGTCGGTTGCCCGCTCGGCAACGCTTCTCTTTTGTCCTCGTCACTGAGGTTGAATTTATTGGCGCAGTATTCCGCGACTTCTTTTAAATTATGCTCTTTGCCGTCTGCAAGGCAGTCAAGAATAGACGGAAAGAACTGATAATATTTTGGCACCGGCATTTTAACATTTCCTCTCTTCGCATCATGTCTGTTCTATATCGAATTATATCACAACATTATACAAAAAACAACCAAACCTGAAATCGACCGTTCTTTCAAAAGACAGACATAAAAAACGGGCGTCCGCATAACGGACGCCCGCGTCAACTCTGGAGAAAATTATTCGCCGACAACGTTGACAGCTCTGAGCTTGCTGGAATCCTTGGGATCCGGCTCGACCTCGAAGGTGACCTTCTGACCCTCGGTGAGAGTTCTGTAGCCGTCTGCAACGATAGCGGAGAAATGTACGAAAACATCGTCGCCGCCCTCATCGTTAGCGATGAAGCCAAAACCTTTTTCTGCGTTGAACCATTTGACTGTACCCTTCATTGTGGTACCTCCGTGAAAAAATTTGCATTCTATCATTATATGTTGTGCAATGGACCCGCACATTTTTGTGAACCATCAAACGGTCAATGGCTTACAAAAACATGCGAGTCCACAGAAACATTTGTCAGAATACGCATTAATTATATATTCACATTGCGCTTTTGTCAAGAGCGATTTTGTCGAATAAAAAGAATAATAGATAAAAATTTATAAATTTTTAATTGACATTTCCTCTTTTGCGGAGTATGATAAATGCATATCCATTGGGGAGTAGCTATGGGCAAAAGCCCATCTCGCTGTCACCAACCGTCGTGCAGGTCGCGATAACCGACCGAGCCCGGCTGGCAGCAGACATATGCGTTGAATGCGTTTGAGGCAAGACCTTTGGCAGACATGGTCTGTCGAAGGTCTTTTTTGTTTAACCGAAAGGGAGGCATAAAAATTGAAGTACTATCTTGAAGATGTCCGCGAGGTGTTCGAGCGGACGGAGAGCTCGGAAAACGGACTTTCGCAGTCCGAGGCCGAACGCCGTCTTGAGAAATACGGCAAAAACAAATTGGCACAGGCAAAGCAGAAATCGCTCGTCAGGCGGTTTTTTGAGCAGCTTGCAGACCCGATGATAATTATTCTTATCGTCGCCGCCGTAATATCCGCCGTTACCACGGTATACGAGGGCAGGGTCTCCGGCTCGCCGTCCTTCCCTACGGACACCGTGATAATCCTCGCCGTTGTGCTCATAAACGCCGTGCTCGGCGTCTTGCAGGAGAGTAAGGCGGAAAAGGCTATCGAGGCGCTTCAGGAGATGAGCGCGGCGACCTCAAAGGTCATTCGCGAGGGCAGGATAATGACTGTCAAGAGCGAAGATCTAACCGTCGGCGATATCGTGGTACTTGAGGCGGGCGACGCCGTTCCCGCGGACTGCCGCATATTTGAAAGCGCGAGTCTGAAAATTGAAGAAGCCGCGCTGACGGGCGAGAGCGTGCCCGTGAGCAAAATTATCTCCGTTCTCGGCGCGGGCGACGGCGGCGATATTCCGCTGGGCGACAGAAAGAACATGGCGTATATGGGCAGCGCCGTTGTCTACGGACGCGGCAAGGCCGTTGTCACCGACACGGGCATGAATACCGAGATGGGCAAGATAGCCGACGCCATAACAAAGGCGGAGGACGGACAGACCCCGCTCCAGAAAAAGCTTGCGGGACTCTCTAAGACTCTCACCTTCCTCGTGCTTGGAATCTGCGTTTTCATCTTCGCGTTCTCGCTGTTCATGGAGCGCTCCACTCTCGCGGGCGGCGATCCCGCGCTGATATTCAAGAGCGTTATCGACGTGTTTATGGTAGCCGTCAGCCTCGCCGTTGCCGCCGTTCCCGAGGGACTTGCGGCGGTGGTCACTATCGTGCTGTCAATAGGCGTTACGAACATGTCGAAGAAAAATGCGGTTATCCGCAAGCTCACCGCTGTTGAGACGCTCGGCTGCGCGCAGATAATCTGCTCTGACAAGACAGGCACTCTCACGCAGAATAAGATGACCGTCGTCGATCATTACGGCGACGAAAAGCTGCTCGCAAGAGCCATGTCCCTCTGCTCCGACGCGCAGGAGGATTCCGACGGACTCGTGATCGGCGAGCCCACGGAGGCGGCTCTCGTCAGCTACGCGATAAGCCTCGGACTTCATAAGGGCGAGCTGAAAAGCGACAGCCCGAGAATCGGCGAAGCTCCGTTCGACTCCGGCAGAAAGATGATGTCCACCGTCCACAAGACCCCGGACGGCATTATTCAATACACAAAGGGTGCTCCCGATGTTGTCGTCGATCTCTGCACCCACGCTTTTATTGACGGAAAAATCGTTCCGATGACAGACGAGATAAAGGCGACAATAGCCTCGGAAAACAAGAGGATGGCGGATAAGGCTCTGCGCGTGCTCGCGGCGGCGATGAGAAAATACGACTCCGCGCCCGACGATTTTTCGCCTGAGGCGCTCGAGCATGACCTGATATTCATCGGCCTTACCGGCATGATAGACCCCGTTCGCCCGGAGGTCAAGGCGGCTATCGAGGAGTGCCGCGGCGCGGGTATAACCCCCGTTATGATAACCGGCGACCATAAGGACACCGCCGTTGCCATCGCCTCGGAGCTCGGCATACTCACCGATCCGTCACAGGCAATAACCGGCGCGGAGCTCTCCGCGATGAGCGACGAAGAGTTCGCGGACAGAGTCGAAAATATATATGTATACGCACGCGTGCAGCCCGAGCACAAGACGAGAATAGTCAACGCCTGGCGCTCAAAGGGCAAGATAACCGCCATGACGGGCGACGGAGTCAACGACGCGCCGTCGATAAAGAGCGCGGATATCGGAATAGGCATGGGCATAACCGGCACGGACGTCACAAAGAATGTTGCAGACATGGTGCTCACGGACGACAACTTTGCAACTATCGTCAACGCCGTTGAAGAGGGCCGCCGGATATATGACAATATCCGAAAGGCTATTCAATTCCTGCTCGGCTCAAACCTCGCGGAAGTGCTCGCGATATTCACCGCAACGCTTCTCGGCTTCACGATTCTCGAAGCGCCGCATCTGCTGTTCATAAACCTCGTCACCGACTGCTTCCCGGCGCTCGCGCTCGGACTCGAAAAGGCGGAGAGCGATATCATGCGCCGCCGCCCGCGCGATCCGTCGGACGGAATATTTGCAGGCGGGCTCGGCTTTGATGTGCTCTATCAGGGCCTGCTGGTCACCGCACTGACCCTCGCGGCGTTCTTCATAGGCGAACGCTTCGAGACGGGACACTGGGCGTTCATGAACATCGCCGAGTGCGAGCAGGGCATGACCATGGCATTCCTCACCATGTCGATGTGCGAGATATTCCACTCGTTCAACATGCGCTCGCAGCGCGGCTCGGTCATAAAGATGAGCCTTCGCGGCAGTCACAACATGCCGCTGTTCGGCGCGATGGTGGCGTCTCTCGTGCTGACTACGGCGGTTATTGAGATACCGTTCCTCGCAAACGCCTTCGGCTTCACTCCGATAGGCTTCGCCGAATATGCGACATCGCTCGCCCTCGCGTTTTCGATAATCCCGATAGTCGAGATAATCAAGGTCGTTCAGCGTGCCGCAGCGAAAAGAAAAGTCTCCAGATAATATAATAATTTGACATCGCGCCCGGCACATTCCAGCTCAACGAGCTGCTCATTTCCGCAGGTCTCGCGGTCTCCACTATCCCGGTGTTCGAGATAGGCAAGGCTATCAGACGCGCGGCAGAGCGCAGAAAAGAAAAGAAAGCTGCGTAAAAATTGATATAATGCATCCCCTGCACCGAGAGGTGCGGGGGATGTTTTGTTATAACTTTTATCACAAGGGACTGCGAACCGCCGCAGTCCTTATTTCTATTTTGAGATAAACAGCTCCGATGTGACCAAAACATACTATTTTTATATCCTTTTACAAGTGCAAACTGCGCTCAATTTGCTTATATAACGTTAATGAATATATTTTTATTTTTTTGTTGAAATCTATAGTAATGTATGCTATAATTTCTTCAAAACTGTGGTTAATTTTTATGCAGTAAATCTAAACGCGCAGCGGCGCTTTGATAAGGAGGACTTTTTTTGAAAGCCTATAACGCGAAAGACATAAGAAATATCGCCATAGCAGGTCATGGCGGCAGAGGAAAAACAACCCTTGCGGAAGCAATGCTCTACACCGCTAAGGCTACCGACAGACTCGGCAGAGTCGCCGACGGCACCACCGTGCTCGACTTCGACGCCGAGGAGAAAAAGAGAAAGGCCACGGTTTCAACCGCTGTTGCCGCTATCGAGTGGAACGGCGCGAAGATAAATATAATCGACACTCCCGGTCTTTTTGACTTTGCGGGCGGCATGAGCGAAGGCATCCGCGCGGCGGACAGTGTGCTCATCGTCACTGCGGCTGGCTCCGGCTTTGACGTCGGCGCAGAGAAAGCTCTCAAGGCGGCGAACGCCAGAGGCATTTCGAGAATGTTCGCCATCACCCGCTGCGACGCGGACAATACAGATTTCTATAAAACATTTGCAGCTATAAAAGACGCAGTCGGCGGCGCTATCTGCCCCGTTATCGTCCCCTATATGGACGGCGGCAAGGTTGCGGCATATGTCAACCTCGCATCCCGCAAGGCTTTCGACTACAGCGGCGGCGAGAAGAAAGAGGTCGCAATGCCCTCCGACCCGCAGCTTGACGAGATGCTCGATATACTTACAGAAGCAGTCGCTTCGAGCGACGACGAGCTGATGGAGAAGTTCTTTGCAGGCGAGACTTTCACCCGCGAAGAGATAATCAAGGCTCTCAACTCCGGCGTCAGCGACGGCTCCGTTATCCCCGTATATGCCTGCGCGGGCTACACCTGCGAAGCTATTGATATGCTCCTTGACGAGATAGTTTATTCCGCTCCCTCCGCAGCCGACAAGGCAGGCGAGAACGGTCTTCCCTGCGACGAAAACGGCCCGCTTGCGGCTATCTGCTTCAAGACCATCGCTGACCCGTTCGTCGGCAAGATGTCCTTCTTCAAGGTCGTTTCCGGCAAGATAACCCCGGACACCCCCGCATATAACTCCCGCACCGAAGAGAGCGAGAGAATGGGCAAGATAATCACCCTCAGGGGCAGCAAACAGGAGGATGCATCCTGCATCCCCGCGGGCGACATCGGCGTTGTCACAAAGCTTGCGGGCATCAAGACCGGAGACACAGTCTGCTCGGCAAAGAACCCGATAACCCTCGAGGGCATCAAGTTCCCGACCCCCTGCCTTTCAATGGCAGTCAAGGTTCGCAAGAAGGGCGACGAAGAGAAGGTCGCGGCGAGCTTGCTCAGACTCCTCGAAGAGGATCCGACAATTTCGTTCGTCATCAACAAAGAGACCCGCGAGCAGGTTCTCTCCGGTCTCGGCGAGCAGCACCTTGACGTTATCGTTTCCAAGCTCAAGAACAAGTTCGGCGTTGAGGTCGACCTCAGCGTGCCGAAGGTTGCATACAGAGAGTCCATCCGCAAGAAGGTCGAAGTTCAGGGCAGACACAAGAAGCAGTCCGGCGGACACGGCCAGTTCGGCGATGTGTTCATCCGCTTCGAGCCCTGCGAGAGCGACGATCTCGTTTTCGCCGAGGAAGTTGTCGGCGGCTCCGTGCCGAAGAACTTCTTCCCCGCAGTTGAAAAGGGTCTGCGCGACAGCGTCAAGAAGGGCGTGCTTGCAGGCTACCCGATGGTCGGCATAAAGGCAACCCTTTACGATGGCTCTTACCATCCGGTAGACTCGTCCGAAATGGCGTTCAAGACCGCCGCGAACATAGCATACAAGAACGGTATCCCGCAGGCGAACCCCGTTATCCTTGAACCCATCGGCACTCTGAAGGCTTATATGCCCGACGAGAATCTCGGCGACATCATGGGCGATGTCACAAAGCGCCGCGGCCGCGTGCTCGGCATGGGTCCGTCCGACGAGCCGAAGATCCAGGAGCTCATCGCGGAAGTTCCCATGGGCGAGATGGGCGATTTCTCGACCGTCCTGCGTTCCGTGACCGCCGGCAGAGGCTGGTTCACCCTTGAGTTTACCCGCTATGAGGATGCGCCGCCCGTCGTTGCACAGAAGGTTATCGAAGAGGCAAAGGCAAACGAGGCCGAAGCCGATAAATAAAAAACATAAGAAGAGAGCTGTCAAAAGGTAGCTCTCTTCTCAAATTTAATATCCAAAAAACCCGCCCGGCATCGCGCCGTGCGGGTCAGTTTTATTTTGAATTGCGGCTTTGAAGCGAGATTTCGTCATTCGTCTTTATAACAAATTCGACCGCGCCGCCTGTGTTCGTTATCAGCAGTTCTTCGCTGCCCGCGATGCTCGCATATATATTGTCGATATCAACATCAACGGTGTAGCTCCATGTGCCGCTGACTATCGAGCCGCTGCCGTTGTCAATCTTGACAACGACCTTGCAGTCATCATACTTGAGCGTGATGCTGCCCTTTGAGGTGTCCACCTTGATGCTCGGCATGGCTTCAAACACTCTGTCAAGGTTCCCGACCGTTCCGACAGTCCTGCCGACCGGACCCTGGTGCGCGTCCTTAGTATTCTGATCGTCCTGCTGCATCCTGACGTTGAGCGTCACTATGGTGTAGTTGCCGTAAGCGACAGCGTTCGCCGAGATAAGATCGCTCGCCTTTATCTGCTTATATTTTCCGGGAATTATAGTCACCGCTTTGCTGTTTGCCGCGAGAGCCGCCGAAGCGATTCCCGTGAACACGGTGAGCATACCTTTCTGGAAACTGTTGCGCGGAGTATAATCAACGCGCTTCATGGACATATACTGCGTGGCGTCGATGCTCTTGGTGTTCGCCGCCGCAGCTTTATAATACTGGAGCACCCGCGAAGTGTTCGTGGAGTTGAGCTCCTTGTAGACATTGACAGCCTCGGTCTTTGTTCCGCCGGAGGCATTGGAGCGCGTCGCGGTTCTTGACTCGGTCGTCGGCTCGGCAGTGTTAGGTTCCGTGGTTTCGATTGCCGATTCCAAAACATTGGCGGCATCCGTAACCGAGGATTCGTCCGTAGAAGGCTCCGAATCGCCGTCATTCGTTCTGCACGCCGAAAAGGAAAAGAGCATAGCCGCCGCAAGCAAAGCCGCAGCAAATCTCATGAGCTTTTTGTTCATTCTTCTCCCTCCCGACAGATTTCATCTGAGTGTTGCACTTGATTAGGTTTATATTTTAAGCTATTAAAGCGTACAGGTCAAGAAAAATCTTATAAAAAAACATGGTAAAAAATTAATTTTTAATAAAACCGCAGTTTATCAGTCATTTTTCCGCAAAAGCCAACAAAAAACCGCCCGTCTGAAAAGACGGACGGCTTTGTTTTTTTCAGATATCAGCCCTTAGCGGTGTAAGAGAAGTTAACAACACCCTTGAGGTTCTTGACGGTATAGCCGACAACCTTAATGCCGTTTGCATAGACATTGACCTTATAGCCCCAGCTGCCGTCAACGATCTTGCCGGTAGTATTGTCTATCTTAACAACAACTTTGCAATCGGTATAAGTCAGCTCGATCTTACCGTTGGTATAATCGACCTCAAATCCGAGCTCCTTGATAGCGGCGTCAACATTGCCAAGAGTTCCGACTGCGCAGCCGACGGAACCGCTGTGGTTATCAGCCTTTGCGCCCTGAGTCTGATCCTTGACGTTGAAGGTAATAGTGGTGTAGTTGCCGTTGGTCACCGCGCTGGCGCTCTTCATGTGGCTCGCCTGCATACCGGAGGGGTTGCCGGGGATATCGGTACGGTCGCTGGAGTTCTTGGCCAGAGCATTGTCAATGGGTCCCTGAACAAGTTTGAGAACGAAGCCGAGACCGCCGTCTGCAGTGATCGCGCTACCAAGGCTCATCTTCTGCCTGCCGCTCTTGAACTGCTTAGTCTTTTTGACTGCTTCCTGATAAGCTTTGACACAAGCGGCTGCATCGTTGGTGTTGAGTCCCTTGGAGGGAGTTGTGCTGTTGCCCTTGGTCGTGGTCTTTGTATCGGAGGACTGAGGAGCCTTAGTCTCGATAACGGTGTGACCCTCTTTATCGGTGACTACTTCGGTCTCGACCTCGGAGGAAGCCTCTTCGGAAGAAGCCGTCTCATCGGAAGCGGAAACATCCGCCGCCTGACCGGAGGTCTGCGCGTCACCGGCAGTGGTGTCGTTGTTTGTGTCATTCTTCTTGCACGCCGCGAACGAGAGAACGAGGACAGCGGCAAGGATTATTGCCAGAATCTTTTTCATCTTATTTCACTCCTTATTGATTTATATATAATTGTATAATCGCTGTTCCAATCAGTCAATAGACAAAAGATAAAATTTCGTTTAACGGGGGTAGTCCAAATTGTGTAAATGCGTCATTAGTGAAACACATCGGGGAAAAATGTTTTGATTTTGGCGGCGGTTTCGCGTAAGTATCCGGAAATAAGAATTTGCCTGTTGATAAATCGAGGACAACCACGACAATTTTTATCCGGACGCAATTCCTCAATCTCGGCTTCGCCGATCCAGCTCCCTTTACACAAGGGAGCCGACAATAATTTTATATGCGAGAATAAAAATGCCGTTATATTGCCTGAAGAGCTCCGCCGCTATTGGCACATAAGTGCGTCTGCTCATCCTCCCCGACCGCAAGCGAAAAGCCCTCCGCACTCAGAGTGCAGAGGACTGAATTTCGTTTTTGTTACGCAAGTATCTCGCCCATGAGACCGGGAGTTGCGCCTGCGGCGTTGGACTCATCGGTATCGATGTGCATTGCCAGCGCATACTTCGGGCTGACTCTGACGACGACATCGCCGAAAACGAGCGAACGGCCGTTGGAGTCGATCTTGACGCTGACTATCTGCTTGTCCTGAAGACCGTATTTCTCGGCATCCTCGGGAGTTGCGTGGATGTGTCTCTGCGCTGCGATAACGCCGCACTCAAGCTCTATTTCGCCCTTGGGGCCGACAAGCTTGCAGGCGCCGCTGCCCGCAACGTCGCCGCTCTCTCTGACAGGAGCAGTCACGCCTATCGAACGGGCGTCGGTGAGCGAAATCTCAACCTGATTCTCGGGACGCACGGGACCGAGAATGGAGACTGCCGGGAAGCTGCCCTTCGGTCCGACAACGGCAACGCGCTCGTTGCTCGCGAACTGGCCGGGCTGAGAGAGCTCCTTCTTGACGGTCAGCTCATAGCCCTCGCCGAAGAGGATATCAAGAGCTTCTCTGGTGACATGTACATGGCGCGCGGAAGTTTCAACAAGAACTTTCTTTTCCATTTTAAATATCCTTCTTTTTCACTTGATATGTTTGTAAATGCATTTTGAGGCAGGAAACTCCTGCCTCAAAACAGTCATTTTGTTTAATTAGTAAGCGATGTTGTAAATGGTCTTTGTGCCGAAAGGAAGCACTACCATTTCGTCGCCAAGAGGAAGGTGAATTGTCCATTTGGCATCATATGTAGCATTGATAACGCGGCTGGTCTTAGCATCAACCTTAACGGTAACTGTACCGGAGGGATACTCCATCTGAGCGGTGCCGATTTTAAAGGCTTTAGCGACAGACTTAAGCACGCCGCTGCTAAACTGATCGTTGATAACAGACGGGAGAACCACGCTGAAAACCTTCGGGGCATGACCCGAGCCGTGATGAACGTTGGAGGAAGCCTTGTCGGCAACCGTCTTTATAGTAATGGTGTAAACTCCGCCCGCCTCGGTGCAAGTTGCGCTTGCGACATCATTCGCAGTAAGCTTGCTCGACCAGGACTCGTTCTCAACAGGGAAGTTAGCCTTTATAGCCGCAGAATTGGAGAATGTTTCGGAGCCCTTGCTGTTCTTCTTGAGCTGACCGTCAACAAAGCTGTCTATACCGCCGACAAGCTTATCGACGATGGAGGGCACTCCGGTGATTTTGCCGCTTCTGTAGTTCGTCTCAGAAACTCTTGTAACGCTCTTTGCGCTGGGCTTAACGCCGTTAATGGCCTTGTTGAAATACGCAACTATCTCAGCCTTTGTCGAGGGCTTGGAAGCAGTGGTGCTGCCGCCATGGTTGCCGCCATGGCTGCCGCTGCCCTGAGTGTTCTTCTCGGTCGCGGGAGCTACGGTGTTGCCGGAAGCGTCGGTCTGAGCCTCGGTGGACTCGTCGCCGCTGACGGACTCAGCTTCGCTGGACTCGTCGTTTGCAATCGTCTCGCCGTTTGCCGAAGTGTTGGGCTCGCCTGTGGTTGTGTCGCCGTTGTCCTTATCCTTCTTGCAGGCTGCAAAAGCAAAAACGAAGCAGAGAGCAAGGACAAGAGCTATGATCTTCTTTGTCATTTCAGTTACCTCCGAATATGAAATCTTCATTCAGTCGCGCTTTTTTTGCGGTTTTCTCTCCCGAGCGAATGAGCACGAAAAATCAATTCACTGCTTGCGCGGTCGTATTCATTATAAAATAAAAGAGTGCAAAAATCAATGGAAAATTAAAGATTTATGAAATTTTTATCGATTAACCTCTTTTGATTTGAGAAATTGTTCTTTGGCTCTTGATTGACGGGCGTTTTTCTGCAATAATATAGTGTATATATTTACCTACAGAAACGGAGTGCGGTTTAATGACTGATAACGAAAGACTCGCCGATCTCCTGTTCGGCTCAAACGGGCTGACGCCGGAGGACTGCGAGCTGAGATTTCCCCCGCGCGAGCTGCCCGAGGGCGCGCGCGTGACCCGATTCTCACCGAGTCCGACGGGGTATCTCCATATAGGCGGACTGTTCGGCGCGCTCGTCGATTTTCTTACGGCGAGAGTCAGCGGCGGACTGACTTATCTGAGAATAGAGGACACCGACAAAAAACGCGAGGTCGCCGACGGCGTGTCCGCAATAATCAACGGATTCAAAAACTTCGGCCTCGAATTTGATGAGGGCGTGACCGGATTCGATACGGAGAAGGGCGCCTACGGCCCTTATACCCAGAGCAAGCGCGTTGAAATTTACCACGCGGTCGCCAAGCGTCTCGTGCAGGAGGGCAAGGCATACCCCTGCTTCTGCACGGCGGACGAGCTCGCCGCTATCCGCGAAGAGCAGGAAAAAAGCGGCGCGGCGATAACCGGATATTTCGGCAAATGGGCGAAGTGCCGCGACCTGAGCTTTGACGAGCAGAAGAGACGCATCGAAGCGGGCGAGCCCTATGTTCTTCGCTTCCGCTCCGAGGGCGACGAGAACAAGAGAATTGTCTTTGACGACATGATCCGCGGCAAAATTGAGATGCCGGAGAATATAATCGACGAGGTGCTTTTGAAGAGCGACGGCGTGCCGACCTATCACTTTGCGCACGTCTGCGACGACCACTTCATGCGCACGACGCACGTTATTCGCGGCGAGGAGTGGATATCCTCCGTCCCCAAGCACATCGCGCTGTTCAAGGCCTGCGGCTACAGAGTGCCGAAATACGCGCACACTCCGCAGGTGATGAAGATAGACGAGGAGACGGGCGCAAAGCGCAAGCTCTCCAAGAGAAAGGATCCCGAGGCGGCGGTCAGCTACTTTGTCGAGCAGGGCTATCCGAAAGAGAGCGTTATAGAATACATCATGACGCTGCTCAACTCGAACTTCGAGGACTGGCGCAGAGCCAATCCCTCGGAGGACTGTTGGAAATTCCCGTTTAATCTCAAGAAGATGAGCGTCAGCGGCTGCCTGTTCGACATGGCGAAGCTCAACGACGTGAGCAAGAATATTATTTCGCACATGACGGCGGACGAGGTGCTCGGCAATATACTGAACTGGGCGAAAGAATATGACGAGGAGCTCTACAAGCTTCTCGACTCTAACCGCGATTTTGCGCGCGGCATATTCTCGATAGACCGCGACTGCCCGAAGCCGCGAAAGGATATCGCAAACTGGGAGCAGGTCAAGGACTTCGTCTCGTATTTCTACGATGAAATCTACACCCCCGACTACACCCTGCCCGAGAATATCAGCGCAGGTGATGCGGCGGCGATACTTCAAAAATACATCGGCGAGTTTGACATAAACGACGACAAGGACGCATGGTTTGCGCGCATCAAGGCGATGTGCGAGCCGCTCGGCTACACGCCCAACGTCAAGGAATACAAGAAAGATCCCACGGCGTTCAAGGGTCATGTCGGCGACCTTTCGACCGTTATCAGAATCGCGGTGACTTCGCGCCGCAACACGCCCGATCTTCATTCGATAATCAGGCTGCTCGGCGAGGACAGAGTCAGAGCGAGACTCGCTGCGGCGCTCGCACACTACAAGGAGGAGAACTAAATGGCGGACAGCACCAATCTCAATTCAAATTTTATCACTGATTTTATAGACGAGGATCTTGCAAACGGGGTCAACACCCGCGTGCAGACGAGATTTCCTCCGGAGCCCAACGGCTATCTGCACATCGGTCACGCAAAGGCGATATGCATCGACTTCAGCATCGCGGAAAAATACGGCGGAGTGTGCAATCTCCGTCTTGACGACACGAATCCCTCGAAAGAGGATGTCGAATATGTCGACGCGATAAAAGAGGACATTGAGTGGCTCGGCTACAAATGGAACGAGGTCTACTATGCATCGAGCTATTTCGATTTTCTCTACGAGTGCGCGATAAAGCTCATCAAAGAGGGCAAGGCGTATGTCTGCGACCTGTCGCCCGAGGAAATACGCGAATACCGCGGCACTCTTACAGAACCCGGCAAAAACAGCCCCTACCGCGACCGCTCGGTTGAAGAGAATCTCGATCTCTTCCGCCGAATGACCGAGGGCGAGTTTGCAAACGGCGAAAAAGTTCTGCGCGCCAAGATAGACATGGCGAGCCCGAACATCAATATGCGCGACCCGGTCATCTACAGAATCGCGCATGTCTCACACCATCAGACGGGCGACAAGTGGTGCGTCTATCCGATGTATGACTTTGCCCATCCCCTCTCCGACGCTGCGGAGAAGGTCACATATTCCCTGTGCTCGCTCGAGTTTGAGAACCACAGACCGCTCTACAACTGGTTCATCGACGCTATCGGCTTTGAAGAGCCGCCGCGCCAGATAGAGTTCGCGCGCCTTAATCTCAACTACTGCGTGACGAGCAAAAGAAAGTGCCTCGAGATGGTTCAGACCGGCGTTGTCAACGGCTGGGACGACCCGAGAATGGTCACTCTCTGCGGTATGCGCCGCAGGGGCTATCCCGCCGCCGCGATACGCGATTTCATAAGCCGTGTCGGCGTTGCGAAGACATACAGCGTGGTTGACTACGGTCTGCTCGAAGCGTGCGTCAGAGACAATCTCAATCAGAACGCCCCGCGCGCCATGGCGGTTCTCAATCCGCTCAAGCTCGTTATCGACAACTACCCCGAGGACAAGACCGAGGAGATAGAGGTCGAGATAAATCCCGACAAGCCCGAGCTCGGTCGCCGCAAGGTCACATTCTCCCGCGAGCTCTATGTTGAGCGCGAGGACTTCATGGCTGAGCCCGTGAAGAAATATTTCAGACTCTTCCCCGGCAACGAAGTGCGTCTCAAGAGCGCATATTATGTGACCTGCAACTCATATGATACCGATGAAAACGGCGAAGTCACCTGCCTGCACTGCACCTACGACCCCGAGAGCCGCGGCGGCGAGACGCCCGACGGCAGAAAGGTTCGCGGCACCCTGCACTGGGTCAGCGCGGCGGACAACGTGAAAGCTCAGGTGCGCCTCTATGACCGCCTGTTCAACACCGAGAACCCCGCAGGCGAGGACGGAAACGGCGACTATCTTCAGAACATCAACCCCGATTCACTCAAAATTATCGACGGGTGCCTGCTCGAGGGCGGACTCCGCGACGCAAAGCCGGGCGACACATTCCAGTTCATGCGCCAGGGCTACTTCTGCGTCGACAAGGACAGCACTCCGGGCAATCTTATCATAAACCGCACCGTTGCGCTCAACTCCTCATGGGACAAAAAGAAGAAATAATCAAGTAAGAAAGGTCGGTCGGGATGAAAGCTCTCAACAGAATTGTGACGGCTCTGCTGGCAATTGCAGTGTTCCCCGTCGCATATTTCACGGATCTCATAACCGTCTATATGCACGCGACTATCTACGATTCAAATATTGTAGAGAATCTGAGCGTCAAACGCATCATCGAGCTTTTCACGGGAGACGGTCTTTTCGCTGACCTCGTCAAAGGCGGCGCATCCGAGCTCCCGGACGGACTTTTGAAATTCAAGGGCAATTTTATCGCCTTTGTTGTATTCTTTGCTATCGCCCTGCTCGTCGCGCTCGCGACGGTTATAGTCGCCGCGGCGACCAATTCGAGAAAGACGACCGCCGCACTCGGCGCGGCAGGCATTTTGTGCCTCATCGGCATGAAAATAGCATTTTCGGATATCGCGGCCGCCGTCGACGCGGGCAAGCTGACCCTCGGCTCGCTAACTGACATGTCGTTCATGAATCTATTCGGCAAGATAGTGCTCGTCACGATGAGCACGGCGCCCGTTGTTATGGCAGTCCTGTTCCTGGCGATACTCATCTGGAACGTCGCGTTTATCGTAATCGACCTCGGCGAGGAACAGCCGAAGAAGAAAGCCAAGAACGCAAAGAAAAAATAAAAAACGAGGGAGTCGGATTTCCGGCTCCCTTTTTTCGGCAAAACAAGTTATCATCAATTTGAATTTTATCGGCTATCGCTGATAGCGGACAGCCGCAAGGGCTGTCTATACGAAGTGCGTTGTCCGAAAACCACAGAAAATTTAAAGGCGAACGAAGTTCGCCCCTACGGTCGGTAAGATAAACTTTTGCGAAGATTTCGTGCCGCTTACGCGGCATAGGTGCGTCGGGTCGCCGCACCCTGCAAGCTGCGTGCAAATAAAATCGTGCGAATTTCGCGGGCGGATAATATCCGCCCCTGCAATATTGTGTTGATTCGTAATATTATTGCGCTTGCCAATCAGCAACATCTGCAATAACGAAGCCCCGGAAAACTCCGGGGCTTTATCATATGTATCACTGTGTCAATCCGAGCTTCTTTGCCATCTCGGCGGTCTTGAGTTCGAGCAGTTTGGAAACTCCGTCCTCCTGCATCGTGACTCCGTAGAGGACATCGGCTTCTTCCATCGTGCCGCGTCTGTGCGTAATAAGTATGAACTGCGTGTTCTTCGTCATGCGGCGGGCATACTGTGCGTAGCGCGTGACATTTACATCATCGAGTGCCGCTTCGACCTCATCGAAGAAGCAGAACGGCGCGGGAGTGACCTTGAGGATGGAGAACAGCAGCGCGATTGCCGCAAGTCCCTTTTCTCCGCCCGAGAGCAGGTCGATGTTCTGAACATTCTTGCCCGGGGGCTGAACCTTTATCTCAATGGCACATTCGAGCACGTCGAGCGGATTCTCAAGAATAAGCTCCGCCTTGCCGCCGCCGAACAGCTCCGAGAACGTCTGACCGAAGATAGTGTTTATGCGGTCGAACTGCTCTCTAAACCGCTCCGACATTTTGCCGGTCAGGTCGCCTATGAGCGTGAGCAGCTCCGCGCGCGAGCTTTCGACATCGTCTATCTGAGTTTTCATGAACTCGTAGCGCTCGGAGACCTCTTTGTATTCCTCGATAGCGCCGACATTGACATTGCCGAGGGCTCTTATCTTGTTCTTTATATCATTGAGATCGCGCTGCGCTTTCTGCGGATCTTCGATAATTATTCCGAGTTCCTCCGCCTCGCGGCGAGTGAGCTGATATTCGTCATAGAGCTTGTTCTGCGCGTTTTCAAGCTCGCGCTGCATCGAGTCGCGGCGCTCTTCGAGCCTTGCCCGCTCGCCGGACAGTCTCTCGCGCCTGTCGCTGACCAAGCGCTCCTGGGCGCGAAGTTTGGTGCTCTCGCCCTCGACTCCGCTTCGCTTCTGAGCGAGCGAGGATATCTCGTCTTTCTTCTGCTGAGCCTCGGCGCGAAGTGATGCCGCCTCGCCTTTGAGCTGTTCAATCAGCTCGTTCGTCGCGGTCATCTGCTCGGTTATGGAGTCGATCTCCGATTTGAGTTCATCGGCGTGACCCTCATGGGAGCTTCTGCGGCGTTTGAGCGTTTCGATAACTTCCTCTCGCGCCTGAATATCCTTTTTGAACGCAAGGATGCTGAGGTTGATACTGCTCTCTTTGTCCGCGTTCTGTTCGCGGGTGCTGAGCAGTTCATCGCGGCGCGATTCGATTTCGGTTATCTTTTCATTAACAGAGTCGAGCTGAGAGGTAAATTCATCTATCTTCTTCTGCGCCTGAGTCTGAATCTCTTCGAGCTTTGCGGTGCGCTCTGCGGAGCTGCGCTTCTCCGCTTCGAGGTCATTGAGCGCCGACTCGGCGGTTTCTATCTTGTCATCTATCATGCGCAGTTCGCCCTCGCGGCGGATTTTTTCTTCCTGCGCTTTCTGGAGCTCCGCTGTCACGCCGTCGTATTCCGCCTGCGCCGCCGAGACTTCGCCCGCGAGCTCTTTGTATCTCTCCTGCCGCTCGGCAAGGTCTTTTTCAAGCTTCGCGACGGTCTTTTTGAGCTGTTCGATATCATTGCCGCGGCTGAGTATTCCCGCGTTCTGCCCGCGCGAACCGCCCGTCATTGAGCCGCCCGCATTCATGACCTGACCGTCGAGCGTGACGACTTTGAATCTGTGGCCGAAGCGTTTGGAGATGGCTATCGCGCTGTCGATATTATCCGCAACGGCGGTGTGGCTGAGCAGATTCCTGATTATCGGCAGATACTCGTCGTCGCATTGAAGGAGCCTGTCCGCCATGTCAATGAATCCGGCGCAGGAGTCGAGTCCATCCTCCCTGAACGGGCGCGGCTTTATCGCCGTCATCGGCAGGAAAGTCGCGCGTCCTGCGCGACTCTCTTTAAGATAGGCTATGGCACGCTTTGCCGCCGACTCGTCGTCGGTTACTATATTCTGTACGGCGGCGCCGAGAGCCGTCTCGACCGCCGCGGCGTACTTCGCATCAACGGTTATCAGCTGGGACACAGGTCCGTGGATTCCGCGCAGCGTTCCGCGCTTTGCTTCGCGCATGACCGCTTTAACGGAGCCTGAATAGCCCTCCATGTTCTTTTCGAGATCCTCGAGCATTCTGATGCGCGCCTGCTTCTGGTGGATGTCGAGCGTTGCAGCGTCGAGCTCGCGGCGCATCTTCTCCGCCTTTTCGGAGCGCGAACGGACTATCATAGAGTAGCCGTCTATTGAATTTGAAAGTGATTCTATATTTTCAAGGCACGCATCAAGATTTCTGCGGCTGACTTCGGCCTGCTCACGGAGTGCGTCAAGCAGTCCGCCGCGCGAAGCGATGACTTCATCAACTGTGCCGAGGCGCGCGGCTATCTCCTGCGCAGAGGAGCGCGCCGTGCTCTGCTCGATTTTTGCGGCGGAGAGAGACTCGTTTACGGTCTTCGCCTGCGCCTCCGCGCTGTCGCGCTCGGCGGTTATCGCGTTCTCCTGCTCCTTGAGCTTGCCCGTGCTGTCGAGCAGTTCGAGCAGCTGCGCCTGGCAGCCCTTTATCTCAGCGTCTATAGATTCTATTTCTTTTTGGGCGGCGTCGATCTGCTCCTCGAGGTGCTGCTCGGTGGCGGTCGCCGCTTCCATGTCGCGCTTTATGCGCTCTATCGTCTCGCGGTTATGTGCGAGGTTGTTGTGCTCGACGGCGATTCTGCCGTCAACTGCGGTCGCCTGCTCCTCGTCGGAGGCGGCTTTCGTTCGCAGTTCTTCTATCTGCACGGTTATTCCGCTGCCCGTGCTCATCAGCTCTTCTATCTGAGCCGATATCTGTTCGAGCTCGCGCTCCGCCTGCTCATAGTCCGCGGCGGCGAGGGATATTTTATCCTCCTGCGCCCTGAGCCCCTCGCGGGAGCGCTCTATCGTCTTGAGCCAGAGTCCTATCTCAAGCTCCTTTTTCTCCCCTGCAAGCACAAGGAATTTCTGCGCCTTTTCGCTCTGCGTTTTGAGCGGTCCGACGCGTCCTTCGAGCTCGGTCAATATATCGCGCAGGCGAACGAGATTTTCCTCCGCCTGTTCGAGTCTGCGGGTCGCGTCCGCGCGGCGGTATCTGAAATGGGATATTCCCGCCGCCTCTTCGAGCATATCGCGCCTCTGCGGCGAGCGCGAAGAGATAAGGTCGGCGACTCTGCCCTGGCTGACCATGGAATAGCCGTCGCGCCCGAGTCCCGTGTCCATAAACAGCTCGTGGATATCGCGCAGGCGGACAGTCTCGCCGTTCAGCTGATACTCGCTCTCGCCCGAGCGGTAGTAGCGGCGGGTGACGGAGACATCGTCTTTGTCGCAGTTGTTGAGGGTGCGGTCGGTGTTATCGAGGCGCAGAGTGACCTCGGCAAAGCCCATCGCCTTTCTGAGCGACGTGCCGCCGAATATGACGTCCTCCATTTTCGAGCCGCGCAGGCTCTTTGAGGACTGCTCGCCGAGAACCCAGCGAACGGCGTCGGAGATGTTGCTCTTGCCGGAGCCGTTGGGACCTATGACGGCGGTTATGCCTTTTCCGAATTCAAGCGTTGTCTTGTCGGGAAAGGATTTGAAGCCCTGCAGTTCGAGTGCTTTTAGTAACATTTATCTGCCTGCCTTTATAATAAGTTGACTTTTTCCAAGGTTATATCGCGCGCCGAGAGAGCCGCACTCTCTTTTATTTTACATTCATAGCCGAGTTCTCTGAGCTTTTCGATATTGCATCTTCTCTGTCCGGAGGCTTTTGAAATTTCACGCGGGGCGACATATATTATGTACTTCCCCTTTTCTTTTCCGGAGAGAGCTTTATTAATAATATCAAAATATATATGTCCCTCGCACATCTCGCGCAGAGCCGGATGATATGCGCCGGCAACGAAAGAGCCCTCGACATCGCCGCCGGAATGGAGCCCGAGGCGGATGACCTTTATCCCCGCTCGCTCGAACATCGGCAGTATCTTCGCGCAGAGCACCGCCGCCTCTTCGGGAGTCTGCGGGCGGTATTCGCCATTGCGGTATAGCTCGGCAAGCTCCGTGTTTTCTATAACTACCGTCGGATATATCCGCGCGGTGTCCGGTGAAAGTGAGATTATATCCCGCGCCGTCCCGATGCTGTCCTCATCATTCGAACCGTAGAGCCCGGTCATCATCTGGAGCCCCAATTCGAAGCCGCGTTCTTTTAAAAGCCGCGCCGAGCGGAAGATATCCTCGCGCGTGTGACCCCTGCGGTTCATCGCGAGCACTTTATCATTCGTGCTCTGTGCGCCGAGTTCGACCGCCGTGACATGATACTTTTCAAGAATATCGCATATCTCGCCGTCAACAGCGTCCGGGCGGGTGGATATTCTGATGCCCTTAAAGCCGTTTTCGCCGATGAACTCCTGTGCAGAAGAGAGCAGCTCGATCATATAATCGCGGTCGATAGCCGTGAAGCTGCCGCCGAAAAATGCTATCTCCCCGTCTTTTATCCCCTCGGGGGACGAGCGCATGGCGACGAGCGCCGCGTCGCGCACATCCTGCGCCGTCGGCTGGCTCTTCGCGCCCGAAATACTCCTCTGATTGCAGAAGCTGCACTGGTGCGGGCAGCCCGCGTGGGGAACGAATACGGAGACGTTTATATGCTTCATGCCTTGAGCCCCATGAGCTCCAGAGCCTCTTTTGCCGCCGCCTGCTCGGCTATCTTCTTGCTTCTACCCGAGCCGTGGCCGATGACATTGCTGTTGAGATGGACTTCGACGCTGAAGGTCTTGTTGTGGTCGGGTCCGCTCTCGCCGACGAGGACATATTCGACCGCCTCCTCGGGGTTGCGCTGGACTATTTCCTGCAAGGTGGTCTTGTAGTCCGTGACGACCGGCTTCTCCTCGTCCGCCTTATCGATAAAACGGAAAACGAACTTCTTCGCCGGCTCTATGCCGCCGTCGAGATAGATAGCGGCGAGCACAGCTTCAAACGCATCGGCGAGGATAGACGGGCGATCCTTGCCGCCGGTGAGCACTTCGCCCTTGCCGAAGAGCAGATAGTCGCCGATGCCGAGAGTGCGCGCAAATTCGCTGAGTGACTTCTCGCAGACGAAATAAGCGCGTCTCTTCGTCAGCTCGCCCTCGGGCAGGTGCTTGAAGTGATGGAAGAAATGCTCGGCGGAGATAAAGCCGAGCACCGAGTCGCCCAGAAATTCCAGGCGCTCGTTGCAGCGCGTGCCGTCCTGCCGCTCGTTGGCGTATGACGAGTGGGTCAGCGCCTCGGTGAGCAGCTTTTTATTCTTGAAATTGTAGCCTATTTTCTTTTCGAGTTCTCTGTTGTCCATTTTCTTACTCCGCGTCGGCAGCTTCCTTGACGCTCTGTGCAATGGTGCCGACTATATTTTTTTCTGCGCAGGTCTTTGCCTGCCTTATGGCGTTGCGGATAGCTTTTGCGTCGGACGAGCCGTGCGCCTTGATAACAACGCCGTTGACTCCGAGCAGCGGCGCGCCGCCGAACTCGGAATAATCCATTCTCATTTTAAGACCGAGCAAGCCGCCCTTGACCATCATAGCGGCGAGCATGGTTATCGAGCTCTTCTTGAAGATGTTCTTGATATTCGCCATCATCGCGCCCGCGACACCCTCATAGAGCTTGAGGATAATGTTGCCCGTGAAGCCGTCCGCGACGAGCACGTCGCAGCAGCCGTAGGGCACGTCGCGAGTCTCAACGTTGCCGATGAAGTTGATTTCTTTCGTATCCTTGAGAAGATCAAACGCCTCATGGCGCAGGCGATCGCCCTTGCTGTCCTCGGTGCCGATATTCGCAAGGGCCACGCGCGGAGACTGAACTTTTACGAACTTCTCCGAATATATCGCGCCCATCTGGGCGAACTGCTTTAAATGCTCCGCGGTGCAGTCTGCGTTCGCGCCGCAGTCGAGCAGAAGAAACGGCTTGTCATTAGAGGGCAGGACGCTGCCTATCGCCGGGCGTTTTACGCCCTTGATGCGCTTGACGATGAAAGTTGCACCCATGACGAGCGCGCCGGTTGACCCGGCACTGACGAATGCGTCGCCCTTGCCGTCCGCAAGAGCCTGAAGTCCGACCGCCATGGAGCAGTTTTTCTTGCTTTTGAGTATCTCGCCGGGCTGATCAGTCATGGCGATAACGTCCGGGGCGTCCATAATATCAATGCCTGTGAGCGATATCTTGTTCTGCGCGGCGCAGGAAAATATCTTTTCCTTATCGCCGACGAGAACTATATCAACGCCGAGATCGTCCTTTGCGTTGCGGCTGCCCTTGATAACCTCAAGAGGTGCATTGTCGCCACCGAAAGCATCAACTATAATCTTCATTTTTCATTCTCTCCTTCGATATATTTTCCCGCAGACTCGAGTCCCCGCTGCGAGATCTTCTCATAACGCTCCTGCTTCGAGCGGATGCGCTCGTCGAGGGGCGGAAGTATTCCGAAGTTTGCGCCCATGGGCTGAAAATCCGTCACGCTCTCGTCGCTGATATAGCGTGCGAGCGCACCCATGACGGTGTCCCCGGGCATGACGAACGGGTCTTTTCCGTTTATATACCGCGCGGCGTTGATGCCGGCGAGGATTCCCGAGGCGGCGGACTCCATATAGCCCTCCACGCCGGTTATCTGACCCGCGAAGAATATTCGTCTGTCGCTCCTGAGTGAGAAGTCCGCGCCGAGAAGCTTGGGTGAATTTATAAATGTGTTGCGGTGCATGACGCCGTAGCGCACGAACTCCGCGTCTTTGAGCGCGGGTATCATAGAGAAAACTCGCTTCTGCTCGCCGAATTTCAGATTCGTCTGGAAGCCGACGAGATTATACATAGTACCTGCCGAGTTCTCTTTTCTGAGCTGGAGCACCGCCCACGGTCTGTGTCCCGTGCGCGGATCGCGCAGACCGACGGGTTTCATCGGACCGAAGCGGATAGTATCCTGCCCGCGCAGAGCCATGACTTCTATCGGCATACAGCCCTCGTAGACTCCCTTGCGCTTGTCGAACGAGTGAGTTTCGGCACTCTCTGCGCCGACAAGGGCTTCGTAAAACGCCTCATACTCCTCTTTGTTCATCGGGCAGTTTATATAGTCATCCTCGCCGCCCCTGTCGTAGCGCGACTGCTTGAACGCGCAGGACATATCGAGGCTCTGAGCCGAAACTATCGGCGCGGCGGCATCGTAGAAGCTCAGATGTCCGGGGCAGATTTTCTCTATCTCATTGGAGAGCGCGTCGGACGCGAGCGGACCTGCGGCGATAATCACAACGCCGTCTGCGGGTATCTCCGTCACCTCACCGCGGACTATATCTATAAGCGGATCTTCTTCGACTGTCTTTGTGACAAGGGCGGAGAAATCGTCCCTGTCAACGGCTAAAGCGCCGCCTGCGGGGACGGCAGTCGCCTTGGCGCAGCTCACGCAGAGCGAGCCGAGCATCTCCATCTCGGCTTTGAGCTCACCCGCGGCGCTCGCGGTGCGCAAAGCCTTGAAGGAGTTCGAGCAGACGAGCTCGGCGAAGTTCGGGCTCGAATGGGCGGGCGAGAATTTTTGCGGCTTCATCTCGCACAGGGTAACTCTTATCCCCGCGCGCGACAGCTGTCTCGCGGCTTCAACGCCCGCGAAGCCCGCTCCTATAACGGTAACTTTATTCATCGGTTTTTTTACCTTTTCTTGCGCTCTTTTTCGTATATCCGCAGCCCTCGTTGAGACATTCGACAACGCCGCCCTTCTTCTTGAACAGGGACTTTCCGCACTGCGGGCATATCTCATCCGTCGGCTTATCCCAGGTCATGAAGTCGCAGTTCGGCCAGTTCGAGCAGCCGTAGAAAGTATAGCCCCTCTTCGTCTTTCTCTCGATGACCTTTGCGCCGCACTTGGGGCACTTTGCGTTCGTTTCGAGCACGAGCGGCTTCGCGTTCTTGCACTCGGGATAGCCGGGGCAGGCAAGGAATCTGCCGTAGCGTCCGGTCTTTATGACCATCATTCTGCCGCACTTCTCGCAGGGGATATCAGTTATATCCTCTTCGAGCTGAATTTTGACATCCTTCATCTCGGCTTTCGCCTTGTCGAGCGACTTCTCGAACTCGCCGTAGAAATCGTCGAGGACGGAGACATCGTCGATATCGCCGGAATCGACGCGGTCGAGCATATCCTCCATCTGTGCGGTGAACTTGACGTTGACTATGCGCGGAAACTTCTCTTTGAGCAGCTTCGTTGTCGCCTCGCCGAGCTCGGTGGGCACGAACTGCTTCGACTCGCGCTTGACATAGTTTCTCTTGACTATGGTGGTGATTATCGTTGAATAGGTACTCGGTCTGCCGATACCCTTTTCCTCGAACTCCTTGACGAGCGACGCTTCGGTGAAGCGCGGCGGAGGCGAGGTGAAGTGCTGCGAGGGGATGAGCTCCTTGAGCTTCGCGGTGTCCCCGACCTTTATCTCGGGCAGGAGCGAGCCCTTGCTCTCATCGTCGCTTATCTCATATACTTTTGTAAAGCCGTCGAAGCGCACGGAATAACCGGCGGCGGTGAACAGGCAGTATTTGCCCTCGGCGGCGTCCTTTTCGTTTGCTCCGGCTATTTCAAGCTTCACCGTATCCTGGACGCAGCTCGCCATAAGGCTCGCCATGAAGCGCTTCCAGATAAGATTATAGAGCTTATACTGATCCGAAGTCAGTGAATCCTTGACGCGCTCGGGGGTTATCGACGGGGTCGCGGGGCGGATAGCCTCGTGGCCGTCCTGCGCGTTGGCTCCGGTCTTGTAATAGCGCGGCTTGTCGGGCAGGTATTCCTTTCCGAAGATATCTTCTATGGCGGCGGCTGCCTGGGCGCGCGCCTCCTCGGAGATTCTCAGCGAGTCGGTTCTCATGTAGGTTATAAGACCGGTCGTGCCGATGCCCTGAACATCGACGCCCTCATAGAGCTCCTGCGCGGTGCGCATGGTCTTCTGAGTCTGGAAACCGAGCTTCCTCGAAGCCTCCTGCTGGAGGGTGGAGGTGGTAAAGGGCGGCGCGGGGTTCTTCTTCCTCGTGCCCTTTTTGAGGGTTTTGACGGTATACGAAGCGCCGTCGAGACGGCTGAGAATAGCGTCCGACTGCTCTTTGTTCTCTATTTTTATCTTGCCGTTTTCGTCGCCGTAGAGCGATGCGGAAAACACCTTGCGGGACGGGGCGGTGAACTTTGCGTCTATCGTCCAATATTCCTCGGGCTTGAACGCACGGATCTCCTCCTCGCGGTCAACTATCATGCGCACCGCGACGCTCTGAACGCGGCCGGCGGAAAGTCCGCGGCGTATCTTCTGCGAAATGAACGGGCTCAGGCGATAGCCGACGAGTCTGTCGAGTATTCTTCTCGCCTGCTGTGCGTTGACGAGATTCATATCGACGGCGCGCGGATGTTCCATGCCGTTCTTGATTCCGGTTTTGGTTATCTCATTGAAAGTGACTCTGTTCTTGTCCTCGAGATTGAGGTCGAGCAGGGTCGAAAGGTGCCACGATATCGCTTCTCCCTCGCGATCAGGGTCGGTTGCGAGGATAACTTTATCGCTTTTTTCAACATCTTTTTTCAGCTCGCTGACGAGCTTCTCTTTTCCTTTTATAACGGCGTATTTCGGCGCGAAGTCGTGCTTGACATCGACGCTCAGCTTCGCCGCGGGCAGGTCGCGGACATGACCCATCGAGGCGACTACCTCATAGCCGGGTCCGAGATATTTTTTAATTGTTTTCGCCTTTGCGGGCGACTCGACTATAACTAAAGTGGACATTTCGTTTGCTCCCCTGTTCAAATTTTTTTGTATCGTTTCCCTGCGCACAGACACACGAGATCTTCAAGCTCCAGCTCGGTCATCGAGCTGACAACCTCCCACGGCGCAAATCCGGTCTTCGCCGCTATCTCGTCTGCAAACAGAGGTTCTTCTCCCATTGATTCGTATATTTTCTTTGCCTTTTCAGAGAGTCCGACGGGTATTGACACGAGCTTTTTGACCCTGAACTCCTCGGGCTTCGGCTCGGGCTCGAACTTTTTGACCGATTCGTGCGGAAGCTCGACGGTCTTCGGCTCTTCTTTCGCCTGCTCCTGCGTCAGCTCGCGCTTGCCGCTCAGATATTCGAGCGCCTTCGCCATATCCTCCGGCTTTATCTTGTCGGGATAGCGCACGGAGTATTCCGTTATCAGATCGTAAATTGACAAAAGCGGTCTTGCGCCGTCTCTTATCAGCCGATTTGCCCCGGCGTAAGACGAGTTGAACACATCGCCGGGCGGCGCGAACACATCTCGTCCCTGTTCTATGGCGCAGTTCGCGGTGATGAGCGAGCCGCTCTTAACTCCCGCCTCGATGACTATTGTAGCGTCGCAGAGTCCCGAGATTATTCTGTTTCTTATCGGGAATGTTCTCGCCGAGGACGGGAATCCCGGCGGAAACTCCGTTATCAGCGCACCGCTCTGAGCTACGCAGTCGCGCAGATACTCATTTTCCATAAGATATTTGTATCCGAAGCCACAGCCGAGCACCGCCGCCGTGACTCCGCCGGAGTCGAGCGCGCCGTTGTGCGCGCAGCTGTCGATACCCATCGCCGCGCCGGAGACGACGCAGATGCCGGAATATGCAAGCGCCGCGGCATAGCGGTGCGCGAGGTAGCTGCCCTGGAACGAGGCCTTCCTCGTGCCGACAACGGCAATGCACACGCGCTGTGTCACGCGTTTTATGTCGCCCCTGACGAAGAGCGCCAGCGGCATGTTGCGCAGACTTCTGAGCTTCGGCGGATAGTCCTCGTCGTCCGGAGTGAGGACGGTCCAGCCGTTATTATAACAAACATCAACAATGCCCTGCGCCTTTTCGGGAGAGCATTGTTTGAGTTTTTCTATCTGTCTGTTGGTGAGTACACCGCTCAATCGCCATTCTATCTCGCCCCTTGAGTACATCTCCTCGGGGGATGGAAACACAGCGGTAATCTCATCTGTGACAGCTCCTGCGCCAAGAGCTTCCTGGAGCCAGAGCCAATAGGCTTTCTTGTCCATTGAAGCCTCCGTGTATTATTTTGTCAGCTCCCACATAAGCACTGCGGCGGCCGCCGCGGCATTCAACGACTCGGCACGCCCGCGCATTGGAATGGTCACGGGCAGAGTGCAGGCGGACATGACCTCGGGCGATATTCCGCTGCCCTCGTTGCCGACAACGCAGATAACGGAGCCCGAAAAACTCATATCGGTTATCCTCTTTGCCCCGTCGGACGGCGTGGAAGCTAAGGTAAGCATACCCTTTTTGGCGGCAAAAATCAAGAGAGAGGGCAAATTTCCTGTTGTCAAAACAGAAATTCGCATCGAAGAGCCCATCGCGGCGCGAAGCGCTTTCGGGTTATATATATCGCATCCGCCGCCGACTATGACGCCGCTCATGCCGAACGCCTCCGCAGTTCTGAGCACCGCGCCGAGATTCGACGGATCCTGCATATTGTCGAGCGCTATATATGTCCCCTTGGGGTCGATCGTCTCCAGCTCCGCCTCTTTTCGCTTGACGCAGATGCAAAAAACACCCTGCGCCTCGCGGGTATCGGAGAGAGTTCCGGCGAGCTCATGCGGTATCTCGAACGCCTGCTCCGCCTTTTCGGCAACGGCAGAGATATAGTCCGGATACTTTTCGAGCGCTTCTTTTGTGAAGAACGCGGTCTTTATTTCTATCCCGGTCTTTGCGACATCCGAGCACAGGCGCGCGCCCTCAAGCGCAAACAGCCCCGTTTCCCTGCGGAACGAGGCGCTCTGCGACAGATGCCGGAAAAGCTTCACTTTTTCGTTGGAACGCGACGAGATCTTTTCGAAATCCATCTTTTTTCCTCCGATATGAAATAAGGGACTGCATCAGCAGCCCCTTAACTTTCAGATTGAGTCTCTACCCGAAAATCTCCGATCACTTACTTGAGGGCAGCCTTGGCCTGCTCGGTCAGAGCGGTGAAAGCGGCGGGATCGCTGATGGCGATCTCGGAGAGCATCTTACGGTTGAGATCGATGCCGGCCTTCTTCAGACCGTTGATGAACGTGGAATAGTTCATGCCGTTGAGCTTCGCGGCAGCGGAGATTCTGGTGATCCACAGGCTGCGGAAGTCACGCTTCTTCTGCTTGCGGCCGATGTAAGCATACTGGCCGCTCTTCATGACAGCCTGCTTGGCGGTCTTGAAAAGGCTGTGCTTTGAGCCATAGTAGCCCTTGGCAAGCTTCAGAACTTTATTTCTTCTCTTGCGAGTCATTGTTGCACCTTTGATACGTGCCATGGTTTTCTACCTCCGAATAATTAATGAGTGGTTGGCTGTCTCTTATTTGTAAGGGATAAGCTTCTTGATCTGCTTGACGTTGGTGGTGTCTGCAACAGAGGTCTTGCGAAGATTTCTCTTACGCTTGGTGTTCTTCTTGGTAAGGATGTGAGACTTGTTTGCGTGTGCACGTATCGGCTTACCGTTTTTTGACAGCTTGAAGCGCTTTTTAGCACCGCTGTGAGTTTTGATCTTGGGCATGAGTTCTTTTCCTCCTTCAACTTTTTGACCGGTATTTTACCGGGATAATCACTTTGCGCTCTTGGGAGCGAGGAACATGAGCATCTGGCGTCCCTCAAGTTTTGCCGGCTTCTCGACCGAGGCGATATCCGCGCACCTCTCCGCAAACTGAGCCATTATGGTCAGTCCGAGATCGGTGTGGGTCATCTCGCGTCCGCGGAAGCGGATCGAGACCTTGGTCTTGTTGCCTGCCGACAGGAACTTTCTGGCGTGACCGACTTTCGTATCAAAATCATGTACGTCAATGTTGGGCGAAAGGCGGATCTCCTTTATCTCGATCACACGCTGATTCTTCTTCGCTTCCTTCTCCCTCTTGGACTGCTCAAAACGATATTTGCCGTAGTCCATGATCTTACAGACGGGTGGCTTTGCCTGCGGAGCTATCTTGACAAGGTCGAGATTTTTCTCTGCGGCAAGCTTCTGAGCCTGAGCGGCGGAAACGATACCGAGCTGTTCACCGTCATTGCTTATGAGCCTGACCTCTTTGTCCGTGATCTCTTCATTGATCTGCATTTCTTTGATACCTATAACCAGCACCTCCATATGCTCTGACCGGTTCTACCGGAAAAATCAAAGCGAGGGCACAGAGATGCCCTCGCTCAATAATCAACAGAAATAAAAATCCGTTCTTATTGACCCGCGCGGACAAAACCCCGGAGGTGAGAGCTGCGGCACAATGCGTCACTCTGCTTTGTTGTACGCATTATTTTAACAGCCAGAAAGGATTTTGTCAAGCGGTTTTTCGGATTATTTTATAAAAAGTACCGACGACGCTATTATAAACTGCGCCGCATAGTAGGAAACATGGTTTATGATTATATTCGCCTTCGTGTTTCCGCTCTCTTTGAAATACATATTCGACAGCACGGCGTCGGAGAACGCGAACAGAAGCCCGCCCGCCGACATGAGTATCCACTGCTTTGCAAAGGAATTGTTGAGCATCGCGACCGCGCTGACGGCAAAGGTCATGAACAGAAAAAAGGTGTAGACGCCGACTATCGTTCTGAACTTGCCAAATTTCAGCTTCATCAGCTTTTCGCTGACGATAACATTTCCTATGGCGACAACGACCGAGATTATTATCGGCAGGACAGCCGTGAGCACGCTCCAGTTGCCGGCGAATTTATAAATAGCGCCTATGTAGAACACATGGCCTATCATGAACGCTATGAATCCGGCGTTGAGGAACTTCTCCATATCCTTTTCATATATCCATTTCAAATCGAGCCATATGTCGCCCGAGAGACCGAGCACAAGGCCGAACACGATGAGCCCGGCATACACCTCGTGACCCGGGTTGACCGCCGCCGCGGAGAGCGCCGTAAGCAGGAAGAAGAAGCTCGCTATCGCCTTTGAATAAAGCCCCTTGAGTCCGCCGCACTTCACTCGCAGGACAAGGAAAACGACGACCGCCGCGATGCCTGCCGCGAGCGCGGCATAAAAATATGCTGTTGACAAAATATATCCTCCTCGTTGTATCCGCTCATCAGACGCGGGAAAAATTCATCCGAAATGAGTATACAACATCCGACACGATTCAACAATAAGTTGAAATGTAACATTATTGCAACAGTTTTTCGCTTTTTGTCTTTATATTATATTCAATGCAATATTATCGCGGCACAAAAAATCCGCCGCACTGACGAAGGCGAGTGATATGATTAAATGGATTGATAAATCGGGATTTGTCTATCACTCGAGTCATAGCAAAGTAAAGGTAAGCGACTCAACTAATTTTGGTAATCATACTTTCAATAGCCGCACCGCAGTAGTAATAGCTAACTGAGGAGAGCGAGGGAACGGCTTGCGCAGCAAGACGCACGAGCGACTCTCAAAACATAGTCGCCTATCGCCCTTGGAGCGGGCGCTATGCTCCTTGTTTT